>Ga0208030_1000320_pt1 | contig 34711 bp, 32 predicted proteins | sample MalvirDeepMed_M9_FD_184246 | JGI IMG/M metagenome (GOLD analysis project Ga0208030, IMG submission 184246) | Marine viral communities from the Global Malaspina Expedition - Malaspina viral metaG DeepMed_M9 (SPAdes) (version 2) | ecosystem: Environmental > Aquatic > Marine > Oceanic | place...
GACCGCGACGTGAATGCGGCCCGCAACATTCTGCAAGCAGGCACCGCGCTATTAGCCGGTGCAGATGGTTGAAAGATCATACCGAGGGGCACTCGGGAATGTACGCCTGTGGAGTTTGTGTAAGACCGGCAGTGCCAAGGCATTGAAGGCAACGAACATCGAAGCAGGAACCAGGAAGGTAACGACCTGGGAATCCCCTTCCTTTCCGCCGCAAGGCGGCAGCGCAAGCTGAGGGAGGGGAGGATGTCAAGAGTATCCTGTTCGGTAATAAGGTACTAAACATGTCGTTAGCTGCTTCTTTAGAACCTCTTTCTCAGCTTGTACACCGCGGAGGCGCTAGCGGCGTAACAGGTAGTTGTCATCAACTCCTTTATGGTGATCACCATTCGCTGTTAATTGATTGCGGCCTTTTCCAGGGTGAAGATGCCGAGCAGGATGAGTTTAAGCAGTTAACCGTCGATTTTGATGTTAAAACTATCGATGCGTTAGTGATTACCCATGTGCATATCGACCACGTTGGGCGCTTGCCTTATTTGTTGGCCGCCGGGTTTACGGGGCCGATTTTCTGCTCCAAGCCATCGGCCAAGCTGCTGCCGCTGGTCATCGAAGACGCCTTAAAAATTGGCTTTACTCGCGATGCACGGTTAATTGAGCAGTTTTTGCAGCGGGTGGAGCAGCAGTTAGTGCCATTAGCGTTTGGTAAATGGCATAACGTCACATCAACACCTACTTGCCATGTGAACATGAAGCTCCAGCGCGCGGGGCATATTTTAGGCTCCAGCTATGTGGAGGTTGCCCTGCGCGACCCTCTCAACAAGCGGCGGCAGCGGGTGGTGTTTTCAGGTGATTTGGGCGCTGCCAACTCCCCCTTGCTGCCAGCACCAAAAGCCCCAGCTAAAGCGGATGTGCTGGTGTTGGAATCTACCTATGGCAATCGCTTGCACGAAGGCCGCTTGGATAGAGCCGCTAAGCTAAAACAGGCCATTGAGCGCGCGCTCCATAATAATGGCACGGTGATTGTGCCAGCGTTTAGCATTGGCCGTACCCAAGAGCTGCTATATGAGCTTGAGGGTATTATTCACCGTGCGGATAAGCAGTCACTGTGGAAGTCGTTAGAAATTATTGTCGATTCGCCGCTGGCAGCGCGCTTTACCCAGGTGTACCGAGACCTCAAGCCATTTTGGGACAGCGAGGCGCAAACCCGCGTTCGCGCTGGCCGTCATCCGCTGAGCTTTACATCGCTCTACACAGTGGATAGCCACGCAACCCATGAGCAAACGGTGCGCTATTTAGCCGAAAGCGGGCGGCCTGCGGTGGTGATTGCTGCTAGCGGCATGTGTGCCGGTGGGCGGGTGGTGAACTATTTAAAAGCTATGCTGGGTGATGCGCGCCATCAGGTGCTGTTTGTAGGTTACCAAGGCGCTGGCACGCCGGGGCGGGATATTCAGCGCTATGGCCCCCAGGGCGGCTGGGTGATGTTGGATGGCGAGCGTTATGACATTAAAGCAGGGGTGACCACCATCAGTGGCTACTCTGCCCACGCGGATCAAGCGGGATTACTGGGCTTTGTTAAGCAGATGCGCCACTGGCCGCGTAGCATCCATTTGGTACACGGGGGTGCCGAGGCCAGAAGGGCGTTAAAAGTGGCGCTTGAATCGTTAGCCGCTAAACACGGTAAGACGCTGAAGGTAACGTTACCGGTGAATCAGCCAGAGTAGCTAGGTTGGGGCTATGCTACTATCAGCGGCTTTATGACGCTGGTTAGGTTAGTGACCTGTATGTTAAGCCCCAATGTTCCCCGTTCTGAGCCGTTGTCTCACGTTACCAGTCTCGCTGTGTTTTTGATGGGCGCGCTGGCGCTGGTGGTACCTTCTGGTTACTCCATTGGCCCCGTGCTACTCCTGCTGGCGAGCGCTGCCCTGCTATTTAAGCGCTTTAAGTGCTCCTCCTTTGTGCTGCTCCCCCAAGACCGCTGGATCATCGTAGCGTTAGTGGCCTACGGCCTGGTGGTGGGCGTTATGTCGGCGGTTGAGCTTGGTTCTCGTGGTTTTGATAGGCCGCTGCGCTTTTTATTGGCCATCCCGGTGCTGCTGCTGATACTGCGCTACCCGCCGCGTTTAAGCTGGCTATGGGGTGGGGTAGCGCTAGGCGCTATTGGCGCCGGAAGTTTGGCGCTGTGGTTGAAGCTCGTAGAGGGCGTTGCGCGGGCGAGTGGCTTTCTGCACGCGATCCAGTTTGGCAATTTAAGCATGCTAATGGGCGTGCTGTGCTTTGCAGGCTTGGGCTGGGCGGTGGTTCAGCGCCAACGTCATGCGTGGGTTGCCTTGCTACTGCTAGGAGCTTTGATAGGGATGCTGGGCTCGGTAATGTCCGGCAGCCGTGGCGGCTGGGTGGGGCTGCCGGTGGTGGCGTATGTGCTCTACCGTGGTTATGGCCGCCAGTTACCGATGGCGATAAAAGCAGGAGCGGTAGGGGCGGCGCTTGCCTTAGTTGCAACAGTCTATTTGCTGCCGCAAACGGGAGTTCAGCAGCGGGTTGAAGCTGCCGTTAGCGATATTAGCCACTATGTATCCGGTACTGAAACTGATACATCGCTGGGCTTGCGTTTTGAGATGTGGCGCGGGGCTGCTCAGTTAATTGCCGAGCGGCCACTGCTGGGCTGGGGCGAGGCTGGCTATCGTGAGGCTTTGGGGGAGCTAGGCGAGCAGGGTGCTATCTCCCCCGTGGCGGCTGAGTTTGGCCATGCCCATAACGAGTTTATCGATGCCTTTGCTAAACGAGGGCTGGTGGGGCTGGCCGTGCTGCTCATGCTTTATATGATCCCGATGAGAGTGTTTGCCCCTGGCTTATCGCACCCTGATTTGCCCACTCGCTCATTGGCGGTAGCGGGCACGCTGTTACCGGTCGCATTTATTGATTTCGGTTTATCGCAAACTTTTTTGGCCCATAACAGCGGCGCTACTTTCTATGCGTTTTGGTTAGCGGTGCTATGGGGGAGTTATCGTCGTACTGCCTATTCGAGTGCAGCAACGCGGCCTTGTGCTCGCGGTTAGACGCCATTCAGTCAGAACATCAGCTTTCTGGCTTAGGTAATTTTCGGTAAGTGAATTGTTTCATGGCCGCTGAAAAGTTATTTTTCAGCGGCTTAGTGCTATCAGCATGCATGAAAAAATTGAGATTTTTGAGAGTCTTAGAGACTGACATAGCACTAAAGGGCTATGTAAGTATCGTTACAGTTGGTTCCGCTTACGCAGTTATCCAGCCTGCGCTTAGCCCGATACTCAGAACACTCATGAATGGAACAAAACATGCGTGCAGTCAAACATGCCTCTTCGCACCGCCAGCAGGGCTTTACCCTGGTGGAAGTCTCACTCGTCCTGGTTGTGATCGGGCTAATCCTCGGCGCGGTCTCAATTGGTAAGGATGTTCAGCGAAACGCTGAATACACCAAGATTAAACAGAAGTTTGTTGACCAATGGGCCAGTGCCTATAACTCCCACTACCTGCGCGCTGGAGTGGTGATTGGCGATAGCCAAGTTCAGCCGCGGCTGATGGTCAATGGAAATGAATATGCAGTTGTAGATGACCTCATTTCTGGTCAAGACATGACCGATGCGGTTGAGCCCAATGCTATTTGTGAAGGTGGCCAAGCGCCGAACATGACGCGTGAGGAAGATCTTATTCTGCACCGTGAGATGGATCGTCACGGCGTGCGTATGCCTCCGGGCCGAGCCGAGGGTTTTGAAGACCGCTATGCCTATCTGGATACCAACGGCAACCCTCAAGAGCTTCAGGTGTGCTTTCAGTGGAATAAACCGGGCACCGCTGCCAGTTCTGGCAACGTGATGGTGATTTCCGGGCTTACTCCAGATTTAGCGAGGGCACTGGATCAAATGATTGATGGCAAAGCTGATTCACGTGAGGGGCTTTTCCGCAAATACGATATCGCTAATGACTCGGATGGCGCACCTGGCATTGAATGGGCTGCCAACAACTCCCAAGCCTACGATGCAGATGAAGGCTCTGCTGACGATACCAGTGTGAACTTGGATGAAGACCAGGTCATCACGGTTGTTGCCACCTATAAGATGAACCAGTGAGTCGGGGGATGGCGATGAGGTCGGCAGGGAGACGTTCCGTAGGGGCTCGCCAGAGTGGGTTCAGCCTGATGGAAATTGTTGTGGTGATGGCGGTCATTGGTCTTATGTTGGGCGGGGTGAGCATTGGCCGTGATGTTCTCCGTGAGGCGGAATACAACCGTATCCAGAATAAGTTTTTAATGCCGTGGAAGCAGAACTACGACCTTTACTATCAGCGTACTGGCGTTGTGCTTGGCGATAATCAAGTGGCGCCGACGCTGATGGTAAACGGCTATGAAGCGGAGTTTGACCACATGGGCAGTGGGGTGGCGGGCATACCGGCCAACTACCGTAACACGGGCCGTCGGTTGTGCCACGGTGTTGGCTATCCTGCTAACTCCGTTGGTGGCGGCGACCGGCCGTTGTCTGACCTGGATTTGCATCAACTGTTTGATCGCGTCGGTATCCGAATGCCGCCGGGACGGGCTGAAGGGTCTGAGGACCGCTATGCCTATACCGACACCAATGGCAATCCTGTAGAGCTGCAAATCTGCTTTCAGTGGAACCCGGAAGGAACAATCAGTGGCGCGGGCAACGTGATGGTGATCCGTGGGCTAACCCCTGATCTGGCCCGCAAGCTGGACCATATGGTGGATGGTAAGCCTGATGCCTACGAAGGCCGTTTCCGCCAGCAGAACGCAAATACCAATGTGTTAGAGCGTAGCCGCCATATTCCAGGCTATGAGTGGGAGGCCAATAACAGTTACACCAACGCAGACTCAAACCCTAGTGCCTTCGGTGAAGGGGCGTCCAGTGGAGAAGAGCGCGTTGTGTTGGTTACCGCGCACTGGGTCATGGATCAATGAGGGTGTCACTGCTTTCTGAGGGGTGTAAGGCCGCTCGGGGTTATGTATGTATTGGGGTGCTTCTGGTGGGTAGCCTTGCATTGCCCTATTTAGTGAAAACGGCATTTAGCTATAAAGCGGCGGCAGACGTGGCACAGCGGCAGTTGGCAGATAACCAGCGCCAGGTAGACCAAGAAGCGGGCGCGCGGGCGCAGCTGGTGCGCTGGCAAGCAGTGCGCGACCAGTGGGGAACGCTGGCAGAGCGTGCCGATGGGCTTGGCTGGCGTACGTCTTTGTGGGATGTACGGTCGATTGAAGTTGACAACAAGCGCTTCTCGCGGCGTGAAGCCGACACATTGATGAGTAGCCTTGAGTCCAGCTCCGATAGCTTCATGCTGCCCAAGTCTTTTTCAATAAAACTGGTAAGTGATAGCAGCGGTTCGCTGTATATCGACTCACCGGCTCAGGATCAGGCAGGTTCGATCCAGCTATCCCTCTCCGGTGATTATTACTCGCGGAGAGTGCAATGACCCATCTGCAGTGCCTGTTGGATATGTCGGGGCAGGTGTGGCAAACACACACCGATACGCTGCTAGCGCCGGAGCAGTTTGATGCGCTGCCCGGCCCAACAGTGGTCATTACCGATTACCAGGCAGCGCCGTTCGGCGTAGAGGCGTTGCCTGCCCATCATCAAAACCTGGCGCCGCTGTTGGAAAAACGACTGCGCGATGCCGGGGATATCGACAGTTTGGCGCGGGTGATTATCCATACCCGCGAGCGGCAGAGAGACCTAGCCCAGGTGTGCTACACCGCTGTGCCGGTGGCGGTAGCTATGCGTTACCGGCGCTGGGCCAAACAGCAGAGCGACCATGTACTGCTGTTCCCGCTGCTTGAAGCACTGCTGACATTGGCGCAACGGCAGGGCCTTGAGAGTGGCCTTTTGGCATTTGTCCATGACGATAGTGTGGATGTACTGATGCTGCAGGACGGCCAGGCCATGCAGGCCTCCCGCCAGCGTCTTTATATGCGCGGAGCGGATGACTATATCCGTATCGCTGCGTATATCACCTCATTATTGGACCGTTACGCTGATGCTGGCCGACAACGCGGTTGCTTGCTGGTGGAGCGCCGCACGGACGAAAGCCAGCCGCTAATTGATGCGCTAACGGTGCGTGGTATTCCGGTCACTGAGCCGGTGTTGCCAGCCACCCAGCTGTTTGAGGGCCTGCGCTTAAAACGGGCCGATATCGATGGCGTTAGCCGGTTGCACTACCTCTTTCAACAGGCGTTGCCCTGGATGGCGGTGGGCATGGTCGCACTATGCCTGTCTAGCGCGTTCGGGGCCTTGTACTGGCGGCACGAGGCAGGCGCTCTTGAGGCTGAGCTGTACCAAGCGCAGACCCAGAGCGTTGGCAGCACCATTACCGAGATGGGGAGCGCGCTGCGCAGTGCCGATGAGCTGGTGCTTTCCCAGCGTGAACGCGCCGACTTTGTACGCCTTGCTGAGCGTGTTCGCCAAACGCCTGATCCAGCCAGCCTGATTCGGCATTTACGCGAGGCGGTTCCGGCCAGTATTGAGTTGGTTGAGGCGGGCATTGTGTCGGATGACACCGGCGTGCTGATCATCGTTGCGGGCCGCAGTGCCAGTGTGGCTGCGCCCTTCGCGGCAGAAGAGCAGTTCGTGATGGCGCTGAAGCGCCTTGGCTATGAAGTGGTGCGGCGTGAGATTACCAGCGGCCTCGGTAATAGCCTGTTCCGTCTAGCGTTAACCTGGAGCGCACCATGAAGAAGAAATACACCGCTGCTGGGCTGCTAGCCGTTGCCTTGGTCTCCTGCACAATGGCCTACCAGTTTGCGATGGCCGAAGAGCGGGCTGCTCAGGCGTGGCGGCCTAGCCAGGATTCGCAGCTTCAGAGCCTTGATGCGCGGTTGGGTGAAAAAGTGCGCGAGTTCCTGGAGTTGAACGAGCTGCTAAGCAGGCAGCTTGAGGATGTGAGGTTGCAGCAGGCAGGGCAGCAGGACTCCCCCTTGCTGACGGGCAACGCTTTTGTACCCGAGCCACTTGCACCAGAGCCTGCTATGCCAGAGCCGGTGGAGATAACGCCGGAGGTGGTTGCGCCGCCACCCCCGCCACCAGAGCCTCCTGTCAGGCAGGCACCCTGGTGGAGCCGTTATCAGCTCAGCATGGTGGTGTACTCGGATACCTCCCGCTCGGCGGTAATCAATGGGCGCTATGTGCGCCGTGGCGATGCGGTGGCATCCGGCGTGGTGGTTCGTGATATCAGGCCCAACCAGGTGACGTTGGCACGCGGTGGTGAAACAGCACGCTTAACGATTGGAGCTGAATAATGACGTTACGCCGCCTGTTGATATGGAGCATCGCGCTGCTTGGACTGTTGACTGCAGTGCTTTGGTGGGTGGGCCGGCAACCTGCGCCGGTAAGCCCAGCGGCACAAGTGCCCGCTGTGGTAATGCCGCCTTCTTCCTCGCCTGTAGAAGGTGGAGGTGCCTCTACGGATGTTGATGCCCTTTGGCGGCGCTATGAGGCGTTGAACGAAGCCGCTGCAACTGCCTCTGCACCTGTGGAAGGGGAGCAGGGGGGAATGAGTTCATCAGCTGAGCCCCGTTCACCGGAACAGGTGCTATCTGAGGCAGCGCAGCAGCGTCAGGCACTGCGCGAGGGCATCCGACAACGCAGTGAGGCGGTCCGGGCCGCGCGTGATGACGCGTTGGCGCAGATTCGGGACCTTGAACCAGACGATATCGATGGATTGATGGATGTGATTCAAGGCTTCAACCAGCAAATGCGGGAGAACGGGGTAGAGGAGCAGATTGATATCGGTGGGATGCGTCAGCAGCTAGTAAGTAGCCAGAGGCTTGCTGAGGTCAGCCAAGCGATGCTGGATGAAGCGCTGAAAGGTGAGAATGCCAACCCGCAGCGGCTTCAAGAGCTAAGTCGTGAGATGAGTGCATTACAACAAGAGGTGATTGACCTTCATGCAATGCGTTCAAGTGGCGGGCAGGAGCAGCCATGACGGTTGACGCGTACCCCCTCCGCCAGCGGGGGTTCACTCTCTTGGAGCTGGCGCTGGTCTTGGCGCTGCTGGGCGGTATGGCGCTGGTGGCGATGCACTATCGCCCTAATGCGTTGAGCCAGGATGATGCCATTGCCCAGGGTTACCACGACCAGATCGCTGCAGCTCTCTATCGTTATGCTGAGCGCCACTACCGGCTGCCCTGCGCCGATACCAACGGTGATGGTTTTGAAGGTGGCAGCGGAGGCGGCTGCGGGCAGGGGGAGATAACCCATATGGCTGGTGGTGTGCCTTTTCTCACCCTTGGTATGAGTGAGGCGCAAGGCTTGAGCAAAGCGGTTCGCGAGCGCTTTGTCTACGGTGTCTTTCGCGATAATACCGCTGAAACCGACCTAGCGGCATTAGCCGAGCGAACCGATGACCCGGCCGGTAGTGCCGGGTATCTCAGCCTGGATGACCTACGTTACGCCCTGCACAGCCTGGGTCAGCGGAATTTTGATAATAATCGCATCTACGTGACCGGTGATGAACAGCAGGCAGGAACGGCTGATTGCAGCGGAAACCCTATCGCCAACCTAGCATTTTTCGTGGCCTACGCAGGCACAAGAGATGCCGATAGGAATGGGCAACCCTTTGATGGCGAAAATAGCAGCCTCCGTTGGCCTTCGGGCAGCGGGCTTTGCGTATCCGGCCCGCTGACCGCACAAGGGGAGCAGTATGACGATGCCGTTATTGCGGTGGGCTTTGCCGAACTGCTTGGCTATTTAAGCCAATAACTTGCAAAACAACACATTGAGTACGGAATTAGGCGCATCAGGAGCAGCCACATGAACCTTGACCCTCAACTATCTCTTTACCCTAGACGAGGCCTCTGGATAGGTGCCTTGCTGGCTGCGTCATTAACTGGCTGTGCCGTTGGCCCCTCCAAAATGGATGCCGAAAGGGTTCAAACGGTGGATGACCGTTCGCAGGCACTATTACAAGAGCGGCTAGTGCAAGAGTCAGAGAAGTTACGCCTTCTGCAAGATGAGCTGAGGCAGAATTTGGAGCAACAGCAGGAAGTGGTGTTGGAGCCAGTGGTCCCCCGCTATAACCCGCTTGATGCTGTGAGCGTTACATTACAGGCGGACGATGTTGATGTCCGTAACCTGCTCAAGGCGATTGCTGATCAGGCAGGACTGAACTTGGTGCTACCTGCTTCGCTGTCGCGTCAGCCGCGCACGCTGTCGCTGTCGCTTAGTTCGGTGCCTGCTAGCCAAGCCTTTGAGGAGATCACTAAGGCGCTAGATCTGGCCGGGCATGTCCGCGATAACATGCTGGTGGTAGAGGAGTTTGAAGAGCGGATTTTCGATATGGATTTCCTGCTCACCATGAGTACGGCTGACTTCAACGCGGGGGGCGATGTATTCGGTGCCGGTAATACCGGTGGCGATGGCGGGTCGGCTTCGGGTGGCGGCTCAGGTAGCAGCGGGCTGCGCAGCAGCTTTTCAATCTCGGGACGCAATACCAATGATGTGAACCCTTACGAGCAGATTGACCGGATGTTGGCATCGCTGATCGGCGGGCAGGGTAATGGAGAGGGAAATGGAGAGGGCGGTATGGGGCAGCAAGGGGTGCCGACCTATATGCTGAACCGCTCCACCGGTACGCTGTTTGTTCGTGGGCGCCCATCTCAGCTGGCGGCGGTCGGACGTTTGGTTGAGCACTATAAGTCGGTGTTAAACCGACAGGTGCTGATCGAGGCGCAGATTCTTGATGTCGAGCTTAACGACCAGTTCAGCTATGGCGTTGATTGGAGTTTCCTACGTAACCAGGTGGCCTTGTCCTACTCGTCTAACCCGATGGCGCTGGGTGCGATCGACTCATTGGTGCCAGGGGCGGAGAATGCGGGCCGCAGCGTGTTGATTCCGTCTACTGCGCTAGGTACGTCGGGTACGCCATCGCTGGGCCTTGCTCAGTCGGGCAGTAACCACAATATCGGGCTCGACCTGATGAAAACCTTTGGCACGGTGCATATCCTATCTAACCCGTCGATTCGGGTGCGCAACACGCAGCCCGCCGTGGTGAGTGTGGGTAGTAACATGCGTTATATCGCCCAATCTAGCTCTAATACGCAAAACGGTGGCGGCGGCTTGCTGGCGACCACGTCCAATGTAGTGACGTCTAATGTATTCGACGGCGTGATGCTGGGAGTGATTCCGTTTGTGTCCGAGGATGGTGCTATCCATCTCACCATTAACCCGATGCAAACCTCTGTGCAGGCCTCTTCTATGGAGCTAGTAGAGGTAGGCAGCACGCAGAATCCGCTGAAAATCTCGCTCCCCCGGGTGGACTTCAAGGGTATGACCACATCGTTGTCGCTGAACGACGGTGACATGGTCATTATCGGTGGTCTTATCGGTGAAAGTGGTAACCGTTCAAGGGATGGGGTGCCCGGTATTACGGATGTCCCTCTGTTTGGCAGCGTGCTGGGTGGGCAGTCTGAATCGACCACGGCACGCGAGCTAGTTCTCGTGCTGCGCGTTCAGATTTTGTAAGCCGGATTCCCATGAGCTTAGTTTTCGACGCATTGCGCCAGCATGGCACTCATCCTACGCAAGCTCCCACTCAGTTGGGTAGTGTGGTCACCCCTGGCCAACGTCGATGGCGGTGGGGTTTGGTGGCGGGGTTAGTGTGTGTCGCCGTTGCGGGACTGTTCCTATGGGAACATTTTTATGCGGCAGAGCGTATCTCGCCGCGCAATGTTTCAGCCGCGCTGCCTGTGGAGCCTTCCGCACCTACTGTGTCGTCAGCTCCGCAGGAGGTTGTGGTGGTGGATATTGCTTTGCCAACGCCAACGCCAACGCCAACGCCAACGCCAACGCCAACGCCAACGCCGCCAGAAATACAGGCTCAAGCGCCTGCACCGTCGAGTGGTTCACGGCTACCGGGGGATGCCCTGGCACGGCTTGCCGCAACGGCTTCAGTGATAGAAGTAGCAGCCGTTAGCCAGCCAGAGGTGGCGGCAGTTGGCGAGATAGACACGTCAGTGCCCGCTCTTGAGTCTGAGCCCGAGCCTAGGCTTGAGCCTAAACCCGAGGCTGAGCTTTCAATGGTGGTAGAGACTGCGCCTCCGGCTGAGGTAAATCCGGCAGAACTGTTTGCGGCCTTCAATGCGGCGCTGTCGGCGGGCCAACTGCCCCAGGCGGAAGAGGTTATTGAGCGTGCTCGGTCTGCGCTAGGCGAATCGCATCTGATCGTTGCTCGTATGCAGGGCTATTACTGTATGAGGGCAGATTGCCCGGCGCAGGCACGCCAAGCCTACTCCACGATTCTTGCTCGTCTGCCAAGAGATCGCGAAGCGGGCTATAACCTGGCGGTTTTAGACTGGCAGGCTGGGCAACATGCCGAGGCGGCTAAGCGGGTGCGTGCGCTGCTGGCGCAGTACCCAGCAGACGACGCTTTACGCGCACTACAGCGGCAAATGGGAGCGCATTGATGAGTAGCGGATTTCCATTGTCGGCTTACCTGCAGCACTTAGGGTTTACGCGTAACCCGTTTCCGGTAACGCCGGATGAGCACGGCATCTTCTTTTCTGCTCGGTTGGCAGAACAGTTCACTGAGTTGTTGCACTTCATTGAGCAGCGCAAGGGGTTCATGCTTGTAACCGGTGATGTCGGCGTTGGTAAAACGACGCTCTCCCGGGCGCTACTAACGCGTTTGGCCGAGCAGGGGGCGTGTACCGCGCTGGTGTTCAATACGTTTCTTCAAGGTGCCGACCTGTTAAGGGCAATCAACCGTGATTTTGGTGTGACGGCCGCTGGCGATAGCCTAGAGGCACAGCTGCAGGCACTGAATACTTGGTTGCTGCAGCAGCATGAAAAGGGTCGTAACTGTGTATTGATTCTGGATGATGCTCAAGGGTTGGATGTACCCAGCCTTGAGCTGGTACGTCAGTTGAGCAACTTGGAGGCCAGCCAGGCCAAGCTGCTACAAATTGTGATGGTGGCCCAGCCGGAAATTCGCTTGACCCTGGATCGTCATGACATGCGGCAGCTGGCAAGCCGTATTGCACTGCGCCTTGAGCTGACCCCGCTGACGTTGAACGAGTTGGATGTCTATCTGCATCATCGGTTGCAGTGGGCAGGCTGCCCAGAGGTGTTGACCGTTGATCGCAGTGCTTTGCGGCGGTTGCATCGCTATAGCATGGGCTATATTCGCCGGGTGCATATCCTGCTTGACCGCTGCCTCTACGGTTTGGTTGCCACAGGCACCACGCGCATTAGCGCTAGGTTAGTGGACACCGCCGCTAAGGAACTGAGCTTAGTGCCAGCCCCCAAGCGCCGCGCTTACCGCTCGCTGGTGATGGGAAGCGTGCTGGTAATGGGTGGCGTTGCGGGGGCTGTGGGGCTGGCGGCGGTGGCCGGTTACCCGCTTGACCTGCTCTCGACTCCCTCAACGCCAATAGTGGAAGTACCGCCGCAGCAGGCGGGCATAGACCTGCAAGCGGAGCCTCAAAAAGCTGTTCCTCAGCCTCAGCCTCAGCCTCAGCAACAAGCAACACCTCAAGAGGCGGTGGTGCAAGCAGTGGTGTCTCAAGAGGCTTCTCAAGAAGCAACTCAAAACGTTCATCAAGAGGCTGCCTCAACTACAGAGCAGCAAGAAGCTGTTCAGGTCGTCGACTTTGCATGGCAGGCCTTTACAGCCACCTATACGCCTCTGCCCCCGGTGGAGGCTCCTCCGCAGCATTGGGCGGATGTGGTTGAGTGGCTGCCAGCACGGAGTGAGGAGCAACCCTGGGTACCGGTGCTGCTGCCGAGCGAATGGGAGCAGGGGTGTAATGACCAGCCGCTTTACCCGCTGAGTGATGGGCGGCTAGCACTGTTTCAATCAGTACTACCCGTGGCGCCCCAACCTTTTGGTGAAGAGGGAGAGCCGTTATTTGCCTTGCAGCTGGCGCTGGTCGAGCGCTTGCTGTTAGCGCCTGAGGCGGTGGATGGTGTGATGGGGCCGCGCACGGCGAATGCACTAGCTCAGTTTCAGAAGCAGAGCGGCCTGCTAGCGAGCGGCCAGCCGGATGCGGAAACCTCCTATCTGCTGAGCTGCCTGGGTGAGGGTGGTTTATGAGCGAAGCTGCCTTTCGCTACGTGTTCTATCGGGTGGTGTCGAACCAAGGCCGCGTGCGTGCTGGGTTGTCGAAACTGCCGGTGACCGATTACAGCAATGCTCACCCGTTAGTAGAGCGCCGTGAACAAGCCGTGGTGCTGCAGCTCTATGTGCTACCGGCGTTAATGCTGCCGCTGCTGGACGGCTTGGCTCTCTTTATGCGCCGTAGTATCCCTATCGCGTTGCTGGCGGAGTTTCTGCATAGCCTGGGGCTGATGCTACGCAGTGGCCTGCCGGTCGATATGGCGCTTAAAGATTTGCGTGATGATGCTAAACATCTGGCGCTCAAGGCGCTGACAGCAGACTTGCTGAGTGGCGTTAGGGCCGGTAATACGCTCTCTTCAAGGCTCTCATTTTACCCACACTTGGTACCAGCCACCGTTCGGCACCTTGTCGATATTGGTGAGCGCTCGGGCAACCTCGACCGCGTGCTAATGGATGCCTCCGAACATCTGGGGCGTATTACCGCCCTGCGCCGGGATGTCTCACGCGCTTTGATCTATCCATTTTTCGTCGTAGTCACCATCGTGATAGCGGCACTGTTCTGGGTGTACTACGTACTGCCTGATCTGGCCAATATGTTTCGCCAGATGGGAGCCCATCTTCCCCCGTTGACCCAGAGTGTACTGAGCGCTGTGCACTGGATGCGTGAGCTGCTGGCGGCTTATGGCTACTGGGTGTTAGCAGCTGTTGTGGTGTTACCGATGCTATTGAGCCGGAGCCAGCGGGTTAGGGCCGGGTTTTATTGGCTGGCTTACCACCTTCCTATTAGCCGCACGCTGGTGCGCACGTCCGCCATGGCATTTATCAGCGAATACTTGGCGCTGCTAGTAGCGGCGGGCATCAATCTATTGGATGGACTAGCTATTTTGGAGGCGGCAACCCGCAATGAGGTGTATCGCGATGCGATTCGCCAGGCCCGACAAGGAGTAATGCGCGGTAATACGCTGGCAAGTGGTCTGGAGCGCAGCGGTGTGTTTTCACCGCTGATGATTCGTTTGATCAATGTGGGAGAGCAGAGCGGCAACCTGGATGGCCAGTTGCGTACGTTAGCCGACGAGTACCGGCGGCGGCTTAACCATCTAGTCGCCACCCTTGCCGAGGTCATCAAACCCGCCGTACTGCTTTTGGCTGGCGCGCTGTTCATCTTCGTCGTGGTGGTGTTTTTGCTGCCGGTATACGACCTCATTGCGCAAAGCACACAGCTTCGCTGAATAGGATTCGTGATGCCCCAATTTTCAATGGCTCAAACACGTCATTGCCGCGGCTTTTCGCTGCTGGAGTTACTTGCCTTACTGGCGCTGCTCACAGGGCTGGTGTCGGCACTGCTTTACAAAACCCTTGATGTCAGTGTTCAAGTAACACAGCAAAATACAGAGACAGCGCTGGCAGCAGCCGATGAACAGTTACGCCAGTTCGCCGCTTGGAATGGGCGGTTGCCCTGCCCTGATACTACTGGGAATGGGATTGAAAATTGTAGTGGGGGGGCGCAAAAAGGGAACTTACCCTACCGCACCCTAGGGCTGGCTGCAGTGGGTTATACGGTGGGGGAGCAGGGGAGTCGTGCGATGATTTACGGGGTCTACCGTAATGAGGTCGCAGACGCTGATTTGGCAGTAACTGCCGAGCGCTTCAAACCCACCAATGCCGATGCAACGGCGTATGACTTGGGCAATGAGAATACGCTCGATTTCTGTTCAGCGTTGGAAGACGCCTCAGAGTTGGCGCAGAACGATAACTATCTGCACATCAGTGACACCAACGACACAGCGGTAGCTATGGCCTACATGCTGGCCAGCCCGGGAGCCTCTAATGCTGACGGCGATATTAATGACGATCGCTACGACGGGCTGAACAGCACGAGCAGCACCGGCTTCAATGCCCCGCAAACGCCGGTTTCCGCAGACTACGACGATATTACCCAAGGGCGCGGCCTCGCCGAGCTTTACGAACTGCTGCACTGTGAAATAAGCCAGCGCTCGTTAAACCTGTCGGCCAATGCGATTGCGCTGGAAGAGGAGAACATCGCTTTTGCTGAGTCTAACCAGGAGAGTGCAGACCAGGGGGTATTAATGAATGCCGTGGGTAGTGCGTTGACCGCGTGGTCTATGGGGCAGGCGGTGGCTGGGTTGAGTGGTGCTATTGAGGTTCAGACGATTTCGACCGGTTTGTTAGCAACGGCCACGGCCACCTGCGCGGTACCGCCCTTTGCTGGCTGTGCGCTGGTGCCTGTTTATACGGCGGCCGTCTCTGCCGCTGGGAGTGGTGTTACCTTGTCAGGTATTGCGGTTGGTCTTTCTGGCACTGCCTTGGGTTTACAAATTACCTCTACAGCGCTGTATGACACCATCGCTGATAAGGCGGGAGTACCAGACACTTTTGAAGGTGAGCTGGGGATTACTCAGGACAACGTCAATGATGCACAGGATAAATATGCCCAGGCTAATGTGGCTGCTCAGGAGGCTGAAAGCACCTATCAAAATGAATTAGCACAGTACGAATCAGGGCCAAAGGCAACTGCTGTTGCCAGCAATAATACGCTAGAAGACGAGATTCGTAAGTTGTCAGGTGATAGCCAAGACAACGCATTTGATGACCTTTACGGGTTCCCGCGTCCAGAAGATCTAGACCCGGAAGATCCACCAGACGAGGCCGATGTCATTATCGGGGTTGAGCCCGCTATTGATGCTTGGCTCAGCACAGCGGCATCGGCAGAGCAAATGGGCAATGTCGATTTAGTGGATGAGGATGGCAACTCATTTACCGATGAAAATGGTAATCCCATTGACCTCGATGCCGACGCAGAGGCTGCAAGAGTGTTTGCCAGCAATCGTATTGCCGAGGTTCGCCAGGGTTTCGAAGCCACTTCCACTTGCATCGATGAACAAGTTTGCCCCTTGGTGACAGCCTTTGATGCGCATGTCGAGGCCTACACGGCGGAGCGAGAAGCCTGGTATGCAGTAGAGGCTCTACGTGCAAAGGCCGAAGCGGCGCGTACTGAGGCCGAAGGTGCCTATGACGCCTACGGTGCGCTCGACTGTGCCTTTAATTCCAATAGTGATTATGACACTAAGACCAATAGCTGTACTGCTGGTGCGCCCGGCAGCAGTGCAGGGAGCGCTGATCAAGATTTCTGTGATGCTTCAAGCGACGCTTACGATGAGGACTCCTGTGCGGCGTGGCAAGATGCTCAAAATTCCAACCCTGTATGTGAAGAAGGCGGTGAGTACTATGACGCTGACGTATGTGCCGCTGTGGGAGAAAGGGCCGAGAAGATAACGATGTTCAGCGGTATGGATAACTTGGTGCAGCAACTGGATAGCAAAGGAACCGTACGATGAGTACGCAGCGCCAGACTGGGTTCAGCCTATTGGAAATGACTCTTTCCTTTGCTGTGTTGGGGTTCTTGTTCGCCATGGCTCCTATGGCTTTAAACGTGTTGGGTAGTGCTCAAAGCGCTGCCCCTGCTCTTGACCGTGTCAAGTTGGCCGTGAATGCGACCGTGGGCTTTGTCGTACAGCATGATCGTTTGCCTTGTCCAGATTCCGACGGTAATGGCTTCGAGGATTGTGATGTCCGCAGCGGGCGTTTTCCCTATCGTACCGTTGGCCTTGGCCAGCCATTGATCAATGAAAGTGGCTTTCCGTTTCACTATGCGGCTTATCAGCACACTAACGCCAACTTGGTAGCGCTGCAGGTCAGCTATGAACCCTTATTGTTGAACGGCGCTAATTCACAGCAGAAAAACGCGTTAGATTTTTGCCAAGGGCTCAGGCTTGGTGTATCCGGTGGTTTACAGGCTACCGAACCCCATGTGCAGTCGCATACGGGTGAGAGTGGCATCAATCCAGCTTTTCTGCTTGTTGATCCTGGCCCGCTTGATGCCGACCGGGACGGGCGACCATTTGATGGCCTAAACGCGACCGGGCTGGAGTATGAGTCGGCGGGGCGCGGTCAAAGCGATGAATACGACGACCGTGTAATTGCTATGAGTTTTGCCGAACTTGCCACCCGGCTCGACTGCCCAGCCATCCTTGCACGTGTAAGCGCGGCGACCCGTGAGGCTAACGCGGCCTACGATGCTTGGCGTGCTTATGAGTTCTACTTGACGTTTCGCATATTTGGTGAAGAAGTCCGCGAAACCAATCTGGAAATCGCCGAACTTAAGCGTTTGATTGCGGAATTCAACTCAGCGGGAAGCATCGCAATGGGCCTTAACGACATTGCCACAGGGTTGGCCAGTGCCACCGGGGCAAGTGGGGTGGCGGTTGCAGCCATTAATGCGGCAGCGGCGACATTTATGATAGTAGAAGAGCTAAGTAGCACGGCAGAAGAGGTTGATGAGAAAACAGAGGAATTGGCCACAGCCGTGGAACAACGAGAAGCGGCAGAGGTGGCTCGCGATGATGCCAAGGCGTACCGAGACCAGACAGCTCAACTGGCACTAGACCGAGATGCGAAGGGGTGGTTCCAATGAATGTAGGGCGCAGGCAGCAGGGTATGACTCTGATTGAGCTTTCCCTGATGCTGATAGTTTTGGGGCTCATAACTGCTGTCATGGTGTCGTTGGTGCCCTCAATGACACGTCTAGCCAGTGTGGAATCAGCCATTAATGACGTCAGCGATACACAAAATGCTATCGCTGGCTTTGCTCTTACCACCGGCCGACTGCCCTGTGCCGATGCTAATCAGGATGGTGTGGAAGATTGTCCGGCGGTAGCTGGCGGCTTCCCTTATTTGACCGTAGGGATCGGCGCCCCTCTGCGCAACGCTTACGGCTACGACTACCGCTATGTTGTTTATGCTCGCCGCGATAATACTCCAATGAATGATGCTGAGCTGACGAAAGCGAGCGACCGTTGGCAGCCTACGCTGGTTTCAGGATTGCCCCCGGTTGCGGAACTGACTGCTATGGAAAGCATAACACCAACGGACCTCTGTCGTGCGCTTGGTGTGGCGCAGGCGAGTACTGTCAATGACCAATCTTTATCGCTGGAATATCTAGCTGCAAGTGAAGTGGTGGCCTATGTGCTGGTGAACCCTGGGCAGGCGGATCGTAACGGTAATGGCTCACTGTTTGACGGAGTGAACACTGACGGACTTAGCGTTGAGCACCCGCTTCGCCGTAGCCGCCGTGATTATGACGATAGTGTTAGCGTGGTGCGCTTTAACCAGCTGTGGGAGCAATTAGGGTGTTCGGCACAACTGGCTACGGCAGGGCACGCGCACCCTAACGTTCAGTCCATGTTGGCGATGTTTCGACAGACCATTCGTGATTATCGCGCTCAGCTAGCGTTGGTCGAAGAGATGGCATTTGCCGATAACTTTCAAACAGGCGCTTCTATTGCTTCGGCATCAGCCTCGGTGGCCGCCGCCGCTGCCATCGCACCTACCGCGACAGCATCAGCCATTAATACTGCAGGTGCTACTGCGGCCGCAGTAGGGGCATCCGTTGGTGCGATTAGCGGCAACACTGCTTTGGTAGGTACGGCGACAACTGCACAGCTCGTGGCTATCGATAATTTAAATAAAGTGCGCGCCCAGTTGGATGAGCTGGACTTACTTATTAAGGACCTGGACGAGTTACATGACAGCGTTGATGACAATGTTGTTGCCGCCGATAACGATGCGCTTTCTGCCCGATAATGGTTGCTAGAGACTTTTATGACGAAAATCACCTTGACTCGCCAACGCGGTTTTACATTGTTGGAAATGTCCATGGCCTTGATTGTGGTGGCGCTGATCATCAGTGCCGTGACCTTGGGCAGTAACTTGCAGCGCAATACTGTCTACCAGCATATGGCGACCAGCTTTGTGCGGGGTTGGCAGTTGGCATTTCTTAGCCATGTAGACCGTGTGGGCGTTGCGCCTGGCGATAATCAAACAACACCGACCGGTAAGGTGAATGGTGCAGATGATAGCGAGTTGTGCAGTCTGGATTTGCGCAATGCCATGTACGCGGCAGGTGTGACGATGCCTCAGGGGCGTTCGGAAGGCTTCGAGACTCACTACGGCTATTTGGATAGTAATGGCAACCCGCAAGATGTCAGCGCTTGTTTTGAAAATGTCGCCTGGAGCGTACCGGGCAGTAGTGCGGGGAGCTATGTAGTACAACGCAAGAATGTGTTGGTATTAGAGGGTTTGACGCCAGACTTAGCGCGTATGCTGGATAGCCTAGTGGACGGCAATGCCGATGCACGGTTTGGTAGCTTTCGTGAGGAGAGTCAGGCGGCGCTTACAACCACTAGCAGTGAGGAGTGGAGCCTGGGAAGCGGAGTGGCTTATGGTAGTGCCACTGCCACTAATCTCGACGAATCCCAGATAGCTACATTAACGGCTTACTATTTGATGGATCGATGATGGATATGGTCGCTTCTATCTCCCAGAGAACGGATGCCCCAGAGCTAGGCGATACCCTTTTACGCCTGGGTATTCTTGAGCCTATTCAGCTGGCTTATGCGCGGCAAAAACAGGCTGTGACTGGTGAATCACTCAATCAGATATTGGTTCGCCTGGGCCTGGTGGCCGACAGCGATTTGGCGCGTGTGCTCGCTGAGTATCACGGCTTGCCTTATATCAGCCAGGAGGAGTGGCCTACCCCAGACCCGGAAGTGCTGCAGTTATTTACCCGAGAGGCGTGCTTAGCTCACGGCGTGTTGCCGCTGCGTATTGCGGCAGGGCAGCTAGAAGCCGTGTTGGGTAATGCTGACCCTGAGCGCGCTGCGAGCTTAATTCAGCGCCGTACTGGCTTAAAGCCCAACCTGAGGCAGGGCGACTTTGTCGCCGTGGCGCGGCGTATTGAGTCAGCCTATTCACTGCGGCAGCGTTCAGCGCTCTCTGCTTTCGAGCGTGAATATCGCCAGCTGCGCCAGGATACGCAGGGCTCATTTCCCATTGATGAGTTGATCAATCAACTACTGGTGTTGGCGGTAAGCGAGCGGGCAACGGATATTCATTTGCAGCCAGAGCCGCAGTCATTGCATATGGCGTTTCGTATTGATGGCGTACTGGTCCCGATTATGGCGCTTGACCGGGAGCTGATGCGGTTGGTGTCGGCGATTAAGGTTATCTCGGCAATGGATATCTCGGACAACCTAAGGCCCCAGGATGGTCGCTTCTCGGTCACCCTGGATAATCAGGCCTATGATGTTCGTGTTTCCACTAGCATCACGCCTCAGGGGGAGAGCGTTGTTTTGCGCCTGTTACCCAAGGGGGTGTCGGTAGCCGGGCTAGAAGAGTTGGGGTTTGCACCGGAGCATCTTGAGTGTCTCCAAGGCTTGTTTCAGCAGCCGCACGGTATCTTCCTGATGACCGGGCCTACTGGTTCGGGTAAAACGACCACTCTACATGCCGGGCTACGGCCGCTGGGGATGACGGGCAAAAGTATCCTGACCGTGGAAGACCCGATTGAGTATGAGCTGCCGGTGGCCTCGCAGACCCAGGTAAACCGCAAGGCGAATTATACCTTTGATACTGCGATTCGCCACTTTCTGCGTCATGACCCGGATATTATGTTGGTAGGTGAAATTCGTGACGGGGAAACGGCAGAAGCTGCGATCCGTGCGGCGGAAACCGGGCATTTGGTGCTCTCTACGCTGCATGTGAATAGTGTTTCTGGCGTAGTTGGCCGTTTGATGGCGCTTGGGATTACCCCGCAGGCTTTGGCTGAAACGCTTATTGGCTGTATCAACCAGCGCTTGGCGCGCTGCCTATGTTCGCACTGTAAGGAGCCGGTGGCGACGCCGGAGCATATCCCATCAGGGTTTGAGTCTCTGTTAGTGGAGGTTCAGCACTTTCGAGCGGTGGGGTGCGAGCATTGCAGACAGACTGGTTACCATGGGCGGGTACCTGTCTATGAAATGCTGATTGTTGATGCGCCATTGGCGCGCTGGGTGGAGGAAAGAGGAATGCGTGCCGAGCTGGCAGGGCTGCTCACGTCCAGTAACCATGTCTCTATCTGGGAGACAGGCGCACGCCTTGTGCGCGAGGGGCTGACAACGGTTGATGAGCTGATGCGCGTTTTGGGTAGCCGGGATGTGCTCGTTCCAGCTATGCGCTCGTTATGATTCCACGACAAAGGCGATGCCTTTGCCAAATACGGAGCGCAGGGGCAACGTCATGCCCTGTTTTCGGGCTTTTTGCCGTAGGCGGCTGAGGATAACGTCAATACGATGGACATCAGGCTCCTCGGCATAGTCAAACAGCAGGTCGTGGAGTACCCAGCGGTCAAATATTTGGTTGGAAGACTCCACCAGTACTTTGAGTAAGTCGAATTCCTTTGGCGTTAGCTTTATAGCAGTCTCGTCGGGAGCCACCAATTGAGAGGATGCCGCTTCAAGATACCAAGCGCCCGTTTGATTAGGTTGGCAGGTGGGCGTAGGGCTAACGTTTTGGGTGGTTTGCAGCCGTTGGCCAAGCTGTATCAGCGCATCGCTAAGTTGAACAAAGTTGATAGGCTTTACTAAGAAAAGGTCCGCCCCCAGGTCAAGGCCGCGTAACCGTTCTTGCTTTTCACCGCGAGCGGTGATGATAACCAGCCCGTAGTGGGATAGTTGACGCAGGTGCTCGACGACGCTGAAACCATCCTCTTCTGGCAGCCCCAGGTCTATCAGCACAATATCGACAGGGTGAAAATGCAGCTTTTTCCAAAAGGCTTCAGCGCTGGGGACGCCCCACACAGGAAAACCTTTGTGCTGCAGGTAGAACTCTACTTCTTCTCGTAGGTCTTCATTATCCTCAATAATCGCGATGCGTGGAGTGGTGAGGTTTTTCATTAAGCTTCCTGATTATTCTTTGGATGTACAGGCAGTGTAAAGATAAACCGACAACCAGACGAGGTATTCTCCGCTAGCGTTAATTCCCCTCCGTGGGCTCGTACAATTTGACGGCTTACGTGGAGCCCTAGGCCGACACCACGTGATGAATCATTCCGAACGGCTCGACGGTAGCGCTCAAAGATCATGCCTGCTCGGTCAGGAGAAATTCCTGTGCCCTGGTCGCGTATACTGATCGCCCAATGATTCTGTTGACGCGATAAATCAATATGGATAGTGCCGCCGGGTGAGTACTTGACGGCATTATCAATGACGTTAGAGAGTGCAATACGCATTAAGGCCGAGTCAATCTCAAGCGTGCTTGCCGCTTCTGCCTCAGGGTGTGTACGTGCGTTGATCGCCTGATTTTCCTGCGTCAGTTTCCAGCTATGGTGGTCCGATAGAGGAATCAAAGAAGCCGCCGAGGTAATCAGTGCTAGCAGCGAGTGTGGGTGGCGCTCAATACTCAGCTGACTTGCTGACAGTCGAGCATCAGCGAGACAGTTGTCGGTTAGCTGGACAAGCCGCTCTGTGGCCCGTTCGATTTTTTCATAACGCCGGGTAACCTGATGGTTGCCAGAGCTGACTTGGTGAAGGTTGGCCAAACTGGCGGTAATAATGGCTAACGGTGTGCGGAATTCGTGGGCGACTATCCCCATAAACTGACGTTGATGCGCCCTGGCTTCTCTCTCAAAGTGTAACTCTTCAGCCATTTTTTTCTTATTAAGCGCTTCGATACGCTGTCTGTACACCTGAAAAACGGCTGTGCCAACCACTAAGAGCATATTGATAATAAGGCCGTATTGCCATATTGCGTAGATGGAGGGGTGATAAGGCAACCAGGTAAGCATGGACATAAGCCCGGAGAGGCTAGCCAACATAATTAACAGCGGGCTAATTCCTAGAATTAAATTTGCAAGTTGAAATTTTTCTTTCCACCAGATATAGAGGCAAGCAATCAAAAAGATAACGCCAGTGAAAAGGTAGATAACAGTCTGTAAGTAAATGGCTTCTTGATAAAGGTTTAACGGTACACATATTAGCAGTAAGACGATGAACACTGATGTGCCGGCCATTAGCTTGTGAGCCCAAGGAATTTTCTCCTTAAACTGCATAACCTCAGTGCACATCCATAATAGGGCGGCATAAGAGGTTAAAGTAAATATACTGGTCAAATAATGCTGTAATGTCAGGCCGATTCCAGGTACTACCCAGGCTACATAACCTTGAACACAAGCAACTAGCCCATAACCTGCGGATACCGCAGTAATAGACCAAAGCCTTTTGCTGCGTAGCAGGGTCGCTAATGTTAAGGCTAACAGGCTGGCAATAGCGGCAATACCCAAGTAAAAGGCCCAAAAGCTAGTGGTACGTGCTGCATGTTGCAAGAAGAGATGTGGCTCCCAGAGTTCTAAGTCTAGTAACAGAGCGCTAGTAGTAGCAGCCCGCAACATCACCTCATAGCCCTTAACGCTATCTGGCGGCGGGGGGAGCCTAAACACCGGAAAGCGATAGTCAATATCGCCTCTTTTACCTTCCCAAGTGTCTCCGGTGCGCTTTTCTACCCACGGCTCTTGGCTGCCTTCTGGTCGATAAAAGAAACGGATGTCATCAATAAAATTTGGGGCTAGTACAAGCCAACGCTCATTACCTGCAAAAAAATGAGCAGGTAGTTTGAAGTATAGCCAGTGTGGTGTACGGGTATAGCCGCGTGAAAATATTTTTTTTTGTATCTCTTCACTGTGGCGTAACTGTGCATACACTTGTTCAACGGTTTGCTGTTGGGACGTATCACTCATCACTGCATAAGGAATATCTGGCCCCAATGCTAGATGAGAGGCGAAGGCGTTAATGGGGAGTAAAGAAATAAGTGCCAGAAGCAGCCATCGTTTTGCCCCGCTTTGGAGTAATGATTTTATCAATAGGTTAAACAAGGGGAGTATCTGCATTATTCTGGCTGCTTCTTTTTAGCATTTTAGGAAGCAGGTACAGACCTTTAGCCACTTCCAGAAAGCCATTATGTGAAACATGGGGCGTATGTGTTATTAAGTGGCAGCCCCATGTTGGACTTAGCCTGCTTTATTAGGTGTGTCTGCCGAGGGGGCAGGCCCTATCACCGCAACGGTTTTTTGCTCCCGCGTCCATTTACCCGCTTTTTTATCAATGTACTGAAAGTGCTCGTTGGTAAAGCTGCCCTGGTTACAGGCGTGGCGGTAAGACACGGTAGGCACGTTGGCGTGGGTTAGTCTCTGGATAAATACCCCAGGCCCGGTAATGTCGAACACATTAGTCAACTCATTCTGCTTGATATTGACGCTAATTTGCTCAATGAGCAGCGCCAGATTAGGGTTGTTGGGTTTGCTGACAATAAAGTAGTTGCTTAGCTCGCCCTTACGGGTAGTAACATAAAGCTCGTCAATATCGTTAGGTATCACGCTGCCAAGTGGCCAAATGGCGTGGGCATCGATATCCAGGTAGACCCCGCCATGCTTTTGCAGTACCAGCAAGCGCCAAAAATCCGCCTGGGCGGCACCAATTTGCAGCCGGGAGTACTGCTGATTAATATCTTTGTCGTAGTGCTCGGCAATGAATGCTTTTCGGGCTTCGGTAATCATAAACCGATACTCAAAGCGCGGGGCCATCAGGCGGTTGAACAGGTAGTTGAGATAAACCGGCAGAGTGACTTTATTGGTAAAGTTGGTTTGCCAAATAATACGTGGAACTACCGAATCATTTTTAGGCGCTAACCAGGGCGCGGCACGCTCTGGCAGCGTGAAGCGCTTGTTGGGAACAATAGCGTGAAAGACATAGCTGAGTAACTTGGTAATGTTAGCAAATAGCTTAATAAAACGGCTAACAACCACTATCAGCGTTTTGTTGGTGGCAGGCCTTGTAGGCATGAGAATCCTTTTAAATCAGTTCCGTGCGTAACGGTTAAGCGAAGGGGCGTTACCAGCCTCCTTGGCCTTCCAGTAGGCTACGCATGTTATTGTCGAGCGGTAGCTGGAAATCTGCGCTACCCAATACCATGGCATCGCCAGCGCGAACTACCCGTGCGCTCACATAGAGGTAATCCTGCCCTTGGGCATAAGTTCCCATCAAAATCGAGCGGGCGTTGTGCTGGGCGCTAAGACGTTGAACCTGGCGGGAGAGAATAAGTTCACCCACGCTCTCTTCAATAAACATGCTGTCACGCATTTTGACTTCGCGAACCTGCATGCCTTGCTGTGCCAAAGCGGATGCCATGATCTCCGAGCTAATACGGCCAAAGGTAGAGGATTGGCTTAGGTTATCGATGCTGACAAAGGTAGCGGCAATCATGGGGCTGTAGCGGGTCAGGCCTGGGTTGTTCGCCACCATCTGCTGCGCTGCCTGATGGGCAAGCTGAGAAAGATCAGGTTTAGGCTCTTCCGGTTGGGCATTATTGCCTAGCGTCGAGCAGCCCGTTAGCACCAGCATAGTGAACAGCAGCATCATTACGCGAATAGGAGCGCTCAGAGATCGTAAAGACATAAACATTACCAAGTGTCGGTGATAGAAACTGTGGGTGTGGTGGGGGCTTGGGGAACCCGGTGCGGCGCGTAGTGACGACGGTCGCCCGGATTAATGTAATAGATATTGGAGGAGGAGTAGAGGATTCGTTCGCCGTCTAAAATTTGGGTGGTAATAATCACTTCTTCATTGCCGGTATGCGTCCAGCTGCCGCTGGTAATGTCAGCAGCAATCGCACCAGGGATAAGCGCTAATGCAGGTTCGCTCCACTGATTATAAGGAATGGTGGCCACAGCAATGCCAGCGGTTAAGGCGGTGAATGCGCCCACGGGCGGGCGTATAAAGCCACGATCTCGATGCGTCACAACTTCAACATCGACATGAATGTTGGCGGTATTCGCTGTGGGAACGGTCATCAATGTCGCGCCGCGTGATACTAGCTCGCTGGTGAGCAAAGTACGAAAGCCCCGACCAAACTCGCCGCCACTATAGGCAGAGGCGCTGCTTTCTTCTGCGGGGGTAATGTAAAAATCACGAAAACGCACGCGTTCGCGCTGTAGGATTTGGGTAGCTTCATGGCGTGCGAGTACATCCCAGTGATGGGCCGCCTGCATGCGCTGCTGTTCTGTGTAAGGGTAAGTGGTGGCGATAGGTGCCTGTGATGTGTTGGCATAAAAACAACCACTCAGCATCAGGCTGACCATTCCCAGGCCAACGGGGCGTAAAAAGTGGACAATGGGGAATGACGTGGGAAGAATGCGCACCTGATAGTTCCTTATCGCTACTAAACAGCTATTTGATAGACTAGTTTGCCATGCTTAGCTTAGATCGGCCACGAGGTTAGAAACTTGAATGAGTGATAACACCCATGCTTGAAGACCACCGCAGCGGCCCACGCCATGATTCGCTGTTGTCTGCGTACCCCGAAGACGAGAGCAATAGCGGCTGGATGATTAGCTACATCGACATTATGACGCTGTTGGTGGCACTGTTTGTGATTATTATCGCCGCAGCTGGGGTGACAAGCCCGGAGTGGTCATCTGCGGATAACCAGGTTGAGCCTGATAACCTCATTGTGCGACCGCTGGAAGTGCCGCTGCCAGATGTGTTGGATGAATTTCGTTCACAACGTAGCCCGGTGTTGGCCTCCACCCCTGGAACGCTAAATCCGATGGCGATTAGTGCTGCGCTGGGTGTGGCGGGTTTACCCACCCGTTCTGTCTCCACCTTTAGCGTGCCGCCGCTATTAGCACTCCCTGAGCCAGCAGAGCTAACGCCGGCCGATGAGCTACCGTTCGTTAAGACGCTGTCTGAACGCCTGACACCGACCCTTCCTACTCCTTTGGTGCGCATAGAAGAAGAGGTGGCCACTTCGCCCATGGCAGATTATATGGTTCTACTGACAGATCGCCCGCCGGTTAATGTTCAGGAAATCAGCGATGAGGCCATCAGCAGCGCCCTGGCGCTGGACACAAGCCTGCCTGAGCGCGTTGAAACGTCAGCGTATCTGCCAAATTTAGAGGGCGTAGAGGTCTCCCGTGTGGCGGAGGGTATTAGCTTGCGGGTGCAAGATAGGCTGCTGTTCCCTTCTGCTACGGCGGAGCTTACCGAAGGCGGCTCATCGTTGGTGGGTAGCCTGCTGGAAACCATTCAGCGCTACGATGGTGAAGTATGGGTAGAGGGGCACTCCGATAGCCAAACCATTAACACGCCGGAGTTTTCATCTAACTGGGCGCTTTCAAGCGCCCGTGCTATCGCCATTGTAGAAGCCTTGGAGGAGGCGGGTGTGGCCTCTGAGCGTTTGCGGGCAGTGGGCCTAGCGGCGACCCAGCCGTTAGAAGATAACAGCACGGCAGAAGGGCGTGCCCGTAACCGCCGGGTGGAAGTGGTCATCCATGTGGAGTAGGGCGCACTAGCCAAAGGGTAAGCACAATAAAAAAGCCCGCCGGGGGGGGGCGGGCATTAAAGGGCTTGGCTCACTGCAGCCCACTGACATCAGGTGAGGAGTGTACGTGAATGCCAGTGAGTACAATATGAGTATAGCTATTTATGAGATTTCGCCAAGCGCTTGTGCAATTTTTTGTAGGCTTTTAGGCCGACATCTTAAATGAAAAACTTAGCTCACTTTTTTGCACCCATTTGGTGCTTTTCTGATGCGCTTTTTTGGTGCTCAAGCCTTCAGCGCCCTTTCTTTGATTTTAAGTATTTGATTTATATTAGATGAACTTCATTGGCATACATTCTGCTTTATTGCTTATCTGAAAGAGACGCCTGCGTAACGGCTTTTAAGATTGCAATAAGGTGGTGCCATGACCGAACAGACTCGCACTGCACATACTCAGACCGAGTTGCCTGATATAGCGCTGTCGCCCGATAGTGCTGACCCAGCGCTTCAACCACGCTTGGTGGTCACTGACCTAGACGGTTCCTTGCTAGACCACCACAGCTATGACTTCTCACCGGCAGCGCCTTGGCTGGCGCGTCTAAAACAGCAGGGCGTGCCCGTTATACCGGTCACTAGTAAAACCCGTGCCGAGCTTATTTCCCTGCGTGAAGCGCTAGGCCTGACAGCTACCCCATTTGTGGCGGAAAACGGCGCTGTGATTGGCCTGCCACCGGGCTGGTGTCACGCACGGCTAGACCGCCCAGGTAGTGGCCTGGATGGCGTGGTGGTTAAACACACTGGAGTAGATGTGGGCTTTATCCGGGCACGGCTTAACGTCTGGCGCAAACGCCTGGGCGTTCGTTTTACCCGTATGAGTGAGCTGGATATTACCCAAGTCATGGCGCTTACCGGTTTAGATGAACCCCGTGCCAAGGCTGCCCGAAAGCGTGAAGGCAGCGAGCCGCTTATCTGGGAAGACGACGAGGCCGCGCTGGCAAACTTTCGCTTAGCGCTTGAGGGCGATGGGTTGACGCTGACGCAAGGCGGGCGCTTTTGGCACGTAATGGGTAAGGCCTCGGATAAAGGCAGCGCCGTTGACTGGCTCATTAAGCGATTTACCGCGCTCCGTGGCCGTGCGCCGCTGTCGCTGGGGCTAGGCGATGGCCCCAATGATATTTCCATGCTCGATGCCGTCGATCAGGCCGTCGTGATTAAAGGCTGCCACGACTTAACCGTCACACCCACGAACACAGCGCTTTATCGCACTAAGGAAACTGGACCAACGGGCTGGGCCGAGGGGGTAGCCCACTGGTGGGGGCGAGACGACCGCCGACTAGCGGCGGTACTCAGCCAACAACCAGAAACGGCCTAACCCAAAAGGGGATCAGCGAATGAGTGACTTTCATCAAAATGGCGTTATCACCGATTTTCATAACCTAACTCGCCGCCCGGTAGAGGCATTGGAGCAGGAGCTGAGTCAGTTTGCTAAGCGTCGCCCGATGGGGTTGATACTGCCGTCGCTGTTTTCCGAGCTGGAAGGTCCGGCGCTTTCTGCCATCGTAGATGAGTTAGTGAAGGTGCCTTACCTCAACGAGATTGTAATTGGCCTGGACCGCGCCGACCGTGAGCAATTCTTGTACGCCCGGGAGTTTTTCTCTCGCTTGCCCCAGCATACGCGCATTCTATGGAACGACGGGCCACGCCTACGCGAGTTAGACGCCGAGCTGGAAAGCCACGATCTGGGAGCGTTAGAACCAGGCAAAGGGCGCAATGTGTGGTACTGCGCAGGTTACGTGCTGGCGTCTGGCCGCTCGTCGGTGGTGGGATTACACGACTGCGATATCCTGACCTACGACCGCAGCCTGTTGGCTCGGCTCATGTACCCCGTGGCGCATCCACGTTTTAACTACAGCTTCTGTAAGGGCTACTACCCGCGCATTGCAGAAGGAAAACTGAACGGCCGGGTGTCTCGGTTGATGGTGACGCCGCTACTGCGAGCGCTCAAAACGGTATGCGGGCCGCTGCCCTATTTGGACTACTTAGATAGCTTCCGTTATCCGCTCTCAGGGGAGTTTGCGATGCGCAGCGATGTGCTGGAAGGCATTCGTATCCCCGCTGACTGGGGCCTGGAGATTGGGGTGTTGTCTGAACTGCAGCGTAACTGTTCACACCGCCAGCTGTGTCAGGTCGATATTGCCGATGCCTACGATCACAAGCATCAGCCCGTTAGCGAAGATGACGCCAACGGCGGCCTGAATCGCATGAGTCTGGATATCGCCAAAGCGCTGTACCGTAAGCTGGCCACCCAAGGCGTGAGCTTTAGCAGTGAAGACTTTCGCACGCTAAAAGCCACGTACTATCGTTTAGCACTCGATTTGATCGAAGCCTACGACCACGACGCCACCATGAACGGCCTGAGTTTAGACCGTCACTGTGAAGAGCAGGCGGTGGAGTTATTTGCCAGCAACCTGCTGGAAGCGGGCAACCTGTTTTTGGATAACCCCCGCGAACGGCCATTTATTCCTAGCTGGAACCGCGTTCAGGCCGCTGTACCCGACATACTGGCGCGGATGCACGAAGCGGTAGAGTTGGATAACCAGGGCAGGGTGTAGCTGGGAAGTAAGGTAAGCAAGCCCCCGCCTAATTGGGCGGGGGCAATGCCTATTAAAAGTCGCTGAAGGAGGAGGAGTGAGCCGCTGGCGCGGCAATAGCAGGCTGGTGCGCTTCTTTATTTAACTTAAAGTTAGTCACCAAGTGGCGAAGCTGGGTGCTTAGCTGTGCTAGCTGCTGGGTAGCATGGTTACTCTGCTGTACCAGCCCCGCGTTTTGCTGAGTCATTTGATCCATCTGCGTCACGGCCTGATTGACCTGCTCGATACCGCTGCTCTGCTCAATGGTGGCTGCCGAGATTTCCTGTACCAGCGTACTGAGCTGCTGAATATCGGCGACCACACCGGTAATCATCTCACCCGTGTTTTTGACTTGTCGGCTGCCTTCGACCACCTGCGCATCCGCGTTTTCGATCAACCCTTTGATCTCTTGGGCGGCGGACGCCGAGCGGCTGGCCAGCTGGCGCACTTCATTGGCGACGACGGCAAAGCCACGGCCTTGCTCGCCTGCACGGGCCGCTTCCACCGAGGCGTTCAGCGCCAGAATATTGGTCTGAAAAGCGATGGCATCAATGGTATTCACGATGCTGCTCATTTGCGTCGCGCTGTTGTTGATGTTGTCCATGGTGTTGATCACTGAAGCCATAGCGTCGCTACCGCGTTGGGCGCTTTCAGCGGTTTTGGTGGCCAGGGTGCGGGCATGGTCAGCGTGATCGGCGTTCTGTTTCACCGTTGCGGTTAATTGCTCCATGCTGGAAGCGGTTTCCGCCAGCGAAGCAGCCTGTTCTTCGGTACGGGTGGAGAGCTCTTCATTGACGCCGACGATCTGCTCCACGCCGTGATTCACTTGGTCCGCGCCGTGGTGAATGTCGCTGATGGTGCCCGCTAACGTTTCGCGCATGCGGTTAATGTCATACAGCAAGCTGTGCTGATCCTTGGCGGAGAGTGTGGCGGCTTGGGTAAGGTCTCCATCGGCAATATGGCGTACCACCGTGGCTGCATAGCGCGGGTCGCCGCCTAATCGGCGGGCAACATCACGAATGACCCAGCCCATTAGCAGCGTCACCGGCACGCCAATCACTAATAAAATGATCGCTGAGCGAATTAGGCCGGTAATAAAGGCGGCATTGATGTCGTCGACATAGACGCCGGCGGCCAATGACCAACCCCACTCCGGCAGGTGTGCGACATAGCTCACCTTAGGCACTTGGTCATCCCCGCTGATGCGGCGCGAGTAATAGTCCACATGACCGCCACCGGCCTGGGCAACGTCTAAGAAGGCGGCGTATAACCGCATACCGCTAGCATCTTGATAATCGCTCATATCCTCGCCCCTAGGGCGGTTAGGGTGCGACACGATCGCCAAGTCGTTATTGAAGGCAAACACATACTCACCCTCGCCAAAGCGCACGCTGGCAATATTATCGATGGCCCGTTGCTGCGCTTCCTCCTCGGTTAGCTCGCCGCGCTCGGCGCGTGCCTGTAGTGCTTCCAGCTGTCCATGGATACTGCCCACGATATGTTGAATGCTGTCGCGACGTTCACTTTCGATAGTTTGGCGGTTCTCCCACGCCAACCAGCCCACTAGCAGTAGCATCGCCACCCAAATGATACCGAGCGTGCTCCAAAGTTTCTGTGTCGTTGTCAAACGGTTCATGGTGTCCCTGTGAAAAATCCAATCAGTAAGTAAGCCCTTACTGCTATCGGCCAATATCCTTAATACCTTAGTCGAATTAAACAAAAACAGATGATATAGGGCTGTTTTAAATTCTAAAATGATATAAATATATAACTTATTTTGCGCTACACTCAGAACATCCATATAAAACGCTAGCAGGCCATCAGCAGGAGGCTCTCTATGCAACGCCCCATCGTGACCCACTTCTTCGACGAGCCCACCAATACGTTCAGCTATGTGGTGCAAGACCCTGATAGCGATGCGTGCGCCATCATCGACTCCGTACTCGATTTTGATTACGCCGCCGGGCGTACCGACGTCCGCTCGGCGGAGCAGATCATTGCCTTTGTGAGCGGCAAAGAGCTGAAGGTGGAATGGATCCTGGAAACCCATGTGCACGCGGATCACCTGTCGGCCGCACCGTACCTACATACCAAGCTGGGTGGCAAAACCGGCATTGGCGCCCACATCGTCGACGTGCAGGAAATTTTTGGTAAAGCCTTTAATGTAGGCACTGAGTTTGCGCGGGACGGCAGCCAGTTCGATGCGCTCTTTAAAGAAGGCGACACCTTCAACATCGGTGGGCTTGAAGGGCGGGTATTGCACACGCCGGGTCATACGCCAGCCTGCTTGACCTATGTGGTGGGCGATGCCGCTTTTGGGGGTGATACCCTGTTTATGCCGGACTACGGCACGGCGCGCTGCGATTTCCCAGGCGGAGACGCCCGCACGCTTTACCACTCTATTCAGAAAGTACTGGCACTGCCCGAGCAAACGCGGCTGTTTTTATGCCACGACTATAAAGCGCCGGGACGAGACGCCTATCAGCATGAAACTACCGTTGCCGAACAGCGCCAGGCCAACGTCCATGTGCACGACGGCATTAGCGAGGAAGAGTTCGTCAAGATGCGTACCGAACGGGATGCCACGCTGGGAATGCCACGTCTGATTATTCCTTCGGTACAGGTCAATATGCGGGCCGGCGAGCTGCCGCCTGCCGAAGATGACGGCCAGGTATACCTAAAAGTACCAATTAACAGGTTTTAAGCGGCGGTGGGTTTACTTAACGACACATAAATGGGTAGGAAACAGTGATGAAAACGAACGTAGGCGGCATCGACAAAATAGCGCGGATTGCTGTGGGGTTACTGTTAATCGTGCTGACCTTGATGGGCACGATTGGTGTATGGGGGTGGATAGGGGTCGCGCCGTTGGCAACGGGGCTATTCAATTTCTGCCCGGTGTATTCGCTCATGGGTATATCCACCTGTAAAACCAAGCGTTAGGCAACGAGCGTTGGGTAACATAAGGAGCTAGATGTGGACTGGATAGCGAGCCTGCACGGGCTAGTGGGCGGTGTGCTGATTGGACTTTCAGCAGTGTGGCTGATGGGCGCACTAGGCCGCATTGCCGGTATCAGCGGCATTATTGGCGGTTTAATTACTCAGCGGCCTAAAGGAGACAGTGCTTGGCGGGTAGCGTTTTTAGCGGGGCTAATTAGTGGCCCGCTGCTCGTCATGGCCGTTGGGGGTGGGCTGGGGAACGTGGCAGGCGTGCCCAGTGCGGTGATTGGTGAACCTGCAGGCGGTGTGCCGCTTATGTTGTTAGCAGGCCTGCTGGTGGGGATAGGCACGGGGCTTGGCAGTGGCTGCACCAGCGGCCATGGCGTATGTGGCTTGGCGCGGTTAGCGCCCCGGTCTATGGCGGCTACTGGAACCTTCCTGGTCGCGGCCATCGCGACGGTCTATGTGGTACGGCATGTCATCGGAGGTGGGGTATGAGCACACCGGCCGTCAAAACCGCAGCGGGATACCTCGCTGGCCTGCTGTTTGGTTTGGGGCTCGCGATTTCTGGGATGACCGACCCTGCGCGGGTACTCGGCTTTTTGGATATTGCCGGTGCCTGGGACCCAACGCTGATATTTGTACTGGGAGCCGCCGTAGGCACCACCTTTGTGGGCTACCGGTTAGTCTTCGCCCGCGGTACGCCACTGTTTAGCACCAAATTCCAACTGCCGACCAAGCAAGAGCTAGATGCCAAACTGTTAGGCGGAGCGGCGCTGTTTGGGGTGGGCTGGGGGCTTTCCGGTTACTGCCCTGGGCCTGCCATTGCCTCCATTGGTGGGCTAACGCTGCCGCTTCTTGCACTGCTGGCGGCGATGGTGCTGGGCTGGTTTATTGCCCAGCGTATCGCTCGCTAAGTGAGCAACTCCGTTCACGATGACGCCCTTACTTTCCCTGGTAAGGGCGCTTTTTTTGATCTGGTGCAAGGGTTTGGCCAAAGGGCTTAACGTTCGGTTAATGCACGTTTGTCATGCTGCTTCCATCACAAGGAAACCGCTATGCACGTCCTACTCATAGAAGATGATCCACTGGTGGCCTCGGGTATTCGTTCTGGGCTGATGATGTACCACTTCGTTGTGGAGCACGTTACCTCGGTGCAGGCTGCGCGTCAGGCGATGCAAAGTGTCGCCAGCGACGTGGTGATTCTTGATCGTGGACTACCCGATGGCGATGGCTTGGCGCTGCTGCAATCCTGGCGCGATGAGGGCGTGACGACACCTGTGCTCATGCTGACTGCCAGGGATGCCGTGCGCGACAGAGTGGGTGGGCTGCAAAGCGGGGCCGATGATTACCTAGTGAAGCCCTTTGATTTAGATGAGCTGGTGGCAAGGCTACATGCGCTACTGCGGCGCGTAGCCGGGCGCAGCCAAGTGAGCTTCAGCTCGCGACGATTAGGGCACCTCTGCTGCGGCAGGCTAAGGGCGGCTTTCGCCGCCGTCGCCCAATAAATTGGCCTCCCACTGTTGAGTTTGCCGCTGTTCGATCAGTGACCTTCCCTCCCGAGCTATTGGGTTGGGCCAATAATACGGAGCTTCTGCTGTGCAAAAATTTTGTTCTGGTTAAGGTCAGTATTATCTGAGGAGTAGGTAATGACTGTGTGGGAGGGAGCTTCAGCTCGCGATGATGAAGGCACCACTGCTGCGGCAGGCTAAGGGCGGCTGACGCCGCCGTCGCCCAATAAATTGGCCTCCTACTTCTTTTGTTAAGGCGCTTCGCTACCCATCATCTCAATGAGGCGTTCTTGGCTGGGGAGGCCTTGGATTCGGTCAATGCGCACAGTGCCGCCC
>Ga0208030_1000327_pt1 | contig 34264 bp, 33 predicted proteins | sample MalvirDeepMed_M9_FD_184246 | JGI IMG/M metagenome (GOLD analysis project Ga0208030, IMG submission 184246) | Marine viral communities from the Global Malaspina Expedition - Malaspina viral metaG DeepMed_M9 (SPAdes) (version 2) | ecosystem: Environmental > Aquatic > Marine > Oceanic | place...
GAATGTACCTGTGGAGCAAAAACAGAGTCTGTACCGCTTATGATGAATCTAGAAGAGCCTGGGGCATCAGCGGATTCAACGGTAGAAGATTTTTAAAAGGATAACAATATGACAACGGGAAGTAGGGACAGAGTTAAATCATTACGACAAAGTAATCCTGATATGACTCTAATGGAAATTGGTGAAGAAGTTGGAGTAACTAGAGAACGAGTACGACAAATTCTAGTCAGTGAGAATTTAGAAACACGTTCAACAGCGCGGATACCTATACCAATGCCCCCATGTAAACGCTGTGGTAATCCAGTACCCTATCGAAAACGAATATTCTGTAGCCGTATATGTCAACGTCCGACTGGTAGAACTATAGTCATGTGTCATTCTTGTGGTAAAGAAATCTCATTAATGACTTCAACATATAAAACCCGCCATGCCAGAGCAGCACATATCCACTGTAGTCGAACCTGTAGAGATAATACTAGACGAGGACATCCTATAAAATAATATGAAAAATGAAGAAGAACTTATTCAAGGTATGGAAATCGCTGCCAAACGTGGCGCACAATACAACATAGAGGCATTAAATGAGGAGTTAATTCCCACTTTAATGATATTAACTAAAGATGATAGAATAGAAATAGCCCATATTGCTTCAGAAAAAGAAGATATACCTATTATCTTAAAAGAATGCTTAATAACCAAACAGGCGAAAGCCTATACTTTAATTTTAGAAGCTTGGTCAACAAGTTTTGTAGAAAAAGCCATAGCTTTAGAGGGTAGAGTGCGTGATATGCCATTAGATGATAGGTTTGAAGTAACAAATATTATTATGGTAAAAAGAAATGAAGGAGTTACCAAATATCTATCAGCTAGAATTGATACAGAATTCAATGGTAAACGTAAATTACGTGAATGGGAAACTGGGACTGTTCAAGACAGTCGAATATGTATAACTAAATGGTGAGCCTAATGCCAACGGGTGAAGATTATCGATTTTTATATGTTATGTTATATAACATGGGCAAGGGGTATCACATCGGACAGGATTCGGAAACCAAAACACTACAACAGATTATGATAGATGATGAATATGAAATCATTTATGAACCTGTTGGAGAACGAGATATCGTTGTCGGTAAAAAAGACGACCAAGTTGTTGGAGTAGCTGATTTATGGGGGCCGTGGGCTATCAACCTAACTGAAAAGGTAGATACATTTCCTCCAACGTAAAACACGGGTCAAAACAAGGGACTTGACTTACATATAGTAATTAGCGTATAGTAGGAAAACAGGTTAAAAATATCTTAAATAGGACAAAGGTGACCACATGAATTTAAAAGACAAGTTTTTCAATCGAAACAAAGCATCATCTAAAGAATCTACAGAAAACAGCAATACACCGTCCACACTAGGCGAATGGAAGGACCCTCAGGTCACTCATCGACCTACCGATAATGAAGACATATTCGAAGCGACTGACTTCATGTGTATGTATTGTGTGCATACGGACAACTATGTACAGTTTTTGAATACCTCAATTGATGCAGGGACAATTACATCACACAACATCGATGTAGTCCCATACTCCCCCGATTGGCCGTCATTCAAACGTCATATGTATATCACACACCCTGAACAGTGGGGATACAACGAGATACCGGATTCATATTTCAAGATTATCAAGTCCAAAACATCGTGGAACAAAACCGACAAATTGGATGTAGCTGATGCTTACATTCAAATCAGGGCTAGGCATGAATATGGTTGGAATTTCTTTGTTGTAGTCGATGATAAGGTTCATCGCACTCTACATGCTCTTCCTAAAAATGAAAAAGCCATCACTAGCATCGTGTGGCATCCCCGCACTAACCCCTTGACTAATAAACCCTGGAGCGATTGGCGGTTTGAAAAAGAGGGGGAAACACATAAACGAGCCGTAAATGTGCTGCCACGGATTGTTGGACGTACTCATGCGTCTATAACTCCAGTACTACGAGGCGCACGAAAAAATTACTTATCGGATGGGCATGTACTAGAGGCAAAACCTAAGGAACTATCTAAATACGCACATCTACCCCCATATGTAAATTCAACGTGTATATTCACAGATAAGGCACTAAAGCAGGTTCAGGATTTGCGTAACATGTGTAGTTTAGAAGGGCCAGGAAACATTGGTATCCTACGCATGACATACGGTGACCATGTACACGTTGAATCTAAGGTACAAAATGAAAATCGAAAAGAAACAACAAAAGGAGAAAAAGTGGTTAAAGAATCGACACCAGAAACACAACCGAATCCAGATCGTCCCTCGATAAATGCACAAGATGTGGCAACACAGCTAGAACACTTACTGCCAAAAAATGATTGGACAAACGACTTAATGAGGCAGATAAATATCATCTTTAACTATGCACGTGAACAATCACAGCATGAAGAAGATTTTTATAAAGTACAGGCTGACCTTGATGCAGCAAACGAATTAAACAAGGGACTCCAACGCGATGTAGCTGAAGCTACAGCTGATACTAAGAAAGTCGAAGAGGAACGTGACGCGGCTAAAAACCAGATTACGGCATTGCAAGCCAAGCTTGATACACGTGGCCGTAACAAAACCGCAAAAGAAGTCAAAAACGAGATGGACAAGGCTACAGAGAAAACCCTGGATAAAATCCGAAATGAACCGCGTAACCCTCGTATCATCTAATGGCTAAGTGTGATGTCCTATCATGTCCAAAAGAGGCCAGTGAAGTAGTAACTAAACTGGCCTTACGTCTATGTGACTGGCATGCTTATGAACATCATCATGAAGTAGGATGGATAGGTAAGACCGATGAAGACGATGTTAAAAATACAATCCCGAAGATGAAAGATAAAGATGTGTTACGTAACGATGAATGAAGAAACCGATAACAATGGAATAAATATTTGGAAATTACCTGACCACTTACAGACATGTCCTAGATGTCATGGTAGTGGCGAAGTCAGCACCGCATTACTTCCTTATGAAGATGATTATCGGAAAACTGCAGGTACTTGGGAAGACGATAGACCTAAATGCATATACTGTAATGGATTAGGTTACATAGAAAGAGAACTAGATACTCAATGGGATGCGCTAGGAATTACACCACAGCAAGCTGTTGAGGATTGGGATGCAGCATTACGAGAGAACTTTGGTGATGAAGTACTTAAACAAGTACAAGAAATACGAAAACAACAAAATGAGGGATTGACTTAAAAACTCATATATGGTATAATAGTAATAGGAATAAGGTTTTAAGAGGTGAGAAATATGCCAAAAGGAATAACTTGGAATGGGATTCCATCAAATGGATTGGTCGTAGTTGAAGGTCAACGTGGGGAAGGTAAGACATCCTTAGCATGGTACATAGCAGAACTAAAGCGAGTTACTAAAAAGGGAAAACGTGTAATCGCCTTTGGTATGCCTGTACAAGCTAGGAAAGCATTACCGAAATGGATTACTCATATGAATACTCTAGAAGAGGTTTCTACAGCCAAACCATCTATCGTCATCATTGATGAAGCTGCATTTGCAGCTAATTCTAGACGAGCGATGCAAGAGTCTAATATCGAATGGCTCCAACTAATAGCCATCTGTAGACATAAAGACCATCTACTAATCTTTGTTAGTCAGCATAACCGTCAATTAGATGTGCAGATACTGGCTGATGCAGACCTAGTAATCATGAAGAAGCCATCATTATTGCATCTGCGCTTTACTCGTCCTGAGTTCAAGCCTGAACTAGAAACGGCTTATGAAGAATTCCAGGCCATAAAAGGCGACACACGAAAATGGGCTTATGTCGTGGACTATCATAATGGCAATGCTAAGATGCTGAAGTGTAAGCTGCCTAAGTTCTGGTCTGAACGCATCTCTAAGGCATACTCAGAGATGGCAATCGGACTAGAAGCAAAACCAGTCGCTCCTGTTGCTGAAGTAACTGATGGCATTGAAGAAAAAGTTTTAGCCTATGCTCAGACTGAAGTGCCTGCTTCACCTAAAAAGCGTCGAGGACGACCACCTAAGGCTGCACCAGTCCAAATCGTCTAAAGACACCTAGCAGACTAGTAAAGCCTTGTATTCGGCCTCTCAGGGCCAGTATGAGGCTTTAATCATTGGAATGGACAGTACCATCGCTACCAAATGAATCACATTCAAGGAAAGTATCATTGACAGGAAATGAATCACGTTGCCAAAGAGTACCAAGGGTTCTGAATGAATCATGCTAGTTAAATTTCCATATAACAAAGAATTAATCGAAGAGATTAAGAATATACCTGGCAGGAAATATGACCCTAATGAAAAGGGTTGGAACATTCCTGACCAGTTCTTGCCTATGGCAGCTAACATGATTCAGGACTATTATCCTAATATTGCTGATATTGTTAGAGACTTCTCAACCCTCACCAATCCTAAACCTGAGATAGGTAATCTCAATACCGCTAAAGATATAGATGAACTCGATGAAAGGTATAGTCAGGAAGCTGTACAAGACATTAAAGACCGTCTACAGACCCCACATGAGTTATATGCTTATCAGGAGATAGCGGTAGCGTTTCTAGAGGCTCGTGTACGCACTAGTAAAGGAGCATTGATAGGTGACCAACCTGGGTTGGGAAAGACCATAGAAACACTAGCATGGCTGTTGTTGAATCCTTCTAAGCTACCTGCTCTCATAATTACTCAAGCATCCATTAAACGTAACTGGTATCGAGAGATAGAAAAATGGATGCCCGATGCCAAGGTACAGATGCTTGACCAAGGCAAAGACATACTAGATAACGATGCTGATATAGTCGTCATCAATTATGATCTTATCTGGCGTAAGAAGATTGAAGAACAACTACTAAAACGTAAATTCCCAGTAATTGTGTATGATGAAGTTACATCAATCAAAGAATCATCCGCGAAAAGAACTAAATCTGCCAAAAAATTAGGTCGTAAAGCAGAATTTAATATAGGATTATCGGGTACACCTATCCTAAATAGACCTATAGAATTCTATAATATCTTGAATTTAATAGAACCTAAGCAATTTAGTTCGCATTTTCAATTCGGAATGCGATATTGTAATGGATACCACAATGGCTTTGGCTATGTATTTAAGGGGTCTTCTCGTGTGGAGGAACTACGCGAACAGATACAACCTCTAATGATACGTAGACTTAAGAACGATGTACTCACAGAACTGCCTGCTAAAAGTCGCAGAACTATATTCATTGATATGCCTGGAAAATATCATCAAGATTATGTAGCTGCAGAAAATAATCTCGTAGAAACACTACGTAATTTGCCGTCAGGTAAAGTATCTGATGAATATGAAGAAAGTAGAATGTGGCTACTGTCCAAGTTAAATTATCTACGACATATTGTCGGGTTGGCAAAAGCAGAAGAAGCCCAAGAGATAATTAAGAACTTTGTAGATGCTGGGGAGAAATTAGTAGTTTTCGCCCACCACCATGATGTGATGGACTTGATCGACGATTATCTTACTAAAGATAAGATATCTCACGTAGCCGTAGATGGACGTACTGCTGGCCCTGCTAGACAAGATGCAATAGATAAATTCCAAACAGATCCAGACTGTATGGTATTCGTAGCCTCTACCGCTATGGGAATGGGGATAACACTTACTGCAGCGTCTAATGCACTATTCGTAGAACGTCAGTGGACTCCAGGGATAGAAGAACAAATGGAAGACCGACTACATCGAATTGGACAGACCAATGCTGTCTTAGCACACTATATGTTAATAGAAGGCAGCTTAGACGAAAAAATGGATAAGCTAGTAGATAATAAACGAGTCGTACTGGATGAAGTTCTGGACGGAGAGAAGAGCAGAGATAAAGGCGAGAGTATTATTAACGAACTATTATCTGAATTAGCACGATAATCTATCGTAATCGTTCTGGTAACCATTCATTCTTTAAGATAACTCCCCCATATAGACGCGGAAATCCTTGTCTTGGAGGAAATCCGTACCCTAGTTTGCCTCCTTGAGTAATTCGTAGCCCATATTCCTCTTCAATTGCAGCATATTCTACATCCCGCAATACATGTGGTGTCAGAATATCTCTAGGAGGCCAGGTATTGGTGGCTTTTCTAAGCTCTGTAGCTCTAATCCATCCATGTCCTGTGCCAGGAGATGTTCCCGGCATGGGTATCCATTCTGTATAAATATGGGATAAAGGAATCGGGGTAGGAGTTGGTGGGAGCGGTGCATATTTGATGCACTCTCTATTATCATTTGCACCAGCGATGAAAATGATTCCTAAACATATTAATAAAGCTATAGTCCAGATTCCTATGAGTCTCATTCACTCTTAGCTTTTATTTTCCACTGAATTTACATCCCCATTCCAAGTACCACTCCAAGGCCATTGTCCGTCCGTATAGGCATTTGCCAACCATTCATTAGATGGCTCTAAGGGCTGTATGACCCAAGAGGCGTAGTTGTATTTAAAGACATAACAATATTCAAATTGAGTATTCGCGATACCACATTCCCAATTTACCCATACGGGTTCTCCATTCCAGTACCCATCCATCCAGTAATCACCTGTATAACTATCTTGTTGATGGTCTACATATATCCAGTATGGCTCATCCCATGCCCCATCCCAACTTCTGCCTGCGGTAGTAGTAGATGAGGAATTATTACCAGTAGTCGTATTGTTGTTATTACTGGTAGTCTGAGAGTCATTTATAAGAGTTTGAAGTTCCCAGACCTGTTCTTGCACAAACATAACTTCAGACTGTAAATCTTCTAACATCCACTTCTCTGCATACATATCATCACTGGTGGTTGAAGTAGTATCAGAAGCCCATTCCAATTCATCTATACGCATACTCAATTCATTCTTAATGCTGTACATCAAATCTTCTAACCAACTTACATCTGTAGTAGTAAAGGTAGGAATATCAAGATTGTCTAAGTCCCACTGGATATCATCAATCATATCCCGCAAGTTAGAATCATCATAAGAATTACTTCCCGTAGCTTGAAGAACTGCTACAGCCGTTTGTAGTGCGGATATATCTGCACGTAAAGAAGCATCATTAAAGTCATTCTCTACACGCTGAATAGTAGTACCACTACCACTGCTGGTCGTGGGCAATGCATTTACTTGTCGTTCTAAATCAGATACTCGACTACGAAGATTAGAATCATCGTAATTATTTTCAACAGTTCGACTACCGCCAGAACTAGATTTAGCAGAATCAGCAGTACTCTTTGCTGAATTAGCTACCCGCTCTACGGAAGTAACATCAGATTTGATGGTTCTCATATCAGATTTAATTGTAGTAATAGAAGATTTTAAACTATCTATTGAGCCTTCTGCGGATGCAATACGTACCACTAAAGGACCCAAATCCACAGATCCATCCGAAGTCATATCTATACTAGCTAAAGCATTTAATTGCCCCTCTAATTCAGCCAAACGTCCACGTAAAGCTGAATCATCAAAAGCTTCCATATCTTGTATGTCTAAACCATTTAATTCAGTACGCAACGCTGTAACTTGTAAGGCTAAAGTTTGTATACGCTCATCTAAATAGAAATCATCAAATTCATCAGGTATATAAATATTATCTATACGTTCATTGATAGTATCAGCTTGTAACCAAAGGAGCGAATCATCATAAGGAGCAACGTTTATCTCACTAAAACGTTCTTCCATATCCGCATTAACAGTCTGTTGATGAGCCACATCTTCTTTGATGTTTGTTACATCAGTTTTAAAGTTAATACCAAATGTGATTCCACCGATTAAGATACCGACAATCGGTATCCCGGCGGTAACAACACCTACTGCTTTTCCAATGTTCATGAGTATCCCTTAAATGCTACTAAACAACTTGGCATATACCTGTGCTTCTAAAATATAACCGTCTAATCCTAAATCGGTATATTTGTATTGAATGATGCACTTTAGGCACATCCGTCCATGTCGATTCCAATCTTTTAAACATTCCTTACGGTGACTTGGATAAATCAATAATCTGTGACAGATGGAACAATCTAAGACTAAACCTCCCATCGAAGTAGTATTATCATCGAAAGTGCCATTGTCAGCCATTTCGCTGGGATTCTATACCACGTATCGTACCTACACTAAGTGCTAAAAATTCCTGTACTGAAATATTTAACTGCCTGCTATCCTCAAGAATAGTTAAATATCCCATTTCTTTTATAATAGCGGACGTTAATTGGTCATCACTAGTAATCTTTTTTCGTATGAGTTTAGAAATAATTAGAGATGGAACTAATTCTCCTAAGTGGTTACTCATCTCAGTTCGCTGATAAGGAGAATGATGCGCTAACATTCCTAATTTAACTTGATTACGTAAAGAATCTTCTACAAAAACGCTCCAAATCAGTGTAACTTTAGTTTCAAGACGTGAAAATTTAACACCAAAACCGTATACAATTCCAGCAACAGCTAAAATACCAGAAATTGCACCAATAACTGATAATATTTCTGGATTCATGTGCTTTTCGTCGTCTTTAATGTGATTAACATGTTCACAGTTACAACTAGTTCCACAGGAAATGAACGATTTCCACAATTCAGACAGTAGATTTCATAGGTATTATCCGGTAATTTCTCATAATCTACTTGAATAACACCTCCACATTTATGACAGGTATGTCTAGAAAGAAGTCGATCTAACAATATCGGGCAAAGCCTCAAAATCTAACAAACGTTTGTACAACTTTTCTCTACTATCTTTCTTCGGAGTTAATTCTTTATACCAAATTATTAAGGTCTGATAATCACTTCTGGCAAAAAGTTCTATTCTTTCTTGTTCTTCTTGTGGGAGATGCCATCTCTCTCCATACATCTCAACAATTTTACGACTATTCAGATGCATAAAATCTGGACACATACCACTTAAAATAAATTGTCCATTACCTGTATATTTATATGACAGCCCCAAATAACACATTATCCCGAATAGAGTCATTTCCGCATTGTTTGGCTCTTGTCGGGATAATCTGTCCCAGAAAGCAGCTGATTTAGTTATCTGCCGTTTCTTTCTCGGTTTACTACTTGTGGTAGTACGCCGTTTACTTTTCAGCTTCGGCATGTACACCCATCTTAAATAAATAGAGGATGATTTTGTTCCGGCAATTTAGATATAACGACAGTTAACTCATCTTCCGCCATCTTATCAGCAGAGTTGGTAATACGGCTGGTCGTTAGGAACATATGGAACATTTCCACCCATTGTTGAAGAATACTAACTCGTAAATCCAACTTGGTCAGAAATTCATCCGCACTATGATCAACTTGTACTTGACTAGTACTTGCGCCCGAATCAAGAGTAGCTATTTGATTTTTAAGTATCTCAATCTCTTTTCTAAGTGCAGCTACCTCGTCATTAGCTTTATTCGTAGAACCACTCGGACGACCTCGTCCCTTTTTAGTCTCCGTAATGGGAACATATCCGTGCGGTAAACGCGAAGTATCTACCTCCGCAACTGTGTCCTGAGCCTCTACCTCACCCTGTATCTCATTATTCTGTACCATAACCTTTCTCCTTACCATATTAACCTAGACATATTTTATCTATTTTTTTATTATACGTCTAGTTACCATACCCGCCATAAGACCGACGTTCTCCCGAAGGCAGCACACCAGCCTTACCTAAATCATCTAATACGTCAGCAAATCCATTGTGATCGGCCATAATCGTTCTCATCTGATCATTGGCGACAGCTAAGTTCTTCTCTAATTCTGAAATTGCAGGAGCATTCGTTTGAGCCTCTCTCTCTATTGCATCTAGTCTAAATAGAGCAACATCCACTCTATCGATAACTTCTTCGATTTCATCGAAATCTTTTATAAGGTCATGGAGATTACTAATTGCTATCGCGCCTTCTTTAGATTCCCCTTGTATCAATGCAACTTGGGCTTTAAGATCTGAAACCTGTGTTTGGGCAACATTCAAATCACCACGTAAAGTAGTTACCCATCCAATAAGACCAATAGCGACAATTAAAAGAGGAACTATAGTAGCTATTAGATTGATTTTATTCATAATATATTAAATATCATACTCACGTAAAAAATCTTTTACTAACGTGCGCAACTGCTTAGAAGTATAGGCTCCACCGCCGGGATGCATACTAGGGGAACCCTGGCTATAATCTGGTTTTTTCTTCTCTTTAGGAACTACATCCACTACTGTACCTGAATATGGCCCACCACCGGGATGCATACCTTTGCGATACCTACGTTGCATTCCTTCCGGTAATTCTCTCCACGGACTATCAGATGGCCTAGATGGAGCAGATGGAGCCGTATCTTGTGAAGGAGCTTCAGAAGTAGCTTCTACCGCCTGTCTCCTACGTCGAATTTGATGTCTTTGGGGTACTGTCTCAGTTTTAACTTTTCGACCAAGTTTATCCTGCTGCATCTCCGTTGGAGTCATCTGAACATCAATAGAGGGGCTAGGATTCACAACACTAGATTGTTTAAGTAATTCTTCTACGTCTGCATGTTTCCTAAAATATGCAAGAAGTTTCTTTCTTATATCATCCATAATTATATACTCCCGTTACGGTAAGCCATACGTATTAGGTTCCCGATCTTCCGCATCTTCATTACCGATAGCGGACTGTTCATTTCGATCTTCGCGTTTGCGACGAGACTCTTCCTGTAATTTTCTATTCTGCATTAAAGTTTGAATAGTATTTTGAAGTTCAAATAGTAGAGCTTTACCATACTCCATCTTCTCTAAACTTAATACTAAATTATAAATATCATATGCAGGCCCAGCATCATCCCCAATACTTACAGCAAATACATCCTCAGATTTTTGCAAATCTATATGCAAATCAGGTTTATGCGCCTGATCTATAGGATGCCAGCGACCATAGCCATCATGTCGATGATGCCCGTCTTTCTGTAATAGTTTAGGTCGTCCTGCCCTACCCATTCACATCCACCAACTGCAACATATAATCAATATCACTTACGCCTGAATCATAATTTAGAAGAATATGCATAGAATCTTCTACAAGAATTCGTTCTAAATCAATCGATTTCTCTAATTTCTCATCATTATTAGAAGATATAGGTGGAATAGATTTAACTTTCTTTACTAGTGCTTTAACTTTATCACCTAATTGAGCGTCATATCCATCCAATAATTTATGCGCAGCAGCATCTGCTTCAGATAATTTAAAGAATCTATCTACATCTCCACCCAATGTTAAGGCTAATTTACGATACTCTTCCGGTTGACCTTGCGTACCTATCTTTCCAACAAATAAATGATTTTCAACCATATTAACTACTCGTTTAACTACACCTTTAGGAATTCCTAATTCTGTAAGAGTAGACTTTGCTATTTGAGCACCTTTCTTATCATGTCCTGGGAATGATTTCTGACCATCGGTAGCACTAGAAGGTTTACCTACATCATGGAATAAAATAGCAAGATTTAATATTAAATCGCTACTATTTGCATTTTTCATCGTTTCTAATGTATGTCCCCATACATCTTTCTTATGTGAAGGCCCACGTTGCTTAAATCCAACCATCTTATTCAAATCTGAGCAGATATATTTCAATATATCATGGTCAGATAGGAATTTCATCGCCACCCACGGCTTTTCTGTCTGTACAATTTTAATTAATTCATAACCTATACGACGTTTTTTCTTTCTACTTAACCCATCCTTAGTCTTTTTAATAGCAGATAGGACAGTGGGATGAGGCTTTACTGGGTAATCCGCTAAAAATCTAGCGGCTCGTAGTATACGTACAGGGTCAGATTCAAATGCTTTAACACTATCACTATTAGGAGAACGTAACCATTTCTGTTTTACATCCTCTAAACCACGAGTAGGATCATAAAACTGGCCTGTAACCGATTGAGCAATAGCATTAATAGTAAAATCTCTACTACGGAGGTTATTAAGTAATTCCTCACCTGTAGTAGAGATTAAATCAACCCGAATGCCTCCTACCATAAAAGACAATCGAGCATGCGAATTATTCTTTTCTTTAAATTCAATATTTAGTTGCGTTAAGATTTCCTTACATTTCTCTAATTCTACAGTAGCAACTAAATCTAAATCCTTAGATACTTTTTTAAAGAATTTGTCGCGAACATATCCACCTACAAAATATATAGGTAGATAATTACCTAAAGTTCTAATCCAATCGGATGCTTTCTTTCGCTGCTCTAAATGTTCAGCAATTTTTGGATTAACCCATGCTGTCCTAGCACGTTCAAATGTTCTCCCCCCACGATGCACAAGTTCGTATATCTTCGTCCTAATTTTTCCAACAGGGACTTCAGGAGAACTTTTTTCACCTGGAGCGTTTTCTTCTACCTGATGTTTTACAGCCCGTGGGTCATCAGCCGCTTCAGGACGATCATATTCTGGCTTTACTTCCTCGTGTTTAGCGAGGAAGTAATCCAGTTTTAGTAATGTACGGTCAACCGATTGCATCTAATTTAATTTACTTATCTGTCTGAATAATATCTTTAACTAAAGCGACGATACCACCAGTGGCTCCCGCAGCTATTTCACTTTGAGTCATGTACATGGCATACCCAGCAACCACACCCAGAATCAACACGGCCATAAACGCTTGTGGGCGAATCTTATCTACGAGCTTAGCTAACATATAATCCTCTTAATTTAGGGTTTAGCACGAGAATAGCGTTTGCTTTCCCCGCCTTTAACAGTCTGCAACTTATCTAATTCACGAATGATTTCTTGATGATCTTCATCGGTGGCTTTTTTCGCCATAAACCCTGCTTCAGTTACAGCGTCTAAAGCCTCTTCTTTATCTACATCGATTATGGCTGCACTATGAGATAGATCTATGGCATCGGATCCTAGTGGACGAAGAAACGTAAACATCTCTTCAAAGTACTCATTTCGCTCATCTTTAGTAATCTGCGCATGGAAGTTGCCAGTGGCATTCTTAGCAATCTGTCCTAAATAAGTACCCATCCCATCAAAAATAAACCATATCTCAGGATATTCATCCTCATCCTCTTCTTCTTCTTCTTCGGCATCAGCTTCTTCAGCTTTAATCAATGATTCATCAGCCATTATAATCCACCACTTAATTTAATATATTCTCTAGCTTCTTCTGCGGAGGTTGTTCCTCCGAAACGCAGAGGAGTAGGATTCATTGCTGTTAAGAAATTATATAATTTTTCCGCAGGAATTTTACCCGTATTCCCCTCTTTTTCCCAAAAAGATTGAGCCTCATATATATGTGACATTAGAAATAATTTCGTAGTTCTATCTTTAGTGAGAACTTTATGTGAAGGAAGAACGGCTGCTTTTACATGTTCCTTCCAAGTATCATCACCTTTAGAGGCATCAACTAATAGAAAGACATCGGACATTAAGTGATTCCAGCTTCAGAGAGTATCTCTCTAGCTTCTTCGTCTTCCACTACACGTATCCCATAAGGCTCACGGCCTATAAATGGGATTATTCCATCAAAAAGCTCTTCACCCACAAGTTGCTTTCCAGCACGATCATCCGCTCTTTCTATCGCTTCCTCAAAGAGTTCCTGATGACCATCATCACTACCTAAAACTTTACGATTAGGTAAAATCGCTCCAGCTATAGATCCACCATGCTCACCACGGTACATCAATGCGGCTATATCTGCTAAAGACACTATTAATACTGACATTTATATCACCTCGTACTTCATTTACTAACAGTATAACATATTTAAACGGTTAAAGTCAATATATTAATAGACCTAGAGGATACTTCCTCTTACCTGATATATCTTATCAACCCATTTTTCAAAATTAGCTCTGATATCCGCAAGATCGGTAGTTTTAGCGTTAACTCCAATCAATTGTCCACTAGCTATAAGGTCATCTAAAGTTGATTGAGTAACTTGGGCATCAAAGAGATCCATAACTTCCACTTTAGCTGTAGTGAGATCTCCGCCACCCTTATTAATAATGTCTCCAGCTTTTATGTGATTATTACTGTTACCGTATACAGGACCCTCACTCCATAACATTCCTTCTTGCGGATGCCAGTTTCTAGTATAATCGGCCTTACCAGCAGCAAAACCATTGTCAATCCCTACTAATTCATTATTTTCATTCATCATAAAATTACCACGATGCCGATCTCTATTACCAGTGATGAAATCTAATAATGCTATTTTATGTATACCCTGACGCTTATCAAAATCTTGTACTAAATCATTAATACCCTGACTATTCGCGGAAGCTTTATCCCAAGTCTTGCAATTAGGCTCACAAAATTCCATGATATGTCCAAAACCTTTTCTACCATCTATTCGTAATTCTCTTTCCCATGTATCAAACTTTTTACTACCATGAGCCGCTTTACGTAAGTTATCATGTACTTCAAAGGCAAAATCTTGTAATTCCTGTGGATCGGTTTTCCCACCTAATTTCCCGAAAATAGCCTGCATGCCTAAAACATTATTCGTAGACCCCGCAACAACATTTAATCCTAAAATACGATCAACTGTAGTAGTAAAGGTTTCCGCATCCTGTTCACCTGGCACCTGTTTATATAACACAGTACTGCCGTCAGTTAATTTAAGTCTAAAGGTATTGTAAGCTCCTATGCCTGCGCCACCTCCATCTGCGCGTGCCTTACCATCATCACCCAACACCATCGGCATTGCAGAAACAACATCATCCGCTGTGATGTTATTTAAATCTAATTGTCCAGAGTCTCTGAAAACAAACCGCTGGCCCCCATTCTTAGCCATTAAATCTTCTTGGTCTTGATGTTTTTGCCTCATCGCACTAGCGGTTTGTGCTTCAGGCATACCACGAGCAGCATCACGAATATTTTCTTCAACGTTAGCGATATCCGCACCCGCACGTGTCTGAGGGCCAAGTCCAGCAGATGCTGTTCCAGGCTGCGCCCACGGCGGTTGTACTACACCACCACCTGCAGGTTCAGCAGGATGCCCTCCGGTTGCAGCAGAAGCTTCGCCCCTATGTCTAGCTTGCCCACGTTTGCCTAACGGGTCTGGTTGTGTCCACCGACCTACTCTACGATTAGCCACAGCATCGGCGGGTATCTCACTATAAGTGACAATTAAAGGATTTTTACGTCCAGCAGGCATACTAATCAGATTGCCACGTTCACGTAGTGTCTTTTGACTACCTAAAAACGGCCCACGTGGCATGCGCAGCAGATGATCCGCTGCCCCCCCAAATTCATCAAATATTTTCCGATCTCTACGATTCCCACGGCCAGGACGACGAACCTGACCTCCTGCTGGCATCCGTACTTCTTCACCTTTTCGTATTTCGGATGCAGGTACAGCCATATATTTACGTGCATATACTTTTGGAGGGTCTACAAGTTGACCATTTCGAACTTTACGAATAAATTCTTTCTTTCCTCTACCCTTTTTAGGATTATAAAAATTAGGAGCAACTTCCTGACCTGCTGCATTCCTCCATAAACCCTCAATATTATCTAATTTACGTTTTTCATCCCCATCACGATTCCGTAATATACTTCTAATCAGTACAGCTTGAGTATCAAGAGTATTTTCCCATTCTTCAGTCCCATCTTTCAAACGTTGAGCACGATCCATGTAATCTTGCATCGTACCCCATTTTTGCTGGTCAAATCCTGCATACGGGATATAGTAAGGAAGTTGTCCCATCTGAATCATACTGATCATTTCATTATATCGATTATGAATGACGTGAGCTTCTCCACGATAATCATTCAATTGAACAATTATCCTCTCTAACTCATCACTAGACTTACCTTTCAGTTCGGCCTCAGTAAACCCTGCATCAGGGAACATACGCTTAGGATTAACCCAACGAATAGCACGAAATACCATCGGACGAGGAATCTTACGATGTACAGTCCTGTACATAGGAACTAGATGAGGATATCTAGCATGTTGAAGTTGCAATAATCCAGCAGCAAGAAAACCTATCTCACTAATAGAATCATTAACAGCAAAATCATCAATTTTTTCAACAAGTTGAATAGGACTAGTCATCATAGACTCCAGAATAATTACTTCTTCCGACGCTTCTTACGTCGAAGATCATTTTTATCACTGTAATAAAAAGGCTTAGAACCTCCCGCACCGCCTGCTCCACCTGCTCCACTACTACTGGTAGTAGAACGAGGAGACATACCTTGTTTTTCTCTTGCTATATCTACTGCATATCTCAATTTCCCTTGTTCAGCCGCTACCGGAGACTTGGGCGTAGTACTAGCTGGTTTCACAGGTGATGGGAATGCACTAGTAGACGTAGACGTACTAGGTTTAGTAGGGGTAGTAGTAGGCGTACTTGTAGGAGCTAATTGCTGTGCAAGACTTTGAACTTTAGGTTGTTTTGTAGTAGCAACAGGAGAATCAGGTTGTTTAATCGGTGTCCAATCTGGTTCTTTCTTGTCAGCATCAGGATCTTTTCCAGCCATAATCTTAAATTGTCTACTTAAATTATCAGCTAATATTTTTGGTGCATTAATTTCATTAGGACCAGAACCTCCTCGCCTTTGTTTATCCACTCCTTCTATGTCGTCCTTATTCTCATGTTGAATTTCAAATTGCGTATTTACTGGTTTTTTATCACCAAGCCTAGTTCTTTTTGGAGACGCAATGTTTCTATCTATACCAGTCTGGCTACTACCAATTTCAGGGGCTGCTTCGAATACTACAGTAGGCCGCCCCGTAGTTGTAGTTGGATCTTCTATCGAAGATTCTGACGGAAGTATAATAGACGGTTTATCATTACGCCTTCGAAGAAAAGGGATTGGTATACTGATATCCTTTTCAATAGTATCAATAGTTTTTTCTAACTGTTTAAAAACATCCGATACATTAGGATCAGATTTAACGACGAGTTCCGAAATATTACTATCTAACTTTTGTAATATCTCACCAATGTGAACCTCACGATCCTCTTCAGCCCGTCGAGCTTTAACTTCAGCTTCATCGGCTCTAGCTGAAGCGACCCGCGCATTAGCTTTAGCAGAACGAGCCTTAGACTTCTGAGAGACGCGTTTAGCTGCCGCTACTTCGTTCTCTACAGCCATCTGAAACTGCTCTGCTGCAGGATCTTGAGGAGTTTTAGGCGCATTTGTCGGTGCCATTTCGTTCTCTCCTCCCTTAGTCATGTCATTAGGATTACTATAATAAAATGGTTTTTCTTTATCGTCTTCTTCTTCTAAATTTGAGTCACGTTTATCGGGACCATTTTTTTGTTCATCTAATACTCGTGCCGCTTCTCTCTTCGAATAATATCGAGCCTGATGTCCATCTGCCCCTCTACGTTCTGCATAGTGCTCTTTAACATTTTCAGGAGCTTGTTGACCTGGTTTTAAGTACTCACGATCTTGCGTACCTATCGGGCCTTGACCTCCTCCCGCTTGTTCAACCTGTGCTAATCGTCTATCCCCTTGTTGACCTTCATGTAATTCTTCAAACTTAGGGTCTTTTCCTAATAGTGCTTCTTGTAGTCCTCGTCCTTGTGGACTTTGTGGGACATATTTCTTTACATTTTTCTCTAATTGACGACGCTTTATATAACCACCAAAACGAGTAGGAAATCCCTCCCCAGGAGGCATCGTATGGGGATTACCTGATAGAATCTCATTGAAATGTGCTCTAACAGCTTCTAGAGAAACATCTAGAGGACGAGCAAGATTCTCAATACTATCTTCTGTTTTTGAGTAATTAACTATCGCCTGCTCAATAGCATCGGCTCTAGGGTTAATTATAACTTGCTCTATCTCCCCAGTTGCAGGATTTCTATATGGTCGCTTTTCAGGCTGCCCATCAATTAGATTGATATCAGATAGACCTTTAGCTTTATCTATCGCATCTTCATATTTAGCTTCCATACGAGCCAATTGAGTTACTAACTTCCCACGTTCTTTCCAATATGCGCGTGGATCGTCTCGATACATATCGTTATCAGGAGCACGATATTTAAGTTCTCCACCAATCGACCTACCTACAGCCTGTCCTGATTGCCATCCCTCTTTAAATCCCTGACTAATAGCATGAGCTAAAACTCCCCACCAACGGGTAGTGCCATTATTAGCATATGCTCGTGCAGCCCATGTTCTTGAACCAGGAGCATCTTTCTTCCCATCGGCTCGTACAGTAGAACGAGGACCATATTTAGTCGAAAACAACCCACCAGCAATCTTGTCAACAATTTTTCCTAGTAAATTAAAGCTGGTAATAATCCCGCCTGCGACACCATTCAAAAGAATGATAGGCACGGCCCACGGAGCCATTAAAGCGTCAACTACTAAATGAGACGGTTTTTGATTCGAACGAGCTTTAAAGACAATATCAGAGGGCTTAAATAAGTCTTTAAGATTTACTCCTACATGTTCTAATTGTTTAAATGTCTCTTGTTTAAAAGCATTAACATAATTATTTTTTTCTTTATCGGAATCAGAAAAAGTTACAACCGGACGTTTATTAGTCCCACCATATATATGAAAAGTATTATTCGATAACCAAGAACGTCTTGCGTGTTGAGCTTGTTTTCGTTCCTTAGTATCAGTTATAGCTGCGGGGTCAGGGATGTCGATTCCTGCCTCCCTAGCTTTATCTGTAATTATTCGCTCACCATGTCGTAAAGCACTACTAAAATTTTTAACTTTCTGTCCGCCGTTAACCGCACTCCACCCATCTTTATTAAGACGTTGTTGTAACTTAAACGTCGTACTGTCTTTATTCAACTGAATACGAATCTGAATATTCACATCATTGTCATTGGTGACTTTGATATGCAATCCCTGTTTAGGAAATGCTAATTGTTTTAATTCAGCTGTAGATTGACCAGCAGCAATACCATCCACGATTTGATCATTTGTTAAAGCAAGAGCAGACAATAACGACTTAGCAGGCTTGGAGGGTCTACGTTGTTTACGTCTAGGACTATCATCATCAGATTCATCTGATGCACTATCAGAAGAGAGTCGTTCCGTAAGAGTACCAGCAAATAATTTCATATTACTATTTGTTACATCTAATACTCTTTCATCAATTTGATCCAAATTAGATTGAAGTTTATCGACAGCAGTTTTAAATTCGTCAGCCTTACTTAAAAAAGTATCTTCGAATGTATTAATAACGTCATCAAGAGCAGGAAAAACTAATTTTTCTTCCTGCTCTTTAGTAACGTACTCTAATTTAAGTAAAACGTTATCGACTGTGGTCATTTATTGCTCTTGGGGAATAGGTGCCCCAGCTTCAGACATCTCTGGTCCTCCGATAGGAGGAGGTGGAGGTAATTGGTCTACACCTGCAGGTTGACCTTCAGCCCCAGGAGGCATTTGTCCTTCCATACCTGGCTGCATACCTGGCTGCATACCCTCCATACCTGGGGCTTGTTCCATCTTTTTATATTTAAATCTAATTTCTTTACCTTTTTCTTTAATAGCTTCATACCCCAACTGCATCATCATACTAGCGTTTTCAAGACGCATCTTTTCAACGCCCAGTGCAATCTCTTCAGTCTCCTCCTGTGGAGGCTGTAGATGTATAGTCCAATCAGTGATGTTTAATTGTTTCAACATGAAAGGAATAACATTATGATTAATTACATTTTGATATGATTCAACTAATTTATTATGCATATCAGTCTGAGCAGACTCTCTAGTCAGACCGCCAACACTAGACGCATCGCCTGAAAATAAGGGAGTTACGCCCCATAGCATAGCTACACGGTCACGTATCTCCTGCCTAACAGGTAGATAGTCCAGTTCTTGGAAGGTATACGCTAACTTAACAAAGTCAGTCTTACCACGATTATTTCTAGCCGATGCCGCAACCCACGGGAACGTGTTCGGGTCATTAAGCATTTGCGTCTTAACACGTTCAATTTCTGTTTCCAAGGATTCAGGATCATCGGTATAGGTGATTAATAACCCCGGTGGAATTCGCCGTTCATACCAGTATCTATAGAGCGTCCTGTCTGCCCCTACGATAGACAGAACTTTCTCAAAGACTGTAAGAACAGGAGAATAGCCATAAGTTTTAGACGGATTAAAGAAAGAGGCGTGACATATCTCATCCGCTAGATAATAACGATAACGTCCACGCCAATAGTATCGATACATAGCGGGTAGTAATCTAGCATTACATCTAAACCCTTCTGTAGCTATTACGTCACATCTACCAGGCGATGTATGAGTCTGTTGTTCTCTATGAATCGGACATAAGAAATGAGAACGTTCTGGTAATCCATCCTTCCTATCTATGTCATATTCAGTTAATGCAGGATGTAATCGAGTAACTTCAAAAATCTTTGATTTACTGATTTTCCCCGATACGGGATCTATTTCATACTCTTTATTAAGTAATAAGAAACCATCATCAGCAATCAAGATGTCCGTCATAAATTCATGAAGAACAGATTCTAGAGATTGATGGAAGCTATTTCCATTAATTATTAAATCATCAAATGCTTTCTGTTGAGTAAAATCAGGAACAGATGTTCCGACAGGTATTTTTTCGCCATTACTGTCTCTTTTATATTTACGTACCTTTTTAGTAACAATCTCATCATATTCAGAATCAAATACGTCTTGCTCTACGATCTCAAATGCAAAACAGTCATCACAATGTTCGTCTTCTTCCTCATCAAACTCTTTGCCACATTGAATACATTTACGAACATATTTCTGTGTCCACGTAGAAAAGCCTTTTCTAAAGACTTCACGTAAGATTGCTAAGACTACCGACCTAATCTCTGTGACTTGATACGCTAGAACATATAAGTCTTGTAAGATACTACGTCGATAGATGAATTGCTGACGGACCCAGTCTTGAATGATTGCATCAAGTCCCAACGGAGACATACGTCCCGTAGCACCATTTGCACCTTGTGCCGTTTCAGCAGCCTTAACGAGTGAGTCTAATGTACCTAATAGACCATTAACGCGTCCATACTGATCAAGATTAGTAGGAGCCTCACCACCAGCTATATTACGGCTAGCCAATGATGCAGGAGAACCAGGAACTTCTGGTCCTCCAAATACATTAGCTAGTGAATCAACTAATCCCATTAAATCGTACCTAGTATTTCTTTCATCGAATAATCATCCGGTGCTCTACAAATAGTCCAATCTGTGCCTTCTTTTACCCATTTAGACGCACAGACTAAACATATTCGCCAATATGCCCCATCGCCATCAAATACTCTATTCCTTAATCCATCAGTATATTCTATACCACCAACACGGTTACACACAACACATATATCAGAACTACTACTAACGACGCGTTCTTGAACTGCATCTCGCCCCCAGCCCGAATTAGTAGGAGTTTTTAAAGGATTTCTAGCTTTTTCGTTCTCAGTTGTCTGTGTATTGTTCGGATTTTCAAAAAGTGTGTTAATTCCGCCCATATTCCGCATACCAGTTAATGTACTATATTCTTTTAAAACTCCATGTACTGCACCGACTACAGCATCCGCTCTATCCTTTTTCATACCAGGACGAGCTTCAATTTTATCTCCATATACTACATCTAATGCTAAAATCTCTTCTACCGTCGCTTTATCGTAAAAACCATCTAATTTTTCTTGATAAAGTAAATCTTTAAACGTATCGTAAGCTTCTCTACTACTTCTACCTATAGATTTATACTTAGCAGGAATACCAAATTTAGCTAATTTTTGTAATGAACTAACAGATTGATAATTATCATACGTCACACTAACGATACGATGCCCTTTATCGCGTAATCCTAGTATAAAATTCTCAATATCGGCAAAATCTACATCATAGTCAGGTTCAGGTTCCCAAATCTTAAGCACATCAATGACAACATGCTCATCTCCCTGATGTGCTACACATACGGCAGCATTAGCATGTCGTAATCCTAAATCCACATGAATATAATATTTGGTTCCAATATGCAATCCTGATTCATCTCTATGCTCTTTAAGTCGTCCCCAAGTTATCTGTCCAACTTCATCTATCTCAGCATCAAAGGCACGTAAAATAGGAAGTGGGTCTTTGATATAGGCATCACGAGCAAACGGTGGATCACACTCAAAACGAGCACGAGCTAATACAGGATCTGTTTCATAAAAATCTATAAAGTCAGATTCTTTTTTAGAAGGATTAAACTCCCACGTAGTGTAAGGAAGCCCTCCTTCTTTACACGAAACAAACGTACGATCCTCTAATTTACCATTAGTGAATCGTCTTTGTATAAATGAACCTTTAAATCTAGGCCAAGACAAACAAATAACTTTACCCACCCCAGGAAAACGAGACTGAATCAAAGCCTTCGCGGTGTTATATACGCCTTCGGCTCCCTCACTACGTAAAGAATGACTACGCTGTAGTTCCTGTTCACTCTTGAATGCATCAATCTCATCAAGAATAATCAGAATAGGTGTGTAACCCTGCCAAGATTCATTTTCAGAGTTACCCGAAATAAGTCGTATATTTTTAGGAAACGTAACAGTCTGTTGAGTAATACGAGGGGAAATAAAATGAGGTAAAGAATCGTCAATGAATAAAGGAGAACTACGTAGAATATTAGACAAAGTGCTAAAGTAGATGTTGCGTGCGATGTCTGCGTTCTGAGCCACATTAATTGAATCGATGAATCCATTAGTATCCATCCCAAAATATTCTTGCGGACTCTTCAGACAATGCAATAAATAAACGATACGTAAACCTATTAATATAGAACACGTATCTTTACCAGAACCCTGCCCCGCCATTAATACACTTTCTGTGAAAAACGGTGGGTCAAAGATATTAGAGGTATTGTTAACAAACTCAAGCTGGGGAGCCGACAGTCGCATAGTAAGATTTAGATACTCTTCTCCGTAAAGAAAAGTTTCTAAATCAACTGGAGTAAATCTCCAAATGTCGTCAGACTCTAACTCTACAATATCTGTAGTAGAGTCAATACTAGGATCATTAAGCAGAGATCCTAGTATTGTAAAGTCTACCGAGGGCTGTGAGTTTAACACCGAGTCTTTGGAGGATTTCTTGGTCTGTGACTTCTTCACGTATTATCTTTGCCACATCTAGTAAAAATTGCTGAGATAAATCAGTCCCTAGAAGTGAAACCTGTCCTTTTAAACTCTCAATCAAAGCATCTGAAGCTTGTTTCTTATCTTTAAATTTTATATTGTCGTTAAGTAATGCTTCTTGAGCTACATTACCGACTAATCTATAACCGTCTAAAAGCTTATCATTTGCTTCTTGTGTGATATCCGCTGTAGTTATGTCATAGATGGAATCTTTTTTCCCTGTTTTCTCTATAGCACTAGGAAATGCGGCATCACCAATTACTAAAGTATCAGGTAAAACATCCCACTGTCCCGTAAATGACCACGTAGTGAGCAATTCCAGAGGCACGCCAAGTTGCTCACTGATTGCTAGAAGTTCGGATCCTCGTTCATAGAGTTTTTGTGCTTCTTCACGGATTTTTTCTGTCCAGTCATCTTTTGGGCTGCCGCTAGACTTTCCATTATTTGTTCCTGCCATGTTTCTATCACCGCCGAAGCATAATCTTTATTGATGGGAGGCTCATCTGTAGAATCATTAGCGTGCAAAGAACGAGTAATCTGTGGCACCGCATCTAATAATCCAGTAACCCAGTCATTGAATTCACCAATATTATCAAAAGCAATAATCGGTGCAGGACAGACTAGAGCTACACGACCAGTAAATGGATCCACCATTAATGAAAAATCATCATCGCCATATTCAGGGTATCGAGGCATATTATCTCCATTATAACAAAAATACACTATTTATGTAAAATTAAAATATTCCTTGAGCGGCGTTCCCCCAATTAAACGCATTTTCCCGTTTACGATGTGCAAAGGATTTACACCGAGGAACATCCTTCCTCTCTAAACCATCGAAAACCACTGTCCAACCTACATATAAATCTTCATCATATTTAATCTTGGAACACGTTGTAGGGTCTAAAAAATACTGACAACGCTCTTCTAAACATTGAAAATTATCATATCTAACTTCGTCTAAATTATAGCTGCCACAGGTAGCTATAACTTGTTTAGTGTGCTGACTATGAGCCGTAGTCGATTCAATTTTAATAGATTTATTCCTACACTGACCTGTATATTCATCAGTTTTTCCCATAGGCGTAAATCCAGGCTTGTGTTTCATATGATGAACTTCGTTTAATGGCATCCAGTTTTTACAGTCTGTAATATTACAAAAAATCGTCATTCCTTTTCTACCTTCTTTTCTTTTACCGTTTCCACTAATTTTCTCGACCAATCCGTAAACCACATATAATTTTTATGTTTATTAGAAAATTCACTGAACTGTCTGAACACATCAATCGCAATGAGTTCAATATCTTTATGAATACCCCGTCCTCTAAGAAAAGAAACAATACTTAATCTAGTTAACGCAGAGAATACAGAAGGAGTTGGATACTCATAGACCGTGATTGTCTCTAAGACATGGCACAGAACATTTTCAATGTCTGTTGTAGTTAGCTCGATTTCCTTAATACTGCGAGGCACAGCCCCCCCATTACCCACCAAAATGTGCCAATACTATAGCATACTAAACTTTTTTATTCACAGTCTTATAAGAAGGCAGATCGTCAATAATATCCACCTCATAGTCTGCAAATAGATTAGGCCACCGCTCAATAGCTATGTCTGCTACTTTGGAGAAAACAATACGTATCTCCTCTTCCGCCCCTGGATCAGTACGCATCTCAATAACATGACGTAAAGTACGCATATTACAACTCCAACCAATATTCGTAGCTAATCCTATAGGAGCTATACGACGCATAGCTGAAGTTATTTGCTTCTTAAAATTAAAATCATTTGTCGTATCTAATTCATACAACTCTGACAAGTCTTTTTGAAGATTAGAAAGTCCATCCATAGTCTTCTCAAAGATAGTCATAGCGGCAGCATTCTCTTGGATACATATAGGAGCATACCAATCTAAATCAGTCAAACGTACATACCGTAAAGACTCTTGGGACATAGCTGTTCCCACACGATGACGTACTAATTCGTGGGTAAATACTCGACTGACATCACAGAAAAAGAAATTCACCACTCCATGTTCTAAAACAGATCCATCACCTTTTTCTATAACATTAGAAATATAGGTTTCATTAGAACCACGGACTCGTGTCAGATTGGGATTCAATTCAGTACCAAAAGACTTATAACAAGCTCTACCGTATACCTCAGTTAAAAGCTCTATATCAGTTGGCGCATTAGACGACCACTCAGGTGCTCCTAAATGAGTAAGGAAGGCACTAAGACCTTCCTTATTAACTGTAGACTCACCTATTAAAAAAACCTGGGGTTCTACTATCATTTATTATTGCTTTCTCTATGCCGTTTCATATATTCAGCCATGTATTCTACATACTCATCTTCATCCATCATGGCTAATTTCTCAAGTTCAGACGGTTCATAATTCTCATCATCGTCGTCATCGTCGTCATCGTTATCGACTAAACTTTCATCGATGTACAATGGATTAATATAAGTATTATTTATAACTCTACGAAGCGCAGAATCATCCCCTTCACTTTTAGATTCTTTTTCCGTTGGCATTATAACCACCTCGTGACAGTATTATACCAAAAACATCATGCATCAGTCAAGGCTTTTCTAGCTGCACGTCGTTCTTTTCTACGCTTATCTGCATCACAGGGACCACACAATGCAGGTAAATATCGCTTCGGCTGCTTACGCCCACACTTCTGACACTGCTTCCAACTTGTCGGAGACATTATTTCGTTCCCGCCTTCTTACGTTTCTTACGTTTTTTCGGTTTTTGTGCTTTTTTGATTAGGGCAGCTAAATTACTTGGAGTACCGCTCTTCATGAATTTTTCCTGTTCTATATGAAATGCCGCATTCCATCCAGCGTCATCAAAAACTACCGGATTAATATACTTAGTTAATGACATATCAGGAGTATTACTAAGCTTCTCAGAAACAGGACGACCTACAAAATCTCGTTTAGATATATACTGAGACTTAAGAAGCCACAAGAGTCCTAATCGTTGGTATTCATCCGCATTAGTAATGCCGCCTTCCTTCATCTGCTTGGTCATATAATTATGAAACTCTGCACCCCACGTGCTCTTCGTTTCTACGGGAATTTTTATACCATCAACAGTCTTTGTGCCATAATGAATCATTGGATATTTCCCAAAATGTGAAGGAATTTCCTTGATAGTATCTAAAATTTCTGCAGCCGATAATGTACCTTGATAAGTACGAAAATTCTTAGGACTGAAGTCATCCCCCGCTATAGCTTTCAAATATTTACTTACAGGACCCGCACCAATTCCAATAATATCTTGGTTTTTTTTGAACGTCTTCCTACGCTTCGCAAGTTCCTTAGCAACCATCTTATCGTTGATCGCTACGTAATTGGTCTTACCAGACTTACCAATAAACTCTAAGGAAACGTTCCCACCCTTAACTTTAATATGCCTAGGTTTTATAGTAGTAACACCATATGTAGGTACTTCCACTCTAATAAAATTACCGTCGTCATCTTTCGTAGGCCCAGGCCGTCCCTCTTTACCATCCGCAGTAACAGTTGACCCACTGGTGGGGCCACCAATACGACGAGCAGTATCAAGAATTAAAGCTAAAGCTAAGGAAGCCTCCGTAACAGACTTAACCCTCATTCCATATTTCTTATTGTTTCTCGTAGGATCAGCAAAATCTGCTTTAACGGCTTTTTGAATCAATGAAATCTTTGGCACTAATTTAACAATCTTGCCAAATTTAGCAGCATCCTGTGAAGCAGCGTACTTTAAACTATACCCCGACTTCTTATTTCTTAATCCATCGTGATAAGAATACTGAATGTGATTATCATCAGGATTGAGAGGATCGTCATTAGGAGCGTTAGGATTCACATGTAAATGGAGCTTACCCCTTGGGTTTTTAAACTTTGGGTCACCATTCTTGGTAAGAACTATATTCCCCTTATCATCTTTCTTTATATTCTCTGCACTTGTATCAATCTTCTGAACCGCAAGAAGCTGCCCATCTGTAGTAGTGATCTGAACGACATTACCTTCTTTATCCACAATCTTAAGATTAGGTTCAATCGCTACTAATTCAGTAGCAGGAACTCTAAGCTTAATAGCTTCTTCTTCAATCATCGCTGTTTTTTCATCAAGAGTAATTGTTTTATTTAAAGAGCCAAGATAATCTTTTGTACCCTTATCGTCAGGATTAACAGCGATAAAGCCTTGCTCCTCCATCTGCTTCATGAATACCGCATCAGGAACAAAACCTTCATCTGCTTCGCTGCTCTCTTCCTTATCATCATCCGCTTCTTCAGCCTGTACAACCTTTACTTCTTGTATCTCAGTAGGCATGTCGCCTTGTTGTTTAACCTTATCAGGATCATACCAGAGTCCTCCCCTAGACCCCGTCTGGACATCTGCACCTTCAGGGGCATCCTCTCTCCTACCTACATATTCACGTGCTTTGACTAAATGTTCTATAGCGGTCTGAAGAGTTAATAATTTAGCTAAATTATCATTAAATTCAGACTTTTCTTTGGTTAATTTATTGATATCTGAATTTCGTACTATAGAAGCTTGATAGACCTGACCCTGGAAACGCAGGAATGTAAGATATAAAAAGAATCCAGGCGACATCTTACCGTCAACATCATCCATACTAGGCGGAGTCCCTAAATACTCTTCATGTTCCTTGAAGAAACGCTCTCCTTCTTTCTGAATATGCTTTCTATTCTCTAAATCTGTCCAGTACGCATGCCTATCAGCATTAGCAATAGGTCTAACTAAATCTTTCTCCTTACTAAAGATACGACGATTAGATAGAACTATATATTCTAGATTTTTTTGACTATAAATAAGAACAGCTGGCATAGGTAATCCTAATTGAATTCATCCTCTTCGTAGATATCAGGTTCCTCCAAATCTATTTCATCAAGATCATGAGCATCAAAATTTAAAGAATGGATAACTTCAATATTGATACCCTCATCTGCTAAATCTTGTTTAAGATTCGGAGCAAAGAGCAGAGATAATCCTTGTGGGCTTGAGCCAAAGGACATGCGTCGATCCCATGAATCGACATCCTCCCATCCAACATTAAAAGCATCTTCAAAATTTACAACAGCACGTTCAACAAAACGTTTTTTAAAATGTTCTATCGTCTCAGGAGTACCGTCAATAGGACGTGCATTGTGCCCTTCGACAAAGAAACTTTTCCAATTAATAGAAGCTAATGCCGGGTCTAATTTATCTTGATCAAAATTCTTATCAAAGAACGTTTCTGCTTCATTAATAAGTTCGTCCTTAGTAGGCTGCCCACCTTCTGTAAATTTCTTATTCATTTCGGCGGCAAGTCCATATGGAAAACTTAAATAGCCAAATGAACTGGGATTATATACTAGTGACGCTTGATCCTGATGAGGAGTATGGACACCACCTACCATTCCATTATCGATGGCTACCATCTTACCATCTTCAGTAATTAAATAATTACCTGTATGTCTATCGCTATTACCTGTAAGATAATCTAAGAACATTATTTTAAAAATTTCTTCACGACCCGTAGAAGTAGCCAACATCTCAGCCATGACTTTAGGCTGTTCATCTCTACTCACACAATTACCACAAAATTCCTGAAAATGTCCCGCAGCCCTCGTTCCTACAGCAGACTCAGTCATTATTTCGGCAGAACTAGGAGAATATGGGTCAAGTTTTTCCCCCAACTTCGGAATATGTGCGCTTAATGCCTCTACGTCAATAGAATACTGTTTAGTAAAAGGAACAATATTAAACCCTAACGCTCTATCTATAGAATACGCTAGTAATTCCCCACGATTCTCCCCCGTAACATGTTTAAAAATAAATGGTTGATTTTGAATAGTAACCGTGAAATTATAGCGACTATGAATCCCCATGCCTGACGGTTCATCCGCTCCTTCTTTAGTTCCATTAGTATACTTAGCTGCTTCTATATTCTCAGATATTAAATCTGATGGAGATACCCCTTCGCCTAAGAACGGTTTATGTGGAACATAATAATCCTCATTATCAGCCCGAATTGCGCCCAAAGTATCTTCCAACTTAGCAGCAACTTTAGCAAAATAATTATTAACACCGGAACGAGATAACATTACCTCATCAGTAGAAACATCTACTTCCTGTTCTGAAGGAGCAACTACGTCTATTTCTCGTTCTTCTTCAGGTGTCTCTATATCGGCTAATGCCCTATCAATCTCAGAACTAGCTACCCCTGGAGTATAGTAGCGACCACCTCGCTGCCCACGTTCTACTTGGACACCCTCTGGAGCTTCTTCGCCAGGTGCTAGATATTCTCGTTTAGGAGACTGTTGCCACGGCATTTTCCATTTAATTAAATATTCTAAGCCAGTACTTAATGCTAAAAGTTTAGATAAATTATAATCACTAGACTTAGTAATAGAGGTACTACTGGACTTTTCAATAAAATCCTCTACGCCTCCTCTAAAAGGCACGCCAATTATAGACGGGTCTTCAATAATACCTTTACGAGCTAATAACGCACGACGTACTCGATTCTTTATATATTGTCGTTTCGCATCTAAACCATCCATTATTTACGCCCACGAGCAGAGCCACGTTTGTACCAATAATCGGAACGCTCAGCTACAGCATCCCACTGCTCAGCAAGATCGGTCTTGCCCCGTTTTACTGCATCTTCTTTGCTAACTACAATTTCATCAAGATACCTAGCTAATTTCCCAATTTGAGGTCTATCCTGATAAGGTGCAAATCGCCCGTCCCACGGAAACTTCTCACGTAAAGTCTCAAAAAACTTTTGCTTACCGTCATCTGTAACTACATCATGTGTATTTAATGCCTCAAAGAATTCAAATGCTTCAGGATTACGTGCTTTTAGATAAAAAGTATCCGTTATATAGGCATTCCAGGCTTCAGCAAAATATTCTGCAGTATTGGTTGTTGCATAGTTTGATAACTCTGCAGATTGCTTAGTTCCCTGAAGGTGTATAGGCTGGGTATCAGGATCAAATAATAGACTAAGCACTCCTCCTAATCCATCTTTACGTGCTTTAAATGCAATACCCTTGTCCTCTTCATGTTGGTATTGATAAGCGTCAGTATCAAAATCTATGTCTTCAATATGAGGAGCATCAACTTTGCTAATCATTGCATCGATACGATGTCCAAATTCATGCATCATAATCATCCCATGATGCCGAGTTAACAATTCTTTATAATTAATAACCGATTTATACGCACGATTACGCACATCCCATTCGGCTCTTGCATCGGGTACCACTGCTGTTGGAATATCGTTATGTCCCTCATATTGAGGCTCAGCGAACAATACCTCCGCCTTGCCATCTCCTAAATCCTTCGCTTGTAGAAAATCAAATCCATACCAATTTGATAATTTTCTGAAGAAATTGAAATCCATTCCCGTTGAATCAGGATTAATTCCAAGATACGTTATAGCTTCGTCGGAAGGAGAATAATATGCAGCCGTGTATTGAGGCATTAAGCTGTGTGGAATGTCATGCTTATCGGCCCATTCTTTCTCAGCACGCCCCTCTGGAGAGAATTCCTCCATCAGTGAGTCCCGTCGTGGAGAAATATTAATAGGATGTCTTTTCCAATCGCCTGATATTTCTTCCACATTGGATAGTAATTTAAATATATGTTTAGATAAATATCGTCGTCCATTAGGAAATAACGTATTAGTATTTAAGCCATCAAAAGCCTGAGCTAGAACTTGTTTAAACTCTGCTAAATCTTCTTTATTAGGCTGATTCCCTTTAACGCTAGGTTCTTGCTTATAATTACCTATTGGAGGAAGAACTTCCATACGAATTCTCCTCTCCGGCACTCGTGGAGCAGCATCAGATTGATAAAAGTCATCATCTCCTTCATTTTTAAAATGAAAATGACTCATATCGTCATTAATGTCATCTTGATTAATCTGATGCACTATCTCATCATTAAAATCATCCCAAGATAATTGTTGTGTAAATCGTTTTACAGCATCTTTCCAATCTGTCGCTCTAACAGTTGTTTCAGTTATCGATCCGCTTGTGTCCATATAACGAACCGTTATTCTACGAGTCTCATGTGAGGACCATTCACGAAATGTAACTTTACCATCCGTTTTTGCTACGAGGTATGGAAATTGCCCGTCAGCTGAAGAAACAAGAACATCGCCCTTTTTAACCATCGCCCCTTTTTCAACTGCAACCTTATCCCCACTATATAAATCGATATATTCTTCTTGCTTATCATCATATTGTTGCTGTTTTTTAGTACGTCCCCTATGAATAACGGGCGTATTATATTTCAATCGACTATCGACATCATCAGCAACATCAGACCCGTCCAATACATCAGCGAGAGCTAATCTTCTAGGAGTACCCGTTTCACTAGTTGCTAGTCCTACATTCGAAAGAGTTTTTTTCGCTCGTAGAGCATCCTTTTCTTCTTCAAAGGCAATTGCTTCAGCTTCTTCATCTGTAAATTCTTTAGAAACTTTAATACCTTCTAAAAATTCTCTCCAATCATCCATCCCTTCGACATCAATATCAGCTAAATCATTAATATCATCCCAATCTGTATCCGGCCATAACTCATCTAATACCGACTGTACTTCAGCAGAATCTTCATCTTCTAATCCAAGAAGTTTATTGATAAAATCTTCATCATATTCTTCATCAGCTTCTCTTTGTTCTTCAGTATCTAACTCTTCATCGTCATATTCACCTTCCTGCCACTTCTTCCATTCTTCGTCTTCCTCAATGGCAGGAGCCTGAACAGCTTCTATCTCACGCTCTTCTGGAGCCTCTAAGACATCCTCTTCTTCTTCAACAGCAGTAACTTCTGAAGGATAGTATCCTCGTCCTCCTCTAGCTCCCCGTTGAACCTGAATACCTTTAGGAGGCTGTTCTCCTGGTTTTAAGTATTCTAGTTTCTCGCCAGGTATAGCTTTAGCTAGATACTCTAAAGCAGTCTCAAGAGTTAGAAGTTTAGATAAATTATCATCATCTACATCGTGTTTATATATTGGTGCATGAATGTTTCTTTCATCCTCACTCTTTTCAGGTGGTTGAGAAACTGTACGAACAACTTCTACTTCTATAGGCTCGTCTTCAGGATTATGTAAAAGAATTTCACCTTCGTTCTTTATACCGTGTAGATTTAAAGAAAGAAATGACGCTACAATATCATCGGCTGTAATTGTTCTAGCAAATATGGTATTACCAAATCCGGCAGCCCTCGTAGGAGAGACAGTCCATGAACTTAGTATTCTATCCTTACTAAGTTTCTTACTACCTATATCTGGAAACTCTACCTCTGGATTCCTACGTTTCTCCGCTTGTAAATCTATTCCCCGATAGACTCTAAGGGATCCCTCTCCAATAAGATATTTCTTCCATATCTCCTGCTCTTTATCCATTACCTCTTTAATACTTTCACTCTCTTTAATTAGCTTATCTTTAGTAGTTTCATCTAAATCATCGTTAAACTTACCAGTTGTCAAATAATGAAAAGCCTGCCTAGTTGAAAGTTTGGGACTATCTTGAAAAGTTATTAAAGGAGAACGAATCGCCAACTCTCGTAAACCTAAATTATCTGCAATATCAAATTGAAGTTGTGTTAAATCCTTATCCCTTTTATCAAGATATTGATGTCTTGGATCATTATCAGCCTCATATAGGGCTGAAGGATTTGTTGTCCAAGATTCTAAGTTATCAACTGAATCTGAGTGCGGATACGTATCTTTTAAAGTAGTTAACCGATTTTGAAGAAATTCAGGCAAATTTCCATTTTCAAATATTTCTATTGTTTTAGTATAAATATCATTATTAATTTCGTTCTCAAATGAACTAATTTTAGGATCAAATATCTCCTCTGAATAGAAACTATCAGCCCATCTTGAATCTATCCCCTTCTTCTGTTCATGAATTTTTGAAGTCTCAGCTTCAACTTCAGGAGAAAGATTACCAGACATTAATTCATAGTTATCTCTTAATTCTCTACCATTAGCTCCTTCAGCTAGTACTGTTACTTTAGATATAGGAATAGGATTATAAGTTGCTGCGGATATCTCCCATTCACCCTGAGGACCAGTATTTGCCCCTCTAGCTGCCCAACCATCATCATCCGAATACTCAATTGCAACTAGAACAGTAGGTGATGGCTCTGCATAGCGAAGTCTAGGTTCACCAGCAGCATAGATTCTGTCTCCGACAATTGCTGGTGCAAGTACCTTGTCCCTTACAGCAATATCATATTGTCTCTTATCCATAACACGATATAGATGAGTTGGGGCTTCACCTGAAGGAGTACGTGGAACGATTCGTCCATAACGTGTTCCTAATTGCTCCGCACTGACAGAAACTTCGACTAATGTTGACGTTGGGGGATGTTTAGGTTTAGGACGGCGAGCTATGCCATCTGGAGATATGTCGCCTCTATGCAGTAAATTACCCTCAGCCTGTCCCGTGAACCGCATATCAGCATTGTTTAACTTTGTAATATCGATGACAAATTCGCCCTCTGCCATCCTAGAAACGGGAGACATCCAAAGAAATTGTTCAGGCTCAGTAGGATGTGGATGCCCAAGTTTATCGGAATAAAAGCCACTTGTTACCTCTATTTCTTTGGGATCCATATTATAGGCTTGTAATCCACCAGAAGATGTTCCTTCAGCAACATGACCTGGTGGTCGATGATACCAATATCTTGGTATAGATCCTCCCATTGCTCTTGCACCATCGGGTGTTTCAATCCAATTAGGAACATCTTCTGGCGGAGTCTGGTTAGTTGGAGGAAGTTTTTCAGTTAAATTAAGTTCTGTCGATTCAGCTTCAGGAGCCTGAACGGCAGATACTTCCCGTTCTTCAGTAGGTTCTAAAGTAGATTCTTCTTCAGTCCTTGTAACTTCTGAGGGATAATAACCACGACCCCCTCTAGCTCCACGTTGAATCTGAATGCCTTCAGGAGGATTTTCACCTGGCTTGAGATACTCAAGCTTCTCTCCCGGCACAGCTTTAGCTAAATAGTCTAAAACTTCTTCTAATACCAATAGGCGAGTTAAATCACTATTTGGAAGTAGATTGATCTCGACCTCATTCCCAACCTTAATACCCCGTTTTTGAGCCTCTCCGGCATTAATTTCCAATGCATACTTAGCAGGCTTTTCAGGACTGTAAAGAGTATCGTTG
>Ga0208030_1000328_pt1 | contig 34221 bp, 46 predicted proteins | sample MalvirDeepMed_M9_FD_184246 | JGI IMG/M metagenome (GOLD analysis project Ga0208030, IMG submission 184246) | Marine viral communities from the Global Malaspina Expedition - Malaspina viral metaG DeepMed_M9 (SPAdes) (version 2) | ecosystem: Environmental > Aquatic > Marine > Oceanic | place...
TTCTGCATTTGAAGGATCTGCGATGCGCCTTCTTAAACGATTTGCTTCCAATATACATAATGTATTCACACCAATGGGTGCAGAATGGTTCAAGTTAACTTCTGGAATCACCCAATTGGATAAAGAACGTAATGTTGCATTATGGCTTGAAGAAGCAACCAAGATAATAAAACATCATGTATCACGACCAATCTCCAATTTCCAGAGTGCAATCTTTCAATACTACTTGGAAGCAGGGACTTTTGGAACTGGTATCATATTTGTTGAAGATGTTCCCGGTTTTGGTCCTCGTTTCCGCAATTTTCCTCTTTCGGATTGCATATTGGGTAGCGGAAGTGAAATGGAAGTTGACACAGTATTTAGAAACTATAAACAAACGTATAAAGACTTAATATCAAGATTTGATCCTCAAACTTTACCAGAAGATGTATTAAAAAATGCCCAAAGTGAGAAGATGCTTGATGAAGTCGATGTTGTTCATTGTGTTTATCCTGCATGGACAATGGCTCAGTATCTTCCTGACTTTAAAAAAGCATATGTATCAGTTCATTACCTGAAGGAGAAAAAACATATACTTGCAATTGGCGGTTATGATGAAATGCCTTATATCTGTGCAAGATGGGAACGATCAGATAGGGAAATCTATGGAAGAGGGCCAACTTGGGAAATAATGCCAGATATAAGGCTAATTACTGAAATTGATAAAACTTATTTAAAAGCAGTTCAGAAATCGGTATCACCGCCTCTCTTTGTACCGGATTCTGGACTCTTAGACCCCCTAGATACAACACCTGATGCGATAAATTATTATTCGGTAGGTCTAGGGGGCAAGGATATGATCTTTGAAGCTCCAACTAATGCAAGACCTGATTATGCAGAAAGATTAAGTGCAAAAAGTCTCTCAGCAATTCGGGAAGGATATTTCATGGATCTCTTGGAATTACCGGGACCAACTGCACCAGATGGTGATGTAATGCGCTTCTCTGCAACAGAAGTATCTGTAAGAATGAGACAGAGAATGCCTGTTCTTGGACCAATTCTTGCCAGACAGGAAGCAGAGTTTCTTGATCCTTTAATCAGGAGAACGGTAAATATATTGATGCGTTCCTATTTGTTGCCTGAGATGCCTGAAGAAATGGGTAATAACTACAGGATTGAGTACATGAACCCAGTTTCTATTGCAATGCGATCTGGAGAAATAAATTCAATGTCACAGTTATTTGAAATGATACTGCCTCTTGCTCAGATTGACCAGACTATACCAATGTACTTCAATACTCACCAGATACTTACAAATACTGCGGAAGTGCTTCAAGTACCAGTTTCTAATATCAGGTCAAAAGAAGAAGTTGATGCAATGGTTGCAGAACAACAAAGACAGAGAGCCGCACAGGAACAAATGCAACAAGCTCAAATTGCTGGTGAGGTTAATGAAAAGATGGCAAGAGCAGAATCACTTAGAGCAGAGGCGGCATAATGGGTGACATGGCTCCTTCTATTGTAAAAGGGAAATATGAAGATATTCCAGAGCATTACAAGAGAAGTAATTGGGTAAATAAAAAAGTATGGAAGAAAAAAACAAGACCTAAAGTATTTGCTAGATCACCATGGCAAGATGGTAAATTAAATGATCCTTATACTGGTAAAGAAATAAAAGGACCTAAAGTATTAGAACATACAGTTTCTAATAAAGAAGCACATGAATCTACTGCAGGAAGACCCGGAGGGATGTTGTCTGATGCAGAAAAACTGAGATTTGGGCATGATATTAAAAATCTAAAAGTTGTTTCTAAAAAAACTAATATAGAAAAAAGCTATTATGACATTGCTGGATGGCTACCAAAATTAAACAAATCGAATTTTGCGAAACATACTGAAACTATTAAGTTAAAACATAATTTAGCAATGGATCCAAAGGAAGCAACAAGATTTAAGGAAATAACTGGTAGAGAGACAACTACTAGAGTTGCACCTAAACTTAAAAATACATTCTTTTGTATGAGATGTCATGTAAAACACTCCATTGGTAATCATAACTGATGAATTGGTTTGACCGTGAATCAAATAATCGTAGAATATTTAAGGAATGTTTTTCAACAGAAGAAGGACAACAGGTACTAACTAAACTTGTACAGGATCACTTTGTTTTTAAGACTACACCAACTCCTGATCCGTATTTATCTGCATGGCAAGAGGGTCAGCGTAGTGTAATACTCAAGATACTGGAGATGGTGGACACCGATCTTAGGGTGCTTAGAACACGCTATGATCAACAAGAACTTGCCAGAATAAAACGGCAGGATAACCCTAGCAATAATTAAATATGTCAGAAGAAGCAATGGCTCCTGCAGAAGAAGCAGGGCAAGCTGAAAGTGGCGAATCTTCGGCTTTACAATTTAGTGCATCCACTATGCCAGAGGGCTTAAGGGATGAACCTAGTCTCCAGACTTTTGACTCAGTAGATAAACTCGCTAAGTCCTACGTCAATGCAGTCAAGAAGATTGGAGGAAACCCGGATAATCTCATCTCCCTTCCGCAAGAAGGAGAAAGTTGGGATAATCTATTTAACCAGATAGGTAGACCTGAAAAACCAGAAGGATATGATTTTGGTGATGATGAAGGTGTTCTCGATGATTTTCGGGAATTTGCACATCAGACAGGTCTTACACAGGATCAGGCTGAGAATATCTTAAATTTGTATGGAGATATACAGGAAGAAGAAAAAACTCAGCGTGCTAAAGAAATTGAAGATTTGGCATTAGATACTAAGATCAATCTTCAAAAAGAGTGGGGTAATAAATATGAAGGTAAAATTGATATGGCAACAAGAGCTTTCGCTCAATTTTCCTCACCCGAGTTAAAGTCAATTATGAATGAGACAGGTCTGGGCAATCATCCTGAAATGATCCGGGCTTTTTCACAAATTGGTGAATTACTTGGTGAAGACTCACTCGTTGTAGGTACAGGAATGGGTTCATCCCAGTTCTCACCTCAACAGGCGCGTGTAGAGATTCAGAATCTATATAGCGATAAGGAATTTTCGGAGGCTTATAGGGATAATAGAAATCCCGGACATAAATCTGCGATGAATAAAATGGATAAGTTATTCAAAACAGCATATCCAAGTCAAAAACGAGTACGATAATATCACACCTCCATGGTGGAGGTAATACCGAACATAAGATAATAGGCAGATAAGCATTTGCCCTGCCGAAAAGTCTGTTGTGACCCTTTATGGATAATCACTAGGTTATTGTGATCTAATTTTTTCATAATGGTAACAATATGGCTAATTTTTATGATATTGAAACGTCTTATGTACATCGGTATTCTTCTGATGTATTACATGCGCTTCAACAAAAAACATCCCGGTTACGGAATTTTGTAACCAATAAGCCAGACTGTCAAGGTGTTGCCGAGTTCATTGATAAGATCGGAACTAACGAAGCACTAGACAAAGTTGCACGTTTTGCAGATTCACCAGTACAAGCAATATCCCATCAACGTAGGAGAGTATCAGCACAACCTAAAAATGCTGGATTCTTTGTAGAAGGTTTTGACACTCGTAGAATGAACTATGATGTGTTCCAACCTTATGCAGAAGCTACGTCAATGGCTATGGCTCGTAAGATGGATACTGTAATCATTGATGCCGCATTTGGTTCTGCTTATGAATCAGATGGTGGTGTAATGGACGGTGCAACCGAAATAGTTTGGAATGACACTAATTTCCCAAAACAGTTCATTGGTGTTGATTTTCAAGTAGGGACTGCAACTGTTGACTATAGTGGTATTGATAACTCTGCTGGTAATCGTAGAACATTATCAATCGACAAATTGTTAAAAGCTCGCAGAATTCTTTCTGAAAATGAAGCAGATCAATATGATGAAGGTGGTAATCCCCTTTATTTTATTGTGTGTTCTGCGGCTCAGATAGAGGCTCTACTGCACTCAGTGACAATCCAAAGTGCGGATTATAATAATATTCGTGCATTGGTTGAGGGACAAACCAATTATTATGCTGGATTCCAGTTTATTAGGCACGAAGGTATGCCTACAACTGGTTCTAGTGATACGCTGACAGAGCAAGTGTTAGCATTTCATCCGCAAGGTTTGGCTTTTTGTTCTTGGGAAGAACCTATAACTGAAATTGAGCGACGTTCTGACAAATCGTTTGTTCCATATGCATATTTTGAAATGGATATTGGAGCAACTCGGGTTTGGGAAGAAATGGTCATTCAAATTGACTGTTTCGTAACAGCTTAACCCCAAACTATGAAAGGACAATATGGCTAACGTATATGCAGTAGATTATGCAAAACGATTTTCAACTGTTCCAGCAAAGCTAACTAATGTAGCTACGCAAGGCGGTAGGATGCGTGTTTTGTATGATACTTACACAGTAGTAACGGCTACAGCCCAAAATGATGTTTTATATCTCGGCAGACTTCCTGCTGATTGTAAAGTTTGGGATGTGGCACTACATTTATCTGCAACATTAGGTTCTGGAACAACCGTTGATTTAGGCTGGCAAGCTGTATCTGCAACCGCTACGGCGGCAAATACAGACCTTGATGGTTTTCTTGACGGAGTGGATGCAACAAATGCAGTATCTTACTGGAAAAGTGGTGGAGCAACTACCGCTTCTGGTAATAAAGGTATTGCTATTGCTCCTGTATCTATACCTGATGAAGCAGATATAGTTGCAACTTTGCTCGGTGGTGATCCAGCGGCAGATGCTGTAATAACATTTCTGTGTCATTACTCGATTGATTAAAATCAATTAATAACCGGGGGTTGGGAAACTGACCCCCATTACTAACAGTTTACTATGGATAAAACTGGTATAGCTAACCTCGCCTTGAGTAATCTGGGCGAAGCAAGTATCCAAAGTCTAAGTGATAATAATGCAAGAGCAAGAGCATGTTCTTCTAGGATTGATGATGTAATTACTACAATCCTTCGTATGCATGTCTGGAATAGTGCATTAGAACGTAAGTTACTGACTAATATTGGAGAACCTATCTTTGGCTGGAACTATATTTACCAGCTTCCTGCAGATTATATCAAGGTAGTTGAAGTAGAACCTGTTTCTAAATACATTGTAGAAAAAAAGAATATTCTATCCAATGAAAAAACTTTACATCTTCTTTATGTAGCAACACCAACTGATATTAATAACTTAGATCCACTTCTTGCAGAAGCAATTGCAATGAAACTTGCATGGGAAATAGCAGAGACATTAACTAGCAAGGCAGGATTAAAACAGGAAATGATGCAGAAATATATTATTGCTTTACAAGAAGCACGATCTGCAAACTCAAAAGATAGAACTCCTGAACGTCGTGAACGTAATTCATATTATGATGCAAAGAAAGGTAGATATTCAGTTACTCATAGAACATTTAACACACCTACTTTGGGGTATGAAGTTGATATGGAAACATGGAAAACAAAATAAAGTATGGCGAAATATGAATTTCTACAACCGAAATTTACAGAAGGTGTATTAGCTAGGGCATTCCACGGAAGATCTAGTGAAGAATTCTATCATTATGGGTTAAAATCATGCAAAAACATGATTCCTACCTTATCTGGCCCTTGTGTAAAAAGACCCGGTACTAATTATATAGGTGAAGCAAAGAATTCTACTGCTACCTTTATTCCTTTCTTCAAGGATAAGGACAATACCTATATCTTGGAAATTGGTTACGCCACAGGTGTTTTTACGCTATCTTGCGTTAAAAATGGCACAACTACATTAACTACAGCTACTACAGCCGCACTTACAGTAGGAATGGCTATAAGTGGTACAGGTATTACTGCTGGAAGTACCATTACTGAAGTTACAAGTAATACAGCTTTTAAAATATCAGCAGTTGCAACAGATAGTGCAACAACTACATTAACATTTGATTCCTCATATTTAAGAATCTGGTCACAAGATCGTCTCTTAAAAAATAAAGATAGCACTCCTTCCACATTTGAAGTCGTATCACTTCCATGGTCTGCGGCAGAAGTTCAAACTCTTAAATCTACACAGAGTGGAGATAATATCTTCATATGCAGTCCTACTAAGACACCATACAGAATTATAAGAACAGTAGATTTAACTGATACTGGTACTGATGTTTGTGAAGATGGTAGCAAATGGTCACTTTCTAAATTTATATTTGTTGATGGACCTTATAGTGATATTAATATTTATGATGAAGCTGATGTAACAGCACAATATAGCTTAAAACTTAAAACTGAACCAAATCCTGCAACTGCGGCTCAGAATAAAATAATTGCCAATGTAGAATTCGATGTAACTACAAATAGTGTTATATTGATGAATCATGGGCTACAGACAGGAATGAAGGTACGTTTACTGGGTCAGGGAACAGGTGGAACTTTAACTTCTCTTACAAATGATAGTTCTACTATATTATTTACTCTTAATTCTCATGGATTGGTAGATGGAGATACAATTCAAATTCAGGCAACAACAACACTTCCAACTAATATTAATGCAGATATTACTTATTTTGTAAGAGATAAAACTGCAAATACTTTTAAACTTGCTTTAACTGATGGTGGAGATGCATTAGTATGGGCTGATGATGGAACTGGAACAATAACTTTTATACGAAGTTGGGGGAATCTTGTCAATACTGATGCTACACCAAAAGGATATGCTGGTACTAAAGATTGGTATGTTGTATCAACAACTTCAGGTTCATTTAAAGTTTCTGATACTGATGCTGGTGTACCACATGAATTCGCACTAATAGCAAATACAGATTCTCCAAATGTAAATGTATTATTATCAAGACCAAGATATAAAGCTGGTACAGATGTAGTATTTGAACAATTTCTTGCAGGAAGTGCTACATCACTTGCAATAACAACTACAGATGTAAATCGTTTAATCAGGATAAATCCTTTAGCACGACCATTAGAAGCAATAGGAGGTATCAGGTGGGCATGGGGTGTTATTAAATCTGTAGATGCAAATGAAGTAACAGTAACCCTCAAAACAGAGATATGCAATACAAGAGAAAGTACCAATGCTGACCCTGCAACTAAAGGCACTCCAGAATTCAGGTTAGGATCATTTAGTGATACATTAGGTTGGCCTCAAGTTGCACAAATATATCAACAGAGAATGGTATTTGCCGCATCAACAACACAACCTTCTACAATATGGTTATCCAAGACTTCAAATTTCTTTTCTTTTGCACCTACAGAAATTGCAGGACAGGATTCAGGTTCTTCAGTTTCAGATGGAATTGCAACAGAAATTATAACAGATTCAAATGGATTAAATTTTACTTTAGATTCAGATACTCTTGATGAAATTAAGTGGCTTGCAGAATCGAAGAAACTTACAATGGGAACTTCTGCTGGTGTTTATATGCTTTATGGTTCAGAGACAAATCTTGTTGTAACGCCATTCCGTTTTACTATTAACAGGGAAACTTCATTTTCTGCAACTGATACAATACCAATTGTTGTTTCCAATACTCTCATATATTCACAAATTGGCGGTAAGGATGTACAGGCATTAGTATTTGAAGGACAGCAGGGACAATGGTTTTCAAGTAAAATATCATTAAAAGGTTATGATATAATTAAAACTTCTGAAATTAAGAAGATGGTCTGGCAGGAAAGACCTAATAATATTATATGGTTAATGATGGATGATGGTAGATTACTGTCTCTTAGTTATGATAGAGTTTCAGAATTTCAGGCATGGGCAGAACATATACTTGCAGGAACAGATGTAAAAGTAACAGATATTGAAATGATTCCTACTGCAAGTCATGACCAAATATGGTTAAAAGTTGAACGAACAATAAATAGTGCAACAAAATATTATGTTGAAACATTAGGGAGATTCCCAAAAGAAGGTGCATTAGATAGAAACGATTATATATTTTCAGATAGTGCAATAACTAAATCCATTGCAGGAAAAGTCTTTACTGTTACTGATTCATCAGGATTGTTAGTTACAAGTGCAGATCATGGATTAATAGATACACAGTTAATACAAGTAACTAATTCTGGTGGTGCATTACCAAATACTTTAAATACTGGTGTAGATTATTTTGTAAAGTATGTAAATGCAAATACATTTAGATTGGCAATAACTTCAGGTGGAACATCAATAGGTTATCATGCTGGTAGTGGAACTCATAGCTGGAAAACAAAAGTTGTAAATGGTCATACACATTTAGTTGGTGAAACAGTCCAGATATATTATGAAGGTATGCAACATATTAATAAGGTAGTTTCCAGTATTGGTACAGTATCATTAGATCATTTTCAAGGTACTGATACTGTTATAGGATTACCATATGAAGGTGAGCTAGAAACTCTTGAACCATCTGCACCTGATAATCAATATTCATATTCTAAAAGACTTTTAAATCTGGTATTGTTAATTGAAGAATCTTTAGGCATTCAAATAGAATATAATGATCTGGAAGAAGAAATACTATTTAGATCAATGCAAAATCAAATGGGAGTAAAGATTGATTTGTTTTCTGGAAAAAGGGAACTATCATTATCTGGTATAGGATGGGAAGTGCATAACTTAAAGATAGTATCTAATGGGCCGTTTCCAATGCAGATAAATGCTCTGGTTATTGAATCAGAAACAGGAGGTACATAATGGGATGGCCTGTTGCAGTTGCAATGTTAGCATATTCGGCATATAAAGGTGCAAAAGCCGCAGAAGCAGGAGATAGAATAGGTGATGATATTGAAGCATCTACTCTTCTTGTAGCAAAAGCGGCAAAAGAAAATAAAATTGCCGCTACAAAAGAGAGTTATGCAAAGACTCTTCAAAGTAAAGATATTATATCTGGAGAAATAACAAATATACGAACACAAAGTAAATTGGCATCTGATCAAGTTACTACTGAAACTGCAGGAAGTGGTGTTGCATCAGATACAGGATCAACTCTTGATGTTCAAATGGCAGTATTAAATGAAGGAAGAAAGAACGAAGCTAATCTCTTAGCACAAATGTCGATCCAGAAAGCTAGAAATGCTTGGGAAGCACTACAAGAAAGAAAATCAATTGAAAGAAATGCAAACATGGAAATTGCAAGATTAAGAGCTAGGGCAAGCGAAGCAAGACAACAAGGAAGAGATGCTAAAAAAGAAGCATATGTAGGTGGTATTATGAATGCTATTTCTTCTTATTATAGTCATAAAAAACCAGATAAACCTGATACTTCAATTGCAGATAAGGCAACATCTAAATGAGATAATGGCAGAAATAACACAACCCAAATATCAACAGACAAGTTTTAAAACTAAATCTGCTAAAGTTGCAAGAACAGCTATGCCAAGTGGTTCTAATAAGCAATATAGACCATCTCATGAGGTACGAATGGCAGATATTGTTGCACAAGGTACTGTTAACATTATGGATGCCTATCAAGCGGCTGAAGCAACTGCAGTTAGGCTTGAGCTTGCAGACGAAGAAGTACGACTCCAGAAACATATTAGTGAACAGAAAATGAAGGTGACAAATAACTTAATATCTGCACGACCTAATGAACTGTTACCTAAAGATATGGAAGATAATTTTATTGCAGATGGACATAAGATTGGAGAAGATACCTTAACTGCATATACTGTTAGTGAAGGACTGTCTGAAGATGCTAAACAACAAATTCAACCTAGAATTGATGCCGCAAATAATACTTTCAATATTAATACTCAAAATGTATTTACGAAGGAACTGGTTGATAGATCCAAAATAGCAATTAAGAACAGAAGGAATAAAGAACTGAATGGTTTCCAAAATTATATGACACATATAACAAGGGAAGGTGTTGAAAAACCTACTGGATTATATGAGCCTAACAAAAACCAAGTGGCAGAGAATACTGCAAAACAATATGAAGCATTTTTGCAGACTGAAATAAAACATAAGAATCTTAATAAAGAACAAGCAAAGTTGATGTTGTATGAATTAAAAGAGGAATTGGCAGGAATAATATTAAGTAGACATATGGCACAAAATCCAACAGAAGCTCTCAAGCAATATACTAAAAGACCTTATATGGTTGGTGGTGTACCAGTTGATTCTGCAAGAGTTGCCAAAAACATTGATTCTCTTATAAGATCAAAAGAAAACAAAAGAATTGCAGATGAATCTAATGCATATGAAATAAGAATGTTGTCTTATGCACGAAATAATTCTAGAGAAGTATTAGATGAATATAGTGATGATATTAATGAAGAGAACCATCGTATAATGTTATCTAGGATAGCTAGTGATGATTGGGAGGGTTATGATGTTGATGAAGTACTAAGAAGCGAAGAAGATAAAAGAAAAATTGTACCAAATTATTTAAAGCTTAATAAAGATAAGCCTTACTTGACTAAAGTAATATTAGAAAAGATGGTAGCTACGGCAGTTATAGGTGAAAAAGCATTGGAAGAAACTCGTCAAAGGAAAATGTATAATTTATGGGCTGTTGAACTGGATAGTGCGCTTAATTCTCCAACTTTACAATATTCAGAACATTATAAAGTACAAAATTACAAATGGGTTGATGGTAAGGGTTGGAGGCCAAAGTCAGAGGCTATTACTGAAATAGCAAGAACATATGGAGTGGGGGATGTTGAGGTTAAAACAGCAATGATAAAGGCAATCTCCAGACATAAAACTAATGTAAAACCCGGTAGTGGCATGATCGGAGGTCATACAGCTTTTCTGAATTTTCAAGAAGAGTTATTACAATTTTGGAATGATAAGATATTTGAGGATAAAGGTATAGAAGATGCAGAAGCAAAAGCTAAAAGAGAAGGAAAACTAACAGAACCTTATATTCAGAATCCATTATATTTATCACCCGGGAAAGAACATTATCAGCAAATGAATATAGTGCAACGATATACAATAAATGCAATGGTTGCAGATTTAACGAATCTTACAGAAGATTACAGGAATACCAAGAAAATGTCTTTACCTGATATGATGAAGACATATGATTTTTGGGAAGATAGATTTCTTAATGATGATGGTACATATGAAACCCAAGGCAAAGTCTGGGAAAATATTAAAAATGTACGTTGGAATTTAAGACTTAAAGATTTACAGGAAATACCAAAAGCTACAGCGGCAGACGATCTTGGATTATTAGATAAAATGTTACAAATGCCACATGTACAATTAGATAAGGGTGAAAAAAGAAAATTCATTAATCGTTTAATATTTTTGGATGGTCGTTCTGGAAGAATATGGAAACATGGTACAAACAGGGATCATCCAGATAATTTTGTAGTTAACCGTGTTTGGGAAAATATAGAGCAAAAACATGCTGTATTTAAAGCAAGGAAAATTAAGGAAAAAGAAGCAATATTAGCGGCAAAATTATAAATAATAATAGAAGCAAAACTATAATATGGCAGATCCATTCGAAAATTATCAAGAATATAAGGATGATCACGAAGCATGGGCAAAGATAAGTAATGCTCATCTGCATTTTGCATCAAAACGAAATAAATTTATAGCCAAAGGTGATCCACTTAATATGGCAAAAGGTGCATTTCTTGATCTATATCCAGAAATGTTAGCAAATAAAAGAGTTGATGTTGCAAAGAGAATATATGAGGTATTATATGATGATTATACTCAAGCAGGTTTAGAATTAACACTAGATGCAACTTGGGATAAACGACAAATAGAATATAATTTTTTGCCATCAAGCATTGAAAATAGCAAACATAGAAGTGCATTTACTCATTTAGTTGAGCTAATGTATAAAGCAGGAGGCTTCGCTGAACATACAGATAGTAGACTGGATATTGCACAAAAATTATTTGAAGATTACAGAGTAGTTGATGTTGGAGGTAAGCAAAATCTATATTTTACTAAGCGAGAACTTAGGGAACACAGCTTTACTATAGAAGATGTATTAGATAATCTTCCTTATATAATGGTATATTTTGATAAAATGGGTTATGAATTAACACCTTTTCCTGACGGTTATGGAGATACGGAGAACCAGCAAGCAATATTAAAGAAAAAGCAAAAAGAAATAAGATCAACAGATTCAGATAACAGTATGTGGACTTCATATAGACGTACTGGAGAAGGAGGAGGTTTAGAAGTTAATATAATGGCTGGTAATCATAATGAAAGATCATTTGATGTCGTTTACAAATGGCATTATATTAAGGATGGTAAAGCAGAACCATTGGTAGTTGATAAAGATCTTATGTGGAAAATATTGATACAGGCAAAATCTACACATTTTTTAGATGCACAAAATGATCCTTATGAAATGGGTGTTGGAGAAAGAAGGAAAATGTTACCAGCAGTTTCATGGGGTTTAGGTTTAGGTCAAGATACTCTAAGAGAAAAATGGAAACAATGGTATGAATCAGGTGGTGAAATTGTAACAGATAAAAAAACTGGGAAGCCAACAAGAGAATATTCTGGACCACAAGGAGCAAAAGTATGGAGAAGTATTCCTCATGCATTACAAGAAGTTTTTGATCCAAGAAAATTTGAATATGATTATATTATTAAAACTTTATGGGAAAAATATGGAGAACCCGGGGAAAATCTATCAGATAAGGATTTTGAAGAAATGATTGAAATGGAAATACAGAATAATACTTGGACATTTCAAGAAAGATGGTTTTCAAGGATTTGGGATAAATGGTCAGACTATGTACAACCTCCCGGTAATCCTAATTGGACACAAGTGGGACATGATGCATATAAGCCTAGTTTGTCTGGAGTATATAATGCATTAATGGAAGATGAGTAGAATATGATAGTACAAGATTATTCAATTGATCAAGGTGGTGGCAGAATGGGTGAGGAGCTTTTTGCTCAAGCTATAAGAAGGTTTAAACCTAGTGTCTGGTCACAAATGGAAGAGACTTATGAAGCAGGTTTATATCATAATCCTGTAATGTGGGCTACTCAATTAATAGCTGGTGCTTTAGATGAGACTGCTGAAATTTCAAAAGAAGAATGGAATATAGATCATCCTGAATATAGAGATGGTCTTAGTTGGCATGAAGGTAAAACACAATTACAGGCAAGGATTGAATCAGAAAGATATGATAGAGAAGCTATACATTCTGGATACATGAAAAATACTGATCCATGGGATTTACATAATGTTGGAGCAATGTTTACTTCTGCATTACATGATCCACTTACTTTTATGCCTTTTGTTGGAGGATTTTCAAAATTAGGAACAATAGGTGCAAAATTATCTGGGAGATTAGGATTAACGAGAAAGTTAGGTACAACATTAAGTCCTAAAAAAGCATCATTGATTGGAGTATTAAGCAGACCTTTTAAACCTGTAGGATATTGGGCAACAGAAGCAGGATTGGCAGAAACTACTTACCAAATCATAAAAGGTGTTTCTAAAGAGTCTAGCGGAGAAGATGTTGATTATATTGGTGCATTGACAGATATAAGTATAGTTACATTAGCTGGTGGTGCATTAGGTATGTTTCCCATGGCAAAGAATTTCAGGAAGAACTTTTCAAAAGAAGAACTATATGATGCAATGGGAACTGCAATAAACAGTATGAAACAAAAAGGACATGTAAAATTGGATGGTGATGGTTCAGGTTCAGCAACTATAAAGACTGATGCTGAGATGAAAGCAGAATATAAATCTCAAATGGAAGATTTGCGTAAATCTGAAGCATATGAGACTGATGCTGATCTTCATCCTTTCTTTAAACATGCTGAAACATTAGGGAAAGATGTACTTAGTGTAGCTGAAACTCTTATTAATCAATTCAAAAGGTGTATCAGATGACAACACCCTGTAGCGATATATTAAAAAAAGCTGGTCTTTCAAAAGAAGAAAGAGAATTAATAGAAACAATGAGTCGGCAAGGTGAATCTACTTCCAAAATAAAAGAGAAATTCTTTCAAGCCATTGAAGATAATGGATTAATAGATAAAAGCGATAGAGTTAGAGAAGCTAAAACAAATGATTATTTAGAATTGCTACAAGATATTGTTTTAAACAGTAAAACTGCATATAAACGACTATTTGAACTTCTGGTTGGAGATAAGTCTGGTATTACTTCAAGAACATTAGGACGAACACAGGAGCGATTTGGATATATGGCATCTTTACTCAAAATGTCAAATAGTGATATAAAGTGGCTTTTGAACCAAGAAAAGTTTGTAAGAGATTTAATGATAGAAATGAATGATTGGAAACCTAAAAGAAAAACAGACAATAAACTTGCACATGAAGTTGCGAGTGCGCTTGTTGATCGTCAACGTATGCAAGTTGGAGAAATGAATAGTTTTGGTGCTGGAATGCATTGGCTGGATGATTATGTAACAAAACAATGGCATGATCCATTCAGAATGTTAAAGGCAGGAGAAGATAAATGGGTTAATGATATACATAATAGGCTCGATTATAATGTAACTAAGGAACGAGTTCTACGACTTCTAGATGAAAGAGGTATTAAATTAACAGAAGAATTTGACTTGAAGAAATATTTAAGAAGTACATTCAGGCAACTGACTACAAAAGAAGCAGATGATGGAATGCTTATAACATATTTACGAGCTTCAAGATCATTTGCATTCAAGGATGCAGATGCATTAATAAATTATAATACAATTTATGGACATAAAAATATGGCACATGCAATATTTGAGAACATGACATTGTATGATAATCATATTTCATTAGGTGAAACTATGGGATATGGATACACTAAAAAGATTGAACCAGATAAAATAACAAAAGAATTGGTGCAAGAAGAAGTTGTAGAAGCTAAACGTATGGGTGAACCGGGAGCTATTAAAGAAGCAGAGAAAAAATTCAGAAAGTTATTCAGGCAGGATGTAAACCCAGTTAAAGAAACAAAAATAGCAATTCAAATCTTAAAAGATAACAAGAAAATAAGTAATTACCAATATAGAAGACTCAGAGGAGCATTAGCTCAAGTATCAGGTGATGCACATATGATTGCTAGTCCTACACTTGCGAAAATGACAATGGGCTTCCAGTTTTGGCAATATTTGACAACTTTAGGTAAGGCAACTCTTGGTTCAGTAAATGATTTATGGACATCCCCACTTTTACTGCATTTTCAGGGAATAAAACCCGGAGGTGCATATCTTGGTATGATTAACCATATGTTAAGGAAAACATTCAAGCAAATACCTAAAGCAGAACGAGATATGTTGTTGAGACAGTTAAGAGTAGGAGTTGATGGAATATTTGAAAGTTATTCAAGAAACTTCATTAATACACCTAAAATGGGTGTTCTCAATGATATGACTGATAAAATGTTTGATTGGAATCTCTTGAATTGGTGGACTAATTCTACTAGAGAAGGTGCGGCAAAGATGATGTCAAATTACTTTGCTGGTAATTTAAGTTTGAATTTTAATAAACTTCCTGATAGATTTAAAAAATTAATAGGTGAATATAAGATTGGAGCAAAAGAGTGGGATTTGTTAAAAAAGATAGGTGCATTTGATGAAACAGCATTTAATCCTAAAGGTTCCAAGAAAGTTAAGTATATTACTTCTGATTGGATTGGAGAAAGAGCAGAGAAATTAGGAATTGATTCAAAAATCGCTAAACCATTACAGGAAAGTCTTAATCGTTATTATGTAATGGAAAGCAGACTTGCAATACCTGAAGCTGGTGCGGCAGAACGAGCATGGATGTATGGAGATAGTAAAAGAGGTTCTTTACCAGAAACAGGTGCAAGATTATTCTTTCAATTTCGTACATTTCAAGTAAAGTTAATTAGAGGTATGATCCCAAGAATGTATGAAATGGGACTTCCATCGTTAATGCATATAATCCCTGCACTAACATTTGGATACCTCTCAATTAGCCTTAAAAAGATGGTAGCAGGAAAGATGCCTCCTGCCTATGATGATCCTGACACTTTGACCGATGCTTTAGTTCACAGCGGCGTAGCAGGTTTTATAGGGGATTTTATAGGAGGACAGTATGGGAGGTACCAGCATGAGATTGATGAGGTATTATTGGGAAGTGCATGGTCAACAATTAAAAATTGGGGAGAATTAGCTTCCGGGTTAACTAGTGGAGACAAGAATTCATCTGATGTTTGGAAACAGTTGCGTTATAATATTCCGTATGGTAATTTATTTTATACAGAAGCAGTAATTAACTATGGATTACATTATGGTTTAATGGAAACATTTAGTCCCGGATATCTAAAAAGAATGGAAGCAAGAGAGGATGGTTTAAATGAAGGTTTTATTATGAATCCTTCTAGTGTATGGTCTTTTGGAGGTTTAAGATGATTACAACTGATATTAATAGAGCAGAATTTACAGGTAATGGAAGTGCCACAGATTATGTATTTGCTTCAGGTGGTACTAATATACCAGTAAAAAATCAAGATCATATTAAAGTTTACCTTACCAATACAGGTACTTTTACTGCTAATGCAAGTACAGAAGTATTTACTAATGTTACACTAAATGGTTCTGCAAATATTAATCATGGTCATGTAGATACCGAAATAATCAGAGTTTCTGCGGCAACTGCATTACCAGCAGGATTAATAGTAAATACTGATTATTACATTAGAGAAAAAACTTCGACAACATTTAAAGTAGCCCTTACTTCTGGTGGTGATGTTGTACCAATAACAGATACAGGAACAGGAGCTTTAACTTGGACTAAATCTCGATTAAATATATTAGGTACAGATTATACAGTAGTAATATCTGGAACTACAGCAACAGTAAAATTTACAGTAGCCCCTCCGAATACTGTTGGAATACTTCTTCTAAGAGAAGTACCATTTGAACAGAATACAGACCTTCTTAATAATTCCCTCATAGAAGCAGAATCCTTAGAATCACAATTAGATCTTATAGTTAACCAAACTCAGCAATTAAAGAACCAGACTGCAAGAGATTTAAGACTTTCAGATAATTTAACTGCAAGTGATGCAACAGAAAGAGCAGTAACTTTAAATGTTACCTCTGCAAATAGAGCATCCAAAGCATTAAAATTTGATGCACAAGGTGATCTTGCTGTATCAGATATTGATGTTGACCAATCACAGGATTACACCTTAGAGGCACAGTCATGGGCAACCCAATCTCCTGCGGCAGTTAATACATATACTGATTCTGTATCTACTCCAGTTTCTCCTACAGCATACTCTGCAAAGGAACATGCAGTTGGAGATGCAACACCTTCGTCAAAGAATTATGCAACTAAAGTAAATGGTGCAGTAACAGGCACAGATTATAGTGCAAAAGCATGGTCAGTAGGTGGTACTGGTGTTACCGAAACAGGAACAAGGGGATCGGCTAAAGATTGGGCTACAAAAGATGATGGTGTAGTAGATACAGCAGAGTTTTCCGCAAAAGCGTATGCTTCAGTAACAGGAAGTAATGCACCTACTGATGGTTCTGCAAAAGAATGGGCAACATTAGCTACAACTCCTACTACAACTGCAGAAGATGCATCAGCTAAAGAATGGGCTACTGGAGTATCTACACATAAGAATGAAGGTTCTGCTAAAGATTGGGCTATATATACCGCAGGAGATGTAAGAGGAGCTTCTACTGGAAGTTTGTCTGCTAAAGAATGGGCAGTAGGCACACAAGGTAGAGGAGTTGCAGGAAGAGGATCAGCAAAGGATTGGGCTATAAGAGCAGAAGATAGTGTAGTAGATAATGCAGGATATTCTGCACTCCATTGGGCCGCTAAAGCCGCAAATTCACAAATAGCCGCTAAGAATAGTGCGGCGGCAATAGCAAACTCTTTTGATTCTTTTAATGATATATATCTAGGATCAATGTCTGATGCAGTAGCTTTTACTGCTAATTCAAGTACAGATTTCCTTACATCAACCGCACATGGATTAGTTGATACTCAACAAATACAAGTTGTAGGATCAGATTTACCATCAGGATTAAGTGCTTCCACAAATTATTTTGTAAGAGATAAAACAACTAATACTTTTAAATTAGCCGCAACATCTGGAGGAACTGCAATAAACATAGTTGACAATGGTTCAGGAAGCACTTGGATATACGGAGATTTTGCAACTCCTACTTCATCTTCATGGGCAAAAAATGGATCAACGATAACAGTAGCAAGTAATATTGGAATACGAGTTGGACAAGTTGTAAGTGGTACAGGAATACCAGCACCAACTGACTCTCCTGCTCGTCCAAAGCCTAATGTATTATCTATAGATGGCACGGCTATTGTTATTTCTGAAAACATGGCGGCGGCAGGATCAGGTGTAGCAGTTACATTTGCCAATAAAGGTGTTTATGGGGCATTTAATACAACTAAAGATGGCCCTTCTACAGATAATGATGGAGATGCGTTAGCGGATGGTATGCTATATTTTAATACCACCGATAACAATATGATGGTCTATAAGGAAACTGGTGCGGCTTGGATTCAGACTTCAGCTTCAGGAGGTGTTTCATTAGTAATGCATAAAGCAACTGTTTCTGGTTCAGAAACTTCTTTAGCGGCAAGTGATTTTTCTCCAACATTAAGTTATCAGGCAAATAATATAATTCTTTTCCTTAATGGTGTAAAATTAGATGCAACAGATTATACTGCATCAACAGGTACTACAATTACCGGGTTATCGGCATTGGCGGCTTCAGATGAAGTAGTAGTATTAGCCTTTAAGACTTTTGAGGTTGGAGATGCAGTTAGTGCGGCTTCAGGAGGAACATTCAATGGAAATGTCAGTTTTGCAGACAATAATATCACTAATGTAGGTGATATAGCTCTTGATACAATAACAGCAGATGGTTCCAGTATTATAGTTAATACTGATACTGCATTAGCGGCAGGAGTAGATTTGGAAACATCAACAACAGGAAAGATAAAAATGAAAGGCAGTTTTATGCAATCGTCAACACATCAAGCATTAGTATTAGGAGGTTAATATGGCATACCCAACAGGTTCAGGTTCAGAATGTCTCTTTCGTGGAGCTATTAATTCACAAGCCGATGATCCCACAGCATTTAGATGGGATCGCACTAATCCAACTCTTGGAACTGAGACATATGTAGTTCCAGCACTTCATATTATTACACTATTGTCTGTTACTATATGTGATCAGGCTAATGCTGCTGGTGTAGTCCAATTATATTTACACGATGGTACTTCTGAAATTTGGTTACTAGAAGATTTAGCTTTAGCTACAGATGAAACCTTCGTATTTAATGATAAAATAGTGCTAGTGGGAGGAGATAAGATAACTGCATCAGCAGGTAGTGGTGATGCTTATGATATTTGGTATTCATACATCGACCAAGACTGGACAACACCATAAGGAGAAACCATGAGTGGAATAATAGGCGTAAGCCCAGATATGAAGAGTGGGGTGGTTGGAGGTTATCCAACTGGTAATGTTGTGCAAATTGTTACGGATTGGTTTAATGGTGGAGACGGCAGTTACGGAGTTACTGGATCAAATCCCGGCGGAGAAATATCTACAAATTTTCGGTTTCCAATAGTACCAAAAATGCCTCGTTCTAAAATAATAGTGAGTTATCAATCAACTAAAATGCACGTTAATAATAAAATGGGGTATTGTCAAATCGGACATGAAGTTACAGCCTCAGGTGGAACTGCTACAGCATCAACTATGCTTGGACAACTTTTATCAGTACAAGGTCATTCACAAGCTCAAAACGCATATTTTCATTACGGAGACTTCGCATCAGGAACTTCTGATTACGCTTATGATGCAAACTTTTGGGAAGCGGAACATAGTCCTTCTTATACAGTAGGACAAAAAATCTGGTATTCACTGATTGGATACTCAAGTAGTGGTACTTGGTATATTACTAATAATGGTGATGTGCGTTTTAAAGCAATAGAAATTCAAGGATAAAATTATTATGAAACCAAATAAATTAGAAGTAATAATAGAATTAGTAGGTGGAAGAATTTCTGGTGCTAGTGATGGTTCAGAAATTAATTATCACGATGGACAAACACCTCCAACTGATGAAGAAGTTGATACGAAATTAGCTTCTATGCTTATTGAATGGGAAGCTCAAAAATATGCTAGAGATCGAGAATCTGAATATCCCTCAGTTATAGATCAGTTGGATATGCAATACCACGATGAGGCAAACGGCACTACAACATGGAAAGATGCAATAGCAAAAGTTAAATCAGATAATCCAAAGGAGTAACACATGAGCCGAGCAAGAATATTAGCAGACTACGTTAGTTCAGGTGATGAGTTAGCATTGAAAGCACCATTGGCTAGTCCGGCATTTACTGGTACACCTACTGGGATAACTGCGGCACATCTTGAAGCAGGGGTGCTACCTTCTGATGTTACAGGAGGATCGGGATTGACTGCACTTGGAACTGTGACAGCAGGAACTTATAATGCAACTATTGGCAGTAGTGCTACGTTTCCTACTGGGCATATAGTGAAATTTGAAAAAGTAGTTACACAACCAACTGCATCACAAGGTGGAAGTACTACATACTCAGATTTAACAGGAAGTTCAATTACCTATACTCCTGCAACTGGAGCAACTTTTGTAGTTTATTCTTGCCAATTCCATTATGGAGGAGATAATGCTGGTACTGAAGATATGGCATTATGGCATATAATGTATGATGGTACTGCAGAATATGGAACACAGGGATTTCATTATACTCAAGGAGGTGGAGGAGCAAGTGCGGTTGGACAGAAAACTCATCAGTATATTCGTGATGCGTGGTCTGGTGAAAAAGTAATTAAAATACGACAACGATCTTATAGTACTTCAACTTATGGCTGGTTTCATAGGCAAACATATGGTTCTACAAATGTAGCAACTGAAGCTGGCCCTAATAGTTCTTCTAACTATATGAAAGTATATACAACCATTTACTCGGTAATGTAAAATGTATTTAGAAATAGACAGTAACAATCAAGTAATGGGATATTCAGAAGATAAATCCCATAATTCTGTAGAGACGGATAAGAATATACCTGAATTTACAGACACACAAATATTGAAATTTGTTAATGGTGATTTTGTCGTTGAGGATTCTCAAGATTTGATTGATGCAAAAGCAGAATACGATGCACAGGAATATGCAAGAAACAGACAGGCCGAATATCCCACAATCGCAGAACTTACTGTAGCCCTTTATGATACTGACGATAAAAGTGCAATAGAAGCTAAGAGAGCCGCAGTAAAACTGAAGTATCCGAAGCCAGAATAATGAATGAAAAAGGTAAATCATTCATTGCTTGGTGGAGGCGGAAGTGCTCTTGAAAACAGGAAACTTCTCAACTTCTGGGCAAGATTCTGCATATCAATTGCCAATGCATTTACGTTCCTTATTCTTCTCTACTTACTGTTCTTTGCGGACGTTAAGGAGACAAGCCGTGACCTCATTAATATCCTTATGGGAGCCTATGTTGCAGTCCTTGCAAAATCTACCGATTACTGGTTTCGGGAGAAGAAGGATCATGAACATGAAGAAGAAATGGAATCAAGTAAAGCAAAATATAAATTAAAAAGAGGAGAGAATTTATGAGTTTATTTAAAAAGTTCAAAGAGTTCTTTTTTAAACCTGATGTAGATGATCACTATATTATAGATAAATGGAAGAAAGAAACTGAAGAAGCAGATCGGAGAAAGGAATTACATAGACAAGCTCGTAAACAAGATAAGAGAGGATTAACTGTGGAGGATTTTGAGAAAGCTCGCCAGAAGAAGAAGAAAAATAAAACCCTAAGTTCTAATTTCTAGGAGATTTATGGATGACATTACAGTATGGATTGAAATATTGCAGACAGTTGGTGTGCCTTCACTTGCATTGGCAGGAGCAGGATTCTTTATATATAAGAACCAAATCTGGGCGCAACAAGAACGACTACAATTTATGGAGAGAGATGAGGAATCTGAAGCAAGAGTATTTGCAATGATGGAAAAGCAAAATGAGAATGCAAACAAACTCTCAATGGCATTAGAGGGTCTGACTCAAAGTAATGAACATTTATCTGATAAAATATCTATGATGGTAGATGTTGTCAGGAATCATGATAGAAGCAACACTAAACGATAAGATGTCTTATGGTAAAATCCTTATCATTGTGGCGTTTACGATTGCAATATTGGGGTGTACTACTGAAAGAGCAAATGAGCTTGAAGGTAAATATGGTCATTGGAAATTTAGAGGGTCTAGTACATTCCCACAAGTTTTCCAATGCGTGGAAACATTTAAGCCACATCAAAACAAGGAATGTGAATAAGGAGTGTTAATGGATTTAAAACAAGCATTAAATGACGTTGCAAGAGAAAGAGCAATGAACGATCAAACTAAAGAACTAGAAGAAAACGAATCAGTTACAATAGAATTCAATCCTGAAGTTGATGATGTTAAATTTTGGATTCAAAGAGAATTACAATATTCTCAGGGTTATATATCTAGTGATCCAGAAACAAGAAGACTTCAAATTGAGTGGTCATTGAAACTTCTTCAAATTAACGAACTTCAAGAAATATCTGTTGAGTTAGAGAATGTAAATGAGAATTTACGTAATTTAAACATGACCAATAAATATGGAGTAAACTAATGCCATTTATAATTGCAGGAGTAGTAAAAAGCATGGCTTTCAGTATGTTAGGGAATTCTGGCGTAATTGAGAAAGTCATAATTTTATTATTAGAAACTTTGGCGAAGAAAACTGATAGTGATGTGGATGATAAACTCGTCAAACTTCTAAAAGATTCATTAGATAAGTCGAACAAGTAGTTCGAATAACTTATCCCATGTGGATTGGAACTAGACGACAATTCAATGGGTTATGTATAGGAGGATTAGCTATGATGTTGACAAAGAATTTTAGTACAAATGAAATGATGTGCCATTGTGGTTGCAGAGATTCAGAGATGGATAGTGATTTTATGAAGATATTGCAGGAGATTAGGGAGGATATGAATAGACCTCTGAAGATTTCTAGTGCTGTACGCTGTGTAAAACACAATATGAAGGTGTCTAGTACAGGTAAGAATGGACCTCATGTCTATCGAAAGGCGGCAGATATTATAATTAGTGGCGCAGATGCTCTGAGACTTATTGATACTGCTCGTAAGCATGGTATTAGTGGAGTTGGTATCTCACAGAGAGGTGAACATGCAAAACGATTTGTTCACATAGACACACTCTCTGCGGACGATGGTCATCCTAGACCTACTGTCTGGACGTATTAAGTTCCAAACGGATCTTTCCTTATAGGACTTTCATCAGAAGCATATACTTCAGAGAATTCTCTTTCTGCTTGTATGTTCTCCGAACTACCTCCCTTAAAAGCACTTGGGTCTTCAAAATCTAGGACATTATATCTAGTTTCATATCTTTTCTCTCCTGTTTGTTTATTAATATAATCATTGTTTTGTGCTGAAGAATCATTGATTACGAGATAAGATCCTTTACCTATTCTCTTCTTCAGGTTGTCAGCAGTTACACCATACGCAACAAATTTCAGGAATGTTGATTTTTGCTTGTCACTATATCTTTTTTCCAAGATACCCATAGAAAAATTACAATAAGTTTTTCCAGCATTTGTTTGTCCATATTCAGGTTCATGTGTAACCCAGCCGCTAAATTTACAGTCATTCATATTATCTCCTAGTTTATTAGATTCTTTGGGATTGTTTTCATTATTTTCTCCTGTATGCTTTGAACTTTCAACAGGAACTCATTATTTGTTTCTTGACTATCTGATTTATCTTCTTTAATTACAGTCTCTAATTCCTGTAGAGCAACTAATATAATTTCAAGATCATCACCTTCAAAATAATCATCCATTTCATTTTGTTCCTCAATATTATCAGGTTGTTTAAATAGTTCTAAATTCATATTGTCTCCTAGTATAGATTGTTTTCATTTTGTTCTTCCAAGTAATAGAACTCTTCAGTATCGCTGATTTCTCGTAAGTCTTTAACTTTTACAGAGTAACCTTTGACATTAGGAATATCTGGAAGATGTTTGATTTCATTATTCTTCAGATATTCAACTGTTGCGACATCTATTTCCTTACGCAACTGTTCTTTATCTGTTATTGACTCACTAGGACCAAAATTTAATCTACTATAACTATAAGATCTACTTCTTCTAAACCTTTTATCTGGTCGTAGTTGCCTATTTTCTTTCATATTAGAGACTTGAAATTTTAATGTGACCGGGTTTATCAGTCCATAATTTAGATGCTTTAAATTTCCAAACAACAGAATCTTCTTCAAACACAGAATCATTCCAAGCCTTAATATAATTATCCAAGTCGGGTCTTGGTAAATGTGGTTTCCCAATATGCTCTTCTTTTTTCTTTTTAGACCAGCTTTTGGGTATTTGAACATAGAATTCTATATCATAAGGTATAATATCTAATTTGGTTCCTTTTGATATTTCTTGCTTTATTGCATCCCGAAAGGCAAAAAACTTGGTTACACATTGCCTTTTCTTCCATTTATCTGACCTACTCATTCTAGGTTTTGAGCAAGGTTCTACATTAATTGTAATTACTGAAGTTTCTAAGCTGAACATAATACTCCTTTAAAGTTTAAACTCTTCAGGTACACGTTTAGTTTTAAAACCATCTTTCAATGTCAGTCCTGTACCTTCAAGTGCTTTATCTAGTTTCCCCATAGAATTCCAACCATAATCACGGAATGATACAAGTTGTTTCCTAGTATATTTAGATAAGTCACCCAATGTATTTATGCCAAGTCTTACAAAAAGATGTATTGTCCGTGTATTGATATCCAAAGTAGTTACTTCAATATTTTTCCACTCTGGAACACCAAAGGATTCTTCTACAGTTTTAGTTATTGATTCGCGAGCTTTAGTTTCTTTCCTTTTCTTTAAGACTTCACTCAAGAATTGACTCCTGTATTGTTTTTTCTCAAGCACATTATCGGACATATCATTTGCAATCTTGGTTTTTTCTGTATAGTTATCAGCTTTAATCCACTTCTTAATCATATTGATTTCAGCTAACAGCATTTCCTGATTATCCTTGATCTGCTCGTTTGACTCATTATTTATCTCAGCATTATGGTCTAATTTCTTGAGATGTTTATTAACTCCTCCGAATATACCATATATTTTACTGAGTTTTGCTATTGTATCTTTGCTCTCTCCATTCAAGGTATTTGACATGAGAGAATTTATACGTCTTTCAACTGAATCAAGTTTAGGTAGTGGATCTTCAAGTTTTTCAATTGTAGATAATCTTTCCTGCAATTGTGCAACTTCAACCCATACACGATTCTTGAAGTTTTTGATGTCTTCATGGAATTCATCTCCAACTCCACCTCCAGATTGTTTACTTACTGATTCTACAAGCGTTTTAAGTAGATCTGTTTCGTCTTTGTTCATATTGCCTCTTCTTTTCTAGTTTATTTTCATAATTAATTTCTGCACATTCTTCAGAACAGAATTTTGTCCGTTTCTGGATTGTGCGGTTAGAATTATCTATAACTTCGTCACAGATTTTACATATCCTGATTTTACTCAGTCTTATCATTTTATACTTTAACCATTTCCCTTCCATAGATAATATCCTCTGGTTAAATGACAAACCGCCCTCTAAAGAAAAAGAACCTTAAATATAGGTATCGGAGGATAGACGACACCTGTTCTTTTCAATAGAGAGCGATCTGAACACTTTTATTTCTCGTTTCTAGGGTGATTATGCCATAAAACGTAATCCATGCCATTTTCATTCCTAGTTATGGTAAATTGCTGACCATTCTCCCAATCGGTTACAGGCAATGCACATAAGCCTCTTTTAATTACTTGTGTTGTCTTCATGGCTTCAGTTATATTGGCAAACATTTCCCTTGCCTTCTTATGGTCAATTATTGGTTGAGTATTATTTTCATTTTCCTTTCTTTCCTGTTCCTTTCTACTTTGTTTGGATTTATAAATTGACATGAACTCTGCAACAGTAGGCATCTTGTTGAGAGTATTAGATTTGCCATCTGTTATGAATTCATATGTTTCTCTCAGTAACTCTGGATCAGGAATCTTCAACTTCTCCTGCCATACCCTGAGTTTAACTGTAGTTATTGGTATGTTGAATGCTTCACAGAGCCTAGTTAACATATTTCTGGTCTGTGGGTGTATTTCCATCTCCATCTTGATCCTCCTTGAATTGTTGTTCTGATAACCATATCTGATATGCAGGATTGAGAAACCTTCCATTGAATTGAGGTGGTGGTCTACCCGGTGGTGCTTCAAATCCAGCAAAGTTTTTTATATTAAATTCTCCTTTTTCATGTTGTTCTACTGTCAACCATGGTATTAAATCATTATTAAGAAATGTTGACAATAGTTTCAAGTATTCTAAATCTCCTCCTTTCTGTAATGTGTATGATTCAAAATAGTTTCTGACTGAATCAAAAATTTGTTGAGGATTAAGTTTTCTGCTATTTTCAATATATTTCTTTCTTGCTCTTTTCTTATCTCCTCTCTTTGAAGCTGGATAAAAAAACCATACTTCATCAAAGTCAACTTCTAATCCAAATCCTTTGGGGATTATAGGGGTATTAGTTTCAATAGAAACAGTTTCCTTTATAGGAGATATATCTTTATTTATATCTATATATAAGGCTTTGGTTTCAGTCAACCCCCCCTTGTCTGTGAGCTTATCCCCCCCCTTGACTTTATCACAACAGGGTATCTGGTAGGTATTAGCTTTCTGCCCACCATCTTCCCTGTAGTTTCTATATATCCACAGTAGATTATCGTTACATAGTACTTGTATGTTTCTTGATATGGTTTCTTTCTGCAAACTGGTGACTTTACTCAAGGTTGATAATTTTACATTACATGAGTAATCTTCTTCTTCATTTGCAAAGTTTGCCAGACACAGCATAATGAGCTTATGTATTGATGATCTCTCTGGATCTTGACATACGTTCTTCCAGACCCATCCTGTAGCATAGAAGCTCATGCAACCTCCTCCTTTGCCTTAAATATTTCAGCTAGAAATTCCATCCATCTATAAAGTTCATCATAGTCATCTGTAAGCATTGTATCCTCCCAATCATCTGTGTGAATAGTTGCATACCTTTTAAGTTCAACTCTATTACCCGGATGATCTTTTGCCCATGTTCTTAAACCTTCATAATCTACACCATAGTCAACTACTTTGTTTCTAACATCTTCAACCAAACCTGATAGAGTATCAACTATTTTAGTATTGTCTGGAGTTATTTCTGTTCCATGATGATCATCAGTTTCGTCATAATCATTGTATCTGGCAAAGATACGATTTAACTGAAGGATACTATCATTAAGCCATTGTTTGCTTGCTTCAGGATGTTTACCATTCTTATGATATTCTTCACTTTCTTCCTCCATGATCTTTTCTTTTTCTTCTTCAGAAGGTTCTGATTTAGATAATGTAGCTTCCAGCTTATCTGTACCTTTCAATTCAGGGGCATCAAATACCTTCTTTCCTTTGCCATTACCTACATCATCTTGAATGGTTGCAACTTCATCTTCATCGAGCATACCTAATCCACACATGGATAAAGTAGCTCTTCTTTTAGCTTTGGTAACTGCTTTCAGCATTGCATTACCTAGCATATCTCCTTTCATTCCAGCTACTTTTGCAAAACCCATATCTACATCAATTCTTCCAGTTTTATCTTTTACTTCAATTGTAACGATATAAAGATCTTCTATATATTCAGTCTTCGTAATTGTACAGTTTATGTTATATATTCTGCGTAACTGATCCGTTGCACCTTTGAGTGCATACATAGTCAGTTTGCCGTTTAATACTATGTACTGGAATGGTTTTGTCAGGGGATTCAAACCTACTGTATCGCAGACTTGCTTATAATAGGATAATCTTTGATCTAATGATAATTTAGATAGATCACCTTCCAATAGACACTTTTCTATTGCATCTTGTGTTTCATCAACACTTTTAACTACTTCTTTAGACATATTTACCTCTCTTGTTTGTTTAATTATTATGAATAGCAGTCTTAGGACATCGTGGGATTGGAGTTGCAATGAATCCGTATTGATTTAACTGCAAAAATATGTAGAGATCACAACAGCATTGCCCTGCTGTGTGAAAAACGATCTACGACAGTCTTAGCCCTTAAACTGCTTTAAATTTTGGTAGGATTAGTCTTGAAGATTGTTTTATATTTGAACACTCTTCAAATATTTCAGGATTCTTTTCTTTAAATTCTTTTTCATTGAATAGATTACAATGCTTTTTATATACATCTGGATATTTAGCTTCCAGCATATCCTGATCTGTTGATTTTAATTCTACTCTTGGTACTAATGTTTTTCGACCATCAGAATGTAATACTCCATCATTAAGTCCTATTTCTCTCTTGATATAGATATTATCATCTTTATCTTTTTGTACTCGTCTTTTTGTTTCTTTCTTATTATCTATATGTTCAAATATGAACTTTTCTAGTCCTTGATTGTTTTCTATTAATTTATGATTGTTCTTAAAATACATATGAGTTACATCTTCGTTATTCCTTGGCATTGGAGGTACTTTCTCTTGAACATGCCCCCAAAATCTTAATAATGCTTTCATGTATATTTCAATCAAACGTGCTTTTCTCCTGATTGTATATCTCAGTATTTCTCCATGGAAATATACAAAGAATTCAATTGCCTTGCATTGTTCTTCTATTGCCAGCATATGTGTGGCTTGTGCTATGTATATTTGCGGAATCTGGTCAGTACCTTCTGTACCATAGAATTCCCTCATATGAGGTGATGGACATTTTATTTCTATTATCTTATCTTCCTTGATGTATCTTCCATCTATATGCATGAACATCCAGCTATGTTTTGGATGATAATGTGTTTGATTATCTCTTCTGGCAGGAATCTTTAACTTGGTTTTTATCATCTCAAATACTACTGGTTCCATTGCAATACCATGTATTACTGCTGGTATATCTGAAATGTCTGGTGGTGTAATCTGACCAGTTTTCTCTAAATAACAGTCATATTCACTTCGATGTGGGTTGACTCCTATTGCTGTGGGGCCATCTGTTGCTCCCATTCCTTTTGCTCTTTCTTCCAGATTATCTGGTGCAAAGTTCTTCATGTTACCTCTCTTGTTTTCATTTTTAATTCTCTTCTTTTAGTTCTATATTTTTCCATTGATAATCGGGCTTTTACTTTAGCTCGTTTTTTCAATGCAATCATTTCTGCATCATCTTTAAACCACACCATACCTTGTTCGTGTAGCCATTCTTGGTGATCTGTTCCTATTCCCATGTTACCTCTCTTTTAGTTAATTAATTTTCTTAGTTCCTTTTTACGTTCCTCTACTGCCATATATACTGCGGATGTTATCTTGGTATTCGTTCTCTTACCTCTCAGTACCATTGATACATAGGGTAATGTATATCCTAGATCATCAGCTATTGGCTGAAGTGGAACTTTAAATTCTGAACATTGTTGTCTTAGATTCATAATACCTTTATATTATAGTTAACTTAGGTTTACAACTCAAGTTTAATATGAATCTATTATGTTGTCAACTATAAATGCTTGGTTGACCCTTGGTTGACCATTGGTTATGACCGAATAGTACCTATCTGGTCAAATAAGCCTTACACGACCAAAAAATCGGTTTAGTACTATCCCGATTAATTTATCTATTGTCAATCCGTCTAAGCCTTACACGGATATAAAATGAAATGGACAATCCTACACGATTCTCGGTAATTTCACCTTACTCAAACCACCTCCCACCCTAGCCTGAGATTGTCCAAACGCAACATCCATGTCGCTGTAATAGGCGAGACTCAGCTTCACCTAATTCAATAATACTTCCTTACGCTTTGCAATCCAAGAAGTTAATTTACCAGCACCTTCCTCAATTTCCACTTGAGTCTGAGCATCGCATGTCTGTGCATGTTCTGTGAATGCTTCCACAAAATCATACATACTTCTTATTTCCCTGTATGAACTATCCCATACTGAATTAGAATGTACTCCTCCATATCCATGTGGAGGTAAACAGGGAATATTATCAACAATTTGTATTGATCTCTTCAAATCTTCCACAGATTCTTCTGGACTACTGAATCTTTTTGCTTGGTTCCAGAGCTTTTTCTCCTTTATGTCCGGAATGATGCTTAAAGGTGCGTTCTTCCAAAGCAAACGATCTGCCGAGTGGTCTGTATAGGGAATCTCTATTAATGTCTCTATGCGCTGTTTAATAACCTCATACTGATCTCTTGCTAAAACTATTATATTTTTCAGCTTACTTTTCATACTATCTTTTTCTCCAGTATGATTAGCCCTCAAATTTGATACATCTGACCTGTGCATCATACCATTTGTACATATTGTCCTTAATGTCCATATGAATGACTTGAGTCCAGAATCTCCAACCCATGAATTCTTGAATGTCTGTCCAATGTCAGTTTTGTCATTTCCTCCCTTCAGGTGAAATCCCCTCCATGATTCAACAAAACTTGCAGTCATCTTTGTATTGGATATTACTGCTCTGGTTAACTGCATCTGGTCCTGACTGTAATCACAGGATAAATCATGTAGAAATTGCCTGTTACTGTATGGATTGTATCTTGAACCTACAATTCCTATCACTTCGTTATCTGATACTACAAGTCTCTTGGTTTCCAGTTTCTTCTTTATGTCTTCCTGTTGCATTATATGATTCAAGTATGTAGATGCCAGTTGTGGTTCTTCACTTGCTTTCATTGTACTGAATAATCCATATATTCCTGTTGCAGTAAACAATGACTTCAGTCCATTCTCATTGAATGTCCACCTGTCATTCATATATTTGTCATCCTTGAAGTTAACTTGCCATGGAAATGGAATATAGTTTGTAACTTCTTCTTCTATTTCAACTGCTTCTCTCAAATCATTGTAATCATCAAACTTTGTTACTTTTATTGGATTGTAATTTAACATATTATCTCCTTATTTATTAAATGATTGCATCCATTCTAAAAGGATGGTTTTTGCTTCTTTATTTGTTAATTCTGGAAATGCTACTACTAAATATGATGATGCTCCATACATGTTAGTTACTCCAGAATCCCTTAGTTCATTTAAATATTGTTTATGTTCTTCATTCATATTATCTCCTTACCATACCTTTCTTTGGTGTTCACTAAATAGCCAATTCCACTCTTCTGAGCAGGATTTGGGTGCTTTACAGAATCTTGTGTCTTCTTCTATGTCTTCTCCACAATATTCACATTCATCTTGGTTTCTCTCCCTTGGTGTTGCTTGTTCCATGATTGCCTCTCTTTTCATGTACTTGGGTTATATACTCAGGATTATCTAAATTAATCATCAGATAATTGTTCATTACTTGCTTCATTGCATTTATATTTTTCTTTAAATTATCAATTTCATTCCTGTGGACTGCTATAATTTCATCATATCTTTCACTTTTGATACTTGTGTTGTATATGGCATCTCTTATTTCTGTTTCTATGCCTTTAATTGTGTATCTTTCTAAGAGATCTATTTTCTCTTCAAGTTTTTCTATTTTTTCAAATGCTTTAGTCCTGTTTTCTATTTCCTGATCGAGTCTTATAAGTGCTTGACTTTTAAAATCCTCAAGCTCTTCCAGCCTCTTGACTATATTTGAATTGAATTCTTTTTGATTTATTTGTTTTATATTTTCTTGATCATCCATATTTCCTCCTAAAATGGTAGTTCTTCAGACATTTCTACTTCTTTCTTTGCCTGTAGTTTGAATTGTTCCATCATATCTGCAAGATCAAGTGGCATCTTACCAGTTCCCTTGCATGTATCACATGGTTCGTGTGAATCTCTTTCTAATACTGAATCTGGTACAAGAATTATGCCTGATCCTGTACATCTTGGACATGGACCTAATGCTGTGTGCAATAACTCTTCCAATTTGTCTATTCTCTGGTGAAGTATATTTAATTCATCACTCATTATTTCTTTTATAGTTTCTTCGTATCTATTACCCATGTTATCTCCTCAGTTTAAAATGTGGTTTGGTACATACTCTCTGATTTCTTTTATTATCCTGTGGATTTCAATTAGCTTGTCTGTATCGGTATTTCCTTTTGAATATTCTATTCTTATCTTGTCCAATCCCTCCAGTATCAATTCCAGTTTCATTTTTTGGTTTGGATTGAGTAAATGAATTATTTTCGTCATAACATCTCCAGTTATAATGTTTATAAAAAATGTGGTTTGGTACACACCAGCCTCCGAATTTTTTTATGACCCCTGCACCGCTTTTTACGGCAATGCAGAGGCTTTATTAGCTTCAATGTCTACTGTTGACTATGTAGGCTATGTATTCGTACTCATGATGCTTTTTCCTTGCATCTAATAGCTTATTTCTTACTGTATTGTATATCTTCCATAATATATTCATACATCCTCTCTTTTGTATTGTTAAAAGGCTGGTTACTCGCTTATTTGTGCGTGCCTCCAATATGAACAATGAAGTTATATTTACTTCACAGGACTATTGTATTTGTTATATTACAATTTCTACATTCCTTGTCATCCCATCCTCACCAGCCTTATTTTTGATTTACCTTTTTACTAATGAATTACCTGATCCATATCTGCCAAATACCCATGATTTTGCTTTACCAATTGAATGTAGTATATAATTTGGCCCTGCAAATAATGGTGCTGTTACCATGAATGCAATTGTCATCAATGTGATTAAGGCATATATTCCTAATCTTGATGGTGCAAAATGTAATATGATTCTTGAAAACCATTTAGTTGATTCTGGTATATGCAATCTGTTCTTCAAGTTATTTATTACTTTTAACATCCATTTTGATCCTGCAACAAATGTATTATCTATGTTTAATGTATTTTCCATATTATCCTCTTTTATTTTTATCTGATTGTTTACTAATCCAATGTCCAAAGACTATTCCTAAGACTATTGGTAATATTGGTACGACTACAAATGCCAATGCAACGAATGCAATTGATATTAATAGATTAGGTTTATGAGAAATCGAGTTCTTCACCTCCTTTGAGATAGAAATCCTCTGATTGTTCATCTTCTGAATCCTCTGTATTTGATTCCACTCGTTTTTGTCTTGCTGTGTATTGATATAATCCTCCTTCTCTTGATTCCACATACATGTATCCTCCATGGTTGATTAAAGTTGATCCAAACAATTTGTTTGAAAATTTTTTATACAGAGCCAGCTATTAACCGACCCTGTATAAGTTCAAATAGCTTATTGATTGACTGCTACTTTTTGTTTACGCTCGTTAAGCCAGCAGTTTACTCCTCCTACGTTTTTACTAAATTGCTTAGTCCTGTATGTAGTTGGATTATCAAGCTCTTCCTTCTGCTTATTGTCCTCTTCATAGGTGAGAACATGTGATGGAAATACTTGATATGAAGCTATTGTACCCGGTGTTTGATCGGATGCCTTCATGTATTGGCTTCTAATTCCAATTATACCATCGTTAGCTTGTGCTAGTTTTACCCAATTTAGTAATTCTTCCAAAGTGTACTCCCTTCTTTCTGATGCACTTGAATCACTCCATATATCCAAGAATCCACAAGGACTAGCTACATTGTTTTGGGTAGCTTCTAGTTCTGCAATACGTTTAGCTTGCTTTTCAATCGTTTCTTTATCAGTCATCTTATTTCTCATTAGAGATTATTGTCGTCTGGTGAATCCAGAGGACGAGAGCAACGATAATTAACTAAATGTTTAGAAGGACAGTAATTGCTTACAAGACCAACCAAACAAGAAGAAGATCGTTACTTTGAAAAAAATATTTTTTATGCCAGATATTGTTATCTATGCCTGAATCGCAAGTATATCAATCAATAGATTCCATGTATTAGATAGATGCGAAGCACCCGAAGGGTCAATCGTTAGATTGGTCTATCGGCAATCGTAGATTGTAATAATGGAATCTGATAGATATACAAGATTCTCATGTAATATTTATAGGCTTGTGTATTCTTTTCAAATCCTATATATATATATATCTACTATATTAAATACATTCTCTATAACTTAATATACTCTATATATTCCCTACTATACTGTGTATATGTAGTAGTGACTGATTGTTAACAGATATATAGTTTGTTTCTTCCTGTAAGGACACCTCCATTTTATTTACCATCCTGCATTGAATGTTAACATCCTGCTATGAAAGAAAGAATAATAGTCCGAGCGAAGCGAG
>Ga0208030_1000340_pt1 | contig 33665 bp, 20 predicted proteins | sample MalvirDeepMed_M9_FD_184246 | JGI IMG/M metagenome (GOLD analysis project Ga0208030, IMG submission 184246) | Marine viral communities from the Global Malaspina Expedition - Malaspina viral metaG DeepMed_M9 (SPAdes) (version 2) | ecosystem: Environmental > Aquatic > Marine > Oceanic | place...
AGTGTTGCAACGTCAAAGCAAACCCCTGAAATTATTGAAAGAATGTATTACAAAATTTATAGAGTTGCTGACAATTATCCTGTAATCGTATACGGAACAGGAAGTACTGTGGCGCAATCAACCAGGGTTCTTGATTATACCAAACTATCTTACGATATTTCTGGAAGTTACTTTGATTTTGATATGTCTTTATTAGAGAAAAATTACTCGTATGGTATATCTTTCCTGATCAGCTCAGGAGAACAGCAGGACGAGCAACCGGAAAGATTTAAATTTCGTGTAGAGTAGGAGATTTTAAGTGTCTCTTAAAGACAAATTCGAAAAAAATGTAAAAGAGTCACATAAGTCAGGATTTATAAAAAAATCTACGCTGGAGACTTTTTCAGGCGATGTCGAGTCCAAAGATTTTGTTTTTCATTCTTTAGAATCAAGAAAGGAATTTATTCCGGATATAGACTATGCTTCGGCATCTAATTTTGCTAGATTTGGGTCTGCCAAAAGATATTTTTTGGATTCGACCGATAGGATCATTAACACATACCCGTATGATGGGTCTGCGGCTGAGAAAACAGCGTGGGCGAACAGTTCGTCGTATTTGGACAAGTATGTTTTTGAAAAGGAGTACCCCAGGGCGACAGGGTATGCGATCTTTTCTCCCCATGCTGCTGGTGGCTGGGGAACACTATCGACACCCTTAATAACAGATCCCACCGATCCAAACTGGGCCGAAGGATATGGGAGTCCTAGTGATCAGGAATATATTGCTGTTAGAAGTGGTCCTAACGTTGACAACGTATACAACACAGGAACATTTCAAGAAGAAAATCTAAAATTTGACTTAAGTGGCAGTTGGAAAACTGGGGATTTTGGTGGCGCGACTGTTGAGTTTTGGCTTAAGAAAGATTCATATATTCCCACCCTAACCGGGAAAGAAGTCATATTTGATTTGTGGAACGGAGAGACGGATCCCGATGCACATGGCAGACTCTTGATTGAGTTAACTAGTAGCGGTGGCCATCCTCATGGCGCACCAACATTCTTGGTAACTGCTATGTCTGGTGTAATCGGCGGAGCGGGAGGCGGCGTCCAGAGGGCGATAATTGGCTCTGGTTCATCTGATGATGATGTTTTCTTTGGTAATCCTGAGAATACAATCGCGGCAATAGGAACGGCATCGGTAGCCGATAATAATTGGCACCATTATGCGATTGCGCTGAGGAACGATACAGGATCAATAGACACTATTGATATAGATTTTTATGTCGATGGAAGGCACCATGAGTCGGTTGCGACAGGAACAAAAATCCAAAGGGTGATGAGCAATCCTAATATTGCTCCTGCTGGTGGCAATATTGCTCATATTGGCGCGCTTAGGGCTGCGCCGCCTAATAATTCCAATGCTGCCATCGGCTGGGGAAAACTTTCCGGCTCTATTGATGAATTTAGGTATTGGAAGACTTATAGAAACTCAAAAGATATTGCCAAGAATTACTTTACACATGTTTTTGGTGGAACAAACACGGATACTTCCAATACGAAGTTGGGAGTATATTATAAATTTAATGAAGGCATTGTAGGAAATCCTGCATTCGATTCTGTTGTGTTGGATTATTCGGGGAGAGTATCCAACGGCAGATGGGTAGGGCTTGACACGGGCAGCCACCGCTCAGAAGGATCCGCCATTAATGAATCTAGTGCGTCTTCTACGCCAGAATTTAAAGATCCGATTTTATATCGAAATCATAGAGATATTATAAATTATATTGAAGAAAAGGAGTTGTCTGGAACACTTCATGATTCTAGAAACAACTCGTACCTGCTTAATAATTTACCAGGATGGATACTTGATGAACAAGATTTAACATCTTCTGGTTCCGTTGGGGAACTGACTAAACTCACGCAAGTTATAGCGAGCTATTTTGATAAGTTGTACCACCAGTCGGAATTTTTGTCTAAACTCAAACATGTAGATTACGAGAAACAAAATTCGTACCCTGCGGGAATGTTAAATTCTATTCTTCAATCATATGGCATGAACTCTGCGGATTTCTTTATCGATTCCGATGTTGTTCAGGCCCTTTTTCGGAGAGATGAAGATCGACTCTTTGAGAAGAGCCTGCATGATATTAAAAATGTTATTTATAAGAATATACACAATAATCTCATATCGATATATAAATCAAAGGGGACCGAAAAGGCACTAAGGAATGTTCTTCGGTGTTTTGGTATTGATGACGAAGTATTCAGGTTAAATGTTTATAATAAAAACGGAGTATATGAACTCAAAGATCATGAAAGGATAACAACGGAAAGAAAGAGGTTTGTTGACTTTTCGACGGCACAAACGGGAACGATTTTTCAAGCGACTTCATCTACGAGTATTTTAGGAGGAGAGCAAACCCCAAATATGTCGCAGGCCTATATTAATTTTAGTACTGCTGATTTTGGCAACTCACATACTTGGGAAGCAGGCGTCTTTTTTCCAGATAGAAAAGATTTCTTTGATCCAAATTTTATATCGGTATCGCAAGTATCGGCATCAGTTTTTGGCGTTACAAATGTGGGCTCATCCCCGTCCCCACTCACAACTCACACGGGCCAATATGATCAGAGGATAACCCTATATGCCGTTAAGGTGGATGATCTTGGTAACCCGGATATAAGATCAAAGAAGGCCAAGTTTGTTGTCAAAGAAGGGACAGGCACGGGAGATCTGGCAACGACTCCATTTACGTCTTCAATATTTGATCTATATGAAGGCACACATTGGAACTTTGCTCTTAGATGGAGCCCTAGAAATGACTGGGGACATCTTGTTGACGCGGCTTCCTCTATATCCAATTCACATCTTGCAAGTGGATCGGCGGAAAAGCCGGGGATTAATCCTGGCGGTGGTGGTTCAATACCGGATGTGGGTGGCCCCCTTGTCGCGGAGCCCACGGCTATATCCACGTCGGATCCCGTTACGGGTGCCCCACTTACCATAGATAGATCGTATAATATTGAATTATACGGAGTTCAAATGGACGCTGGAGAAATTGTTCGTGAGATCTCAGGGACAGTGTTTCACGCACCGCCGGTCACATCAAGTGTGAGCCTTGTAAGAGGGTATATAGGGGCTACAAGGACAGGACATACGGGCACGGTTCTAGCGCCTTCTGATGTAATGGTTAGAAATTTTAGGTGTTATAAAACATATGTTGACAACGATGAGGTGAAGCGGCACATATTGGATCCATTCAATTACGGCCTTAAAACTCCGTATTATAGCAATTTTGTGTTTAATGATAATCAAACATATTCTGAGTTTTTTCCAAGAACGGATTCCCTTGTTTTAAATTGGGATTTTGAATATCCTGAGGAAACTGATGAAGCTACTGCGTTGACTGGAAGTACGGCTACTATTACGTCTCCGCTCGGCCAGTATAATGAGGTCCTTGATATTTCGTCGGGGTCGTTAAAAAGGGTCGGCTCTCCGTTGCCTGGGCAGACAAACCCAGACAATATTGCGACTGAGCCCGTATATAAGTATCATCCGGGCCGCGCCGTTGGATTTGACTCCGGCTCTTCTCTGTTTAGAACGAAGTATTATCAAATGCTCGATTTAAATGTTCCCGGAAATTTACATGATTATGATCTAATCAATATTGAAGAGACAAATCCAAATACGTTTACCAAGAGAACTCGGCCCACAAATATGTTCTTCTCTATTGAATCAAGCATGTATGGGCTCATTTCGGAAGAAATGCTCCATATGTTCTCAACGATCCAACAGTTTAATAACTACATTGGAAACCCTGTCAATAAGTACAGAATCGAATATAAGGAACTTAAAAAGCTAAGAGAGATTTACTTTAGAAAGATAGAAAGGCAACCGGACTTTGATAAATTTGTTAATTATTATAAGTGGCTAGATTCGTCTATAACGTACTTGGTCCAGGATCTGTTCCCTGTCTCTGCTGAACACTCTTCTGATATTAGAACGGTAATTGAAAGCCATGTTCTAGAGAGAAACAAGTATCAGCATAAGTATACGAATATGATCTCGGGAACTTCTCGCGAACGGCAATTTGCCCCGACGGGTCATGGTCTTAGAGACAATCCAAATCTCAATTTCAATAATACTACAAAACTTCCGCCTCCTGTAGGCGGGGGGAACTCGTCGGCCCAGGGGCCGAATAATGATAATAGAGAAAATTCCAATGAAAACGATAGAGGCGGAACTAATTTTGCCGACGTTCGAAATTTTCATGTCACGCCGGATGGGACGTCCAAGGCTGGAATTACGGCGCTAAGGATTACAAAGGATGCGGCAGATCCTGAAATTACGTCTGGTGACGTTGGGGTTGATGCAACGCGCCAAGCGATTAGAAATTCTGCAAGGGTAGACTTGGGCAGGCGAACAACGGTGAACATGGCTTTTGTCACCAATATGAAGGGTGGTACAAATGCTCGTCGAAATCAGAACATCTTTGCCTGGACGGGCCTGCGGTTTGGAGATACAATTGTGGCCACGCCCTCGGCGACATCAAGCGCCCAGGAGAGGATTGATAACGAGGCAAGCTTTCCGGAAAGAAAGCAGAGAATAGAGTACGAGACTGTGATTACGGATAACGCTGGTGTCACGACGTTAACGACACAAAAGATAGCGCCTGGGGCGTATTATGAGACCAATAATACCGTTGATGTCGAGATAGTTGCCGACGATGGATCAACTGTAGGTACGGAGCTTGTAGCTCTTCATGAGGACGGCTATGCGTCACAATTAAATAATCCATATGAATCATCTCTGAATGGAAGCCCTTATATTTCTGATAAGGTCGGTGGGTTTTTTCATAGGCACCATAAAGTAGCTGCAACCGATAGGCGCGAAGGATACGTATTTACAAACGGCACCACATTTGAAAGAACGTTTGGTACAACTCCGGTAACACTTTGGAGATTTCCAAAGATAAAACGGCCACTGAGCATTCGCAATATCAAGACCACGGCGGACTCTGTGGGAAATTATAGCGCCTCATACGAGATTGCACAAATCGTTAGTGGGCGAAGAGAAAATAATCTGGCTGCTTCGGATGGAAGAGCCGTAGTAAGCTCTTCTTTCGCCGAGACGCCATTTTTAAACAACGGGCAGTCTGCTAGCTTTGGAACCACTGGATTGACCGAGAGAACGCTGGATGACGGGAATTATAATCGCAGCGTCTTTGTCCAAAGGTTCTCCTCCCCCGGGGATAAATATACGATGAGCGAGGGTTACCTGGATACGTATGCGGGCGAATATTCTGTATACAATTCTCTTAACTTTAGAAACTTGGTTGTTAGAACGGTTCTGCGTAATAACTTATCGGCGAAAACTGAAAAGTTTACATTGGACACCGGCTCAATACACGGCATTTATCAGAACCCACTGAAGGTTATTAAGTCTAGTTCCCTTGGAGTAGTCGCAACATCTAGCGTATTTGATAATTTCTTTGTTATTCATCCTATACCAAGAAGCGATTCACAGTATACATGGATTACGGGCTCCGCAATTCTACTACCTCTTGGATATCAAACGGGTTCCTTGGTTAATTCAAATCATTCTGGAATTGATTTTTTGAATGTATTACTAAAGACAGGCCAGGCACCCGTAGACTTTACTAGCCTGAATACTAGAGTGGTCGAAACATTTAATGTAACGGCATCCGTCCTAGGAGGGACTGATAGCTCTGAAGCCTTTGTAAACACAAAATTTGGCGTGCTTGGCGATCAACTCAACGCAAGGCTGTTGAATAGAAACGGGCCATTTGGATGGCCTATTTGGAAGCAAATCAGGTCGTCTCAGAACCCAGTAACAAGGTGGCAAAATAGAAACAACGTTCATTCTGTTAATTCTGTCATAGGCGCTGAGAACAGATTGGTTAATGATGGAAAAAATCTATTTTTGTCGTCCTCAGTTGTAACCGTCAAATACAGGCCGGTCCAGCATAGTGTTGAAACAAAGAAAGGTCCAGCGACGTATCGGTACACACATGCAGCCGAGAAAGACTTAACTCCACACCAAGTACTAGATGATGGTATTTATGATAAGAGAACTATGCACGATGTGTTGTTTGAATTGTATTCAGATACAAAAGTTCCGGAAGGTATAAATCCCGTTAAGTCTTTTAATTCTTTAATTTATAAAGAAGGAGTTTGGCCAAGAGAAGTAAACGCTCTTCGCAATACAACAAGGACTAGAAAAAAATATATTTCACCATTTTGGAAAGATAGCAGGGACGCAAGGACGACTACCACTAAGGTTAACTCGTGTGGCATTGCTACGGCGTCGAGTATTTGGCCGCTGGATGCCGATTCGGATTGGACCATCGGGACAGCGACGGCAGAAACGGGAAACTTGACGTATAACTTTGCGAGTGGAACAAGGGGAGAGTTGTTAACTTTTGATGGTTCTCCGGCATATGCCGCCACCCGCCTTCAATATGTGACTAATATTGGTGCGATTAAGGATTGGGATATATACACTACAATGCCTCTAAGGCTCCCCTCTCTTGAGATAGCGGATAACCCATCGAGGAATCCTTACCATAATAACGAGAGGGATTTTGAGAGAAATACCAAACTAGCCGGCCAGGGCATGTCGGTGATTCCGGAGTTCTCATTTAGCAAGATCTTGGACAATCCGGAGATTGATCCAGCACAAGGAATTGGTAATTCTGTATTAAAAGATTTAATAGTGTTTACCTTAACTGGTTCCTTCAATATTGCGTTTAGTGATTTGGCAAGCACCACAAAGGGCCCGGAATTCCTTGGTTCTTATTTATTAACGGATCCGGTGCAATTTGCACCAAGTGATTACGGCCCTACTAGTCAAGTAAGCCTAACGTTCAGGGCCCTAAAGAAATTTAAGCCGTATGATGGATTTTATCCTGCCGAGAGAGTGCTTCAATTGTCTTCCATGTTATCTTCTTCTATAAAAGATATTGTGACCTTAGCGGGTCCCCAGAGGACAGCTAGAACGATGATACAGCCGTTTACTTCTCCGGGTATCTTATTGAATTCTATTAAGTCTGGAATCGCGGTAGACTATCCTTTAGTAACGTCGTCGGTTGTTGCGTATAACGCCGCGCTAGCGCCGACTAGCGGCTCGCTTTTTGGTACGCACCTTATAGAGTACTCTGCTACGCTAAACGGCGGTACGGGCCTAAGGAGACTTCCGTTTGAGGCTCTTAGAGATCCGATCCCATATTTGTTTCCGCTTGGGAGCACTGGATGGCATGATAATTCGGCGGGCCCGGAATACTTAACGAATTCAACTGCTTCAATTACACAAGCAAAAGTTGAGCATAGAACAATTCTGTATACTAAGGCGATAGATAATTTTGAAACTGAAGTTGAGTATATGAATCTTGAAGGTGGCGGCGCTGAAATTTTATTCCCTGCGGAAAGAAAATGGAATTCTTTTGAAGTGAACGAAACCTATAAAGGCAGAATTTCTTTAATGTCTAATGATTTTTTGAGTTGTGGTAACGTTGGGGGATATGGACCAAACTTTCTTTATACAAATATAGGAGGTCTAAGAGAGATATTTAATCCATTTGTGCCTTCATTTGTTGAAGCGGCTCGCAAATTAGATGAGTCATCTGCATATAGCGTTGAAAATAATCATGTTGAATTAACATTTATACCGTCATCTTCTAAGCCGACTGTGCATGATGTATTGGGTACTTCCACAAGAACATTTAAGGATTGGAGAACTTTGGACGCGATAGGAACAGTCACGGCCCTAGCAGATGTTCAAAGAGATCTTATGGCCATCACTGCGTCTTTGAATATAGATGAGATTGTAGTTGATCCAGGCACACAGGTTACGGACGATAACAGAATAACAACTGTAGACGATGCACAAACAAGCGATAAAATTTGGAGAATTAGGCCGAAGTGGCAGACGCCCGCCATTAATTTTGTCAATGTACTGAGAGACCTGCAAGCGGCGGGAGCATCTGGAGACTTACTTGAGTTACACAAGAATCAGACAAGCATATGGACAACCGCCGGAGAAGTCCCATCTAAGAATACAAGCAACGGGGTCTTCATGATTCTTGATGAACCAAATGATGGTTCCAAATCTCTATGGGATGCAATTGGTATTCCAAGAGAAGACAGAAGAAAGAGGATTGGCGAGGTAAGAGAGTCTTTTGAGATCAAAGAGGCGGTTGTTGCGGTTCCGATGAGAATAGATCCGGTAACGCAGGACATCTTATTTTTTAATTTATGCGAGGATCATCATCTATATGAGCAGACACGGGAAGCATTGGGGGAGTTCTTATTCCCGCCAAGATTTGACTTTGCAAGAAATCCCCAGTTTTCACCGGTTGTTATGCACGTATTTGAGTTTTCTACGGAGTTGTCAGAGGTTGATCTATGTGCCATATGGCAAAATACAAATGTTAACCTTGGAAGGGATGACAACTTTGAGATTAAAGAAAAAACAATTGTAGATTTAACTACTTTTGATGATATGGAATTTACGGATGAGATTAGATGGATGATATTCAAGGTGAAACAAAGGGCAATAGTGAATAAGCGGTCCATAACTGAATTTGGCCAAGAGGTGGGACAGGACTTAACATCTAAATATTCCTATAATTGGCCTTATGATTATTTCTCCTTGATTGAATTAGGGGAACTTGAGATAAGCCTAAAATTTGGAGAAGATACGCGAACAACCAAGATGAAACCGCTACAAAACATATTAATCGATTCCAAATCTCAAGCGAAGATAGATGAGAAACAAGAACAAAAATCGGAAGTTTGCGGTATGAAACAAGAACAAAAGACAAGAAAGAAGAAGGCGGCAGCGCGGGAAGCTGAATCGGTTACGAGAGGTAGAAAGTAATGGCGGAATTTTTTAATAGGAAAGAAGAAGTACTGGACATAAAGTTAACAAAGCACGGCGAAAGGTTATTGCGAGACGGCAAACTAGACCCGGCTTATTATGCTTTTTACGATGATGACATAATTTATGATGTTAGGTATGCGTCCGCCACTAGCTCCAATTCCCAGAGAGGCCTCCAGCTAGAAGAACAGAGCGAAGCGACGGAAAGAATTTTTGAGACACCCAGGCTGAAAGTTTTTCATAAAACACCGCTAAATCAATCAACGTATGATGTTGGGGACTATGGAGGCTTGGATTACCAAGAGGAGGTATGGAAATTAAAGCCCTTTTTTGGAGGAGAGCCTGAACTTGGAGGAGAGGGTCCACCGGGATCAGAACCAGAAACAGGCGAACAAGAAGAGATATGCTTTGACCCTATTAAGGGAGTCCCGATACAATGCGACGAAGAAGATGCGTTTAGAATGCCGGCCTCCGTAACGCAAAGATTTGAACGCGTTGTTGTTAGAGATTTCGAAACCAGAACGTTGTCGCTTTCCGCTCTTGGGCTTCTTGGACTACAGGGCTCCACGAGGCTTGGGAACTCTTCGCTTCATTCTGATTTTGCGCCTGCGTGGGATGTAAAATTACTGACTAATGAAATTAGCGGGGCGGTTACGTATTTCCCAAACCAGGCGGAGTCGTTCCAGATTGGGATTAACGAGCAAATACCACAGATAGATATAGAGGTAAAATCATTTTTAAACATAGACACTTTTGAATTCGAAAGGATCGATGATCTTGTTTTCTCTGCATTGGAAACTAATGGAGTCTTTGAAAAAGAGAACTTGGATATAGAGGTCTACATGGTGGATGAATCTGGCTGCATTAAAAAAGATCTGACGGATGATGAGATTACGGATCTTAAAGCAGGATATGTGCTTAAAAATCCGGCTGCGTCAGCGTCAGAGCAAGATGCGTTTATTGATTCGCTTGCTTACGAAGGCCATTCATGCCCCGAATATAAGCAATTATTCTTTGCGGATCCGAGTGTACTTGGGGAAACTTCCTTTAACCTGGGTGCTAATTACGTTGAATATTGGTTTAATATTTTTGTAGATGATCAAATAGACACTAGTTTTGTGAAGCTAAAACCGACGCAGGTATATAGCCCGGATAACATAGAACCAGAGAAGGAATGTTGAGATGAGTTTCCCTAGATCAATTGTTGAAAAAATTATATTAGATGACCATACGGTGTCTTGTATTTTTTCGTTCTTTTCACAACCGAAAAAAAGAAAGCTTCCCTGGATTTTCGATAAAAGCTATGTGAAAAACTTGAGAATGAAGGTCGTATTGGCGTACAATAATAAACAAGTACAAAACTTCGTAACGAAGATAACTGACATGCGGACATTGGATGACTTAGAATATTTGCTATTTGTAACGGAAACAGGTGAATTTTACAGGCCGGGGCTTCCATTTCACGAACACACTTTTAATAGCCCCTCTCCGGAAGATGGCTATGTTGGCTTCATGGAGGGCGCAAGTCACCATGGGACTGGGCAAAGGAAACTAACAAGATACAATGTAAAAGACTATATTTCGATAGAAGATCACTCTCTGGAGAGCCTTTTCTTTCTTAATAAAAATGACTTCGTTAAGTATAAAATAAAGAGCGACGCTTCTGACAGGTTTACGTTTAAAGTCCCGGCCCAGGCGAATGTGAGGCTTCCGGTCCCGGCGGACAAGGTAGAAAGCTTAGCCTTGTGCACGTTTGTATACAGTAGCATAGGCAGGCAGCGATTTAGCAAAGATTATTATGCTGCGATTGACGGTCATCAGCCGGCCTCGAAGGTTGTCAACAACAACCTGCTAATGGACCTTTTAAGAGCGTCTGGGACGCCATTTAAGACTGGACCGCTGTCGTCTATACCGGGAGACTCTGATACGGCGATAATGGCTGAAGATCTGTACGGTAGTATACAAACGATTAGTCCTCTAAAAATATCAAAAATGCCCGATTTTAATAGTATCGGAGGAATATTTTCAATTAATATTAAAAACTTACTTAGGAAGCATACAAATTATGACTCTCTGGTGGAAAATGAGAGTTTGCTAAGAGAGTATTTGTTGTTTTCGGACAGTATGCGGATTAGAATTGGGGTTGAAAGAGTCCCTCAAACGGGAGGAGGGATTTTAGTATCTGAAAGTATTTTCAATGGCAACGAAGAGGGCTTGTCTGATCTGTCGGGCAATGGAAATAAGCTTGTTCATATTGACTTAGATAACAATCCACACCATACAAAATCTTTTTATTTTATTGATTCAAGAGTTAGCTATGATGGAATAGGCCCCGAAGAGAAATGGAGATATAAAATAAAGCTAACGATACCAAATAGATTTGAAGAGTACCTAAATAAAAAAGTTGAAGAGGCAGACAAGTATGTTCTCTTGTTGAATCAGGTTTTGGAACACATACAAGAATCGGGGGCGTACAGAGATAAACTTCAAATAATAGGAAACGAGATGATCAAAGACCTGGAGAGTGAATTATCATTAAACCAGATAATCAATTTTATTAAGGGCGTTATAATAAAAATTTTGCCGATTAGAGATTCGCGCTTGAATTTTATTAATGTAATGAATTCTTATACTATTTTAGGCATTGACGACTTGCAGAAAATGGCTAATATCTTAGTAAACATTTCTAAGTACCTGGGGACGTTTAAATTAAAAAAGGATCGATCTGTTATAAATGAGAAAAATGAACGTAATTATGTTGATAACAACAATTTAAATGAGATAGTAATTGAGCATCTTTATGAAGAACAGTATGTGCCTTATAGGTTTAACTCGGGCTTTAACTTTGTTGCTGGGAACGCCGAACCAGTGATTGATTCTAATATTCTTCTAGAGAGGTTTTCGAATGAGACGAATAGGTTGGCTGGGAGTGATAATGAGGGGTATCTGTCAGTCCTTAGTACAGCCTTGGATGGAGAGGTTATTCAGGGGTTTAATGACACCCCCGAGAATGAAAATTTAGCGTTGGCAAAGATTATAAACTATAATGTTAATGAAAGCTTTGAAGAGGGAAATTCTCTTCAGGAAGAGATCCAGGTAGTGATGTCGAATCAGGGATGCATGCTTGTTGATCGAACAAACCAGCATCTGCTTGATCAAAGCCCTGGAAATCTATCAAGGCAAGATCAAAATAAAACCACGGCCCAAGACTTATATGGAAAAATGAACCCAAGGCAGTTTTTTAAAGACTTTACGTCGGAGAAGCAAAAAAGAAAGAAGATAGAAAGAGATCGTGATTTTGAATTATTTAATGATTTAAATATTGCAATGATTTTCTCAAGAAATAATTTATCAAGAGTAGACTTTGGAGAAATAACAAGAGGCATGACAGCTAGCCCTCCTCATCTTACAAATTTAAATGGTATATTAAATTTTACAAATTTTGCGTCTGTAGTTTTTAGACGTAGAAACCTGGTAAGGGTTGAGTATTTGGATAGAATTACAGATGGAGGTAACACCTGGACCGTTTTAACTCGGGAGGCGTTAACAACACTAAGAAGCAGAAAGGGGATGCTGTGTCGTTTGGTCTCTTTGCCTCCTGTTAAAAACACCGACTTGCCTATTTATAGTGAGTATTTCTATGTATATAAAGGTACGGAAGAGTCTGTGACAACCTTGGACACTGTTTTAACTCCCACCCCGAGAGGGGCGGAAGCAGTGGTGGCAGAACTACCGGCTGACGCAGTTGTTGAAGAAGGAGCCCTTTCAGGCATAGCCGAGGAATTATACTAATGCCGCATTTAAAAGAAAACAACCTACAGTTTGTGTTCTCCTCTCACTATAAGAACAGAAGATTGGCGACTGCTCTAGAGGCTATAGGGGCGGATATGTTTAGGAAGTATACTGGCCGAATATGGAGTTCGGATAATGTAAATTATCATGGAACGTATGAGATACCCGATAGTGCGGCAAAGCTAGGGGAAGATTTTATTAACGCGGATGAAGCGCAATCAATGGCATACTTATCTGCCATTCATGGAACAAATTATGAGCTACTGGGGCATGAGACTTACTCCAACAGAAAAAACAACGCAGAATTGCCTTCTGTTCTAAATGTTATAAGGGCTTCGGAAGATATGTCAGAGCCTGGCCTACCGCAAGAGTTTATTGAGGAATTTGAAAGTGAGGATATACGGAATCGGTTTCCGCATATTGAAGTGGGTCCTGCGGCCCCTCTAACAGAGCTAGATCCTGATTTCGATCCAGATGTGCCTAAGAGAGTTGAAAGAGTCACCTATTTAGCTGCCCATCCGGATATGAATAAGTTTGACTATCGGCCATTTACGCCCATAAATGAAAAAGAAAATAACTTTTATACGGACATGTACGATTTTTTTAAAACCCCGGTTGTAGGAGAAGAGGTAACAGTTTTTGATGAGAAGGGCTTTCCGATCGTCATACAGCCGACGGTAGAGCAACTAATCAAGGACTTGGTTAATTTTAGACCAAATGAAGAATTTGATGATTATAATTTTCTTATTGATAGGCCTTTAGATAGAAGCTCATATGACATATTGTTTGAAATAGGAGAGGTTGATCCGTCAACGTCAGTTCCCGATGACAACGACGTTGAATTCGCTCCAGAAATAACGAATTTGTTTCCTATAGATGAAATCGATAGGTACAATTATTTCTTAGATGATTATGAGTTCTTGATTGCAACCAAGCCGGAAATCCCGGAACAGGTGTTGCCGAATATATATTTAATGTCTCTTGTTGCAACGGACAATGTTGTCTCGGAGGACCTAGAAGAGATTATTTTTGATGACGATGGCAATCCATTTTTAAACCAGACTACGTATAAGGATTCTGAGACGAACTTTGATAGATTTATTACACTAGATGGGTTTATACAAGCGGCGGATAGTATATCGAAGGCAACGATGAAGGAGTATTATAAGCAATACGCTGAAAACTATACTAAAGTTACGCTGGATTTTGCGGATAAGACGGCGATGGCACAATACTGGACCTCGGCAAATATGAAGATGTTTGATGAGAGTGCACTTTTTAATACCAAATTAAGTACGATACCGTATTATACGATGTTCAGAATCCCCAGAAGAGTAGATGCAAAAGAACATTTGTGGCCATCTTTATTTAATAAAATAGTTGGTGAAGGAGGTCTTGCATTCCAATGGGATATTTTGGATCAGAATGGTTGGGAATACCTATGGGGAGATATTCAGACAAGCCTGATAACCGCTCTTGTACAGAAATTGTCGGATAGGGCGGAGTACTCCGCTATACTTGAAGACTTGGAGTTTAATGGAGAGGTGGTTGATTTTTGGGAAAATATAGAGCAGGCTGTCCATATTTTCAATAAGATCCAGGGATCTGAATCGGGGGTACCTCATTATTATATTCATCATGGGCCGCGAATCCTGGAGAGTTCCAATGTTTTGTACGACGTAATACGCGAAGGAAGCTTCGTTTCTCCGGTATTTACGGATTGGTTCAACGAAGACACAATTTTTAGTCTCTTGGAAAGCGCAACGGACAACCCATTACTTGGGGGGGTTCCGAATATATTCTAATTTTATATTTAGTTGAGAAGATACGATGCCCGATATTAAAGACGCAAATGAAAACATCGCAGCGATAATAGCTGAAGAAATAGAGCAATATTATGGAAAAGCCCCAGGGGGCGGTTCTGATTTTGAAGGCGTTCCCACTAGAACCTTTAAGAGGATTTTAAAGGGGGATTTGGCCCTTAACGAGACTCTATTTTATGAGCTTCAAAAATACGATCAGAACAATAAACTGCTTCAGAAAATCTTTTTGCCCGTGGGGCCATTTAGACAGTATACAGAGTTCTATGATTCTCAGGTAAAGTATGGAAAGTTTTATAGGTATAAGATTTTCGCCTGGCAACTAATCCATGGGACTAGGTATAAATATAGAAATATTGAGGCCGGAACCATTAAGGGCGTTGGAGCCTCAATTCCGGCGCTTAATTCCCTATTTGGAGAATTAAAAACATCTTTTTCTAAGCTTCAAGACGTGGCCAATAATGGATTTTTCTTTTTCGAACAGAATATAAAACTAAGCTCTGGAAAATTTAAAAACTTTGCGACCGAGATGAATGGGTTTATGCGCTATTTGGTGGGTTTAGTAGAGAACCCTTCGACCACTTCACAGTCTGTGTGGTGGAGAACGATTGACAATCCGGGTAATATTGGTTTATGGCCTGATTTCGTAGAAGGTTGGGCATCGGAAGGTCCAATCGAAGGGCTGGCAACAAATATTAATGATGGCTTCCTATCCGCTGCGGCGGCCTTTTGTCTGTTGCCGCTAGATCCACCACCCTTCCCGGAAGAAAAATCTCAATCTAGAGCCGCATGGATAAAAGAGTTTATCTCGGAGGGTAATTACTCCTATAATCAACTTATTTCTGGAAAACAGAATTTGGGAAAGATTGTGCAGATGCTTGATGCTCAAGTGGGATCTTTTCGATCTATACATGAGATGATGGCCGCTCCGTTTAGCTCAGCGACATGGGGTGAGCACTATATTGAGAATATAAACCCGGAAAACGCCCAGCAAAACCTGATAGGCAGGATCAACTCCTCAGTGCAGAGGCACATGAAAGGTATCGAAAATTTTGATTATGAGCCATTTGGAAATCCCATAGGCGCGGATTATTCGTATATGCACGATCAGATCGCTGTTAAGATCCGCACTCTTCTCGACAGTGCCATGAACCCGAATCAGGCTTTCCAGCAAGAGGTAGTCTTGGTTCTTAAAGACTTGTACTACCAGTTCCTAAATGCGCTTGAGTGCCATGAGATTGAACCGGAAGAGGATGATGGAATTGTCAAATTTGAGTTTGAGGTGGTTACTGAACCGTCAAACAAAATCTTACGAGTTCCCATTTATACGTCAGAAATTTATGTTCTTGACGATCCTCCGATAACTCCGAAAGTAGAAATCTCTCCGGTAAAGGGAAACAACGGGAAGATACTAATATTATTTGAAGAAATAATAGGGGAATATTTTGCACCTCCGATATCGATTGAACCCGAAGACTCTGAAATATTTGGAAGGCTGGGAGAAAGAGCAAGAGTGGAAGGAAACTACAATAATGGCCTTCTACTGTTTAAAACAAACCATGAGACGATAGATCCCGAAATCACGGAGAACGATCCGGAACGCGCTGCCAGGATGGTGGTGACCAATAGACTCCATGAGACCTATGGATTCGAAATATTTAGAATAGGTCCCGATCCTACTGGCATAACTCCCGTGCCCGAAAAGTATTCTGATTTTAGTGGTAAAAAAATTGGGGTAGCCAAATATCAAGAAAGTCTAATATTTGAAGACGACACACTCTTGCCCAATACAAAATATTATTACACATTTCGTTCTGTTGATTTCCATGGAAATGTTTCAAATCCGACTATCGTATATGAAGTCGAGCTAGTTGATGATTATGGCTTGGTGTATTTATTGGTTAAGCCACTAACAATACTAAAGATTAGTGAAGCATGGCATCGCTCAATGCAAATGATTGCTCGCCGCTCCCATACGGGGCTCCCTGTGCATTTACCGATCGACAAATACTATATTCCTCCCATGAACAAGTATAAGACGGCCCGACAACTTGCACAAATAGTTCCGGCGATAGGGCACTTTAATGTGGCTGACCCCACTACTTTTTTTGGGGACCTCTCTGTGTTTGCTTCTCTTGGAGGCTCTCAAGGGGCTCCGGTGGGCGGTGGAACTGATAATATATCGGACTTTTTTGCTCAGTGGATGAAAACGCAGCAAGAAACACAAATTCATATGAAACTGGAGCAGGCGCTTGCAGCATTTGCCGCAGGGGAGCAGTGGCCGGCACCGATATTGAACGGCCCCGGCTCAGGTTCTCCAAGTGAAATATATCTTCTTCTTCTTAAATTTGTCGAGTGGCTTCAGAGCGAGCCGGGGGGAGCAGGCCCTGCTATAGCGCAAACAATTAATGATTCACTACTAATAGATGCTATTTCTGCTGAAGAAGAAGTCCCTGCATGGTACGACCAGGGAGCGCTCACTATCACCGGAGGAGGGCTGATAGGGGGTGAAGGACCATCGCTACAGGTTCTTGAGGCACTTGATACGTTTGAAGAGCAGCAACAACAGAAAAAGGATCTTCTAGGAGTAGTTGAGAAAATTAAAGAGTTGGCTGCCAATGCGGGAGAACACATTCCAAAGTTTAACCCCGAACTATTTGGTAAGAAATTTAAGATAAGAGTAAGTTCAAAAAACTCAGGTAAAAAGTTTGACTTAAATATTTCTTTCCCAAGGATAGAGATAAGAACAAAGGACTCAATCAATACGGATATTCAACTGAAACCATCTGTACCGAAGGAACTGACATCTAAGGGGAAACAGCTAGTGATTGTTGGGACCGGGCGAGATTAAAATGAAGCGACTATTTATACTTAAACAACTATTTATAACAGCCTACAGGAGATAATTAATGGGTTTCTTGGATAACAGCGGGGATATCATCCTCGACGCCGTTTTGACCGATGTGGGACGAAGAGCATTGGCAAAGGGTGATGGAAGTTTTAATATTACACATTTTTCTTTAGGGGATGACGAGATCGATTATTCCTTATATAATACGGATAACAATCCTGGTACGGAAGACATTGACATTAGAAAAACCCCTATTTTGGAAGCAATCACTGATTCAAAGACGGCACTTAAATATAGGTTAATGACTCTATTAAACACTGAGTTTGTATATTTGCCTGTTGTTAGGCTTGCGAAGTCTCTTTCTACTCAAGGTGGTGATTTTAATAATAATGGATATTTTGTTGTTGCTGTCAATGAGGAGACCTCTAATCAGCTTGTATCCGACGGGGCGGATAAGAACCCCGGGGTTATTTTAGGGCATACAACGCAGGCTGCGACCAACTCTCTAATTGAAATCCACCAAGGCATCGAAACGGATATGGGAGATCCCAATAATCTGCAAGCTTCACTGAGCGAGACTTCTTACAATGTATTTGTAGATACTAAATTTGTTCGTTCATTAGTTGGCCAAACCGGCGGAGCGTCGCCTGCGACTATTAATTCCGATGGAATTGGAAAAATATCTGTCGGTTCGGATCTGATCAGCAATCTGTCCCCGTCGGAGAAGTCTCCCGTCATTAAGGGGCCACCGGGAACTAGACTTAGGTTCTCTGTATTTCCCACTCTTAACATTAGTGGAAATTCTAATTTTTATTTTACACAGCTAGGAAGCACACAAGTAATCAGTACGACTACGTATCTTACATTAGATACTAATATTAAGATTGTTGGTAGAAAGACAGGTTATCAACTTACGATACCGATAAGATTTATAAGAAAGCAATAGGATAGGTAAAGAATGGGTTCATTTGTTAAGCCTCTTGGGGCGCAAGATAAAATAACAACTAAAACAAACTTATACGAACTAATCCCGGTTACAGGGACGGTTGTGTCTGCCACATATGAAGAAGGCAGTGGTGTAAAAGACCTGGTTGAGACAAACATCAAGAACTATAGCCACGGACTATTCCAATCCGTGTTCGATTACCCGTATGCAAGTTCGTCGGCGAACCATATTTTCGATATTACGGCGGGGCATGCGTCCTCATCTTGGACAACGGGGACAACATTTCAATATAATCGCTCTGACAAGATTCGAATGTATAATGAAATGGCTGCGCAACTTATGGGATACGATGCCGATGGCAATCTAAGAAGATTTGATCTAGATGGTAATTTGGCCACTGGAACGAAGATTAATGAAGCCTTCTTTATGAACTTTGCTAGGCTTACCACAAAGGATGAGATACGTCGGGGTACGTTTAAGCTAGATATTAATATTTCTGGAACCATGACGGCTTCGGCAGGAAGATTCTTTAGCGCGAGTTTTGGCAATGCGGCCATTGTTAGGGTCTGGGATGACCACGCTTCGCCAACTAAAGTAGATCCGGAATATTTTACGAACTCTCCCGCTGGCGAATATGGGGTGCTGAGGATTTCTGGCACTAATGATAACGGAACCGGACTACAACACACGAAGTCGGTTGGCTTGGTGTTCTATCAGGCGGGGGTAGCCGTATTGGATACGGAGTTGTTTGGTGGACCTGGCACTGACTCACGGCCCGCTCTTGAAGTGTCTGCATCTGGGCTTGGAGGTTTCTCAAGAGGATATTTCCATAACGATGTTCCAAGCGCTGCTGCCCTTGGCGCTGCCGGTGAACCTCCTGCGGGTGGACCCGGAACCGTTAGCGGCTCTCTTATGATCAGATATCAGAGCGTCACGGGAGCGGCAAACTTCCTCAGGACATGCATTAGTAATGTAGAATTCCAGAATATAACTGAGTTGAATTCAACTATCTATAAATGCGCTGCTAATCACACTGAATTTAATTATAGCACGAATCCAACGTATTTAACGGGAAGTAAAATTAGGGTCAAGAATAGTGCGGAGGATAATCCTGCTAGCTATATAACTACTATTGGTCTATATTCATCAAATGGAGAATTGATGGCTGTGGCGAAGCTTTCCGAGCCAATCAAGAAATCGCCAGAAACGGATCTAATTCTTAGAACACGCTTGGATTTCTAAAAATAAATTCATTAGTCGGGTCTTTTAGAATCGGTTTACTATTTATATACATGGGAAACTATGAAAATAGGTGCGTTGTCTGCGAAGAAGCGTTCTCCGCAAGAATTCCACATAAAAAAACTTGCTCAAAAGAATGCCGCAAGAAGCATCAGATAACTCTTCGTAAAAAAAGATCTGGTTCCGATAAGTTTGTTGAAATTAAGTGCTATGCTTGCGATACTTTATTTATGCCCAAGAGAAAGGCACATACTTATTGTTCTAAAAAATGCAAAAAACATGCCGAGTATCTTCGCTTAAAGCCGCTGATGGCAAAAGGATGCATCCAGTGTGGTAAAGGGTTCGAAACTCGCAAGGAGGCAACAAAGTATTGCTCTCAGGCGTGTGTAAACCACACTATGGCTAATCCACCAGTAACCAAGAACTGCGAATGGTGTAATGAAGAGTTCACGGTACCCTTTATTATTCGACGCAGAAGGTTCTGCTCTAAGAGTTGTTCAACTAGTCATATGAATGAAAATAGGGATGAGGCGGTATCAAAGAGGGTTGGGAGAAGACTAAAAGAAGCTTATGCATCCGGGAGATTAATTCACCCGTTCAAGGGAAGAAAACACACACAAAAAACAAAAGACAAGATTAGTCGATATCATATTGAAAATGGAACATCAAAAGGCAAAAACAATCCCATGTATGGCAAAAAACACACAGCTAAAACAAAAGAAAAAATAAGCAAGACTAGGGCGGAGAGGATAATAAACGGAGACTACGCTAGCTGGTTCCACAAGGGAACTCATTTCTCCAAGAAGCTCAACAAGGGAGTTGTCTTTCGGTCTTCTTGGGAAGAGCGCGCCTTTAAATCTTTAGATGTTAATGATAATGTTATAGATTATGCGCCTGAGCCATTTTCATTGGAATACCACTATGTACAAAAAAGAAATTATATCCCAGATATCCTTGTGACCTACAAAGACGGAACGCAGAAGCTTATCGAGATTAAACCGGAGTATTTCGTGGGCGATAAAAAGAACCAAGCCAAGTTCAAAGCAGCCAAGAAATTTTGCAAAGAGCGCAACATTATTTTTGAGGTCTGGACCGAAAAAACTATTAGGGGCTTAACTACTTAGTATTAGTGGAGTAGGACATGTTTTATAAGTTCAAGCGAAACGACGTATTAAAGAATATAGTGAGGACTCACCCCAAGTATGAGATATTCTCTTGGTCTGGCTCCTTGTATATAAACCAGAAGCAGACTGCGGCAACAACTCCAATTGGACCCCCTCTTGTTTCGGGTAGCTCCTTAAACCTATATGAGTACAACGTTGTATCTCAGTCTACAATTATAGTTGCTTTGGGCGAAGGCTCGGAGTTTGAGAATGTTGTTGTTAGTAAGGATACCGATGGAACAAACACAGTTCTTCCTCAGAGAGGAGAATATCCGTTTACGGCCTCGGTGAAGCGCTTTTTATATGTGCCCTCTAGGTTTTCTGATTATTCGTCATCCTTGATTGTCGGAGATCCTAATTTTAGAAAGTTGAATCCGATGGAGTTTTCAGGGGCACTGATGCGCAGAGCGCTAGGAAACACGATGGATTTTTATAGGCCATATGGTCCACAATATATGGCCAACCATAATGACCTTGACCAGTTGGCGACGCAGTTTGATCCAGATGATACTGCATTTCCGGTGACAAACAATTTAATTGATGTACCGAAGATCTTTTATGGCGATAGCCTTAGAAAGGGCAGTGTAAGGCTCAAATATTATATCTCTGGAACCAAGATAGCTGAAGCGCATGATCTCTATCATAATGGGGATCTTATTCAAATAAGTGGAAATCAGGCGGCTACGGTACCGCTTAGTTCGACAGTTGGAGTGGTCTTATATAATGAAGGAATCATTATATTGAGCGGCTCGTCGGACCCAAAAAGGACAGGCTATAAGCTATCTGAGAATGATGACAATAAAGACTTTTATAAGAGAGTCGCTGGTGACGCTGGCGGTGGGGTTGGAGGAAGCGGCAGTCATATTACGGACTGGCCTCAATGGCAATACTTCTTTAACGGAGTGGGGCCGGATCGAACATTCTTACAGTCAGCAGGACCTATGCAGGCTGAGATCTCCAGCTACCAACTTGAATTTGAGGGCGTGCATGAAGTACCTGCGTTGACGATGTTCGCGCACGCACCGAAGACACATCTAAATCATTCAAATAACCCCACCTATTTGGCGTTTAGCCAGAGCCTATACCCAACGAGCACGAACATATACGCTTTCCAGCAGAACGAAGTCGCACGAATACAAAACACTGTTTCTAGCTCTTTTCATAACGTATCTGGAACATTCCAAAAACAGACATTTATTTCAAATGTAGCAATTTTTGATAAAGATAGAAATCTAATAGGGGTTGCGAAAGTGGGGACACCTGTTCGCAAGACTGAAGAACAAGATTATACCTTTAAGCTCACGCTAGACACATGATTCTAGGATTGGACGTAAGCACCAGCGCCACTGGCTTTGCGATAATAAGTCGCGATGGCGAACTTGTATATTCCAATTATGTTGACACGAGAAACAGGCGCAAATATCCGGACATATTTGATGTATGTGAGCAAATCAAAGGAATGCTAACAAAAATCAAAGAAGAATTCGAAGTCGAAAGGATATGCATTGAAGAGTCTCTCCAGTCGTTTAGAAGCGGGTATTCATCTGCGAATACAATTGCGGTTCTTTCTAAGATTAACGGGATGACGTCACTTATGTGCTTCGAGATTTTTTCAATCAAGCCGGAGTACGTTAATTCTGCGACAGCCAGAAAGCTCTGTGGTATAAAGGTTCCCAAGGGAAAGGACACCAAGAAACATGTTTTGGAGCATGTCTTGGGAGCCGAACCCAGTTTTGTTATAGAGTACACAAGAACGGGGACGTATAAGCCGTACTGCTATGATAAGGCTGATGCCTATGTCGTAGCAAAAAGCGCTTGGAAAGAATGCAAGGAAGCACGGTAAAACTACAGGTTCTATCGCGGATCTTAGGAAGGTATAGGAAGCAGAACCAGGAGTTTCTGTTCTCGTGCCCTACCTGCGAGCACCGCAAAAAGAAACTATCTGTAAATGTGGAGAAGAATAAGTTTCAGTGCTGGACATGTGGATTCTCTGGAAGCACATTGAGTGCAATTGTTAAGAAATATGGAGAACCCAAGGATAAAAAGGAATGGCTAGAAGCCGGTGAAGTTGTTGATATCAACGATTTTTATAAGATCTTTGAAGAGGAAACCGAGAAAAGAGAAGAAGTCGTCCTTCCGGAAGAATACATATGCCTAGTAAATGAAGATGTTCCCAGATCTGCCCTGATGGCTAAAAAATATCTTAAGGAAAGAGGGGTAACCCGGGACGATATCTTGCTAAATAAGATTGGATATTGTGCAACTGGCGAATATGCAAGAAGAGTTATCGTACCCTCTTTTGATATTGAAGGAGAAATTGATTATTTTATAGCAAGAAGCTATACGGGAGACTTTTTAAAGTACAAAAATCCAAAAGTTAGTAGGAATATTGTCTTTAATGATTTGTACATTAACTGGAATGATGATATAGTGCTGGTCGAAGGTGTGTTTGATGCCATTAGGGCCGGATATAATACCATACCTTTATTGGGTTCTACTTTGAATGTAAATTCTGTGCTGTTCTCTAAGATTGTTAATAATGATACCGGGGTTTATTTGGCTCTTGACCCGGATGCCCACATAAAAGAGAATAAAATCGCTATAGAACTCATGAAATATGGGATTGATGTATATAAAATTGAAATCGGAGACTATGAGGACGTAGCGGAGATGCCTAAAGACGTCTTTGAGCGGAGAAAAACGGGCGCCCAGCGCCTAGACAGAGAGGGGTGCATGCTGAACTACGTTTTTTATGCGTAAAGGGGCTAGAAGTGAGAATTGCGCACATAGCAGACATTCATATTAGGAATTATAAGTATCATAAGGAGTATAAGGCTGCTTTTGAAGACTTATATGTCAAGTTACGCGAACAAAGGGTGGATTTAATCTGCCTTCTTGGTGATATAGCGCACACAAAGACAGATATATCGCCGGAATTTGTCAAAATGACATCAGATCTCTTTATCGAGCTAGGAAAGATCGCTCCAATGAAGATTATTCTTGGAAACCATGATCTTAATTGCAAGGCTAAGGCTCGTCTGGACGCTATTACGCCCATAGTAGACGCATTGAATGATAAAAACATTGAATTGTGGAAGTATTCGGGAATTAGAAAGTGTGGTTCTTACTTAAACAATGATAAAACTGTACTTCCTGTTAACTTTAATGTTTTTTCTATTTTAGATCCTGAAAACTGGACAAGACCGGAAAGCGGAGCCATTAATATTGCTTTATACCACGGCTCGATAAGCGGATGCACAGTTGACAACGGGTGGGTCATGGAAAATGGGGATAATAATGTTGAGTGTTTTGAGGGGCACGATCTAGTACTGTTGGGAGACATCCACAAGAGGCAGAATATGGACAAAGAGGGTAGAATCGCCTATCCGGGGTCCTTAATCCAGCAAAACTTTGCGGAGGACCGCGAAAAGGGGTTCTTAGTCTGGAATATTAATAGTAAAGACAATATAGTATCTGAATTTGTCCCTGTAAAAAATATAAGGCCGTTTATCAACGTTTCTGTAGAAAATAAGGCCCTAAAATGCGCAAAAGAGGATATAAGAGGGGCCCGAGTCAGGCTTGTGGTAAATGAACTCTTAACCACAAAAGAAACGCAGGATTTATTGTCAGAGATTAGAGAACAGTTACCGGAGAGCGTCGTTATCCAAAATAATGTGGGTAAATTAACTGGTATACTTGATGCTGAAGGTAGAAAGATAGAAAAAGACGACTTGGCGGGGACAGGCGTACAAAATAAATTTCTTGAAGAATTTTTAAGCGCTCATGACGTAGGCGATGAAAAAGTTCAGGCGGTTCTAGAACTTAATAAGAAGTACAATCACTTAGTGGCCTCTTCCTCTCCTACAACGGAACAAATTCAGTGGGATATAGACAAAATAGAGTGGAATAATTTCTTTAATTATGGTGAAAATAACGAAATAAATTTTGAGGACTTAAACGGTATAATAGGAATATTCGGAAAGAGTTATTCTGGCAAGTCTAGTGTTATTGACACTCTGTTGTTTACTATTTTCAACAATTCAACTAAGAATGTTAGGAAAAACATAAACTATATAAACTCTGATAAAGATAGGGCTGACGCCAAAGTCCATCTTAAAATCGACGGACAATCTTTTGCTGTTGAAAGAAAGCTTGAAAAGTATAAAAAATCTGGAAAACCTGAAGCCAAATCAGATGTACACTTCGCAAACGTAACTAGCGGTGAGGTGTTAAATCAATTAGATAAGAAAGAAACAGATAGACAGATACAGAAAGTGTTTGGAAGGTTTGAGGATTTCTTGCTGACGTCAGTATCGTCCCAACTGGGCTCCCTGTCGTTTATTAACGAGGGGACGACTAAGCGGAGAGAAGTCCTATCAAGATTTCTTGGATTGGACGTTTTTTCAAAGATAAATGATCTGGTAAAAGTAGAAACCAGGGATTTGAAGGGTGCCCTTAAAAAGGCGTCCTTGGAGGAGGTTGAGAATAAAATAAACAAAAGCAAGGAAGAACTAAAGGATACTAAAAAAGACTGTAAAAAAATAAAAATCAGCATTGATAAACAAAAAGGTTTGATACACGAAATTAAAGAAGCTATTGCGGAAGCAAGCGAGGCAATATCCAATATCAGTATTCTTGGCATAGATATAGTTGAGTTGAAGGACAGGCACGAGTTCCTGCTCCTACATTCTGATAACGTAAGGCAGGAAATAGAAGACAAACAATCTAAGATTGATGAATATAATCTCAAGTTAGAAAAGATAGAAAAATTTATAGAGGTATACGACTACCAGGGTTTTCTTGAGAAGAGAGAAACGTATGAGAAAATTGAAAAAGAGATTGCGGGGCTCTTGGAAGAAGAGAGAAGAATAAGACGCGATATTGAGGTAGACCAAGAAAAAATAAAGATTCTTGATAGCGTCCCTTGTAAAGAATGCGAGGAGTTTGCAGGGTGCAGATTTATAGTCGGTGCGGTGGATTCGAAAAAAGGCGTAAGCAAGAAACTAAAGGCCGAAGAGCAGGCACGAGCAAAACTTGCTGCTTTCGAGAGCGTTAGAGGTGGCGAAGATTTTAAAAAAGAAACAGAGAGGGCCGAAAAGTATAAAAAGTGCGAACTCCTAGAAAAGGAATTATTAGTAAAGATCCTTAGATTAAACGCCGAGATACAAGAGTGTAAAACGAGCGTTAATAAAACAAATGACGAGCTTGATGAGATCGATGACAAGAAGGCAAGATATTATAAGGATATAGAGAATGAAACGAGGGCGAGAGAGCTTAGGGAACTCTTGGAAAAAAAGGGCTGCCACCTTGTTTCGATGGAAAGGCGACTTGAGGAGTCCAATAAGGACTATGAAGGCGCTAGCAGGAGAGAAGCGGCAATCTATGGGATCCTTGGGGTCCTACTGGAAGAAGAGAAACAAATCAAAAAACTACAAGCGGATTATGAGGTATATGATTTATATCTAAAGGCCACGAGTTCAAATGGCATACCTTTTGCGATCTTAAAAAACAACCTGTCCCTGATAAACGAGCAGATTAATAATGTTTTGGCGAACGTGGTTGACTTTAAAGCATATTTTGCGACCGACGATAACAGGCTGGAGATCCTGCTAGAGCACCCAGGGAGCGAGCTTAGGCCGATAGAGCTTGGCTCCGGAGCGGAGAAGACCTTGGTGTCGATTGCGGTTCGTATTGCCATGACGAGCTTTTCTAACCTGCCACGCGCAAACTTCTTTATTTTGGATGAACCAGGAACAGCCCTGGACGCAGAGAATCTTAGGGCCTTTGACAGGATTTTAGACCTACTTAGGCAGCAGTTTAGATTTACACTCTTGATCACGCACATTTCAGAGATGAAAGACTCTGTTGATAAAATCATTGAAGTGAACAAAAATAATAAATACGCATATATAAAGGCTTAGAACAAAACTAATTATTAAAACAAGGGAGATACGAAATGTCTGAAGGAATGAAAGCTGTACTTGATAGATATGTTGAAAGATTTGTTAGTAGGAAATTTCTTACGTGGCTAACGGCGACATGGCTAGTTTTGAATACGTCGTTGACCAGCGAGGACTGGGTAGCGGTTTCCTTGGTCTACATCAGTAGTCAAGCAGCGGTTGATTTGGCGAAAGCATGGAGGCATGGATGATGCTAGAAAAAATGGAAAATATTTTATTGGATATTAAAAAATACTGGAAATATACCGTCCTGGGAGTCTTAGCCTTGGCCGCCCTTGTTGTGGGGCTTTTGAATAAAGAAAGCGCGACATTAAAGAAAATTGATGATATTGTTGACGATTCAAAAGACAAGATGTCGGATATAAAAATCAGTAAAAAGGAAGTAGAGATAAGAAGCGAAATTAAAAAGAGGTACGTGGAGGAGGAAAGGGAGGAAAAACTACGGGGACTAAAAGAGATCAGAAACATAGAGGACAGGATGAAACGCCTCGCGAGCCTGACAAAATTTTACGCGATGCTCAATCATGATAATAAAAGAAGATAAAATAAATCGAATAATACTTGAGGAAGTTAGAGAAGTGATGCTTGAGCAATTCACTGGAGATCATCTCGTAGCAGCCTTACAAGCCGTAATTCAATCGAGAACAGATGCCTCTGTCAAGAATCAAATGAGGAGTCCAAAGACTCCGGAAATGATGCTCGCCAAGGAACTATCTGACTTGGGACTAGACAGCCAGCTTTACAACACCCTTAAAAACAAGGAACTTGAGCCGAACTTAATTAATCAGGCGCTCAAACTGATTTTCAAGAAAGTAAAAGATAGGCCAGACGCAGGCAAGCTAGGTGTTTTTGATCAATTTTTTAACTTGGACGATAATATTTTAGCGGTCCTAGATGAAGAGACTATTAATGAAATCATGATAGAGCTAGAGGGAATTATGAATAATGCCATGGTGGCACCTGGAGCCCCAATAGATATGACTCTGCCGATGATCAGAGATATTTTTATGCAGGTATTACAGCAAAAGACCGGACTTGTGCCGATGGGGATATAAAATGAGAAAGGTAACGACGACTCTTGTTTGTTTCTTATTTGTGATAAACATAGGAATTGGCAATGCCATGGCCCAAGTTACAGAATTTGAACCCTTTCCTATGCTGACTCTTCATCAGGGGGAAGAGTATGTTGGGGTGCTTTTGTCAGAATCTGATTTTACTGAGATTATTGAATTAAAATTGAATCATACATTTTTGAAAAAAGTAAACGAGATTCTTGAGAGGGAACTTGAGATAAAAAATAAAAACCTGGAAGACACTATGGCGTTATTTAACGATGTGACGAGCAAGATTAAGACAGAGGTTAGAAAACAGTCTTGGTTTGAAAAGAACAAGGGTATGATTGGGGTTGTAACCGGACTTGTAATCGGTGCAGGGCTAACGGTACTAGCGGCGCGGGCTGTCCAGTGATGGACAAGAATGACTATGTTGCAGCCCTTGAGAAGGCGATCTCCGATAAATACGGTTCGGAAGCCTCAAGAGATATTCGGTATTTTTGGGATAGTGATAAAGAAAAAGAATACAAAAGACAATTAAAAGAACTTGCTAAAAAAAGCCTAGAACAGGGCAGGAATAAAGAACAAATTGAAAAAAACGGCTATTTATTATTGAAAAAAAATAGAAAAAGTGAATTATATTCAAATTGTCCGTTGTGCTCAATTAGAACCCAAACAGTCTTTGATGATATCAAGGTTGAAAAATACGAGTGTTGCCAGCACTGCTTTGTTGATTTTGTTGAACACAGAGAAGAACGGTGGACAACAGGCTGGAGGCCGGATAAAGAAGCAATAACATTAGCGCTTAAAAGGAGAAAAAAGAATGTCTAATATTAGCGATATTTTGGCAGGCCTACAGCAGGCGGCGGCCAATGCATATGACGGTGGCGAAGAGACCGGAGCCCTTAAGAGAGAAGAGGGAAATCCCCTTTTGGATTATCGAGTAAACGATGATTTCAAGGTTAGATTTCAGGGAGACAAAATATACATTACGTATAGTATTGAACTCCCGAGAAAAGACTATCATGAAAGAGATTTCGATCTTGATTTAGAGCAAACATTTCAGGACCTTTCTTCCTATTTAAAAAAGGAGTATAAGAAGGTAACTGGAAACTCTGTGCAGCTTAAAAAAGATGGTGAATTGGACAAGGACATTGAGTATGTGTCGATTTACAAGATTCTTGTTACGGCAACGTGTCCATATAAGATATCGGGACTTTAATTAAATGAGTTTGACGGTAAAGGAGATGAAGAAGGAGATCTTGCGTTGCGGCAAGGATCCCGTTTACTTTATCGATAATTATGCAAAGATTTCTCACCCGACAAGGGGGACATTGCCATTTAAACTATTCCCATTCCAGAAGGACGTATTAAAGGAGTTCATAGGCAATAGGTTCAGTATACTACTGAAGGCACGCCAGTTAGGGATGTCTACGACAGTAGCTGCGTATTGTGCGTGGCTAATGATCTTTCATAAAGATCGAAACATCCTTGTTGTGGCGACACAGAAGGCGAAAGCAGCCAATATTATTAAGAAAGTAAAGGTGGTATTTAAGAATCTGCCGGAATGGATGATGATGTCAGAAGTTATAACAAACAATAAGTTCTCTATGGAATTAGAAAATGGTTCACAAGTTGTTGCAAGCTCAACCGGTGCTGACGCCGGTCGTTCTGAGGCCCTTTCATTGCTTATTGTTGACGAGGCGGCGCACGTTGAAAGCCTGGACGAACTTTGGGCTGGCATTTATCCAACGCTCTCCACAGGAGGCAGATGCATTGCCCTCAGCACGCCATTGGGAACCGGGAATTGGTTCCATAAGTACTACATTGACGCAGAGCAGGGGTTAAATGACTTTAAACCAATAAAGCTGATGTGGGATGTTCATCCTGAGAGAGACGAAGAATGGTTCCATAAGGAAACTAGAAACATGAGTAAGCGCAAAATTGCGCAGGAGCTTATGTGTAACTTTAATGCCTCTGGAGATACGGTAGTAACCCCGGAAGACATTAATCGATTAAAGGCGGGCGTTAAAACCCCGATATACAAGACTGGTTTTGATAGTAATGTATGGGTATGGGAGGATCCGATTCCCGGAGAATCTTATTTTGGGGTCGCGGATGTTTCACGAGGAGATGGAGAAGACTTTTCTGCCCTCCACGTTATTAAATTGGGAACAGGCGAGGTGGTCTTGGAGTACAAAGGCAAGCCCTCTGTTGATATGTTTGCTAAGATGCTGTTTGAAATCGGCACAAATCATGGTGCGTGTCTAATGGCTGTTGAGAACGCTGGAGTTGGCTGGACCGTAATAGAAAAGTTAAAGGATTTGGAATACCCATCCATATATCACGCTGAGAAGCACTCACATCAATATGTTGAACCCTTCGCGGCGGACTACACCAAAAACTCGGTGGCGGGGTTTTCGACAACGGCCAAAACCAGGCCGCTTATTGTAGCGAAGATGGAAGAGAGTATTAGAAACAAGGACTTTATTTCATATTCTTCTAGATATGCGGCAGAGCTAGACACCTTTATTTGGTATAACGGCAAAGCATCTGCCAGAAGAGGGTTTAATGATGACCTTGTTATGGCTTCTGCAATTTGTTGTTGGATAAAAGACACTGCTTTGGTTGTCAACAAGAGAGACTTGGCCTATAAAATGGCGTTCCTTAACGCAATGTCAAGGTCGACGTCTATTTTTGATACCAAGATCGTTGGCCAGAAGTCCAGGTCGGCGGTTGAGAAAAAATTTGAAAATAAAGAAAAACACAAGCAACTTGTTGATTTTGGATGGGTACTTAAGGGGTAAAAGATGAAAGACTATAAGCAAGGCACCTCGGGAGCCACTAGAAATCCCAAGAATGAAATATCACCTCTGTTCCGGGGCCTGACAAGGCTGTTCAGCGGGCCGTATGTAAATTATAGAAGGCAGCAGGTACGCAAGGGTAGAAAGAGCCAGCTTCAAACAAGCAAGTTCCTATCGCTAGGTGGACTTGAGTTTAAAAAGGAATATGGACTTGAGCCATTTAAGAATCTCATGGCTGGCCAATTGCAGGCCTCGTCGCGTGCGGAGCGCTACTTGGACTTTGATCAGATGGAGTTCATGGCCGAGATTGCTTCGAGCATGGATATTTATGCGGACGAAATTACGACGGCCACGGATTTTCAAGAAATCTTAAAAATTAAATGTCCTAACGAAGAAATTAAAAGTATTCTACATACGCTGTTTTATGAGGTGTTAAATGTAGAATTCAATTTATTCGGTTGGACTAGAACGATGTGCAAATATGGGGATCTTTATCTCTATTTGGACATTGATGAAAAACTAGGTATTACGAATGTAATTGGGTTGCCCTCTGTTGAGATTGAACGCCTAGAAGGCGAAGACAAGACCAATGCGAATTATGTACAGTACCAGTGGAACGCTGGGGCGGTTACGTTTGAGAATTGGCAGGTTGCACACTTTAGAATTCTCGGAAATGATAAATTCGCTCCCTATGGAACGTCTATTCTGGAACCCGCTCGACGTATCTGGCGTCAGCTCTGTTATTCATATGATACAAAAGTTTGGGTGAAATCAGGGGGTTATAAGGAAATTCAATATGTCGAGCCCGGGGAAACTGTGCTTGCATACGATTATAAAAATTCTCAATTGGTTGAAACAAAAGTTAAGAATGTTGCCTCCATGGGAAGACAAGAGGTAGTTGAGATCCAGACTGCGCATAGGACCATTAAGGTTACTCCGAATCATGGTATGTATGTTAAAACAAAGTCGGGAGAGATTATCTGCAAACAAGCTAAGGACTTGATTGTCTCCAACGGAAAAGGTGGCTGGGACTGTAGAAAGGCAGATAAGCTTATTTTGCCTTCTGGATGGCAAGAACAAAAAGATGGCCATTGTATCAAAATCTCTCAAGATATTTATGAGGGACAATGGCCGGTTCGAAATGTCTCTTGGCGAGGCGAAGATTTTTATACGACTCCCGAGTTCTTAAGGGTTCTAGGGTTTATGATTGGAGATGGATGGATTAATAAGAATAAGCTTGGATTTGCTCTTGGCATTGAAGAAGAACAAAACGAATGTTACGTTAATCTGATGAAAGAGACAATGAGATTAGGTGATCTGGAGCGCGTAGACGCAGAGCATAAAAGAGGTGGACAAGTTAATTTTAATTCTAAAGAAGTTGTATCCATTTTTAAAGAGGCTGGATTCATTTCTGGGTTTGATAAAAAAAGAGTGCCCTCGTGGGTTTATAGTATGAACCAGGAGAATAAAGTCGAGTTCCTTAGGGGACTGATGGACGCGGATGGATGCTGGACTGATGGACGACTAGCGCTATCTAACAAAGAACTAATGGAGGATGTTAGAATCCTAGCACAACAAGCCGGTGTCGCGGTGGGACGTGAAATTAAGTTGGATAGAAAAGCTGGGATCTACGAAGATAAATGTTTTGGAGAAATAACAAGAAAAGATAGCTATAGACTGTATTTGAACCTTGATTCCATAGTTGAAGAAGATGTCACTTATGAGACTGTATGTAGAGTAATCGATATTGGAGAAGAGGAGACTTATGATCTAGAAGTAGAGCATGAGTCTCACAACTTTGTATCGGAAGGTATTGTGGCAAGCAACACGCTTATTGAGGACGCCATGATGGCGTACCGTGTGGTTCGTTCACCGGAGCGCAGAGTGTTCTATATCGATGTTGGAAACATTGATCCAAATGATGTCGAAGCATACATCGAGAAAATGAAGACAAACCTCCGTAGACACCAGATTGTGGATCAGTCTACTGGCCGTGTTGACCTAAGATATAACCCTTTAAGTATTGAAGAGGACTACTTTGTTCCACTGAGGGGAGATAAATCATCTCGGATTGAAACGCTACCAGGCGGAACGTATACTGGCGACATTGACGATGTTAATTATCTGAGGGACAAATTGTTTTCCGCTCTCAAGGTTCCAAAGAGTTACCTTGCACAAGGTGATCAAATGGAAGACAAGACGACTCTCGCGCAAAAGGATATGCATTTTGCAAGAACGGTCCAGAGGCTCCAGCGAGCGGTTATATCAGAACTGTATAAGGTAGCGGTTGTTCATCTTTACACGCTTGGATATAGAGACAAGGATCTGGCAACTTTTACTCTGCATTTAAACAATCCTTCCAAGATTGCGGAGTTGCAAGAGCTAGAATATTTAAATACAAAGTTTGGTTTGATTAACAATACGCCGGAAGGGTACTTCTCTAAGCGGTGGATCTCTAAGAACATCCTTAATCATAGCGATGATGAAATCATCAAGAACAAGATTGAGATGTTCCATGACGCCAAGTTCATGGCGAAGCTTGAATCTGTTGCTGCCGAGGAAGCAGCGATGCAACAGCAGGCCATGATGGGTGGTATGGGTGGAATGCCTGGAATGGAGGGTATGATGCCCGGACCCGAACAGATGGCGGCAATGGGTGCGCCTCCTGATGGCGGAATGCCTCCTGAAGAAGAGACAATGCTCCTTGCGGAACCTGGAGCAGAAGAAGGCCCCGCCCCCCCTGGAGCAGAAGCCGGCCTTGGGATGCCTCCTCCGCCGGCAAAGAGAGATGGACCTAAAAAGAACGATGGTAGATCTCATGGAGGGCCCTTCAAGAGAAACATGGACAAACTTGTTGGCAAGATGGATCCTAGGCAGACAGGGATAGTCCCTCCGGACATGATGTCTTTTTCTAGGGGAATGGTTTTTGGAGATTCTGTGCAGCCCGACCCGGATGAGACGCTCCTTTTAGAGGCGTCTTCAAAGGTTGAAGAACTATTTAAAGATGTAGAACTATCCAAAATTGATAAAGAAAAGATCGATGAACAAATTTCTTATCATAAAAAGAGAAGCAGTAAAAAGTAGGGAGTATATGAATGAAGCACAATAAACGCAGGAATACAGCATTTCTTTTCGAGTGTCTTATTCGGGAAATGACTGT
>Ga0208030_1000347_pt1 | contig 33100 bp, 9 predicted proteins | sample MalvirDeepMed_M9_FD_184246 | JGI IMG/M metagenome (GOLD analysis project Ga0208030, IMG submission 184246) | Marine viral communities from the Global Malaspina Expedition - Malaspina viral metaG DeepMed_M9 (SPAdes) (version 2) | ecosystem: Environmental > Aquatic > Marine > Oceanic | place...
TATCATAAAATTCCCCAAACGATCCTGCACTCTTTCCTATACCAACCTCATTCCCGTATTCTGTAGCTTTAGCAAACTCATTCCATATGTTATCAGTATCGTCAAGATCTTTAGTAGTAAGCGGGAACACAGTAGTTGTCGTAGCGAAATCGGAATCATAAAGCAGATCTTTAGATTTAAGCGGGTGTTCTGGTTCTGCAAATACAGGATACTTAGGTATAAAGTGGGTATCGTCTATAACTTCCACAACCCACTCCCCATTAAGTTCTGAACTTGGACAATAATCTTCTCTTCCGCAACAGCTTGATGAATTACAGTCATCGCCATCGGAATCGAAAAACATGTTCTTTTGAATACATCTCAGGTAACACTTGTTACAATTGCCTGTAGTTTCTGGAGGCGGTTCCGCACCACTCCCACCCGTGCCACCGCCATCGCCACCGCCGGGTGCAGCAGGATCGACATCGCCACCGCCGCCACCGGGTGCAGCAGGATCGACATCGCCATTACCGTTTCCATTACCACTATCGCTTCCCTCTTCCGCCACTATTTCTTCAGAGACACACCCCTGAACAAAGAATCCGCTATTTTCCCAGACACCCGGTCCTGAAACCCATTCATAAGTCTTTTCCCGTTCATTTCCCAGTGTTTTACACATTTTCTCTGTTATTACATCGTATCCATCATCAGAGTGAACTAATAAATCTCCATTTGTATCTTTACACAATCCAAAAGTAGCACTCAGACAATAATTCTTGTCAACTTTAATCTTGGTGTATTCATTAAATTGCAGCGCATCTATAGCACAACCCGCCGCCCCTAAGCACTTAATGTATTCTTGCTCATTTTCCCACGTGGTAGAAGTTACGCCGGGTGGCCAGTATGCAGAATTACCACATTCTTGTGAGGTATATCTGGCATCAGTAGCGAGGTTATAGTTTTTTTCACTTATTTGGCGCTCATCGTTTGAGAGATAGTCTCTAACAACTTCTCCATCCTGATCATAACAAGCCTTTGGATTAAATGTTCCTTCATCTACAAAACTTCCCTCAACCCAAGTTCTATGGTCTTGAGATTCACATATGTTTTGGTTGGTAGTGGACCCCAAAGGATCGTCATTTATCAATAGTTCTTGGTTCCAGCTTCCGGTTCCACCAGTCTCATTAGAGCATTGTCCTGAAGAAGTTATTGTGGTATCCCACTCGAAGCCTTGTGCGATACAAACTTCCTCGGAAGGCACTCCGGTGGGATTTCCAAATTCATCGACGCACTTAGCCGTATTTGTGGCAACATCAATCCTGTTACCATCCGAGTCCCTACAAACCCCTTCATAACATCTATCGGTCTCAGCCTTACATTCTGTTTCTGTTGTTATCGCCTTTCCTGTTGAAGCTACTGTTCCAACAATATCATTATTATGATCCCTACAAGTTACTTTTCGTACATTCAGAAGCCCCTTGATAATGCCACTGTCAAAAGTACACTGGCCCTGATTAGACCATATCCCGTCTAACCAAATCTTTTCTCCGTCTATTAGGTCGTGTGGGTGCTCAGTCTCTACGGCAATATATTTAAACTCTTGTCCCGGTACAAATGTTGCATTTTCGGCACAATGAGAAGGAACTGAAGAATCGGGATCTGCTTCTCCCCACACCTCTGTTATAGATCTGATTTCATTGAGATGGCCCCCTCCAGTACCGTCATCTAAGGGAGGTATGCTGATGGGGGGAGGTAAAGTTATATCAGCATCCGGGTCAATAAATGCAGTCGGATTTAGTACATGTTCTTCATTAGACACATTACCTATGACAAGCCTTTTGCCTATTCTGAACATGTTGGTTAACGGACCAATAACTGCCTTATTTATATAGTGGAAAATCGGAGAATTGGGAACCATAGATCCTGATTGTCGAGCAGTTGGATAGGGGCGGTCTCCATAAGGCCACGGTTCTGGCTGAGCATCTCCACCGCTACCGGGATGTCTCGTATCCTCCGCGCCTCTATACAAATGCCTATCGATAGATCGGTTGTGTCCTGTTAATTGCGTAGCATCCGCAACGTAAAAATCAAATAATCCATAATGATCGATCACGTCGAAGTCGGGTCGATTGCCTTCTCGGTCAGGCTGTATTTCTCTAGCAGGCATTGAGATCGCTATTTTTTTCGCCTCCTGCCCCGGAAATAGATTGGCTCCATTCGGCCCGTCACACCCACGGGTTTGAACCGGGGCATCATCTGGTACTACCAAATATGTACTTTTGGGATATTCGCTACTTGCGGATAAAATATCCGTACTAGAAGGATACATATCTTCTTCAGTAAAGAAGCCTGCGTTATTACTGTGAAAATACTTGCCGCCAGTTTCCGCCGCTGTTCTATCTGCCAAACCGATACTAATCGTATCTCCTTCAAACCATACGCAGGGTCTTCCACCTACACTTCTTGCTGTAATCTTATCAGAGTATTCGTCTGTGCCGGGTATTTTGGGTCCAGCGGCATACTGAACATCCACCACCTCAAGCACCTGCGGGGTTTTTCTGAAAGATTGCTGGCCGCAAACACTAGGAACCTCTCCTTGTAAATCAAGACAGGCGGCGGGATTAGCTCCAAATATTGCGCATCTACCGCATCCATCTTCTGGATTGTCAGGTCCAATAAAATCACAACATTCTGTACAAGGGGGCGTTGGACCACAATTATGCCCCGGAATACTCCTATGCGGTACTATTGGTCCCATTTGAGAAATAGTATTTCCACACGCCAACGGATTAGGACATGGAGCATTAGTAATATTATTGTATCGACAGGTGGTTATATTCGATTTTATATTGAGTCCATGTTCATAATAACTATCGAAAGTTGGAGTTCCATGACCACCCGGATCAAGAGCATTTCCACACCCCAGTTCTAATTGTATATAATAAGCACTTGTTTTCAAGGTTGGGCAAGGGGCTGGAGGATGTATGGTAGAGTCATCAGTACCCTGATATCTTTGTGTCTCACAATCTCCGCAGAAATTACAGTCGGCTCCTTGACAGGATGGTGGACTCCATAGCGGGGGCGCGTTTGAGGCTCCTGCCGCTATTAGGTCCGGTAGTTTGTGATGATGACACTGCATGCCACCAACGAATGGTGGAATCTCACAGCCTGTATCAGGATATGAATCCAGCCTTCTGACATTTCCTGATGAAAACGCACTCTTGAGAGGAGTCCACTCTGATAACCATCTATAGCCATCCCAGTGCATAGGAACGTCTGTTTCGCCAAGCCCCGGACATCCGGGTTTTACATCACGTTTAAAGTGATCACACCCTGTAACTAAAGCATCCTTACATTCTATACAACGTGCACGACGTTTCGATTCGGGGTTTTTAACCCCTATGCATTCATGTTCTTTGCTATACTTAGTGTCTCCCGATCCACCCGTCTCAATCGTGATTCCTCCCCCTCCTATTGTCACGTTTGGCATCATCCCCGCACCCTTACACGCATGTTCACCGGGTATAGTATCGACGCAAATAAAATCTTCTTCACATTGCATTTTTCTGTAATTGAAATGTCCCGTACATCCCTCCTGCCCCAGTTCTCCAGCCTCATCCGGCGTCCATACACCGCCGAAGAGATCGCAATCGGCTTCATTTGTGTAGTCCGTGTTACTGCACGTCCCATCTGTACCTTTTATGTACCAGTTTTGTGGCCCTAAAGAAGTGGTTGGAGGAATACATGCGAAACCGGGTGTATGACCCAAAATTGTACGACCACAACAAAGGTTTCCAACACAAAGCTTACATGTCTTTGTAGTATATGGAAAGGGAACTCCAAAAGGAGCGACGGGTGGCCAGAGTGGGGGTACTGGAGGAGAGATACCGGAAAGGGGGAGGCAACATATCCAGTGTGTATGTACTTCTTCAAGTCCGCATTCGCCCCCTCGATAGAATGGTACGCATGATTGAGGGTCCGGGTTGCACTTACCACCGGGGGCAAGCCCCGTACCATGGCCCTCGTGCGAGGCAATCGCCGGGCCACAGCCATTATCATCCCATACCTGTCTCGCTCTCACTTGATCTTTACTCAGACTCCTCGAAGCCGCTTTATATTGTTCAATACTTATCCATTTAAGCACCGTGGGCCACGTAAACCCTGCTTGTGCTATTTTACCTTCTCCGGGGCAACAATCGCAAGAACAACAGGTATCATCTTTACATATAGGGTCACCATTGGAATCTACCTGTTGGGCTTGAGCATGCGCATTAGGGTCGGAAGATCTACAAACGGGTTTATCAAGAAATCTCAACCTTTCAGAACATTTTCTACATCCACAGGTTAATCCATCCTCGCCGCTTTCTGGATTAGAGCAACTATAATCACAATCACAGCAATGACCTTCTCCAAACTTTAACCCCGGTAACCCATCTGGGCCAGTAAATTGCACAAATCCTGCATCGGTCCACGGAGCACCACTCCAATTTGTATCATGAGTTCCGATCCATTCTCCATCTTTTTCTAGACATTTATCAATAGTGTCGTAAGTTGTCCAAATTCCTTCATCCAAATCACACGCCTCTTTAGTAGTAGCGGGGGAAGTGCTGCATTCACCCAGAGGAGTACATTGCCCCGGCCACAAATCTCTTTCGAGACAGTCTGTTTGGTTAGTGAGCGATAGTAATAGATCGCCAATGTTGTTTTCGTCGCCGTTACTCCAGCATCTTTTAGTTTCACATACAGATTGAGTATTAAATGGGATCCAAGTACCACCACCACCACCGACGCTAACTATGTTGTCACATTCCGCTTTATTCTTTTGCCCTCCAACACCCCCAGCGGGTTGGACACAATAGCCTATAGGGTCACAATGCGCAGAACCCATATAGCCCGCTTCAACCGCTTCATATTTATCACCATTACAGTCAACGCCGCAGGTGTAATCTAGGATCGTGGTTGTTGGGTCGGTGACGGTAGCGGTTAGTGTGGTGGGCATCCAATGGTCGCAACAGGTTGGACAAACTTCTTTAGCGCTAATATCTACATACCAATCTTGAGGGTCGTTAATTTTTGATTTTAAAGTCTGACTACTGTCTTCAGGCAGGATTGAAGTCGGGTCGTCATTCTCTTTGAAGAAACCAAATCCTCTCAGGTGGTAATCGGTAAGTGGTGACGGGATGGGGTTGGAATATACTTCCCAACGGCCAGTATGGGGACAAGCTTCCCAAACCGGAACCTCTCCTTGGCTTCCGCTTTTTCCAGTACGTGGGTCAGCTTCAGAACCGGTAGTTCCATAGCCTAATTCGGATTGGGTTTTACCACATTTCTCAGTGGAAGTTTTATTTTGAACCCTTCCGTCAGAATCTCTTCCGTTGCAGTCTTTCAAGGCAAAATGGTCACTGTCTAAAACATCAATCACCCATAGAGGAAGAGGCGTTTCTTTGCCGGGAGGAGTTATCCATGGAAAAGTAGTACAATTATCCTTTGGGTTAACTAGGTCATCGCAATTATTTTCGCATCCTGACGCCTTTTTCAAATCCCATTGAATTTCTTCTAACTGTCCCCTAGTTAGGATATTAGCAGCAAAGTTTCCACTCACGCCGTCAACCCGTACAGCATCTCCTGTTTTTAATCCATGCCCAGTAGATTTAATAACAATTGGCTTTGTGTTACTTGCAAATTCAATAGTTCCATGTTTTTCCGTTCCATAACAAGTCTCTGATATATAGCTGGCAACATCGCATCTTGGGTATAAACCTGTTCTCCCCCAGTAATCTAAACTTCCGGGTTTTTTTGTCGGAAATACTATATTGGTGTCGCTAAGTATTCCTCCAACAATCGATTCTAACTCGCTTGCGCAAGGTCCACAATAATTGCAATAAGGATGTAAATTGTTTCCACAACAATCTTCGCCACTAACCCTGTTTCCTAAACAATCTCCAATAACGACTCCATTATTATCAACATGGGTACGATTTATAATAGCATCCCATTGTGATTTATATGTTTGACACCACCCAGCAGAGTCAGCTATATCATTATCAAACCAGAAAGGCAAATCTTTTATCTCGCAGTTTAGACCTAAACATGCGGAAATAGCGCCTTGATCCGCTTGTGCTTCTGCGTATGATTTATAGTCACATTGTTTTGACTCAGTCAGCTTATAAGGCTGCTTCTGCATATTCAAAGCTATTGCTCTAAATTCACCGGGATGATATATAGATCTAGTTTTAGAGTCTGGGTCTACCCCTTTTGCCGCCGCCCCTTCTTCGTATAAAAATATCTCGCAATCATCAGAAACCTCGTTATGTCTAGGCTTTCCTCCGCATGATACATCGTGACATGTAAGCATGTTGTCTGGTCTGTATCCTCTAGGATTAGCCCATGCATAAGCTTCGTTGTCTTTATGTTGCAGTTCAGGATTGCTACAATTGAGAATCTGATCCGCCGGTAAGAATAATATCTTAACTTCGCCACCCTGTTCAACAATCCATGTTCCTCTCGGGTGGGCTGGCGTCCACTTATTATCGGAGATTGCCGTACAAACATCTTCTCCCTCAGCAGTAAGAGACGAATCGGAGCATGCTGCATCTATTACAACTGCACATCCATTTTCATTAACGGGAGTTCCCCCGTCAAAGATGGGACTGCCATCATTATCGAAACACTCACCTTTATCATGGCACTCCCCACAAAAACCACACCCTCTCCAAATTAACGCAAATTGTCCCTGTCCTCGTCCAGCCCCCCCTGCACCCAGTTCATCTGGACCAACCCCTTCGGAGGCTAACAACTCCATTAAGCCCGTGTTTGTATCCGATACGTCCATCAGGATAACATCTTCATAGCAATTTACACAAGTATCCTGACCTACCACCATTCCTCCAACAGAGGGCTGGTGCGCGCCTGACTTTTCTTCGGTTATAGAGGCTCCACTACAACATCCACTATCGTCTGGAGCATTGTTTAGCCATTTTGTAGTCCATATATTTGGCTTCCATGCGTTTTTCTCTGTGTAAACCCCACTATTGCTCAAACACTCGCTCTTGTTGTCATCGTATAGAGAAAGGGTGTTCCCAGCTTGGTCGTGACAGTCTCCTTCCAATAAACAATCTCTTTTATCTACCAACCCTTCGGATTTTGATATATTTTCACCATTGTTTTTATCCCAACAAATCCCACTAGATCTACATTCATATTTTTCAAAGATAACATCTTGAAATGGCTTGTTGGCTTCTGCAATAGGAAAGTATCCAGAACCCCTGTTTCTCTCACAGTCTTTTGCTAGTCTCCACCCATCTGGCGACTTATCTTCATCTAGCGCGTTAGCCGCGTCAAAAGATATACAACGCGCTTGATACCAATTTCTTTCACCGTATACAGATTCGTCATCCACCCACCTATAGTCTGAACTGGCATTAATACAGCTTACTCGATCAGTATGTGAAGGCTGTAATGTATCATTTGAAGAATCTATGCATAATTGAAACCGGTTTTCGCATTCTGTCTTGGTTGAGAAAACAACGGAAGGTGGTGACGCGCCATCCCATATTTCATCTTGAGCCTTTTCTATGCTTGGATTGATGGCGTTTTCGCAGTTTCTTACACAAACACACCTGCCTATAGGCTCACCCGCCGAAACTAAAGCATCACCTATTTCACAAGATGCTTCATTATCAAGAGTATCATCAGCATTAAACCATCCGGTAGGAAGAGGATCGCCAAATGCTGAACTGCCTATATTAGGGTCTAAGAAATAGCAATGAGGATCTTTTTTAGGAACCACATCACCATTTTCAATACAGCCCCTTTTCCCTATTAGAGTCCAAGAGTTTCCATCGGTGAATGAATAGCCAGAATTAGCTTCACATGATTGTCGATCAGGAAATCTACCAGTAACCTCATTATCGTCACCGTCTAGACAAACACCTTTGGCTCCACCCTTGTCAGAATCTAAACAGGAGTCCTCCCTCATCTGTCCCGTTTGGGCTGACTCGGCATTTTCATATGCATCCCCCGCTGCATCAAAGCACATTCCCAAGCGGCTACCAACTTCTAATCTAGAAGTGATGAATCTGGGATCGTCGGGAATACCTACGGGAGCCTCTCTGCCCGTGCCCTCTTTGCCAAAATAAGAACATTCGGATTTGCTACCATCAAGATGTGTAGTAACTTCACACGGGTCACATAATTCTATCCCGCTTTCTGGATCGGTTTGACAGCACTTTCTTCCCCTCCAAGCTTTATTAAAATACTCTAGGTGGAAGGTGCTAACACTATATCCTCCAGCAATTCCTTGTTCTATTTGGTTTCTAGCATCATTTCTACTATGAGACTGAACTAAATTAATCGTGAGTTCGGGAGGAAGAAGACAACCAGATTCCCCTAGGGTTCTGAAGTTGAATTTTCCGACTTCTTTACACCCGCATCCTGCATTACAGGGGTGGTTGAGATTGGTGTCGGATAAAAACCCTTGAGGTGCATATAAACCATCAGGATCGTCTCCCATGTAATTCTGATAGCGAAACCCATGACCGGATGTTCTACCGGTTAACCCACCGGCCTCACCCGGTTTTGTGGTATCAAAATTGTCTCCTGTGGCCATAACTTAACCTTCCCTAATACGCCGTGCTAGACTGTGGATAGTCATCATTAGGACCACAATCTTCCATAGTTGTCATGCCTTGTACCATTATCTTTTTACTACAGGCACTAGCCTCACCCTGTTCGCATCCCATCGATGTCAATATTTCCTGTCCATAAAATTCTCCCTGTAAAATTATATGAACCGGGAGGCTTTCTTTCACAGTTTCTGGAGAAGCATTAGCGCCTGTACAATTACTACTTCCCGTCCCTTCTTTTTTGCGTACATATTCAATTGTAATTCGCTTGCCAGTATCAGCACTCAAAAAAGAGTCACCGACCATTAGCCCCTGACCAAGCGGGTTTTCTATTAATACCCTTTGATAAAGCACACTTTTGGCTTCCCTAGGGTATAAAGTATTTCCTGAAAGTGGAAGCGATTCACCTTCAATACTATTTCCGAATTCATGGCAGGGATTACCCATTCTTCTACTATATGGATCTCCTCTGTGAGTTTTAGCAAATTTATCTCCGCAATCAGTATCTCTATCACCTCCAAATACATAATGCTTCATATCTCTTATTATGATTGCATCATAAAATGGAACACAGGTGCTATGAAAATCTTCACATGTCACATAATATTTGCCGCCTGTATCCTTTTTAACTTTACAATTTCCGCACCATTCATAATCTTCTGGATCATATATTTCAATATCTGGATACATTACACTCCTTGGAAAATATGTACCAAAATCGCAATCCTTGAATGAGCATGGGTTTCTGTATAATCTCCCCGGAGAGTTTATGTTATCTAGTATTCCAAAATTAAAGGAGTTCTTACCATCCGAGCCTGCTTGAGGTAAAATACATCTAGTAGCTTTACACAAAGAAATCTTAAGCGGGGATGCTGGCACCCACACTTTTCTTTCTCTATCCCATCGCAAATCAACAGGTCCAACCTTCCATTTATCAGGTCGTTTTAAATGATTAAAATAGAAATGTAGTTCGGGATTTTTATTTTGTGGAACTCCCTTCCACGATCCTGCTGTCCAATTCCCGCCATTCAAAGTACAAATTTCTTCACTATAATAGGGAGTCCATTCCCCACCTTGACTGGCGCATTCGTTTTGATTGGTTGGTATCGGTACGAAAGAACCACCCGTACAACTCCCTTTAGGGTCACATGACCCGCCAGCTAAACAATCTTCTTTGGTAGAATACGCACCCCATTCGCCGGGAGGCGTGGCACTAACGCATCCTTCTTGCGTGCCATATGTATCATTAGAGCATTTACCACCCTGATCACAATGTCCAGCATATATAGGTTGAGTTTGACCGTCAGAATCGATAGTGAATTCATCTGCATCATAATATTCATTTGGAACCGGTTGATTAAGATCGTCATAACCCCATCCGGCCAAAACAAGCGGACCACGAAGAGCCACTGGCCTATTAGCGGCTAGAAGATCGGATGGCGGCGGCTCTGTCCCTAGTGGTGAAACCTGTTCTCCGTAATTAGCTTTTCTGACATTCGCGTCTCCAAGACCTAGTAAATGTTTATTTCTAGATATAACTGACACATTATGTCCAGAAGCATACGGGTTTAGCGTAGCCGCCGTTGGTGCTCCAGACCCAACAAGATTTGACACAGTAGGGGAATAAAAACTGGGAAGAAATCCTTGGGGTATTTCTTTATCAAACGTATCTCCAGAATCGTCTAGCCAACAACCACCAGCATCTTCACAAGTGCTACTATAATCTGCGGCCTGCCAATTGCCCGGTTGAGGATTATCCCCGGAATCGTCATCTAGCTCTGCCGCAACGCATGCGGCCTCTGTTTTATATGCTGGGAAAAGAGTACCATCGGAATTAAAACACCCGCCTAAAATTTTCTCAGCTTTCCATTGTTTTCCCGCCTCCACACAAGTTGCCTTGGTTGTGAATTGTGAATCATTGCAATAATTTCTAATGCAGGCGCTTACTGGTTTACGGAACTGGGTTGAAGTGGGAATGGTAAGACCGTCAATACTCATTGAGGCTACACTTCCCCAACTCCAACCAATTTGTTTACGCCATTCTTCAGCAGGTAGAAAAGTTGATTCAGCATATTTAGAGTTTGGATAAGATATCCAATCATTACTCTCTGAATTGTTAATACAGTGAAATTGATCTTCAATGCCGGGTATAACAACAGGGTCTAACCATTTCCAACTATACCAAGCTGGTTTGGTATCATCCGTCATACCTATTATGTAGGAACCATCACATGTCGTGGCATCTTGAGCAAGCTCGTCCCATTCTCCAGTAAACTCAGTGGTGGTTGTAGTCTCACCGGAAACATCGGAAACGGTTACCGTTCTAACCTCTAAACAAATCCCAGTACAGACTGATTCTGCAAGATTTAAATTCTCTCCCGCGCTAACATTATTTCCATCTGGGTCTGTGTACTTAACTGTATTTACACACCCACCGGCTGTTTGACACCTGCCTCGCACAAAGGTGCCATCGGGAAGTTGTTCAGCTTGATTCTTATCTGAATATATAAAACCAGATAAAAATTGAGATGTTTTATCGTGACTATTTTGTTGTCTTGGATTTATACCCATTGTCCTACCTAATTACTTTGTATATTACGTGGTAACGGCACCGCCGGGGGACTAGTATCAGACCCCCTTAAAGAAGCTGGACGAGTTAATCTTTTATGTTCTTCAGTGTTCTTTTCCATGTCTGATCTATACTTGTCTCTAGTTTGACTGATGCCCTGCCGCAATTTCCACTCCTCCAACTTACCCAGTCTAGGCGCCCAAGTTCGCATTGTATATTTAGTTGTAATTCCTGCTGAAGGATTAGTATCAACTCCAATATCAGTGATGTAGGGAGATAAACCCTGATGAGGATCAAACCCGTTGTTTACTAAGTAAGTAATAAAATCTTCGTCTTTCCCTATAGGTCTTCCTGCGAAGTATTCAGGCCCACCTGTTAATTCTACAAACCCACTTTCGGTAATCTGATGAGATACCAAATCTGCCTTAATTTTAGAAAGGGCTGCTCGATTCATCTTGTCTATGGTTCCAAAATTAGACGGCTGAAAAGTATTATCTTTTTGAACCTCTACCTTACCAAAATCTACCCCTAGTGACCATGGTCCCCAAACATGCCTGTTACTTACTTGAGGAACAGCAGCGCCAAAAGGCTTAAATCTTGCGGGAATAAGATCCCCCTTTAAGATATCCAATCCCAAAGTCGCCAACTCTGCCTTGGTCTCCATTTTCAACTTCCAATTGAACAAAACATTAAATACCATACTTACGGCAGTACGTCCAGACAATGCTTGTTCTTTATCGGTCTCACCAGCATCATATTCAACCGCGTTGCTCATTTTTAATAGGGCGTATGGTTTCAACTTAGGCATAATGGCTGGCGTCCACACGCCATCCCCATCTGTCCACTCACCGGCTGTTGGAGTTGCATTTACGCACTCATCATAGGTGGTGTATTGGGATAGGCTGCAAGTGCTATTAACTTCCGTATTTTCACAGTCTTCTTGATTACTACTAGGCAGGATTGACAGTGGGTCATTACCGCCAGTTACCGCTGCCTCATCTTCGCAACTCCCATTTTTCTTTGGGTTAAAAGCATCTATAAGGTTAAAGCCTGCTTGGTTCTCAGCATTTTTTCTTACGTATTCAATAACATCCGCGTCGTCATCCCACAACCAATAGGTCTCACCATCTACATCAGCCTTAACAAAAACTTTCCCCCTGTTATTATCCCCCGGAGAAGCTTCAGGATCAACAACGGTTATGAACCTGTCTTCTGTAGCAATAGGGTTGACGTTTATCTGCATGTTAGACGGCGGCTTCTCGCCATCGGTACTCCGTATTCCTTTATATTCTTGAGGAAATACAAAAAATCCGCCCATTTTACCCTCATCGCTAGAAAAATTAGCAGATAGAGGATATTTTAGCATGAAGCTTTTTTTAATCCTGTCAAATTCCATCTCTACAAAAGCTTCACTGGCGATATCCCAGTCTAGTTCTAGCTTAGGAGACTCTAGTTCATCATCTGAATTTATGGATCTAACATGTTCTTTAATATCTTCTGGATCATATGGTAATGGCATTAAATACGCCTTGCCGTACCAATTTTGCCCTATATCTGCGAGTTTCCTAAAGATAATATCAATCTCTTCATCCACTAAATTAGAAGGTCTAGCATCAGAATCTATCTCAATACCTCTCCTTTGGGAACCACCAGCGGTAATGATAGAAGGCTCTGAGGTGTTTGACTTAGTCGAGGCCGGGTTGCTAGTGATTTCTTCGTGGGCACTGCCGCCAATCGGCAGGGGTAGATTTGGAGCAGTCGTTGTTGGCATAGGAGGAGGCGGCGGAATCACGGGTTCTATCGGAGCTACGTTATTTCCGCCTTCACCAGCCTTCTGTTTCCCACCCCTTTTGGAGCCGACATAAGTAGTTTTGAAAAATCCCGCTACGATATTGTTCGTCCACTTCATATCTTCTTGAAGTTTAATTCCCCATTGTGCTAGATAATCTTCCCAAGCTGTTTTACTTGAAGCTGCCGCTCTCAATTCTGTTGCAGTAGCTTTGTATATATATTTTCTATCGACAAGCGGGTTATCTTCGCCAAAAGTATAGAGTGGATCTTCAAGCCTGTCTGTTAAGCTAACGCTGCCATCAAGAGATTTTTTAGGTAATTTATAGACTTCTTTCATGTCTATTTCAATAATGGCACTATCCGGTAACATCGCAGCGGACTTACCACCAGTAGTTCGCCTACTTTCGGAAAGAACCGGGTTGCCGAGCGAGTCATATTCTTCAAGATTAGTAAAATCTTCATTTCCCGTCCCGCTACAGGTTGATGGAGAAACAGTGTCACCGTCAACTGTTCCCCTTTCAAATTCGGCGTCGTTGTTACAGAAACAATCGTCCACGTCTTTGATCGTCTTATTAGAAGGAGGTAGTGGAATCCATTCAGCGCAACCGCCGCCTACCCAAACGGCACCGTTGGCAATTAATGGGGACGCATGACAACTCAGGGTTTCACAATCCTCTTTTTTAGCAAGTACCTCACCAGCAGCAGGGCAATTACCTCCTCCAAGAGAAGTAGCCTCGGCATCATTTACGGTGTCGTGACAAACAAAGTTCTCCTTGTTGCATGTTTGACACTCAGCATTTCTCTTTATTCTTGGGCGGGAATGTTCCGCCATGCGGAAGTGCTCGGGAGTGAGCCCGAACTGGTCTTCGATCCTGTATCCCTCCCCTCGAAAAGTATTTATCGCTCTACAGTCGGGAAAAGCATATATATCTTCGTTACAGTTTGGTATCACCCATTCATACATAGACATTAATCCTGCTACAGGATTGAACCTAGTCCAGCTATCATCTCTATCGGCTCTGTCCTGTCTAAAATAGCCGAAGTCTGGGTTTGGGGGATTAAAGTCTTTATTCGGTTCATCGTCCCAGAAGAACCCTTTCTTTGGAACTTTAAGTTTTTTAACACCAATAGTTTGTTTACATAAGCCTCCAAGCTGATGATTAGCTTCATCCTCCCATCGCCAACTACAACCCATTATTCCATCACAAATACTTGATCCTTCGTCTAGGTCTGAAGCCTCTGGAACTATCATTGCACAATAATCAGGTCTGTCGTGCAAACCCCAAGCTGGATATAGGTCTGCATAACCATCACCTCCCGCACTGTCGTTGGGGAAAGATACGGAACCTCTCTTACCATCTCCAAACAGGGGTTGATCTGCTAGTTCCTCATCTGTATCTGATGAATAATCATCGCCACCCAAAATTACATCTCCGGGTATTGTCTGATAAAGAGCGTTTTCATTGTCGCCCCATCCTTCAGCATCCGGTGTGGCATCACGATTATCATTCACTCCTCTTGGCCCAGAAATACGCATGAGATGAGGTTGGTTATTAATAGCGTTAACCCAAAAATCATTCCGATAATCTCTCTTCTCGTAGAGAGTCTGGTTGCCTAGAATATCTCTACCAAAAGAATCTTCAATCATTTGATTGGTATCAGTTAATTCTTCTTCACCGGGGCCTTTTCCAAAGAACCCTTCAGGCAAATCTGTTCTGCTTGTTGGAAATTCTACACCATCAAAATCAGAACGCTGTCTACCGGGATTAAATTGGTGGGGGCACCATTGTCCATGATCGGGAAGGACAGCCACGTCTTCACAATCATCCTTATTACGAATAACGGTTCCTTCAAGATGTTCATAACCGGGGCGGCTTGGGTATGTCGCGGGAGGAACATCTTCATCTTCTTGATCCGCACATGTTCCGCCATCAACATAAGGAGCGCCACCACCTTTGTCGTAACAATTACCTAGTTTTTCACATGCCTGTTTACGCTCAGCAATTGGTACATCAGATAAGTCAACATTTATTGTATCTTTTTGGTCTATACAATCTCCAAATTCCGTTCTGAGAATATCTGTTCCTAAAGAATCAACCCCTACCATTCTTGTTCTAGGAGCGCCCATAAGCATTTTACCTACCGGTAAGTCAGCAAATTCATATCCGATTTTGCTAGATGCTACCCTACCTCTCCACTTCTTAAAGTGTTTACTGGTTAAAGCTGCAACAGCGGGGTCTGGATCATCATCTATATCTATGTGGTTTGGATCAAATTCAGAATCCTTAATCATTTCTTCTAGTATGCCATGGGATGGTACTTTATTTCTATGGATAACTCGAACTTTAATTACGCCGGTAACGCCCTCTCCGGTTTGCGGTATTCTTACCTCTGCCTCAAAAGTCTGTCCTCCTGCATCATGACACTCTTGTAGTGTCGTTATTGGATTATTCCCGTCTTGAGATGTTTCTTTTATTGTTCCCGCCGCATCCCTACACACCATCTCCTTTTGGCCTCTTGGCCACGGTGCCATATCTGGAAGTAACTCTACATAAAAATCGGCACTGGCATAATCGCAAAGATTCTGAATCAAATCCAACAAGGTCATATCATCTGCTTGAATCCTAAAATTAGAATCCAATAAACCATCAGCCCCTTCACCCGTATCTGCGTATAATTTTTTAAGCTCGCTTAAATCTACTTTAAACCTGTTTACGTTTACCGGAAGAGTTCCATATCCAGTTCCCGTAAGATAATTAGCTGGCCCATATAAATAGTCCTGACCGGGTGCATCATTACCATCTTTATCCTTGTTGATATTAGAAACATCTTTAACCAAGGGATTTTGAACATAGTATAGTAACCCTCCGTATCGCTCTTGTCCTACACGCTCACCTGTTGAATCTGTTGGTCTTTGGTTGTCGGGGTTGCTTTCGTCGTCGGTTGACGGACCATGGTATCTATACCCCTTGAAAAACCCACTACCCGGCTCTCTTGTTTTTGGCCAGCCAATATTATCCCCGTCACCCTTTGGCCCGTGCTTTAGTTTGCCATGCTCTGCGTCAGCCGATCCCATTAACATCCATTGTAATACATCTAAAACATTGGTTCCGGGGGGTTGCGCGTAGTCTTCGAGTTTTCCAATCGGATCGTGTAACTGAGCATGCTTTTGAGGGATGTCTCTTTCATCATACGGGGTTTTTCTAGAAGCAGAGTTTTCCCCGTCTTTATCCCACCATATTATGCCCGATTCATTCTTGGGAACAGACCCAAAGCCATAAACCTCCTCCAGAAAACCGTACACGTTTAGGACATTATAGTAGCCCATGAAACCGTGTTTGTAAAGGCGTTTAGGATAGGGGCTAGTTATTGTCTCTAACGACCCATCAGCAGTCATAGTTCTTCCTTGAAACTTTCCCAAAATTACATGGGTTCCAGCAAGTATCGCTCTGGGGTCTTCTACGGTTGCAGATATAATCTTACCACTTCCAGTGCCGTAATCTCTTTCTACATTTGTTAGAATGCCGTTGAAATACCACGGATGGGTTGCGTTAAAATCTTTTCGAACAATATCGCCTTCTTTTCCACAATTAACGCCTGTGCATTCCGGGTCTTCTGCATCAACTTTGTCATAACGATACCAATTAAACCAAACGGGAGAACCGAGTATTGTTTTTTTAATCGGTTTGCCTTCTGAGTCTTCGGCATTTCCCACAAAGAAAAATTTATCGCCATGTGTGTAGGCAAATTTTTTGGCTGGTGTCCATTCGCCGGGTGTGGCTAGTGCTGCACACTCTAATTCGGTTTTGGCGGTGTCATCAGAACATGTTCCTTCTGTAGGATGATCTATTTTTGTCAAGACTGGTAGACCACTTCGTCCCCCTGTGTAAGGAGGATACTTATCTCCTCCCGCTGCGAGTGCTGGCGGGGGAGGCATTTGTCCTAGATTGTCATCATGCTTAAGCGTGTCTAAATCAAATGGTAGGACCGTTTCCTTCCATGGATGATAACCCTCGTGAACAGCATTATAAAACCGGGTATTTCCTTCTGGGGTTTGATCATGCTCAGGGTCTTCAATCAAATTCATCTGCACGGCTGATTTCCAAACCCTAGAGAGAGGTTATAATTGATAACAGAAGCCCCTAGGAAGGACTGCTGACCAATCACCTCATGGTATTTTGACCCTAGTTTTATGTCATGTGCCATCTAAAAACTCCGTGAATTAGAACGCAGGCTGATGGTGCGCTCCATCTGCGTGCTTAGCGTTTTCATCTGCGTAATGATCAGCGCTATTTTTACGCTCAACCACTCTAGGATATTGGAACATAGCCGTTCCCAAATAACTTTTGCTAATAGCCTTCTTCAAGCCGTCTGCGTTTGCCCCCGTATCAAACGGGCCTTCTTCTATTTCATACGTCCACTCAAGACTAAATGTGTATTGTCCATTTATAGCGTCCCATGATTCTTGCGGACCCGCACTTACAAAATAATTTGTTATACCATATTTACCCCGAGGAGATACAGCATCTATTATCTCCCTTATAGCATTACCCTGACCGCACTGCTGTACCGCCGGGTCTACCCACGTAAAACCAGCTTCGTTACAAGATATCTCGGCGTCAACGAGACTGCCCGTATTAAAGTCGGGATGAAAGCACTTGTTAATAACCATGCTTGGTTTACTTCTCATGGCATCATTCCAATCCTTCCCGTGAATAACACCAGATACCCCAACTTCAATACTTAAGTTTCTCTTCCAAGAAGTTTGGGTATTAATATCTTGAAGAACTGGACCCATTCTTCTTCCAAGAACTGCTGTTTCGGCAAAAACATGAGAGGGGTGAATGTCATTAACGACAACGCTTTCAGATTTAGAACAAGGAATTGTATTATTATTACGTGTGTCAAATGACGCCGAATAACTAATGGTTCCTTCTACAGGATTTTTAGTAATTGAAAAGCTTCTTCTGGCCGGATTAAATTGTTCACCAGTGCTAGTTTGAAGTATCTCGTGTAGCTTCGGTTCCAGCCAATGAAATCTTCTTAAAGCTTCTTCATATTTAGTGCGACATTTTAAAGATGGGGCATCGCCCTCTTCAGTTTCCTCGACACTTTTCTTCTTGTGTCCGTGACTTTGATGTATAGTTGAAGGCGTTTGCCCCTTAAACGCAATACCTTCAACCTTTCCAAATTTATCTTGATTCCAAGCAGAGTCCACTTCTGCTTCTTTATCTGGAAGGTGCTCATCTTGCGTTTCTACTACGCCAGTAATAGTGCCAGCTATGCTTCCTTCTTTGAATCCAGAGTCTTTATTGTCTTCAATACTAAACTCTATAGTTTCTGTAGTTAAGCCTATGTCGAATGATTCCTCTGATTCGTAGTGCTTCTCTATATCAAGCCTGTTTCTATCAACAAGAACCCATGATTCTGTTATACTAAATGTGCCTGCTGTTTTATCAATTGACTGAACCCTTTTATAATCACATGCAGTATACTTATGTTGATTTTTAGCCGTAGCTGTCATCCCATATATTCCAGCTTCTTCCGCAGTTCCAATCCTCGGAAGATTAATACCATAAAGATCTACAAAGGCAGAATCACCCAAAAATGGATTGTCGGAACCCAAAGACCCCGAATTGTCGGGGTATTCTAAGTTAGGATCAGTATTTTCCTCTAGGTTAGTCAGGGCTTTTTGGTAACCGGGTCCACGATGTTTGGGATCGGTTCCTGAAATGTAGTTCAGGATATATCCCCTAGCTTGTTGCCAAGCTTCGCCGTCTGGAACAAAATCCTTTTCTTTTAGGTTGTCGGCGTCGGCGGCGGTGTCGGGTGTCCCACATCCCTCAAGGGCGTCGGTCCGTCTCGTTGGATCTACCTGATCGTCACTCATGTCATCCAAAAGATTAGGAGGGTTATCACCACTTTTAGTTGCGGGTTGACCACTATCAGTGTCATTCTCTCCCTTGGTATCAAACACCCTCTTTCCTGTAGCGGACATGGTGTGAGTCAGTGTGTATGTTTTCAGAGCCTTTTGGAGTCTGTATCCACCTATTGGCTTGTATTTTTTTATTTCATTTTGAACGCCTGCGTCTCCAGCATCTGCTAAAACTACCTTTGCATCATAAGCCGTTATTGATAACTCCTTAAACCCACTTAACGTGGTTCCATCCTTTTCGGTTACATGTCTATATCTTTTATGATCCGGGTCTAGCGAATCCGTTATGTTTTTGTAATAGATAGTTTTTCCTTCTTGCTCATCCATACTCCAGTTTTCATTTGCTGATTTAACTGCGTATTTAAAAAATGGACTATTTACACCGTCTAGATCATTAGCTCCTCTGCCTTCGGGATCAACATCTAGCCCCTCTGCGGTTTTCCCCGCGTATAATGCGTCACCATCTGGAGTGCCTGATGCACCCGGTGGACCTTGAATTTCATCAACTTCCATGCTGATAGTATATACCATTATATTTGGCTGGGCAGGTTCTTGAGAAAAATCTATGCCAAGAATTCTAGGATTGCACTTAAAGCCCTCACTATCTAATGCCTGAATGTGTAATTCTCCACCCTCATTATGGTGAGCGAATAGTTTACGTAGTGCCATCTGTTTATTTTGAATGGCTCTATACATCCACTTTTCTTTACTTACATGATCGGTATTATCTACATTTTCGTTGTACGGCTCATCAGTTTCCGAATCTATGAAAGAACCCGCGTAATCTGGCACTCCCATTCCCGCTACTAAAGTTCCAGTAAGTGTAATAGGATATCTTACACCTATGATAGCACCATCCCCAGTCCTATCATACTCTCGGTTAATGCTTACCATTGGAGCAGGTATAAGGTAATTTGTCTTATTGTTTTTATCTTTAAAGGTAACTGGCATTTTTTTACCCCGAAGGTTTACCGGATATGTATAACAATTTTGTGTTGGTTCCACTTCCCATTACGTTAGGCATGGCTAGATTCATATTTGCATTCAACGGTGCATGTCCAGAGGTTACAAGAGATATGTTCTTATTTTGCAATATAGCAGGCTCTAATCCATAATTATCTCTACCTTCAAGCTTTCTTCCTAATCTTCCTTGAGCAGAAAATGTAGGCTGATGTACCTGTAGGAACAGATTCATAATCCCACTAGGAGTATAATACGGTGGACCTTGTAATTTTAACTCTAATGTTTTTATTGCTTGCTCAGGAACCTGAACATATAGTGTAGAAGAATTAAATGTTTCGGGCACAAAACCCTTAGTAAATAATAATCTACGATCTTCAATAGTTGCTAAACCAACATTAGGCATGGCCAGATTCATCGTACTATTAGGAGTGCCACTGCCGGAAACTAAATCCTTGATAAAGAGTGTAATGTTATTAAATTTCGACGGAAGGACATCTTTTCCGCCCTGTGTAAACAGGTCTGACCGGCCAATTTTTGTAAAAGATGAAGGAGCATCACTTTTCGTAAATAGGTTCATTGTGGCAATTTCAATAGCCCCTAACACATATAGGTTCATAAAACTATTGGTTCCCACCGTTGCTGACCCTGTCATCAAAGAGTCTCCAGTCCCTCCCAGCCCAGTTAGTCCGTCTTTGGATCTCAGGAATAGGGGCAGGGTGTTGATAGCCGGATCAGACTTCAAGAATAAATCTACTGTCCCACTAGCTAAAGCAGAAATCCCGCCTGTTGTTACAAAGTCTAACGTCGTATCAGTAGACAGCACATCTTCAAATCCCTCGTACCTAACCTTCGTTGAGTATATCTTAAATTCTGAATCATAAGGCAGGCTGGATATTGGATACTCTAAGAAGAATTTTAGTTCATGCTCTAATAGGTCATTCCTAAAAGAATCTGATCCTTCATGATGTAACAAATAATCGGAAACAACCCCTGAAAAAGTGACTTTCCTAATGTCTCCAGATGGAATGCTCATTTGGCTAGAGGTCCATCCTATGTCTGTCAGATTTTTATTTGACTCCGTTTGTGGTTTTTTCTGTAATCCTACACTTAATAATACCCCACTATGGTGGTTACCTGCATGTTCTACATAGGCATCTACTTCAAATTTGTGTAACTGCCGAAAATTAACAGGCGGCTCCCCTAGAGGCAGTCCTACATGAGTAGATATGACATTATTCTTATCTCCACCCCCGCTAAAAGCAGCCGGTGCATTAGTATCAGTACAATCATCAAAACTCGCCGCAGTAGTAATGGTGGTGTTTCCTGCTACCCCCTCTGTAGCTTGAATAAGAACAACTGTTCCATCTGAAAAATCATAACCACCTGTCGTAAAACGTACCCTAGAACTATCTGTGACATAAATTGTACCATCGTGACCATTAGAACTTTCAATTATTTGTGCAAGGTTTTCAGCAGCAGCACCCCTACTTCCTCCTGCATTGAATTCTGTTGCTGCCGACGCGCCATAATCATTCTTAATCGTATAAGTTTTACTTGTGCCAGCAACATCTATTAAGGCGATAGTTCCATCATTAACATCGTCAAACTCAGTGTCTCCAAATGTTAGAGAGGCAGTAGCCGCAATGTTATCTTTTGCTCCCCATAGAGTTTTATCATACGCACCACCTTTAACAGGGCCAAAACCTGCGGGTATACCCATGATACTACCGGATTCAACCACGAACTCAATATAATCCGCATCACCAACCGCAAACCCTGTTCCGAATGTATTACCTTCAAAATTACTGGTTGTGACAGTAGGCACTGTAGCCGCTGTTACAGTTACTGAGATTTCAGCAGCAGAATCGTCACTACAACACGCTCCCCCACCAGAAGTAACCCCACCAAGAGTGAAAGTAATATTAACAGGACTACAGGTTTGGGTGTTTCGGACAACGAAATCGGGATCGCCTGTCATCCAAGAAAAATTATGAACCATGTAAAACTGATTGCTTGCTCCGCAATACAATCTAAGCCTTACGGTTCCCACTCCGCAGTCAAGAGAAACCGTTCCAGAGTCCCATAAGCCGGTGTAACTGAGAGGTTCAGTGTCAGTAAAAGTAGCTGCGGCATCATATGTTAAAGTAACCTTCTGACCTATCGCTCCTTTATCAGTTCCCAGATCCGGTAAGTTTATGGCAGTAATTTCAGCCGTCATGGAACTGGGGAGGTCGCTACAGCCACACTTGGTAATTGTACCCGTTGCTAGAGAACTTGTTCCATCCAAAAACCCTTGAGGGGGATGTTCGGTGTCAACCCACCGGCTTAGTCTGAACCTGTCATCGTATAAGTCCTTGACTTCGCTAGACGTTAGAGATTTGTCCCCTAATCCAACCTCATCAATCCACCCGGTGTAATGACCCTCGTCTATTGGGTATTCTCTTTTTCCTACTAAAGTATTGGTTACCTGCATCAGTTCTAAATTGCGAGTAAATGGAGCAGAAACACCTTCTTCTTTTCCGTTCACGTATATTTTAAGACTTGCGTCTCCTGAAGTATAAACTCCGACAACCTGCGCAGGATAATCATAGTCCGTGAAGGGCTTAGTACTGGTGGCATAATAAGGAACATTTATACCACCAGAAATGGAAGTGTCTGCCCTTACATAGAATTTCGCATCATAATCACACCCCAAGACTATCGTTGCAGGATCTGCATTATGTTGGCCTACAAGAACACTTCCAGACAAGTCTCCGCTGGGAGTTATTTTAGCATAAACCGAAAAGCCTCTAGTAGTGTCTATCCCACTGCCAGCGTTAATATATCCGCCTTTACTCAGGTACACAGACCTTTCTTGTATGCCGTCATCCCCATATCTAGATCTTAGCTCTCCAGCCTTAAACCATTGACCAACACCCCCGGTTACTGTGCTATATTCGGGAAATATTGAGTTGCCAGATTCCCACGAAGTATTATATACCCTAACCGCCCCATCGGTTATACCACTTCCCTCAAATGGGTAGTTTATCCTGTTAAAATTAGTGGTTAAGGTATTATGTTTGGAGCTTCTCCAGTAACCAAACTCCCTATTGGTTCCTAAAGGGAGTAGTTTTTCTTCCCCGGTGAATTCAACTCCACCGTGAATAACCAGTCCTAATGTTCCTGAAGATGTAGCCATCAGGCAGTATCCCTTATCGGCATGCTAGAGTTTGTCGGAGGTCGAAGACTGCCAGTGCCGGTTGCAATGTTATCTGCTGTTCGACGCGCCTCTTGACTCACCGCACTAAGTACTATATTCCTGAAACCTTCCTTGAGGGTTTCGTCAGCAAGGGTTCCACCACCTATCAAACGAACAACTAGTTCGCCATGATTGATATCTGTCTTAACTGCGACTTCTTGAGTTCCGGCTGCTCCTGCTCCCGTAACAGGTCCAACGCCCCCAACGGGTCCAACGCCGAACCCCTGAATCCAACCCTTAAATTCTTCTATGACTTCCTTGACCGCGTCAGTAGCTGGAGCATCAGTACGTTCAAGATCACGTAGTCCCTCTCGACCAGTCCCACTTCTTATTGGTAGTGCTCTATTCGACTGGAAAGGAACTCTATCCCCGCGCCTGAGTGCTTCTTCCCTACCCGCACGCATCTCTTCTCGTCTTGCTACGAGATTCGGATCATTGAATCTCATTGACTTCAGTTCCTTCAACCGTGCTCGATCTTTATCACTTCCCCCTCTTCCGCGTAGACGGTTTTGAAGTCTTATCATCTCTAGACCGCGAGGCAAATCGCCACTTTCTTCAATTTCTCTAAGTCGTCCTATAGCTGCTTGTTGTTTCTGCCTGCCAAACCCTCTTGTTTGAGATAGCTGTTTAAGTCTCTTGTACTCTTGAAGAACATCAAACCTTGATTTCTTACCACTGGCTTTTCGTTGTTCAAAGAGTGAGGGAGGTGCTTGCACCATTGGTGCTCCTACTGGCACACCCGCAGGACCAGCACGGCGAGCAACTCGTCTTGCAGCAGCGCCTCCCGCTGGCGTCGCACTAATTGCTCCCATAGCATCCATACCGATTCCAGTTGGTGGAATAGATAGTGCGCCACGACCAGCAGCACCAGCACGGAATCCGGTTGCAGTCCTAGGAAGTCTGGCTGATGGTAAGTCAAGAGGGGATAACTTCGCGCCCTGAGCGAGTGCTGCTTCTTCTTTAATCTTTCTGTTATAAGCCGTCAGTTGACTCTGAGATTTTCGCGCAGCAATAGCTCGATCCTGCGATTCCCTTTTTTCCTTTATCTCTAAATCCCGTGTCTCGACGAGCCTGTTGACCAAATCTGTGGTCATCTTGTCGTACTCACTCAAGGCACCGTGCTGCCCTCCGACGCCGCCAACCTTGTAGGGCGGCACGGGCCGCCTGCTGGCCGCCTTCTTTTCTTTCTCTCGCTTAAGCTTTAGTGCGACTCCATGTTTGAGCACAGGCATCGCTTGGCCTTCCCTAGGATGGCCCGGCGGGTAGACCGGAACATCATCGGCGTTACGAAACACACCCTTATCGTCAATATGTAGGGCGGTACGTCGGGCTCGGCGTTGCGGATCGTGACGCACCTTCTTTGGTTTCTTTTGTGGAGGAACGGACATCATGTAAGCCCCACTAACCGCCGGATCATCATCCACCCCGGCTATCGTGGGGAATCGGTGCAAGGGGCCGGAGGCGGCACTTGCACGGGACGGCCCGGCACCGCTAGAAAATGCGGGTGGTGTCGCCGGGGGGACGGGCACGGCACGCCTGCCCGGAACGGGTGCATCAGCGGGCCAAGGGCTGAACTCGACAGGTGGGAACTTAGGCTCTTTACCGCCCATATCTCCACGGAGTGTTCTATTTAATTTTTCGATCTCTTCCGTTAGGAAACCGATTTGTGTATTAAGCTTCCCCATTTCTACCGCGCCGTCATTCACCTTTCCCTTCCACGTATTTACAGCCCCTACAGCATCTTCCAAGTTTCCAGCAAGAAGACCTGAACCACGAGCTATTCTAGCATCCATCTGTAATTTCTTCTCTCCCGCAACGAGTGTTGCAGCAAGACTGTTTAAAACTCCTTCAGGTAGACCCTTAAACCCCGGATCCTTTCCCAATTTACCGCGAATCAATTTGATCCTTTTGCTAATAGCTTCTTTCCCTTCACTAATCTCCTTCGCTGCATCTCGAAAAATTCCTGCAAAATCGGCTACTCTCGCATCGACAAGTTGTCCTTCCTTTGCCACTGCAATGTCCTTCTTCTGCAAAGATATAAGTGTGTCCAGCCGAGCGCGGAGTTCCTCCTGCTTAGCGTCTGTTAGCAATGGTCTTTGGTATCAATGGCGCACCAGTAACATCACTAGCCCCAAGCAGCGCTTTAAGTTTTTTCCGAGCCGCTTCCTGAATTTTTGTGGCTTTATCCGTGGCCACCCCTAATGTAACAGACCTTCGGCCAATTGCTCTCCCCTTTTTATCAAACTTCTGCCCAACGTCCTGTCTCTGTACAAGCCCCGCTTCGGCTGCTGCTTTCAGATCCGTCCTCGTTCTTGTCAAGAACTGCTTCCCGCCGATCCCCTTCTTTAGTTCCTTGGCATCGAACAGCGTCCTGAAAATCGACGTTGAAAAAGATTTTGCTCTTCTTTTCGCTGTCGAGATTCGCGCCCTTGCGGTATCCCTATCGGGTGTGAACCTCGACTCAGTTGCTTTCTGTGGGAACTGTATTTTATCAAGATCTCTAATTATCTTGGCTTTTTGAGACTCTTCCTCTATCGAACTCCGTCTCTTCAATAAAGTATTTAGTTCAACAAGAGAGTCTACGTTATTAGCCACCGCCGTCGCAAACTTGCTCGCGGTCACACTCACTTCGCCAAATTCAAACGTTTTCTCGCCGGTGATACTTACTCCTGCTTTCCCCCTTGCCCCCCCTCCCGTATCTGCCGTTACAAACTTGTCTAGACCCTTAAATAAGCCTACCACCGCTTTAGCTTGTCTCAGTTGTCCTTCATCTGTAGCTAATAGTCTCTGTTCTCTTCTTGCGTCCACCTGTTTAAAAAGCCTTTCCAGAGAACGCAAGAATCTATCATTTTGAGTTTCAATTACCCCACTAAATATTTTAACATCCTGTCGAGCCAAAAGCTCTTCAAACTGTGCAATTTCGATTGGCTGATCCAGAAGGTCTCTGATCTTAGTAAGTAATTTTACTTCTTCCGTAGTTGAACCCACAATAGCGCTAGCCTGCTCGACAGTTATCCCGCCGGGGACTATCTTGTTAAGCTCAGTGACCATTGCAAGACGTTCTGCCTGTTGGCCGGTAGCCTGCGGTCTCTTTATCAGAGTGAAAATCCCTTTAACTTCTTTGAATACCGCACCTTGGGCTTTTAATGTCTCTCTTACCTCTTTCTCTTGGATGTTACCCAATTGAAGCAATTGTAATCCGAAGTCGTTTAGCTCTCCAAAAATTGGAACTTCGCCCAGAGATTGGAAGGTCTGTCGTCCCACGCCCCTTCTACTTTGCGGTATCCCTGATAATCCACCTACGTTAGCTTGCCCAAGCCTTCCTCTAAATTGACCACCCTTCCCTCTTTGCGTGCCTTCTGCTATCTGTCCAAGCGCGGATACTGTATTGTTTTGTATCGTTTTAGTAATCCTTAAGGCTGTTGCACCCTCCCTGCGTTGCTTGTCACTTCCAAAAACTAAGTTCGACAAAAAGTCTCGTTTTTGCTTTCCTACACCTGATTCTTTAGCTCGCTTCTTCTCTAAGATGGCAACTTCTTTACTGGTATCTCCTAGCTCCTTCAACGCTGCTGATGCACGCTTAAGTTGTGCGATTTGTTCAACTGTACGGTCTCGTATAGCTTTGGACTTCTCATCATTGTTTGACAAAGATACTTGGTTTGCGTCTATCTGTTCTCTAAGAGCCGTATATCGCTTTATTAAGGTCTTATATCGGTTTATTAAGGAAGCTACCGACATCTCAATCGGTTTATTATCGGTAGTGGTTTGTTTTCCAAGTAGCTTTCTAGCCCTTTCTACTCTACGATTCGTTAATTCTTCCAGAGTCCGCTCTCTGCCAGAAAGCTTAGCCAATTTTTCCGATCTCGCATCTTCCAAATCCAAAACTGCTTTCTGTTTCTCAGTAACATTACTTTCTAGCTCAATCCGTTTCGCAAATAACTGCTGCAAAACTTGGTTATGTTTGTTCTGGAGATTGGCAGCTTCCTGCTGGGCTTCGAATGTACCTTGAAGAGCCTCTCCAAGTTCCTTAGCGGCGAGTTCAGGTCTATTTGTAAATTGCTTACGTTTACTATCGACACCTAACATTTGCAAAATTTTTACTTCCAATTGTCGTTTAATAACCGTCGATTCTTTACCTAGATTAAGCCCTTTTAGTACTTTGGTTGCAAAATCTTCTTTTCCAAGTTTATCAACATCTCCACTAACTGCGCGGATAGCATTAGGTAAGTTCGCAATTGCGTTAGCGGCTGCTTTAGTGTTATTTGTTAGCTTGTTAACAAAATCTTCTTTTAGCCCTGATCGTTTTAAGAAGTTGGCATTACGCTCAACCTCTTTATTGAACACCTTCATGTCTAATATGTCTTCTGGCTTCTTTGTTATCTCTGTAAGTTGCGCTATTGCTGGAGAAGTAAATCTGTCTCCAAGCTGTCCAAGTCCCGACGCAAAGAAGAGCAGGGTTTCTGTAGTCTTAGAAATATCTTGAGACATCGTTCTTAAAGCACCAGAAACATTAGCAGCGTCTTGAGCAAACTCAGCCGATTCTCTCAAGGCTTTGTTTAGTCTCGCTTGAATAAATGCTGCTTCAGTTGCTTCCGCCGACTGCTTGTGTAAAGCAGCTATATACTCTCTGCTAGATATTCCTTGAGATTTAGCTACTTCATCAATATGTTTCCCAAAGTTACCTACAAAACGTTTTACGACTCCTGCACTTTTTTCTTGTTGAGCAGATAGCAGTTCAGAAGACGATTTAACATCCCCCAAGTTAGTAATAATAAGGTCTTCTGGAATTGCTATATTTTTGATTCTCTTGGCAAAATCTACTTCCAACGCCTTGGTAAATTTTTCTAGTCTATTTTTATCAGCAGTAGCGTCTGTGTGCCCAGTCCCCTTCTGTATTTTCAGATCGTCATTAATTTTACCTATTACTTCCCCTAATTCTTTCTCTCCGCTAATTACTTTGTCTAGATTCTTCTCTATCTCTTGCCCAGCTTTTTTAAACCTCGTTTCCATTACTATTGCTGATGTATCCGCAGCCGTAGTCCAACCAATAATGGCACCAACAGCCGCCCCGAGAGCAGTGACAATCGCCCCACCGACCCAGCCAACAGGCCCTGCTATAGCAGCAAGGAGTGCGATACCCCCGACGATACCCGCACCTGAAACAGCCCCGGCTTTCTTTTTCTCAGTGTCTTGTTCCGCCACCCTTCTCTGTAATTCTTTTTCAGTCTTAGATTCCATAACGGCTTTGGCAGCCGCTGCATCTGCTGCTGCCGACATTGCCCGACCAAGCTGCCACGCAGCAAAGGCAGCAGCAATTACAGCCGGGGCAAATGACTTAAACGCACTAGCGTTATTCTCACTCACCTTCAAGAAGGTTGCTGCTTTCGTAATCGCATTTTCAGCTATTTTCGATCCTATCAGCATTGTAGTAACAGCCAACAGGGTGCCAAACGTTGTAATAATAGAAGTCAATGACGTAACAAATTTACCCGTCGCACTATCGACATCGACAAAGCTTTGAACAGTTGCTGATATAGCAGAAGCAAGAAAAAGCGTAGAAGTAATATCTACACCCCTTTTAACTCCCCTTTGCCCCGCACCCGTGGCCGGATCGGCCTTTTTACGCTCTGCTTCTAATTTCTTATTGCTTCCGGCAAGCAGTCTTTCGCTAGTAATGGTTTTCCTGCTAGTTTCCGTACCGTCTTTTCTTGCTCTAGCCTCTTTCTTTATCTGTGTCACTAGTTTGCTTGCTTCTCTATTTATATCCTCTTCGGTAAATACTAGCTCACCGCTAGCATCCGTCAACTCTCTCATTTCTTGAGCTACTTTATCGAACTCGTTTCCGAGAGTGTCGAGTTTTTTCCGGGTGTTTGAGAAGACATCGCTGGTTTTCTCCACCTTTTGGCCTAACTTTTGGGCTTCGAGTAGTCTGGCTTGCATCGGGGTTCTTGTCGGGGGTGGACTTGCGTAGCGATGTTTACCGCCGCTAACGACACCGCCACCAGCATACCTATTAATAGCGCCAAGGTTACTGTAACCATAAGCTCCAGCAGATTTTTTATTAATTACAAACTCACCGGGGGTCAACAAGGCTGGTACGGTATCGCCACCACCACCACCAATCGCTCCCCCTTTCGCTTTTTTAGTCCTTTTAGTACCCGCAAATCCTAATTCCCGTCCTCTTCTAGAGTTCTTGAAATCTTTAAGTTTTTTTCTCATACCTCCCCTGCTTACTGTGGGATCGTCTCTATACAATTGTACAGTCATCTCCTTAAGCAGGATATTTTCTGCGGCTGCTGTCATTTTTCCTATTTTTCTATTGCCTATCAACTTCTGCCGAAGGGCCTTACCGCCTACTTCTGAGAACAAACGTGATGAGCTACCCGTGCGGCTTTTAGCTTCTATCCAACCACTGCCCATTTTTCCATCAAATGGCTTGCTCCCACCTGTATCACTCGATTTCTCCATCTTTTTATCGCCAATAAGTATTTCTTCGTATGCCCTTCCACGAGTACGAATATTCCCATAGGCAAATTCCTGAGCCAACTTTGCTTTCTTTTTAGACTGAATACTGCCTATCGCTACATCTGCATTGTATGGCGTATTAGTAAACCTAAACCTTACGCTATCATTTGGATTAAATACGTGCTCTGCTGCATTAAAAAGGGCATCTGCACTCTTACCATGCTGTTTTTTATCCGGGGTACGAACACTTCTCTGCACAGTAGCCGATTTAAACCCCTGTACCTTGCCGCCTACAGGAACAACCCTCCCGCCACCCGCATACCTATTAATCCCTTGCAGGGCACCGGCGCCAACAGAACTAACGCCCCTTCTAGAAACTACAAACTCACCCGGTTCCAACATTGCAGGCACAGTATCTCTGTTGCCTTTACCGGGAACGAAACCCCCTTTACTAAACCCAAACACTCCGGGTATAGCGCCCCCTCTTGGTCTATTACCTCTTCCTGCTCTTCCCCCGACAAAGCTAGCAACACCCGCGCCTAATTTGATAGCCGACATCGCAAGTAAAAGAGGTATAAGAGGTTTAATGGCCTTGACAGCATTAAGAAAGGCTTCAGCCATCTTTAAGGCTATATCAATCATTCCCCTGAGAGCCTTGTCTTCTGAAATCTCTCTTATCAATGCCGTAAAAGATTCTTTAGTTTTTGTAAATTGAACAGCTAGGGAAGCTTGTGCAGTTTGAGCGTCTTTCGCTAAAGATCCTCCACCCTTCATTGTAACATTAAGAGCCGATTGAGCTTTGTCGAATTGCTGAATTAATGGGATAACTTTAGATACCTGTCTAAAACCACCAAGCTGTTCAACTATCTGAGAATACCTAACGTCTCTCGGGTCTAAGCCTTTCAACGCAACATTTAATCGGGTCTAAGCCTTTCAACGCAACATTTAATCTTCTAACAGCTTCATAAGGACCAACAAACTTTCCTTCTAAATTCTGTAAATTAACCCCAAACTCTTTTAAGAATCGGATAGTTGAAGGTCTTTGCATCCTAGTGAAAATGGTCCTGAAACCAGTTGCGATAGTTTCTGCCGTTTCTCGCGTGGTGCTTCTCACAGAAGTGAATAACGCAATCAATTCTTCTATTTCGCCACCAGCAGATTTGAATGCTCCACCGGCCCTTCTAATAGCAACACCGATATCACCAGCCTCAACAGCAAACTTACCGGCCACTGCATTAATACGTCCTAGCAATTTTTCTAACTCTTTAGCTTTTATACCAAACTGAGACATCGCAGCGATACTAGTTTCTGCCGTGCTGGTAATGTCATCAAAAGTGGGAGCTAGAGTACTTTTTGCTAGAGCTTCTAAAGCCGACCTAGTTTCCTTAGCGGTTAACCCGGTTTGAGCCAATATACGAGTGGTCTTAATAAGGGATTTAGAGGAAACGCCAAAGCCTACAGCCAATCTGGTAATTTCCCTAGTCAGCCCTCTCAAGTCCTCAATACTTTTTCCAGTTACTTGAGATACTTTAATTAGCTCTCTTTCAAACTTGACCGCCTCACTAGTAGCATTCCTTACGGCATTAGAAAAAGCCACCACAATACGTCTAGCCACATCGTATTTGGCGATATAAACTACAGCCTCACTTAAAGACCTTCCTAGTTTCGTAAAGTCACTACCAGCTTGTTTTGCTGCTTCACCGGCCTTTTTGGTCTGCGTTTCGATACGCTTCAATTGTGCTGCTGATTTACCACTACCCTTAACGTCTACATTAATGGTAGCAGATCCCCCTAACGCCTTATTTATGTCGGAGGCTACCTTGCTCAGGTTTTTAGGAGATTGAAGATTAATCTCGGCGGTTAAAACAAATTTACCTGCCATTGTTTAGGCTCTCTAAAAAAATGGACATACCGGGAGCGTTATAAAATACGCTATCCAGCATGCCCACTAACCGTATTGTTTTTAGCCTTCAGATACTTCTGCTTCTACTTTTTCTGCAACCTTCTTTTTCTTCTTGGGAGCAGCTTTTTTTTCAACCTCTCCCTCATCTTCTGAAATATCACCAGTTACTTCTGGTTCTTCCTCTGTCTCAACGATTGGCTTACCGTCGTCATCTAGGAAGGGAGAAAACTCACTATTGTATTTCCCCTCTTCAGTAACTGGATTACCTTCGGCATCGACAAAATTACCCTCTTCGTCAACGAATCGACCCTCCTCATTTACAAGACGGCCTTCATCGTCCACGAAACTGCCCTCTTTATTTATAAGCCTTAGCTCTTCGTCTGCAAACTTATATTTAACTAGGAACTCGTTCTCTGGCAATCCCTTGTCATAGTTTGGATCAAGCTTATAGAGCTTTTCTGCCAGCTTTCCTGCGGCAGCAGCAACATATGGTTCATCTCCGTTATCTTGATACTCCTCAAGACTGCTAAAAATAGGTTGGTTTTTAGAGTCAATAATACAAACAGAAGCTAAATAATCAAAACTAGCATTGTCTGCCTGACTTTCAGCGGTGTTGGCGTCCATCACACTTCTTTCCGCTATTAATGCTCTAAACTCAAGCCGTGCTTCCTTCATAGAAAAGGCAAGCGCTTTAGCTTCTTCAAGCTTAATACCACCCTTTTGAAGCTTTCGTTCACCCTCGTTGATAGTCTTCAAGACCTTTTCATACTCTTTTTGTTTAGCTTCGTCCCAGACACCCTGTTCTTGAAGGTGGTCATCAAGCTTTTGCTTCAAAATTGCCCCGCTTTCTAAAGCCTGCCTGAAGGACTTTAGGTATTGTAGTTGTGCCCCGTTTTTATCTTTCGCGGTTGGGGGTCGAACCACAACGGTTACCTTATTACCATTAGAATCTTCAGATTCTACAGTTTCTCTTTTTTTCGTGTCATCAGCCATTCGTTCCTCCTTAGTCCATATCTGTTACGGTTTGTTTTACCGGTGCTACCGGAAGTTGAAAAGAATATCTTAACCATTTAATGCTGTATTGTGCAAATTCAGCCTCCAAATTACGCATTTGGTTATTTCCCCTGTCCAAAATTTCTGACCTTACTTCTTCATACAAATCTTTCATATGTTGCTGTTCCGGGGCTAAATCGCCATCCGTGTCTTTCCCCCATAAAAATCCAAACTTGTCTTCTATAGTACTCAGGGCACCAATCATAGTAGTCTGAATTTTTTTCTTTCCTATCTTTAATAGCCTGTCTTTAGAAGAGTCTAAATACCTATCTTGTTTTACACGCTTAAAATCCTCAGACTGCCTCACTAGATCCTGAAAGTTATCATCCATTATTTATTTCCTTTTAGAGTTGTAGATTGCTGTCTAGCCGCCTGCATTTGTATTTCACGTTTAACATCTCCAAAGTTCTGATATTTAACTTCGCCTTGCTCTTCAACTTGTTCCCTTCTACTTTTTACAATTCCTTTGGAGATTGGGTCATTAAGTTCATACACGCTTTTGGCATCGTCTGTCATTACAAAAATTTCATTTGCGTTACCCATATCTGCACCTGTTATATCATCCATTCCCGCTTCTTTA
>Ga0208030_1000349_pt1 | contig 32827 bp, 44 predicted proteins | sample MalvirDeepMed_M9_FD_184246 | JGI IMG/M metagenome (GOLD analysis project Ga0208030, IMG submission 184246) | Marine viral communities from the Global Malaspina Expedition - Malaspina viral metaG DeepMed_M9 (SPAdes) (version 2) | ecosystem: Environmental > Aquatic > Marine > Oceanic | place...
GAAGAAGGAAAATCTGTCCCAGACAATATGTTTAATTTGTTTATCGGACAGAAGACAAAAATAACAAGAAAAAGTTAGGAGAAAACATGGCAAACGCTATAAAGAAAAAAGAAGCAACAAACGTTGTCGCATTTGATCCAAGCATGTTCGAACAGGACGCCAATGCTGGATTAGGAAACTTGGGAATGGAAGATCTTGCTATTCCTTTTCTTCGCATCTTGAGTGATACATCACCTCAAATCAAGAAGCGAGATCCTCAATACATCGAGGGAGCGGAAAGTGGAATGATCTACAATACGCTTACCAAAGAAATCTATGATGGTGTGAAAGGAGTCAAGGTTATTCCTTGTTCCTATCAGCGTCAATTGATTGAATGGATGGATAGAGGGAAAGGAACAGGAGCTCCTGTAAATATTCACCCAGCGGAAAGTACAATTCTTACGCAAACAACTCGTGATGATCAAAAGAAAGATAGGTTGGCTAACGGTAATTATATCGAAGATACAGCCAATCATTTTTGCTTGATTGTTAATGACAATGGAACTTCAAGTCAGGTTCTGGTTGCAATGAAAAGTACACAACGAAAGAAATCCAAACGATGGAATTCTTTAATGTTGGGATTAAAACTCAAGGGGGCGAATGGTAATTTATTTACTCCGCCTTCTTATTCTCACATCTATGTTTTAAAAACAATCGCCGAATCAAATGATTTAGGTGAATGGTACGGATGGGATATTACCCGTTTAGGACCAGTAGAGGATGGTGAGATATATGCACAAGCTAAAACATTTGCAGAAAGTGTGGCAGCTGGTGAAGTAAAAGTGAAACATGAAGAAGACAAGGTTGACACTGAGGAAAAAACTCCTTACTAAAGCTTAAGTTATATATTCTTTTAGAATGTGTAATCTTCGAAAATAAGAAGGGGTGATCTGTGGTAACCTCGCCCCTTCTTTAATGAATGAGAAAGATTTATGGACGACAAAGAAAAATTTATACAAATATTTAGTGGCTTGGAAAGAGCCTATGGTCAGACACAAAGTCGTGCAAAAAATGAGGCTGGCAAAATTGAAGCCAAGTCCTGGATTCAAAAAGAACAATTAACAAAAGAAAAATGGTATGACCATTTAGAAGGTCGTGAACCGAGCCTAGGGATCATTCCTATTCGGGAAGGTAATACCTGTAATTGGGGAGCTATTGATATTGACTCCTATGATGGTCTAGACCACAAGAAATTAATTAAAAAAATTGTCGAAAAGAAATTACCACTGGTTGTATGTAGATCAAAAAGTGGTGGCGCACATATATATTTATTTGTACGCGAACCAGCAACTGCCAAAGATATGCAACTAAAATTAACAGAGATAGCTGCATGGTTAGGCTACGCTGATTCAGAGATATTCCCAAAACAAATTGAGCTGAACCCCAAAGCCACAGGTAATTTTTTAAACTTACCCTATAACCATGAAGAACATCCAACAAGATATGCGTTCGATGATGAAGGTAATGCATTAGATACGTTAAGAAAGTTTATAGAATACTATGAAACAAAAGTCATATTGCAAGTTAGCAATGTTGATATTCCTAAAACAGTTGATACCAAAGAAGATTTCAAAGGCGCTCCTCCGTGCATCGTAACTTTGGCTGAACAAGGATTCAGCGAAGGATCCCGTAACCAATGCCTCTTTCAAGTGGGGATTTATTTGCGGGAACGCTTTCCCGATAAAGTGGAAGCAAAATTGGATGAGTACAATACCAAGTATTTTAAACCTCCTCTCCCCTCACGTGAAGTTCTGACTATTTGTAAACAAGTCGGGGACGATAAGTATTTTTATCGATGCGAGGAACCTACTTTTAAAGCGGTGTGTGAGAAAATTAAATGCAAGACGCACAAGTATGGAATTGGAAACTCGGCAACGGATGACATTTCCAGCCTGAAGAAATGGGTATCGGATAATCCTATGTATGAACTGACTCATAACGGACAAGTCGTTATTCTCAATGTGGATCAACTAGCGGATCATCCCGCTTACCGTAAAGCCTGTATTGCACAAGCGGATACAAGCCCACGGCCCGTCGGCCCTTTAGTTTGGGCGCAAAGAGTGGATGAACTTTTAGCCATAATGAAAGAGAAAAAAGATTATGTCATCCTTCCAGGAGAAGTGACAGTGAAAGGACAATTCCTTTCCCATCTTCAAACATTCATTGGCAATACAAAAGGAGCTAAAGACCGTGATGAAATTCGTCTGGGTCAAACATATGAGCACGAAGGATATTTTTATTTTAAGCCTCAGTCCTTTCGTGAATTCTTAAAAACCAAACGCTTTACCAAAATAAATGAAACACACCAAATGAAAATATTCAATGAACTTAAAGGATCAACAGACAAGCTCAAGATTGAGGGACATTCCACGCACTGTTGGAAAATACCAATTGATATTCAAGAGACTGAATACGAACTGAAGGAAAGAGATTTCAAAGAAACGGATGAGGTGTATTGATGCTAAGACATTTGGATCTATTCAGTGGAATTGGTGGCTTTAGCTTGGGGCTCGAGGCCACGGGTGGTTTTGAAACGGTGGCATTCTGTGAAATTGAAGAATTTCCAAGGCAAGTGCTGCAAAAGCATTGGCCACATGTTAAACAATATAAAGATATAAAGGAGCTGACTTATGACAAACTCAAAGCAGATGGACTTGGATCTATCGACATTATCACTGGAGGATATCCTTGCCAACCATTCTCCCAAGCAGGTAGAAAAAAAGGTGAGCAAGATCCGCGACACCTTTGGCCAGAGTATCTTAGGCTTATCAAAGAGTGTCGGCCTTCTTTCGTCATTGGAGAGAACGTTAGTGGACATCTTAAACTCGGTCTTGACTCCGTGCTCGCGGACCTGGAGAGTGAAGGTTACGCCACAAGGACGTTTAGTATTTCAGCTGCTAGCATCGGCGCCAACCACAAAAGAGAAAGAGTCTGGATTGTGGCAAACGCCAACGGCAGTAGGAATCAACCAGAGAAGTCAGGAAGCCTTGGAAAGAAAAATGAAAAAGAGACTGGCAATAGGCAGGACGACAGTTCCTCCTGGTTCCCTGATGGAGCAGATTCGACTGTCACCCAACAAGGATCAGAAACCAAGATGGAATCTCTGGAGAACGCCCGACGCTCACTGCGACAGGGGACCTTCATCAGAGAAAAGAATGAAATTAAAATTGAAAAAGAAAATGCCAATATCACTCAACGACCAGGTGAAGCATCCCAATTTGATGTGGCCGACACCCAGAGAGTTCATGTACAAGGACAGCACGACGGACAGGGGCAAAGGCAACCTTGGGGAGAAAGTTGGTGGGCAGTTGAACCCGACGTGGGTAGAGTGGATCATGGGATACCCAGAAGGGTGGACAGACTTAAAGCGTTAGGGAATAGTTTAGTCCCGCACATTCCCTATTGTATCGCACTTTCAATCCTGGAGGCACTTGATGCATAGACACGTTATCATAGGGCCACCTGGCACGGGAAAGACCACTTATCTAAAAGATAGGGTGGAAGAGCTTCTTAACGCGGGCATATGCACCCCAAAGGATATAGGCTACTTTAGTTTCACCGTGAGAGCGGCGGAAGAAATACGTGATCGCATCGTCAAGGACTCTAAGCAGAAATGCACGAAGGAAACAGTTAAGATTATGTATCCCTATTTCTCCACGTTACACTCCCTGGCATATCGTCGTCTGCAGCTTCAGCAAGCGCAGATCATGGACGATTATGACTATGAGGAGTTATCACGGATCACGGGCCACGAATATGTCAATAAAATGAAAAAAGGAAATGGTGTAGATATTGCTATGCCGTCAGCAAAGAGTGAATACCAAGATCTGATTAATCTAGCATACGCTAAATATCCTGATGACAATGATCGTTTATATAAAGTTTTTAGAGACACCACCTTAAATAACTATGGAGCGAGAAAGCTCATTGAACAAATGGATTTAGATTTAAGAAAATTTAAAAAAGACAGAGACAAGTATGAATATGTTGATTATTTTTTTAACTTTCTCAAGAAACAAAATCCTCCTCCTTTGAAATATCTATTCATTGATGAAGCGCAAGATCTGAGCGCACAACAGTGGAATGTAGTGGACATGATCCAGGAGAAATCCGGAGCGCTTGAAACTTACATAGCAGGAGATGATGATCAAGCCATCTTCAGATGGGCGGGAGCGGACATTGAACATTTCATTAAAATGGCGGACAGAAATAATCTGAATACCATCATTCCCCTTACTCAGTCATATCGCATTCCCATCAGCGTTCACAGTCTTGCCACAAAACTTGGACAGTCAATATCCCAACGCATCCCAAAACAATACAAACCAAGAGATGAAATGGGGATAAGAAAAGTCCTAAATATCAGACCTTTACATCAAGGATTGAAGGAAGGTGAGTGGTTAATTTTATGCAGGACTCACGAAGTTGTAAAGCAGGTGTGTGAGACACTGGAAACATATGGATGGATTTATAAACGGTATGGATTTCCAACCATCAGTTTTAAGTACATCGAGGCCATCAGAGCGTGGACCACGCTTCAAAACGGGAAGTCTATCTCAGGAGTGGTATGTGATGTCATTTATCATCATATGGACAGTACGCGTATCAAGAGAAATTACGGAGTGTTCAAGGGACAACCCGAAGGAACATATAGCCTGGAAGATCTTATTAAAGATTATGGCCTGCGGGAAACAATTAAATTATCAAAAGAAAAGGAACTCAGCACCAGGGAGATAGCCTGGTATGACATGCTGAATTCCAAGGGATTGCAACGCCGTAAAACCTATTTACGTGCGGTAATGCGATCTGGCAACAAGCTTGACGCTATTCCCCGTATTGAAGTGTCAACCATTCACGCATCCAAGGGTGGTGAAAGACAAAAAGTTATGTTATTAACCGACTTATCCTATGCCCCTTACAGGTCGTATACAGAAAGCCAACAAGGAAGAGATGATGAAGCAAGAGTTTTTTACGTCGGCGCAACAAGAGCCAAAGAAGAACTATATATTATTCACCGAACAGAGGGGACATATGAATATGAACCCATCTTTCACTATGCAAGTCAGGTAGCATGATATCAAAGGACATTTTAAAAGAAGCACAGAATTTAATTGGTACCGATCGTCATAAGGACTATGGCGACAAGGTAACCAATCACAAGAACATCGCTGCGTTGTGGTCGATCTTCCTCCAAACAAAAATAACGGCGCATAACGTAGCGGTGTGCATGGCCTTGGTAAAAGTAGCACGGCTCATGCACCAACATAAAAAAGACAGCTACATTGATATGGCTGCCTACGCCGCCATTGCCGGGGAAATAGAAGCCCGCAGTGAAACGAAAGATCAATCTTTTGAATCCGAAGGGGAACGACGAGGAAGAAAGACGGAGGAATACATTAAATCATTAAACAAAACACCCTCAGAAGAGCTGCAGGATGAACTAGAACCAATACCTTGTCCCCATAATTAAAATAATGCCTAGTCCATTTGCATCACAAAAGAATAAAGAAGCTAGAAGACGAGTTATGCCAGGCTATCCAAAAGATTTCGTTTTTAAAAATTATGATGAATACAAGAAATATTTTGTTGGAGACAGTATCATCTGTCTTCTATGCGGCAAGCACTACAGATCACTTGGTGTCCACCTTAATATATCTCATGAAACAAGTATTAATGATTATAAAAAAAAATACGGTATATTGTGGGGTAAATCATTAATATGCAATGAAACACGTGAGATACATTCAGATAATGCAAAAGAAAGAATTGCTAAAGGGGAACTTATTCCTCCAACTATTGAAGGAAGAAGAAAACAAGGAATGTTCGCACGGAAGTATATTAAAAAAGGAAGAAGAAATCTTCCACTTCATAAAGTTTATGTTAAAGAAAACATTAAAGAATATAATCTTTTACGTGGTTATACAGGAGAGGTAACCAAAAAGAGAGAAGCAAATCGATCAAAAAGAGGAACCCCAGAATTTAAGAAAAAAATGGCAGGCAGGCCTCAAACCAAAGCTTTTATAGACAAATATAAAAATTATTGGAAAGGACGAAAACAATCAGAAGAACATATTAGGAAAAGATCTGAAGCCGTTAAAGATTATTATATTAAATTAAAGGAAAAAAATGAAAGAACAGCCAAACTGGTTTCCTAAAGTTCATGTAATGCCCAGCGAGTGGGTAATGCCCGATCACTTTCCCGATCTCTCTGAGTATACGGAAATAGCTATTGACTTGGAAACACGTGACCCAGGACTAAAAACACTAGGTCCAGGATGGGTGTCCAAACACGGAGAAGTGGTGGGGATTGCCGTTGCGGTGGATGGCTGGTGTGGATATTTTCCCATAGCCCACGACACACCGCCCAACATGGATAAAAAAATTGTGACTAAATGGTTGAAAAAACAATGTTCTTACGAATACATGAACTACGTCTTTCACAATGCTTTTTATGATGTAGGCTGGTTATCCACTTTAGGTATTGACATCCGAGGAAAAATAATCGACACTTTGATTGCCGCACCATTGGTAGATGAGAACAGGTTTCGTTTCGATCTAAATTCATTAGGAAAGGACTATTTACAGGAATCGAAATCGGAAACCCAACTCTACGAAGCGGCAAAAATGTGGGGCATCAATCCGAAATCGGAGTTGTGGAAGCTTCCCGCCTCACACGTAGGCGAGTACGCAGAACAGGACGCGGCTGTAACGCTACGCCTATGGCATCACCTTAAAAAAGAAATCATATCACAGAACTTATTAAGTATTTTTGAACTCGAGATAGACCTCTTTCCCGTTTTGTTCAAAATGAAACAAAAAGGAGTACGGGTCGATCTTGACAAAGCGGAAAGGATAAAAAATGATTTATTATCTAAAGAGAATAAGATTCTGGCTTCAATTAAGAGGCTCACAGGTCAGAGTGTGGAAATATGGGCAGCAGCATCGGTGGCGAAAGCTTTTAAAACCCAAGGTATCCCTTACGACAGCACTCCAACGGGCAAACCAAAGTTCGATAAAAACTTTTTATCAAGTCATGAAAGCCCTTTGGCAAAGATGGTGGTGGAAGCTAGGGAGATCAACAAGGCGCGAACAGCCTTCATTGGAAGTATCTCCAATCATTCGCACCAAGCACGGATTCACGCAGAAATACACCAAATGAGATCGGATCAGGGTGGTACCGTCACTGGACGGTTTTCCTACTCGAATCCGAACTTACAGCAGATCCCCGCTCGCAATGCCATACTTGGTCCATTAATTCGTTCCATTTTTGTACCAGAACAGGATTGTGAGTGGGGTATATTTGACTACTCGCAACAGGAACCACGGCTCGTGGTCCACTATGCAGCCCTGCAAGAATTCTCCGGAGCATCAAAATTCTTGGATGCTTATCAAGAAGATGACACAACGGATTTTCATCAACTCGTCGCTGACATTGCTAACATTCCACGAAAACAGGCTAAATCAATTAATTTAGGATTGTTTTATGGTATGGGAAAAGGAAAACTGATGTCACAATTAGGCCTTAATTTAGAAGACGCTGAAGAAATACTGGCCACATATCATGGAAGGGTTCCTTTTGTTAAGCAATTGATGAAGGACACAATGTATAAGGCTGGAAAAAAAGGATACTTACGCACACTTCTGGGAAGACGATGCCGTTTTGATTTATGGGAACCAACTAATGAATGGGGCTCAAAAGCTCTTCCGCTACAACAAGCGAAAGACGAATATGGCGAACATATGATTAAACGCGCCTGGACTTATAAGGCTCTCAATAGATTAATTCAAGGATCAGCTGCGGATCAAACAAAAAAAGCTATGCTGGAGCTCTCTAAAGAGGGCTATATGGCGCATATCCAAGTCCACGATGAACTAGATTTTTCCATCAGTAGTAAAAAAGACCAGGAAAGAATAAAAGAGATCATGGAAACATCTGTTGAACTATTAGTACCGAGCAGGGTTGACATAGAAATAGGGAAAAGCTGGGGGGATGCTGGAAAATGAAAAAACGAAACCCCGTCGCGAAAGAGTTGCGCACACCAAAATATCAAAAGCGCATAGTAAAGGATAAAAGAAATAAAAAGGACAGTCAATATACTAGCAAGGAACTGATAGATTTTTTAAATGGACCAGAAGGAAAAATTAACAAATGACTAGTGAAAAACATTTAAAGCTGTTGCTACCCTACTATGTTAAAGAATATCGTAATATTATTTCCCCTGAGCTCGCTAACGAGATCATAACGCAACCTGATTTAAAATTCTTTCCCGCTACTGCGGGAGGGGGAAAGACTAATGAGGCACGCCGTTGTTACGTCAAAGAGCTTGAACCAAAATTCAAGGAGAAAATTTCTACCATTTTTAAGGACCTCTTTAAATCATACATTCAGGAACTTAAATTCTTTGATGGATTAAAAATGGAGGACAGTGGATATGATCATCTTCTCTACAAGGCAGAGGAATCTCATGAATATAAAGAGCATGTTGATCATTCTCAGTTCATGAAGCCTAGAGTTCTAAGTTGTTCACTCCTTCTTAATGATGACTATCAGGGAGGAAACTTTAGTTTCTTTGGGGGAGAACATGTTATTTCCAGGTTAGCTTATAGTGCGGTAGTGTTTCCCAGTAATCCTTGCTTTCCTCATTCGATCACTCCCATTTATCAAGGGGATCGTCATTCCATTATCAGTTGGGTTCACTAAAGTAGATAGTCTCTCCACGTCCCTTTTCGTCATGTCTGACAGGATCTTGATTGTTTCTTCCATAGATTGACACTATTTACACCTTAACAAGAATACAATAAAAAAGAGCATTCACACGGTAAAGTGTGTTGTACTTTGTCCCGGATAAAGTGTAAATTTGTAAAATATGAATATTATTTCAGGTATCTGTGTGACGTTGCTGTTGCTTTGCCAGACGATTATTAGTAATTTTGATTTTAAATATGACAATCAGGATCAATTCGTTAGGGGCATTGTGGAGTGTACACAAGCATTTAATGCGGTCATTCCTCCCGAGCATCGTGTGGTCATTGTCATTAGTGTGGCCCAGGCTGGGCTGGAATCCGACTGGGGTAACTCACGCTTTGCTCAATTGGGTAATAACTTCTACGGTATTATTGAGTCTAATCCAGAGAAACCTCACATAAAGGCCCTTGATGATCCCACCGTCCTGATAAAGGTCTATAACGACAAGTGTGAAAGCGTGGCCAATTACATCACCCTTCTCAACACCCATGACAATTTCAAGGAATACCGCCAGTTGCGACTAAAACAGTTTATGACCGGGAAAATGGACATTGATGACGTGGTGGATGCCTTGCGCCAATATGCCATTGATCCATTCTACGCCTACAAGGTCAAGGACACCGTTGCATACTTGCATAGGACATATCCCACTATTTTCCACTTGACAACGCCAGCTTAGTACTGTAGATTCCCATTTAAATAGCTACTATGCATAGTAGTAGAGTATGGCTGAACAACAATCACAAAGTTGTAAGGCACATTTTCTGGAAAGTATGGCCAAATGGCTGATATTCCAGGGGGTGGTACTGAAGTACCGTTATCTTCAGGAATGTTGATTTGTCGGGAAAAGGTTGGGGGTAGTCAAAGAATCCCCCTACTCACTTAACAAAAAAGGAGAAAGTATGGGTGTGCATTTAGGAAGAAGAAAAAAACAACCAGAAGAAATTTTAAAACCTTTTAAGCATGATACTAGAATAGCTAAAACGCACGCTTCAGATGGCAGACCTATTGAAATGGTACCAGGAGCTAATAAACCTAGAGATGTATTGGTAGATATACCTAACCTAGCAAAAAAAAGAGGAATGGGTCCTATGCAATATAACATGCCAGAAGGAACAGGAAAAAGACACTTGGCTAAAGCATTAAAGAAACCGTTAAAAAGGAGAAAGTTATGACACTTTTAAAGAAAGATTTTGAGAGCACCTTCAAGGAGGGTTTTAGGCTCGGCCAGCGTTTGGTGCGGGCTAAAATCTTATATGCGCAAGCAAAGGATGCAAGGGAGCTTGGCGATACAGTCATGGCTACATTTTATGCCGAAGCTGCAAAACAATGGAGTGATCTCGCTCATAATGCTGGAAGGAAATTTTGCCCAGAGGTGGCACTAGAGCCTGAGCAACCCGTGTTAGATTTCGGGGATCCAGAAAAAATAATTGACAGCGAGCCTGATGAGAATCAGTTCGATGTCAGAAAGGCAGGGTAAATTGAATACTCAAAAATTTAAATCGGTGGCTGTTCGAGTTCAGACATACAACATACTTAAAAAGCTAGCTCAAAAGGACAACCGCTCCGCTGGAATGCAAATTACGCACCTGGTGGAAAAAGAAGATAAACGACAACGCAGGAGAGCAGCGTGAGTGCGGGAAAGATTTCCTGGATGATTGATGAGAATGACTTTATGACGATCATCAAGGTTGACGGGCTCGCATTCCCCACTCCCCTTAACGGCGAGGACGCCGCCAAGGCGCGCATCAAGCACATGCTAAAATACAAGATAGGAACGCAGATGTCATTGGAGCAGTTTTGCAACAACGAGGACTACAATTCCATCATGTGGAGCATTGTGCCATCGTCAAAGTGGACTCGATCGAACGCCGATCGAAGGCTCGTCATCAATGTTTGATGAGGATAAAGTACAACCGTGCGAGGATTGTGGAAAGGAATACATCAGGGAGAACCTTATAAGGGACAGATCCCTGGAATTGTTGTTTTGCATCCGATGCTACAATAGGAGAAAGAATGAAAAGAACGCTGCGACAGAGACTGGAGAAAGAGAAAGTTCGGCTGGACAAGATTGCCCTTCGCGAACCGCGAACCTGGAACCAGGTAGCCGACCGATGGAGACATGACCGCATTCATTGCATACTGTTTAAACGCTACGAGAGGAAGGAAATATGACAAAGATGATTTGCCCCAACTGCAAGGGAAATGGCTTCACCAGGCACACGTTCGAGGCGGAGAAAACAACGGCTCAATGCAAGGCCTGCAGCTCCAAGGGAGAAGTCCCCGCGGACAAGTTTTTTTCCCAAACGTATGAGGATAAGAACTGGAAGAACAAGTGGTCAACGACCTACTACCACGGCCCGTGCCTCGATCATACCTTGTTTCGCAAACTCAGGATCATACATAATCCCGTAAATACTTTTCGGGACACTTCATGAGAGAGAACTGGTCAGAGGAGAAAACAAAAGACCTGGAAAACCTGATGGACACGGGACTCTCATCCAGAGAGATCGCCGATAAACTGACCATGTCCAGGAATGCGGTGATTGGAAAGATTCACAGGCTTCGCGTCAAGTGGGGAACTGCTCCCAAAACAACGAGAAAAAACAACATGGCCCGAGTCTACAAAGGGCCTGTCATCGGGAAAAGGGACTGCAACATCTGTCTCAAGGAGTTCAAGATCCATTCCCGTTTTGATCGGTTTTGTGATTCATGCCGTCGGCGTCTCCCCTATGGAATGTAGCCATTGAAATAAAATAGGATTTAGGCTATACTAACGCCGTTCATTTCTAATTTACTGCCCCTGTTCAGATGAAGAATCTTACGGGGGGCAGTATCTAGAGGAGGCGTTATGAAAAGTAACAAGGAAATTTTGGAAAGCATAGCCCAGCGGGATTTGTTGGACACGATGCTTGCTACGCGGCTCTCGGACCGCGAACGAGAAGAATCTCTTAAACTTATGGATACCGTGTATTTCAGGAAAGATTTGCCTGACAATGTTATTCCATTTCCATTACACAAGGTGAGAAGATTAAATGTCAACATCCCTACCAAACAGCCCGGTAAGAAAAATATTTAGCTGCACTAAGTGTGGCACCATATCCATTAAATTTTACAACCCTATCCACGACCGCGCCTATACAAAAAATGAGTGGGAAATAATTCTTACTGAAGGCAGAGAAGTTTTAGATAGATTATTACAGAATGTAAGGGAAAATCCCGTATTCTTTTCATAATAGGGGTTTCCTATAGCTGTTTTTACTGAGAGAAAAATATTTTTTTATTTTTTACCAGAAATAGAGGTATCTGAGGTATCCAGGTGTCATCCCTTATCAGCTACCAAAAAAAGGTTACTTTTAACAATTATTAGAGGTATCCAAAAGTATCCTTTTTAGCAAACCGAAAACAGAAAGCTTGATTTTTTGCATTTTATGCAAATGTCTGGTAAAAAACACCTATATAAATAAGCTTTTATGGAACAACAGAAACAAACTGAAACAAAAGAAGTGACTATTCCCTCTGGTTTGTCGGATTCTTTGTTTGATCCCAAGATTACAGGGAAACAAAGAAAATTTATTATATTGTTAGTCCATTCTGAGGGATTAAAAACTGCCATGCATTGTGCCATTGAGGCTGGATACGCAAAAGGATCTGCCGTGGTTCGTGCATCGGAGCTGCAGAATCCTCAGAAGTTTCCATTGGTTGCAAAAGCCATTGAAGATGAGCGAAGGGCCATTGTTGAAAGGTACAAATGCACACAGGAAAGATCACTTTCTACATTAGCAAGAATTAGGGATCAGGCCAGTACGTCAGGGAATTGGAATGCTGCGGTGACGGCAGAGACTCGGAGAGGTCAGATCGCAGGATTGTATGTTGACAAAAAAGAAATTCTTACAGGAACGATTGATTCAATGAGCCGGGATGATGTTGAGGCTAAGTTGCAACAGCTTAAAGAACAGTACAGTATTGCAGCTGATTTCGAGGTTTTAAAGGAAATGAAAAAAGTTGAAAAAAAGTCTTGACTATCTAATAAAGTGGGAGTATATACTAATCATGTGTAGCTGTAGCACATATAAAAAAAAGACAGTAAACACGGTGCCTGGTACTTTTTTTGCACCCAGCTAGATGAAGCTAGGATAAAACTGCAAGGGTGGCCTAGACCAAAGTCTGTTGCCAGGCATCATTAAAAAGGGAGAAAGTCATGACGGACAAAGAAATAATTGAAAAAATAAGAGAGATGCTTGAAACCAATACTCGGGTTAATTGGGCACACGCTGATTATACACCAGAGGAGGAATATCAAAATGTGCTAGACGAACTCGATAAAATGGTAGCAGATCAAAAAACAAGTGAATACAATAAGGGCTGGAATGACGCTTTAACCAAAGCACAGGAAATTGTTGGAGCAAATAGTAAATGAGTACCAATGGTAAAATTATTTCCCCTATGGATAAGGAGGAAGTGTTATTCTGGTGGCGTGTAAAGCGTTTAAAGAAAATGATAAAAGCCAGAGGATTAGTAGGTGATGTAGTTGGTTGTGCTATGTGGACGGATAAACTATATGAGTTGTCCAAGAATATTGACAAGAGGAGGTATGCGCATGGTAGATAAAAGAGATTCAATTCCTTTAGGGGATTGCAAAGATAAAATAACTGCTGATGTTGACAGGGAGTGGTGGACGTTGATTATTGCTTCTTTGATGTGGGGCAGCTGGAAAATACTTTTTGTCATTATTGTAATTTTAGTTTTAATTTTTTAATGAAACCAGAGTCTAAACTTTGGCATTTGATGAAAGAAAATATGCCAGATATATTTTGGACTCGTTTTGAGAATTGGGCTACACCTGGTGTTCCTGATGTTCATGGAATAAAAGACAGCATTCCTTTCTGGGTGGAACTAAAAGTAATTACAAGTAAGAAGATTAATTTACGGCCTCACCAAATAATGTGGAACTATAAGTATAGTTTGCGTGGTGGCAGAAGTTTTATCATGGCCCAGACCCTCTCTCAGAGCTTACTCTGTGTCTTTCCAGGAGCCGTTGTCCATTCCATTGCGAGCGAAGGCGCATTGGCCACGCCCAGTTGGTCATTCCCACTGGTTCCCTGGCCCAGGGAGCAGCTGGCGTCCCTCTTCCTCCATTCTGCATTGCCCATTCCCCCAGCCCAGTCCTAGTCAGTAATAAAATGGGACGGTCTTCCGGGCGCATCCTGTGTCAGGAGATGTTCTCCATTGTCCATTGGCGAAAAACAGCCACGAACTGCGGTAGTATAAGGTGAGTCCGGCGTACCAGGCAGGATGCCGCACGGGAAGTGTCCATTTCCATTACGCATTGTCGCCGTTTTCCGCCACTTATTTGTTATTTAGGTGCAGCTCCCCAGCCCAGTCCCTCCCGGGGAAGCAGGTGGTTGTTGAATTTGCATTGGCTGATTTCCGCCATCTTCAAGGGTGATGAGCGACGATCCGGACGCAGCAGCGCGCAGCTGGTCAGGGATCTCCATTGTCCATTGCCCGAGTTTCTCGCCACTCTACTGTAGTATAGTCAGGGATGGTCCCTGTGCAGGACTGGCACTTCAGTCAGGAAAAATAAAAAAAATAAAACTTGACTATGGGATAAGATGGGAGTATAAAGAAATCTAATAATCAGAAATGGAGAAAGATATGGTATTATCTGATGAAAATATGGACATGGTATGTGCCACATTAAAAGGCATTACCGAAGCTCTCAATAGAAATAATGCAACGCTGGAAAAGATTCTAGGGCATTATAATTCTGTTGTTCCTCCCATGAAAGAGGGAGCAGACAGAGCCAACCGAATAAATCGGGAAGCTGAAATTCAAAATGGGGGAGGCTATATCGAAAACTAAAAAATATTTTTTCACTATTAACTCCTTAAAGGCGAGGTCAATCCTCGCCTTTTTTATTGTCCATTGTCCATTGCTCGCCTTCGGTGGCTAGTATAGTATAGTTAAGGAGCTCTCAACGCACGCAGCAGCTGACTGGGGTGACGGAAGTTCTTTTGGTTTTACCCTTGACTAACGGATAAAGTGGGACTATATAAGTAACAGGATCAGGTGAGCACTAATAGCCTAGGCCTGAAGACCAGGAGACTGCGTCCGCTTCTAGAAACCGTTTAATATACCGTGAAAAGGACGCATTAAAACAGGAAGGAAAAGAATGAACACAAGTACAAAACGTTTACATAGCTGCGCGCAGCTGGTTCAAGGAGAATTTGAAGACAGGTTGAAAGATCTCAAGACAGTGGAGGGGCTTTGCTTTGATTACGTGGAGCCGAAGACCTGGGACGACCAACTTGAAGGCTACTGGCGTTGGCAGCTCTCCTGGGGAGGCCCTGGCGATGAGTTCAGGATCTACATTAATCCGGATAAGAGTGTCCATCGCATTGAATACTGGTACCTGGACTGGTACGACGGTGCTAAGGTGACCCTGAGCCCGCAGCAGCATGCTGAAGCGTGGAGTCATCTGGAAGATATGGTGGAGGCGACTTAATTTGCATTACTTCTACATTCTTTTAATTGTTTACATTGGCGCATTTCTCTGCTTCCCGCAGCCGGTCCTGGCGTTTACCATCCTGCTGGCTGCTGGGCTCATGAACCTGGTGGACTGGACTACGATTCCCTGGTCGCCGTAGCTGCATAGTAAACTATTTCCTATGCGTGATCCCGAAAAGTATTTACGGGATCACGCATAAAGAGAATATCTCCATTCCATTGTACATCGGGCGAATTTCCCCTGTCTATAGTATAGTTTAGGATGGGCCCACGGGAACCGGCACTTCAGTCGCTCCATTCCATTGACCACGTTTCGTTGTTTTCTGCCCTTTAGTATGGTGAGTCTTCGCCGACCAGGCATGAAGAGAACATCTCCATCAGCTACATTCGTGGATTTCCGCCCTTATTTGCGTGATGACTGTGCTTCCCCGGGCGCAGCTACCTCCATTCCATTGGAACTCGGTGAATTTCCTCGTCTAGTATAGTATACCGAAGCCCAGCAGGTGAGTGGAAGGTCGGTTGGAAAAATAAATAAATTATTTTATTGACAAATGAAGTGGGATAATATATAAGGGATATAATTAACTAGAAAGTCGAAAGGATAACAAATGACAAAAGCTGTTAATATATTAAGTGTTTTAGAAAAAGCTCATCAAGGTAAGAATATGAGCAAGAAAGCTAAAATGCAAATTGCAGACGCTTATGGCAGAGCGTTAATAATGCAAAAGATCATCGCTGACTTCTTAAAAGTAAATCGTCAATTATTAATTGATATGGGTATCAGCGAAAACGCCAACCTCTTACATGGCAAAGATTACTCTTTACATATCTCTCAAAAGATTGGTGCAAAGATTGATACTGCTTTAGTAAAAGAAAAACTTGGCGAGTTGGAATACCACAAATGCAAAGTTCCAACACAATATAAAACTATTCAAGCTATGGCAATAGATGACAAGCGAGTGGCTATAGATTCTGGTCGTTACTCAACTAGAGAATTATCTGATTTTCAATTAGCTGTTTAATATTATTTTCTGGTGAAAAAGGGCAAAGGAAACTTTGCCCTTTTTTTATGTCCATTGCATTGTCGATCAAGAAACTTGGAAGTGGGTATTAGTATAGTTAAGGCTTCCCCAGGGGGTGTGGAAGATTGTGTTCCTCCATTCCATTGAAACCAGGGAATTCCTTGCTTTATAGTAGTAGTGTTCCCGCGCAGCTGGCAGCAGCTGACCTCCATTCCATTGTCACCCAAGAAACTTGGAGTACTATAGTATAGTAAAGTTCCCCGCACGGCGTTCTGACTTTTGTCAAGTAAAAAAATAAAAAGAAAAAAGATAAATTAAAGTTTGACTATCAAATGTAATGGGATTAATAAGGTAGATAGAAAGAGAGGTCATAAATGCCAGATAATAATAATGACTTACAAAATAGACTAACAGTTTTAAATCAGACAATCGGTTTAAGACAAAACACTCAACCAACTAATCCTAATAATACTGATGTTGATAACCAACAAGAAAGTATTACTATTAATTTGAATTGGAAAGCACTCTATAAATGGTTAGAGTCAGAGGTTGAGGAATTAATACTTAACCCCAATGCAAGTGCAGAGGTTAAGGCTTGGGCAGAGAATTTAATTGCTAATGGTCAAGCTAAGATGAGGGAGTTTCAAAACAGATGAATAAACATATTAAAATGATTATGTTAATGGTTTGCTCTTTAATGATCGCTTTCCTATTAACCGACTATAACTTTATGAAATACACACTACTTAATGATGTAGTGTTGATAATTTTATCTATTTGTTGGATCAAGTCCTATGAATTTGTACACGATACTGAATAGTTTCCTCTAGGGGACTGGCAGAAGGGCGGTTTATCCGCCCTTTTTTTATGCCTGAACAGGCAACTCCGCCTGCTTCCTCCAGAGCTTTAGGTACTTACGATCGACTTCAAACACCAAATACAGTATGTTAACACCCCTACACCCCCTAAATGCAGCTGGTCGCTCGAGAGTTTCCCTTTAGTGGAGAGTTTTACACGAACAGAGATTATGTTATAACTTTTTTATGATTTCAAAAACAATTCCAACTGACTTATTAAAATATGAATTAAGGAATCTTCAACTAAAAGTGGCTAAGGAGTCCCGTTCCTCCTTCTTAACTTTTGTAAAAAAAGTATGGCCTGAATTTATTGTAGGTTCACATCATCGTGTTATTGCAAAAAAACTTGAAGCTGTTTCACGTGGAGAGATTAAACGCTTAATTGTTAATATGCCTCCTAGACATACCAAATCAGAGTTTGCTTCTAATTTGTTTCCTGGTTGGATGATGGGGCTGAACCCTAAATTAAAAATTATTCAAACTACCCATACCGCAGAGCTTTCCTATCGATTTGGTAGAAAAGTGCGTAATCTTTTTGAGCAACAGGATTTTAAGGATGTTTTCCCTGGTGTGACTTTATCACAGGATTCCAAGGCCGCGGGCCGTTGGGAGACAAACAAGGGCGGGGAGTACTTCGCTGCGGGAACGGGGGGCGCGATCACCGGTCGTGGAGCCGATTTGCTGGTCATTGATGATCCCCACTCCGAGCAGGATGCCCTTTCTGAGACAGCTTTGGACAACGCATGGGAATGGTATACCTCAGGACCGAGGCAGAGGCTTCAGCCTGGTGGTGCCATCGTTATTGTCATGACGAGATGGAGCATGAAGGATTTGACGGGAATGCTTCTCAAAGCCCAGAGCGAGCCGAAGGCGGATCAGTGGGAGATTGTGGAGTTTCCGGCCATCCTTAATGACAAGCCGATGTGGCCTGAGTACTGGAATCTGAAGGAACTGGAAGGCGTGAAAGCGTCCCTGTCCGAGCAGAAGTGGCAAGCCCAGTGGCAGCAGGCTCCGACGAGTGAGGAAGGATCAATCATCAAGCGGGAATGGTGGAAGATGTGGACAAGGGAGAAGATTCCCGATTTGGTGCATGTCATCCAGAGCCTGGATACAGCCTATTCGAAAAAGGAAACGGCGGACTTTAGTGCCATTACCACGTGGGGTGTTTTCCGTCCCGTGGAGCACGGACCGCCTCACCTGATCCTGGTGGCGATGCGAAAGGGAAGGTGGGATTTTCCCGAACTGAAAAGGATCGCGCTGGAACAGTACAAGTACTGGGAACCCGAAACAATTCTGATTGAGGCCAAGGCCAGCGGACTGCCATTGACGCACGAGCTGCGCCAGGTGGGCATACCCGTTGTGACCTATACGCCGAGCAAGGGACAGGACAAGCATGTCCGCGTCAACTCGGTCGCTCCCCTTTTCGAGGCGGGGCACATATGGTGTCCGGACGAGAGGTGGGCGGAGGAAGTGATTGAAGAATGCGCCGCTTTCCCTTATGGTGAGCATGATGATTTAGTGGATTCAACCACGCAGGCTCTCCTGCGCTTCCGTCAGGGAAATTTTGTTCAACTCGAATCCGACTACAAGGATGAGCCGATGTATATCGAACCAAGACAGTATTACTAATGGGAAACCCATACCCCTTACTAAAATATGTTGAAGCCGTTGCTCCGGTTGCAAAACATGGCCTGGATGCTTTAATAGATTTAATTAAAGGATTTAAAAAAAAGCCTTCCACTGTGGAAAAATTACCGGCGAAAACCAAGGTTGAAACAAAACCCGCTACGGAAGATATTGTAGATATCTTTGAAGAAAAAATCATTAAGACACCTGCACAAGAAAAGTATCAAAGAGCCAAAGCCAAGGTTGATCCAAAGAAAAGAGAACCCTGGCACGCTTTAAGTGTTGAAGATAAACAAAAACATTTACTGGAACAGTTTGAGTTAATAGCTTCCGGTCAAAAAACAAAAGAAGCGGTGGCCAATGAGCTCGGTTATGTTGGTCATAATTGGAAGAGCGTAGAAAATGCTGCTGGCATAAAATACAAGGACTGGATTAAAACTCAACCTCAGAGCGGTATACTTTCACAAGAGTTTAAAGTTAAAAGTACAACTCAAGATAATAAAGAAATTATAAAGGCGTTGACGCCCGAACGAATAGATCCAGATACGGGGTATGTAATGAAAATACCTTCCCTACACACAAAAAGAAAGATTCTTGAAATTTTGGAAAATACCAAAGCTTTACAACCAGAAAATTATAAATGGAGTGACCAGGAGTTTAGTAGAGCATTTGCAAATGAATATAAACAAATATTTCCCGGTACCTTTAAGGGGACGGGAGGCAGTAATAAATATCAGACTGATAGAGATTTGGCGCAACTAATGCTTGACTTTCAAGGAAGCAATATAAAACTAGAGCATCTTCCCACCACCCTGCGCTATGGTGCAAGTGGTGTACAAAAAGATATAACCAGAGGAGGCATACAATCCAATAAAGCTGCTTGGGAACAAACTGCCATAGGGGACAGGACAACGGGATTGGCCTTAAAGCACGCAAAAACCCAATTACTGGATCTTGATGGAACATGGAATTCCGCTAAATCTTCCATATACCGTGATCCTATAATAAGTGATTTTTTAGAGCCTATTAAGAAAAATGTAGCAGGAGGGTTTGATATTGATCATATTACACCTATTCGTTTTGGTGGAACAAATCAGAAACCTAATTTACGACTGATTATAAAAGGATCCCATAAGGGGGAAACACTCGCACCTGGTATGACACCAGTGAACGCCGCAGTGAAAAATAAAAGTGCTATGGAAGACGAGGTTTTTAAACTTAATGAAAAAATGATTAACTTAGTAATAAATAAAAAGTACAGAGAAGCACTGGATATAAAACAGGACATACAAACTATTGTTAATAATTTTAAAAAAACAAATCCAAACACAGATTTTGGAATTGGAATGCCTCACGTTGTAGTCAAGACAGGGGACAATACAGCCTCTAATGTACGCTTGATAGATTATTTGCAATTAGATGATACTACTAAAAAACTCATTGAAACTGATTTCATTGTATATGAGAAGAATCTGCCTAGCGCTGGAAAATCACTAGAAAAAACAGCGGAAGAAGTCGGTCAGATGTACCAACCTTTCATTGATGCCGCTGGTGGAGAGTTACCTCCAGACATAGCTAAACAATTATTTGAATACGCAGATGGGGGTTTCGCTTCGATTGAAGAAGTGATAGGATATAATAATGGCGGATGATGTAGATATTTTTGAGGAACAGATTACGGAAGAACCAGGCGTACTGGGAAAAATTAATGAATGGCTGAAAAAGGACATTCGTGTAAAACCCGAGTTCTGGGGACAAAGAGAGTTGACGGATTGGGAAAAACACCAAAACGCCAAAAAAACGCGACAAACATTGGAGGGCGGTGTTGCTACAGGTATTGCTAATGTGTTTGAAGGCCTAGCCAATCCTGTTAAAAAAATAGCAGGAGAAGACTGGGATCCAGGAACATTTGCGGAGCTTGATGCAATTATCGAAGACCCTGAATCATCTACTGTTCAGAAAGCATCCGCCTACGCACAAGCCTCTCCCCGATTGCTTTTGAATATTTCAGAAGCCCTATTTGGTCATACGGCACAGCATTTTAGAGAAAGAAGCGACAAATATAAGGAAGGCATGACAACGGACGAGATTGTACAAGCAGAGGTCGCTGAAATGAATGAAGGGATGGGAGGAGCATTGACCAGCGAGGATTTTAAAGACATTCGTCTTAAATCTAAAGTTACAGAGCTTCCCTGGAAAAAAATGCTTCACGTTTCAACGGAGTTTCTTACGGAGTTCTTGCCAGTTCTGGAGCCTTTATGGTTAGTTCAAGGATACGGTGTAAAAGGAATGCTTAATTTCTTTACAAATCCAAAACACCCAATGAGAGCTAATGTGATACATACATTGGCGTCAACAGCAAATATTAATGAAGAAGAATTAGAAAAAATGGCAGACCATATAGCAGAGATTTCTTCCAAAAGTCATGAAGGTCCTCAAACAATAGAACCAACTGGAGATGTGGACGAGATCATCAAGGGATGGGCGGATAAGGAAGATATTGTACTGTACAGTGAAGACACAACACCTGCTGTTGGCCCACCACCTGGTCTGGCTTACGGAGGGGATCCCGAGGAATTGAGTTCAGGGGTTGCGGGGGATGACCCTTATTTTGATTTAAAGGAATTGGATTTGGATCTTAGTCCATTTGAATTACCTCAGGACTTGGACTTGTTTGAGGAAACTAAAAAGATTCCAAGTATTCCAAGTAAAAGGGACGTTTTTCAAGCGGCGAAGGACGCGGGCTATGAAGAAGTGGAAGTGGCCAATCTTTTAGGAAAAGTTCCTATCTGGGCCGTGGGCGGTGTGGAAAAGGCCAAGATCCTCGCACAGAATTTAACTAAAAATGAACAAGGTATTCTCAGGACAATCACCGAGAAACTGGGCTTAACAGCTAAAAAGCCTGTGGAGGAGGTTGTCGAGGATATAGCAACCACAACCACGGCAGTGAAGAAAAAGCCCTTGAAGCCTATTTCGGATTCGCCCGAGGCGGCGGAGTCAGTGTTCTATTCCAATGTGGAAGCGAAGATGATGGATCCCAACACGCCGGAGAGTTTTGCGACAGTCGACGAATTGTTTAAGTTTTTACACACGCGTGGAATTTCCAAACCGGAACTGGAGGACAATATTTTATCGCGCTACGTTGCAATGGCGGAGAAGAACGGAACGCCTTTGATCAAGAATGAAATGCTGGAAATTATTCGCCAGTCCCCGATGCGTAAGGTGGAAACCGTCAATTACGGATGGCTTGGAGACAAGGAGGCGAAGTACGCCGGGGGAAACATGGAGACGGGATTGATTCCTGGAACATACCGTGAATCCGTTCTGTATCTTGATCCTAAGCACATTCCTCTGGATCCAGGAAAGCTTTCAACATTTGAAGGACCGACTCATGGTTTCAGTGAGAGGTACGTGATCGGTTGGTCGCGGCTCTCGGATCGCATGGCGAAGCTTCCCGTTGAAAAGGGAATTACCACGACCATTGATCCTAAGCAGATGAAACTTATTTCCAAAAATGTGAATAAGGTTCAAAGTCAGGTGAATGGACTCTACGCGTCGGCCTACAGTAAATTATTTAGAAAAGGAGAAATTGATCTACGACCTATAGATCAATTAACCAGCAGGGAAATCAAAGACACTGTTAATCAATTTACCTTTGATCTGGAAGCTTTGGACGAACCCCTTCTCAAACAAATAAAGCAGTTTGAAGACAAACTGACGGCCGACAAATTCAAGCTGGATAAAATGAAACAGGCGTCAAAGGGGGAGGAGATCCGCGTGACATTCGCCGATGAGATTCAATCCGATGTCTTGCAGAACGCCAAGCGAATGGAGGAAAAGTTCAAGGAGGCCTTGGGGGATCTCATAGACAAGAATAAAATATTCAGGGAACAGGAAATGTTGAGAGAGTCAAGAGGGTATCAAGGACGCTTCAACAACATGAACCCCGAAGTCGCTGAGTATTTTCTTAAAAACAAAACTATCTTTCGTCCGATCTTTCAGACCGCGCAGGAGATGCAGATGTTCATGGATGAGTTCGCCAAGACACAGAAGATTTTCACGGAGCTAGCGGCGGCAGGAAAGTGGCCGTCCAAGGAGCTGATGAAACGAGCGGAGGCCGCACGGGTAACGGAAACAAAAATGCTGGGTGAATTAGAAAAGTCCTTGAGTGAAGAATCAATGAAGATCTTACAACCCAATGTTCCGTTCAAGGACAGAAATGAGTGGGGGGAAACTCTCATCAAGCGCGACTTGTATCAGGCGGCGGAAAGATTGTTTGTCGAGAAGGCCGATGATGCGGCAACCTGGTACGCCATTTCACCAAGCAAACTTATTAGAGATCGTTACGGTCAGGCAGGAGACGTTTCCGTTCCGATTTCCCAAAGGACAAAGGACATGAAAGGAATAGGAATGGATGAGTTTTACGGCGGTCCCAACGCCGTGGCGCCAAAGACGTGGCAGATTGTGGATCGCGATGGAAGAGTGATAAAAGGAAAATTCGCTTCCAAAGACGAGGCAAGACAATATGCACATGAACTTGGAGGAGGAGCTGATTACATAGTAAAAGCGGCCGAGCCAAAACATTACACTTCCGTATTGGAAAAAGCATTAATACGCGCGGCCAAAGAGAATAATTCAGAAGTAAAAAAAATAAAAGTAAAAACTGGACCAGATACATATACTGAATCTTTTGCTATAAAGTTGACACCGGAAATGTTATTACCACATAAAACTCATAGAAAAGATGGAGGCATGGTGTATACTCCTGAGATAATTGATATATTTGAGGCAGCATAATGGCGATTGACAGACCTATTGGATTTACTCCCAACCCACCACCAGGATTTCCTGAAGAACAGGAACAAGCGATACAGCAAATGGTGGAAATGCAAGTAGAGGATGGAACGCGACCTGACATAGAATTGTTGGATGATGGAAGCGCTATTGTGGGAGAACAGGAAAGACCTATTGAAACCAGTTTTGATATGAATCTGGCTGAAGTTCTGGAAGAGTCCCAATTGGGAAGAATATCCAACGAGCTGCGGGAAGCTTTTGAGGACGACAAGGCGTCACGACAGGATTGGGAAGACACCTACAAAAAGGGACTGGATCTTTTAGGATTTAAATATCAGGAACGAACAATGCCTTTTGCGGGAGCAAGCAGTGTCACGCACCCTATGCTGTCTGAAGCCATTACACAATTCCAAGCGCAAGCCTATAAAGAATTATTGCCACCAGGAGGACCGGTTAATACACAAATTCTAGGACACATTACCACTCAAAAAGAGGATCAGGCTCAACGGGTGAAGGACTATATGAATTATCAAATTTCCCATGTTATGGAAGAATATGATCCTGATCTGGATTCATTATTATTTTATTTACCTTTGTCAGGATCGGCATTTAAAAAAGTCTATTATGATGAAGGACTGGAACGCGCTGTATCAAAATTTATTTCCTCAGATGATTTATATGTTCCTTACTTAGCAACGGACTTGCCGTCATGCGAACGTGTTACTCACACTATTCGTAGAAGTAAAAATGAAGTAAGAAAATTACAAGTAGCGGGACTGTACCGCGATGTGGATCTCATGGTATCCGCCACGGAAACAGGAGTTCAGGAGAAAGAAGATCAGATTTCAGGAATGAAAAAATCCTATCAAAAAGAGGATTATCAATTATTGGAAATGCATGTTGATTTAAACATTGAAGGCATAGATAGTGAAGACGGAATTAAAGTTCCTTACATTGTCACCTTAGATGAGGGATCTGCACAGGTTCTTTCTATTTACCGAAATTACAATGAAGAAGATCCCAAGAAGAAAAAGAAACAGTATTTTGTTCATTATAAGTTCTTACCTGGCTTTAGCTTTTACGGTTTTGGTCTTATCCACATGCTCGGGGGTTTATCAAGAACCGCAACGTCAGCTCTTAGACAACTTATCGATGCAGGTACGCTGTCCAATCTCCCAGCGGGTTTTAAAGCTCGAGGACTGCGCATTAAAGACGATGACAATCCACTCCAACCAGGAGAATTCAGGGATGTAGACGCCCCTTCGGGCGATCTTCGCCAAGGGTTGCTACCTTTACCTTATAAAGAACCAAGCCAAACCTTATTTGCTTTATTAGGCTTCGTTGTAGAAGCGGGAACACGATTTGCTTCTGTTGCTGATCAAAAGATCGGGGACAGTGTTGCATCCAATGCACCTGTCGGAACTACAATGGCCCTCATGGAACGAGGTGCTCGTATTATGTCAGCTATTCATAAGCGCCTACATTATGCACAAAAAATTGAATTTAAATTATTAGCAAAAATATTTGCAGAATCCCTTCCTCCAATGTATCCCTATGAAGTTGGAAAAGATGCGGTTCCAAGTTTAAAGGCAGAAGATTTTAGTGATGAAATAGATATTATTCCTGTTTCAGATCCAAATATTTTTTCCATGGCCCAGCGTGTGACATTGGCACAGACACAGTTGCAATTAGCACAAGCCGATCCTCAGGCTCATAATATGTATGAAGCCTATCATCGTATGTATCAGGCACTAGGAGTAAAGGACATTGATACTATTTTACCTGTTCCTGAACCGCCTCAACCAAAAGATCCAGCAGTAGAAAATGCAGCTTCCTTAAAAGGAGAGCCTCTTTTGGCATTTAGACAACAAAACCAATTAGCTCATATTGATGCACATCGTGCGTTCATGTCTTCTATTTTAGTTAAAAATAATCCTCAAGTAATGTCAATTTTACAAGGTCATATTGTTGAACATGTGGGCTTACAGGCTAGAGCGGAAGTGGAAGAAGAAAATGCACAAGCAATTCAAGAGCAAGCCCAACAATATGGTGGTCAATTACCTCAAGAACTGCAAATTCAGTTCCAGGAAGCAATGGAACAACAGATAGCCGAGAAGATTGCTTCAATGATTGAGGAAATGGTAACAGAAGAACAAGAAATGATGGAAGTATTAGGAGAAGATCCACTCATAGACCTTAAACAACAAGAAATTAATCTTCGTGAACAGGACATTGATCGAAAAACTCGCGCCGATGAGGCTAAAATAGGTATCGATCAGGATAAATTGGATCAAGATGCTAGATTAACACAAGACAAGATACAATCGCAGGAAGATATTGCTCAATTACGGGCTAATGTTAACTTAACTAAGCAAAAAGAGATTGAAAAGAGTAAAAAAAGTCCAAGAAGAGTGGATGTTCAGAAAAATGTCCGTTTTGATAACTAATGTTGGGAAGGTAAAAGTGGTAAATAAATCTAATGATGAGTTTATGACTAATGCGGATTTAAGGTTACAGCATTATTTTCAAAATTTACTCAATATGGTAGAAAAAACTTCCAAAAGTGCTGAAGATAGTATACTTTTAGCTGGTGCTATGATGAGTGTCGCTCGAGTTGTGTATTATGATACATTAGGACCGCAACAGGGACAGCAAGTTATGGATAACAATGTGGCTGATTTTATTGAACTGATAAAACCAACCATACACTAGGAGAAAAAATGGCTACAGCAAAATATATAAATGGATCTAAATATCCCAATGCGAAAATGACTGTCTCTAACGAGATGAATCCTTATGCAGGCCCTAATGTCAACAAGACATCCGAAGTATCCACAGCGCAGGTTGCAATACCTGGACCAAAGGTTGTAGATAATTTAGGTAAGGGACCAAAAGGGCAACGTAGTAAGATGCAAATTAAGAAGGTTGCTTTTAAGGGCGTTTTTTAGTAAATTCATTTTCAATTAAAAAGGAGGTTTCTATGAAACTTTTAAAGGATATATGGCAACACTTAAAAGAGTGGAGCGAATGGGGAATGAAAGACTGGATTAAAGCCGGTATCGTCGCCATTATAGTAATTGTAGTTCTAGGAAAAATTTCAGGAGCTGTATAATGTTAAACCTCATCAGTGGATTGTTAGGCGGTAAAAACGGAGCCTTAAAACAAATCTCTGGTGTGATTGATGAGTTACATACTTCAGAGGAAGAGAAATTAGATAAAAAGATTTTGATGCAACGCATCCAGCAAAAACTTGCTGAAAAGCAATTGGATGTAAACGCTAAAGAAGCTGGTCACCGGTCCGTATTTGTTTCGGGCTGGCGGCCCGCGATCGGCTGGATGGGAGCCTTGGCTCTCGGATTCGAGTTCCTTCTATCCCCCTGCATAGAATGGTACAGTAAGTTTGCAGGATTAAACTTAACAGCCCCGGAGATTCAAACTGGCCCCTTGCTCGCAATCGTCACTTCAATGCTCGGCGTAGCGGGAATGAGGTCCTTCGAAAAAGCCAAAGGATTAACCAAATAAGGAGAAATGATGACGTCAAAAACTAAGAAAAAGAAACAAACACCCCTTCAAAGAATTCAAAAGTTATTGGACAAGCTTGCAGCTCTTCATGAAAAGGAAGAGGAGATAGTTGAGAAGATGGAAGAAATAATTTCTGAAGAGGAGGATTAAATGCCAATAGTTGGAAATAAAAAATATCCCTACACCAAAGTAGGAATTAAAAAGGCCAAAAAACATGCTGAGACGACAGGACAGAAAATGGTTAAAAAATATAAGAGTGGTGGAAAAGTTGTCCCAAGTTCGGCGGAAACATCTGTCATCAGAGGGGCAACTGTAAGAGGATCACGAGAAGGATCCACACTCTCAGGGCCTAAGGCAAAAGGATCACGAGAAGGATCGGTCATTAAGGCAAAAGACGGTAAATGGATTCAAAAAGCCATCAAGAAACCAGGGGCGCTACGTGCGTCATTGGGAGTTAAAAAAGGAAAAACAATTCCAGCGAAAACATTAGCTTCCGCTGCGAAGAAAAAAGGCAAACTTGGACAGCGTGCACGGTTAGCGGAAACGCTCAAAGGTTTTTCATAGAGAGGCAAAAATGCCTTTCAAGTCTGAAAAGCAGAAGAAGTTTTTATTTGCCAACAAGCCTGAAATCGCTAAAAGGTGGGCAAAGAAATATAACAAGGGAGGCCCTGTGATCATAACCCCGCGCGGGTTCGGGCGCATGCTTCCGGAAAAAAGGCCAAGGACGAAACTCTACGTATGATGCTCGAAAAACGAATCATGGACCATGAAGGATTCCGTAAAAAAATTTATAAAGATTCACTTGGAAAAAAAACCATAGGCTACGGCCATCTCATCACGGAAAAGGATAATTTTGAAGAAGGAATAGAATACACAAAACCTGAACTTCTGAATCTTTTTCATAAGGATCTGGAGAAAGCACGAGAAGGTGCCAACCAACTTGTTGGTCATATAACGGAACTGCATATCGAAGCAAAAAATTGCATAATTGAAATGGTGTTTCAATTGGGCACCCAGGGCGTTCGGAATTTTAAGAAGATGCTTTTGGCGTTGGAAGAAAAAGACTATTTTGAGGCCCACGTACAGATGCTCGACTCACGTTGGGCTAAACAGACGCCAGCAAGATGTACTGAACTTTCTGAAATAATGAAACAGTGCATGTAGTACATGAGATTTGAGAATTTTTTCACTTATTACAAGAAACAATTAAATGCTAGACAAGACCAAGTAAAACAAGCTATATTGACGGGCGCTAATGATTGGGCGGAATATCGGTATTTGACTGGTAAATTACACGCCCTTGAACAAGAACAACAGGAACTCACGGACCTGCTAAAGAAAACGGAGCTAGAAGATGAATAAATTAATTGTACCCAAACATGTATGGGACGGTAAGAAATTAGAAAAACAGAAACAAGAACTGGATAAAATTCCTACGCCATGTGGGTTTAGGATTGTACTATTTCCCTTAAAGCTGGATTCTAAAACTTCTTCTGGTATTCATCTCACTGATGAGACAATTGATCAGGCACAGATAACAACAAATATTTGTAAAGTTTTAAGAATAGGTTCTGAAGCATATAAAGATAAAGATCGATTTCCAACTGGCCCTTGGTGCAAAGAAGGAGATTGGGTCTTGATTACCAAGTATTCAGGATCACGCATTCAGATTGAAGGGGGAGAGCTACGCATAATTAATGATGACGAAGTACTCGCTGTTCTGGATGATCCACGGGATATTTTGCCATCCAATATTTTATAACATGGAGGCACCATGCCCGAAACAACATCATCATCATCAGAAAAATTAGTACCTATTGATACGTCGGGTAATTCTGTTGATGTAACATTAAAAGAAGATAAAGAAAAAGGTATTGAAGAAGTAACAAAAGAAGATGCTCCTATTGTTGAAGTAGTAGAAGAAAAAGAAGAAGTAGAAGTAAAAGAACAGCCCCAAGAAACTAAAGAAGAAGAACTGGAAGAATACAGCGCGGGGGTAAAAAAACGAATTGATAAATTAACTAAAAAAATGCGTGAAGCGGAAAGACGCGAACACGCCGCTATCGAGTATGCTGAAGCAGCGAAAAAGAAGTTTGATACACTTAAAAGTTCTACTTTGGTTCAAACGGACACAATGTTAGCGGAAAGAGAAAAGGCTCTTACTAATCAACGTGAATTTGCAAAAAGAGCTCTTGAGGCCGCAATGAATGCGCAAGATGTTGAAAAACAAGTTGCAGCTCAGCAGGAAATTGCTCGTTTGACCATTGAAGATGAACGCTTGAAAGTATCAAAAGCCAAGGCTATACAACGAAAAACCCAACAACAACAGGAAGTCACTCAAGTGTCTGAAGGAGGAAGTGCGGATCAACCACCCCCTCCTCCCCGTGATTTGAAAGCTGAAAAGTGGGCATCAAATAATGATTGGTTTGGAACTCAGAATGCAATGACCTACACAGCATACGATATTCATAGGGAATTAGTTGAAGAAGGGGTTGATCCTAGGACAGATGAGTATTATAGTGAGATAGACAAACGTATACGAAAAGAATTTCCTCATAAATTTGATGGGGGGACCGTAACAAAGCCGAAACAAAAAGTTGCTTCGGCCGTTAGAACATCGCCTTCTGGGCGCCGCACTGTGAGACTCACACCTTCACAAGTAGCTATCGCAAAAAAACTTGGTGTGCCCTTGGAAGAATACGCAAAACACGTGAAGGAGGCGTAATATGACTGTAAAAACAAAACTGAAAACCTCACGCAAAGCTGAAACCCGTGAAAAGGTTGCTCGTAAAAGAGGATGGGTTCCTCCATCCAACTTAGAGGCACCGGAACCACCTGAAGGCTTTCATCATCGATGGATACGATTCGAGTTTCGAGGCACCCAGGACGAAAAAAACGTTATGGGACGCATACGAAGCGGATATGAACCAGTGAAAGCTAGTGAATATCCAGATCGATTGGATCTACCGGCGATTGCTGAAGGTAAGTATAAAGGTGTTATAGGAGTTGGAGGATTGATCTTGATGAGATGTCCGATCGAAGTAAAACAGGATAGAGATGATTATTTTAAGAATCTCACTGCCGATCAGCAAGCATCTATTGAGAATGATTTAATGAAAGACGAGCATCCAGCGATGCCAATCTCAAAAGAACGGCAAAGCAGAGTAACTTTTGGTGGAGGTGCCAAGTCCAAATAGGTTGGAAAGGCGTCACCAAACATTATTAAAAGGATGTCAATATGGCAAACATTGATGCGGCCTTCGGGCTGATACCAGTTGCATGTCAGGGACAAACGGATAATAATGGTGGACAATCACAGTACCCGATCGGAGACACTCAAAGCACAGCTATCTTCACAGGGGACCCCGTTAAATATAAAAGTGACGGAACCATTGAAGTAGCGGCGGCGACGAACCCTCTATTGGGCGTGTTTGGAGGCTGTTTTTATACGGACCCTACAACAAGCAAACCAACCTGGTCCCCATATTTTCCTGCGAGCTTAGCTCCAGGGGATGCGAAAGCATTTGTATGGGATAATCCAATGCAAACATTTATTGCTCAGCAGGATTCTGTTGTCAGTAATATAGTTGCAGCCAATCTAAATGAAAATGCGGATCTCATTTTCGGCGCAGGCAATACCACTACGGGTGTGTCTGGCGTAGAAATAGATTCAAGTTCAGCGGACACTACTGCTACTCTTCAAGTGAGACTAATAGATTTTTACAATGTTCCAAGTAATAACACTACTGCGAACAATTCAATTCTTGTCGTAAAAATCAACAACTCTCAACTTATGGGTGGTACTGGTACGCTGGGCGTGTAGACTAGGAGATAAATTATGGCTATTAATAGAGCCCAGCTCGCCAAAGAGCTAGAACCTGGTCTTAACGCGTTGTTTGGACTGGAGTACGCTCGTTATGAGAACGAGGCGGCACAAATATTTAGTCAAGAATCAAGCGACAGAGCTTTTGAAGAAGAAGTGATGTTAGTTGGTTTTGGTGAAGCGGCGGTAAAACCGGAAGGCGCTGCAGTTGATTTTGATACTGCAAAAGAATCCTTCACTGCAAGATACGTTCACGATACAATTGCTTTGGCATTTGCGTTAACGGAAGAAGCGGTGGAAGATAACCTTTACGATACTTTATCTGCTCGTTACACTAAAGCACTAGCTCGATCTATGGCTTATACTAAACAAGTTAGGGGCGCCAATATCCTGAACACTTCGTTCGCGACTACTGGCGGTGATGGTGTTACATTATTTAGCACTGCTCACCCAACAACATTCGGTGGAACCTGGTCAAACAGAAGTGCTACGGATGCGGATCTTAACGAAACCTCATTAGAGCAAGCATTGATTGACATTGCTGGCTTTATCGATGAAAGAGGCTTAAAAGTTGCAATGAAGGGAAGAAAACTTATTCTTCCTGTTAACATTCAATTTGTAGCGGATAGGATTTTAGAATCCACTCTTAGAGTCGGTACTGCTGATAATGATATTAATGCGATCAAGAATATGGGCATGCTACCTGAAGGTTATGTAGTGAATCACTACTTAACTGACACAGACGCGTGGTTCATAAAAACTGATTGCCCTAATGGATTCAAGCATTTCATAAGAGCTGCCCTTGCCACTGGCATGGAAGGCGATTTTGACACAGGAAATATGAGATACAAAGCACGTGAGAGATATAGCTTTGGTTACTCTGATCCTCGTTGCGCATACGGATCACAAGGTTCATAAAACTTACACTGGATCCTCCCAGATACGAAGAAGGCGCTTGTAAGAGCGCCTTTTTTGTTTTACAACTAAACTGTTAATGTTGGTGAATACACGTCATGAGGACGGTGTATTTACTGGTCAAATTTAAAGGAGACTGACATGACAACACATTTTAATAACGGCGTTACTAACGTGGTTAAAGATAAAAGCCCGTTAAAGAACGCAATGATGCCTGATCCATTTCCCGTTACCAATACGCAAGGTGCAGGATATGATTTCTTAGGCCAAACTTCGTTTATGGATGATTTTTATTCAGCCATTACAAGAACAAATACAAGTAATAATGGAAGAGGTTCACCAGGATGGTATTTAAGCCAAACTGCTAGTACTCAAACCGCTGCACCAGTAGCAGATGCTCATGGTGGATGGTTGCAACTAGATGAAGTAAATGCAACTGATGATGCTTATAACCAAATTAATACTTTTACTGCTTTTCAACTAAGCACAAGCATGAACTCTGGTTTTGAAGCTAGAGTAGCAGTTGAAGATATTTCAGCAACAGAAATAGTTCTTGGATTTGCTGATACAGATGTAACTTCAGGAGTAGTAAATATTACTGATGGGTTATATTTCTCTAACTTTTCTGATCCTGATTCTATTACTGCTGGAACAAGTTTATACCTTCACTGTGAAAAGAATGGAACTATTACTTCAAGTGATGCATTAGTTGATCCATACACTGGTGATACTTTTGTAATTGAAGATGGTGCATTACAAGCAGCTAGTGCTACTCAATTAGCAACTCCAAGTAATTCATTTATTGCTGGATTTAACATTGTTCCTAAAGGATCAAATGGTAATACTAATACTGCTGTGATTCAAGCATACTTAGGTCCTGTTGGAAAACAGCCTTTGCCTGTCGCATCAATTGCAACTACTAATTTACCTGATGATTTGGCATTAGGACTTATGATGGGAACTAAAAACAATA
>Ga0208030_1000353_pt1 | contig 32556 bp, 38 predicted proteins | sample MalvirDeepMed_M9_FD_184246 | JGI IMG/M metagenome (GOLD analysis project Ga0208030, IMG submission 184246) | Marine viral communities from the Global Malaspina Expedition - Malaspina viral metaG DeepMed_M9 (SPAdes) (version 2) | ecosystem: Environmental > Aquatic > Marine > Oceanic | place...
CGAGGAGGATGGTGAGGATATCTAGAAGCAGTTGTTGCAGCCACGTAAGGGTCATGATCAAGATAACCTATACTAAGAGGCCTTTTACTAAGAGGTAAAGCGGCGGGAGCGCCGTAGAATCTTTATAACTTTCGTCAACTTTGATAAGTACCCCACCGTCTTTTTGTTTCTTAGTAGCTATAACATGATATTCGTCATTCACATCATGTTCCCATTCAACCCAGCTTACATTAGGTGAATCATCCAGCACCCGTAGGTACTCATCAGGCTGATCGTCGGTTACTTCTGTGTCATGGATGAAGACATCACCGTAGGAGTTCCATATAGTAGTGAAGAACTCGTTAAGAGCTTTTGACTCAGTTTCCCTATACTCAGCATCTTTTACCCAGTTTACGTTAGTCATTTTTTTAACCCTCCTGGTTAAGTAAGTTAACGCCCTATTTTAAAAGGGCGAGCCGTAATGACCCGCCCTTTTTAGTGGTCCTTACACTATTTCGATATTAAACTTTTGATTTGCGGGCAGCGTTATTTTTAACGTGATCGTAACTTCATTAGTTTCCGACACTGGCAAATCGCCACCATTAGCTATACGCTTTTTGATCAAGCTATTAGTATTTGTTATCATTGGGTAGTCAATATTTTGACGAGTGCAGTACCTTACTAAATTACTTTGAGCTGCGGAAGTGCTCCAAGGCGCGCCCCCTTTAGTTGGGTGCCCTATTTGATTTAAGTGATTAATGACTTTTTCCCATGTAGGTCGACCACCTTGAGTACGCTTGTAGAGCTCAATGAAGTCACAGATTAGTTTACCTGTTCTTAAGTTTTTTTCACGATGATGCATTTTTTTACCCTCTTGGTTAATTAACGTTAGGCCCTATTTTAAAAAAGGCGAGCCGCTAGGACCCGCCCTTTTTAATCTTTTTTAATCTTTATACAACCTTCTTGGTCAGTTACGCTTTAGGCCCCCCAATCATAATTTTTCAAAAGCACCAAGGGCCATGTAGGGAGTTTCGGTAAGGTCGCCTCATCAGCAGTACCGTCAAACCCCGTGAGTTCAATAACTTGATGCTCTTGGGTGATACTGTTTTCTTCGTCAACCCAGTAAAGCGTGAGGTAGATTTTTTCGGAGTCATAAGGCGTTACCGCCCACCAACCCTCTTGACCGTCAGGGTCGATAAAGTCGGGGTAGGGCCTACCTTGAGTGATATAGCCCTCCCATCGGTTTTTCTCCCCATTTTTGGCATTTAAAATAGGGGTGGTAAATTGCATGATGAAGGTAAATAGTGATTCATCATGCTCACCCATTTTAGGGCCATTTGGCTCAAGGTAGTAGGTGCCGTTTTTGTAGTACGATGTACCTTCTCTCGACATTTTAGGTTACCCTCTTGGTTAATTAACGTTAGGCCCTATTATAAAAAGGGCGAGCCGTTGAGACCCGCCCTCTTTTATCTTACTTACTCAGCCCGTTAGAGCGGGTACACTAACTCACAGTACCTAGTCAAGTCAAATACTTGATGGTCATGAGTTATACCGTTTACCTCGTCAATAACACCAACGTTGAGGTAAACGGCGTTAGGATCAAGTTTAACCCCCTCCTCATAATGGGGGTCATCAAAGCGGCCCTTAGTAATATTGATCTCATAGGTGTACCCATCAATTATTTCGGTACGGGCCATCAACTTCATCGCGCTAACTAAGTCTAACGCTATAGTGGTCATAACTTTTACCCTCCTGGTTTATTAAGTTAACGCCCTATTTTAAAAGCCCACTTTTTAGCGGACAAAGCTCGTTTAATCCTTTTTTATCGTTAAATCCCAAGTGCGGGTTCATCAGATCTTTAAATCCCAAGTGCGCGTTCGTCAGATCTTTAAATCCCAAGTGCGCGTTCGTCAGATCTTTATCCAATCAACCAACAGCGGCAGAGCTCTCTTTTTGAGAACCCTGCCGTGGTAACTAGTTACTCGTAATAGGGGCGTTCTTGGGGGAATATCCTAGGGGGATGTTCTTCCACGTAGACGGCTACCTCGCTTTCGCCCCATTCACCGCCTCGGGTGAGGTAGGCGTCGTCCGGATTACCGTCATCATCGCAGCCGTCCCATGGCCCGTAGCCCATTTTATATTCGTCGCAGCCCTCGCTAAATTTGTTACGGTCTACACGAACCGCTTTGTCTTTAGCCACATCTCTCGAGGAGTACCCTCCGAGACATTTGATGGGTTTGCCCACATCATAGTACCAACCGCCCTCTTCTGGGCCACCGTAGGCTTGACCTATTTCGTAAACGTTGACGTAAAACATTTTAAACCCTTTCATGGCTAGTTAACGTTAGGCCCCTATTTTAAAGGCCCACCTTTAACCGGACTAAAGGTTTTTAATCCTCTTCACTGTAACCATAAAGTGTGACGGCAAAGTTGCATTGAGCAATGTCAAGTGTAGTTAGTCCAGGAACCAGCCCTTTTTCTTCAGCCAATTTAATAGCTAATTCTTGGAGATAAACGAACCGATCTTCATCTTCACGAGGCGTATCCCACAATTTACTATCTATTTCGTCTGAATTTGTTTCACCCAAAATGATTGCTCCACAATTTTTATCCCAATGGGGGTAGAACTTATCTATATAATCTTGAATTGCCTGAGGTCTTGGGGAGGTAATCCAAGTTTTTTGAGTATTGTCCCATTTACGAGTATCAGGTCCTTCAAACCAAGCAACTATGATATAGTGAACGGGAACGCCCCCATCATTATAGGCACTATTTTCATAGAAACCGTTGTTGACTTTGAAATTCCGACGGGTAATGCCCCCCTCGTCTTTAGCACCTTGTTGAACTGTAATTTCCATTTTAAACCCCTTTATGGTTAGTTAACGTTAGGCCCCTATTTTAAAGGCCCACTTTTTAGCGGACTAAGGGTTTTTTATCCCATGAGTTTCAATGAACTCTTCAAAGCTCCATACTTGAGTAAGGTCCACTTCTTCCTCCTCCTCTTCATATGTAGGTAGGAGAATTTCGAGCTGTACTTTTCGCTCAACAGGAAAAATGGTAACCAATCTATCAATATCTGGATGTTGATATGTACCAATACCAAATCCATGTATGGGGTCAACGCGATAACGATCGCCAATGAGGCCATCAAGAATAATGCGTGTTAAGTATTCACAATCTCCCCATCTTGTTTTACCTTGAACCAAACCAGCGGCCACATCTTCCAAAATAGTTAGTCCCCCCCAATGAGTATAAAGGTACACATCAGGATCGTTTTCACCCTCCCATTTTCCAAAAACTTCACTTCTTTGTTGAATTCGAACTTGAGCTCTTTCACCCATTTTAACCTCCTTATCCAATTAGCCAGTGGCGATAGAACCCCCGGAAGGGAGTCCAACAAACATGAGCCACTAAAAACCACCCACTACGGTAATTATTTGAGTATGCGCTACTGACAACAATTCGTGGAAGCAGTGTAGTCCCCACATAAAGACGCCCTATGCGCCGATTTATGAAGTACGATTTCAATGAAGGGAAGTTGAAACGAGTATGTCCATACCACCGTGAGCAGCGCCCCGTATCCATACGCCTAATTTGAAACGACCTTTGATATTTCATCTTTACCCCTAAGTGGTTAATTAACGTTAGGCCCCTATATTAAAGGCCCACCTTTAACCGGACTAAAAGTCTTTAATCTATATGATAAAATTTTTGGGAGGGGAAGGAAGAAGTGGGTGAGGTTTCCTCGCTGGCCCCACTTCCTCTTGTTTTAGGATGTCCCCCCACACCCTATTAACCATCCAGCGAGGTAACTTTTAGGAGCCTAATTGTACTCCCTCCCCTATATCAATTTTTAGAAGATCATCCGAATAAAGCGTCATTTCTAAACGATCCCCTAAGTGGTCAGGGCCATATGACCCAAATTCTATTTCTAGTCTCACAGCCCAAAAGTTTTCAGAAACCGGGCGAGCATCTTTGATAGTTAACCCGCTTACCCGATGAAGCGATTGGTACATACTCATTTTAGTTACCTCCTGATTTTTCATCGTAGTAGTTTTCCATAGCTTGGGCCTCTAACGTTACCCAATCGGTATCAGTTAAACGCTTTTCTAACCATTCAGCACGTTTACCTTTTACCTCTAGCCATATATCTTCGATGTACGAACGATTGATACCTACGGCGGGGTCCGGTGGGCTTATTTCGTAGGAAACCGTCACCGGCATCCCGTCGCGTACGGTACCCTCAAAGGAAAAAGGGCTCATCCGTGCTTCCTTAGAGCTTGTTCCCCCTTCCTAGCGATAATGTATTGAAAGCGGTCGGAAACGGTATGATCCAAACTCTTCCGACGCTGTACCAACCCTCGAACAAAAAGGTTAGACATATGGCTACCAACTAGGTCTGGCGTAGTTTCAAGGCCGGGGAATTCAGCCATAAGGTAAACATGCAACGCGGTATGGTTACATGGCTCCGCTACCTCTTTCAACACTTTTAAAATTTTCCAGCGCATTTTATCGGGAGTTACCCGCCCCGGTCGAGCAACGCGCTTGACTTGCCAAACGGGTGGTTCGCTCGAATCAGGTACCCTCTTGGGGGTAAAAAGAACCGGCTTTGGTTCCGGCTTTAGCTCTGGTAGGGGTAGTTTTGGGCCATACTTTTTAACGACCCAACGAATTTGCCCTCCTATAGTACGGCACTCTTCTTCAGACCAACGTACTAGGATTTGCCAAGTTTCGTGGTCTACCGAAACTGACTTATTAGTGTCCTCCCCGCTAAGGGGGACTTTCTCAAGTTTATCCAACATTGATTCCTCCAATGGTTGTAGTATACATTTCTTCATCCCAGACTTCCGCTGTATCGGTAGCGTCGCGCTTTGACGCAAACTCCGCCTCTACAACTTGCCCGTTGAAGACAACCGCCCAATTGCGAGGTTCTACATATATAGCATTCCAGCCAAGGTCCCAGTACTCCGGTTTCTCGTAGTACTCACAACCTTCACAGGGAATGCCTACTTCATAGGTAGGTAACTCGCAATTAGGGCAATTCATAGTTAGCCTCGTACTTTCTAGCTTTCTACCTTTAAATTATACCCCGCTAGAGGTATAAGGATAACCCTCCTTATTATCTTTTTTATCTTTGTAGATACCTTTAAGGGTATCTCTCAAGGCAGGAAGACCAGCCGTATGAAGATTATTGAGCATATACTCAACGGCTTGCTCTTCCTCAAGGTTTTGTTCAATAGCCTCTTCGGCTAAAGATTCCATGCACATTAACCAGTCTTTAACCCGGCCCACGATCTATCACCTCCTCCCATTCGTTTCCGTTTGATAGGTGGTCCCATTCACTTTCCCAAAGATGTTCAACGGCCATTTCGAATTGTTCTTCTTCGGAAAGGCTTTCTGTTGAGCTATCTATAGCCATAACTTCATGGCGAAAGGAAAAGTTCCAATCTAAGGTACCCACATCACACTTATAGGTATGTTCACGAATATACTCTTCTAGAATTTTAGCACATTCTTGGCGAACAACAGGGTGCCAAACAGATTCAATGGCGCAACCGGCTTTCCAATTATCTCTGGCCCACTTACGGAATTCAACCGTTTCACTAGGAGAAAGTTCCCGGAAAAAGTCATCCGAAATAGGGGTTGCGGGGAGGGTCATTCAACCCTCCAAATTCGTTGGCCAGCAACGCCGTCTTCAGTCCATTGACGTTGCGTGAACCGAACTTCCTCACCTTGCTTGGCTTTACGCTTTCGGTAGGCTTGCCGCGCTTGGGCCATTCGACCAGCTAACCGCTTCACGGTTTCATCTTCATATTCCGGAGCTGCAAAGAAGCTATCACCTACCCTCATCTCTTCAAAAGGGTATTTAAGCTCCGTAGTACGAAAGTCTGTAGGGATAGCTATCCCACTATCAAGTTTAAAATCGGCCATAGCGGCCTCCTTTCAGTTAGTTACCCTTATAAGGTAAAGTACCAGGTTTCAGAGTAAAAGCTAAACTTTATCCTTTTGATTAAATTAACTAAAAGATGGAGGACAAGCGCACTGGGATTAGCACTTGCCCTCCGTTGAATTACGTGAGCTCGATGTACTTTTTATCGAGCGCAATTTGGACATCCGTAGGTCCACCACGAATTTTCCTCGCCGAAGCTAGAAATTCGTTGAGGGACATACCCTCTTTGAACAAAGCGAAAATTTCCGCTCGCCGTGAACCCTCACGTACAGGGATTTTATCTGCGAGAATATGAATAGTGTTGCCCTCGAAATTGTGACGAGTAGAAATCGCCTTTTTCGTGGGTTGGGGGACTTCAACCTTTTTACGAGTTGCAGCCTTTCTCTTGATATGAGGCTCAAGCACCTGAACGTCTGCCATAACTGCTCTCCTTTCTGAGCGCTTTCTAGTTAACTTAGCCTACCAATTATAAGGTAGCGAAAAGGGGGGACAACGGTTAAATTGTCCCCTAGATAAAGTAGCTTTAAGCGACCTTGGCGTAATCAATCGCTAGGTCTAAGGCTCGCCGTTTGGTCGCAGCATTTGGCCCAAGCCAACCAGAGTATAACGCTCCTCCGGCTATCCGCTCACTTTCACGCTTGGTATGGTCCATAACGTATGTGACCCCATTAAGCGCCCCCCACCAAGTACCTTTGGCCGACTTTAGGTCAGCGCCGGGGGATAAAGCGATAGCATCGTGGACTTGCTCGGCGGTTCTATTGAACTCATCAACGAACGGGACGTCATTGGCGACCTGTTCTTTGGCGCGTTCAATAAGTAGTTGGGGTTGGAAAAGTTCAGCGATGAAGTTCTGAACGTTGATAGGTTTGGTTTGTTTAGAACTTAGGAATTCAGCCTGAGTTTGAAATTCCTTCATTTTTTCACCGCTTATACCGAGGGCTAGCTCGGCTGCTTCCATAATTTCTTCATCAAAAGCCTGTAGATGAAGTACCCTGAACCGTTTTCCTTCGGTGCTGAGGGCTAGCGACATAGTATTGGCGCAAACAACCCTGATAGGCGTAAACATTATTATCAGGGCCTTCCCGGCAACGTGGGGTGAATCAATGAGAAGGTATCCCTCTACCTTGTCGCCCCCTGGAAGTTCAAAGGTTGATTCTAGCTTTGCCAACCCCCAAATATCCTGACCGTCTTTCAAAGAGCCAGCGGTTTCCATTTTCATGTTTCCCGCTGAAACAAACTTTTTGAAAAATTGAAAGGTATCCGCGTTCTGGAAGGGCACATAGTCTTCACCGCAAGCGGATAGTATCGTATTATCGGTATCCCTAACGATAAAGTGGTGGCCTTCCGCGTTGAGTAACCCTACGTCTTCATTCCAAGTAGGGCCATCAATCGTATAGGCGGGGCGTTTAGAAACGGTCCAATTTAGTTGAGCCGCTTCTAACATTTCATCCGGGGTCATAGTATCTTCTACCTGAACCCCTAGCCCGTGCCAGGGAAGACCCCCCGCATAGGCCATCGTTTCAACTTCATGAGCCATAGCTCTTCCTTTCTTGAGTTACTTTCTTAAGAAAAGGAAGCGGCTGCGGCTGCGGGGGAATATGGTATTGCCTTACCTTCCCCCGCTGATTGCCGCGTAGTTCCATACCGTACCCCCTTTTCTGTTACTAACGGTTATAAGTATATATAGCCGATAAGTAGACAAAACCCTTATTTTATCTATTAGAGAAAGTTAATTTGATTCTGGAACGGCTACCTGTTCTAGGGAATTAAAAAGGTCGAAGTCAACGTCAATAAATTCTAACGGCCCTTTCATCCCTAACGAAATTTGGCACCGTATGTGAGGATCTACCTTAACCCCTCCCGCGTGTTCATGAAGCATATGGTATACAACGGGGAATTTGGTATTCTCATCAAACGAACTTAAATGTTCTTTAAGAGGTTTCGGTTCAAGAGCACGGTTATATTCCATATTTATAGCCCAATCATTAGCGGCTATAAGTTGCTCTTTGGTAAAAACTGGAAAAGTTTCTTCATCCGCGCTATAGACTTTCATAGGTTCCTCCTAAATTTTAAGTTACGCCCTATTATAAAGGTAGATAAACGGGGGAAAATTCTTTATTTATCGCTTGGCGCTCATGTAAGCAGTCATCCCCATATAGGCCCCCACTACTCCGGCCATTCCAATATAAAATAACCCAAATAAATCAGCCAGAGCCTTGATTCTGCTGTCTGGGAAAATGGGTAGGAAAACTAAAATGGTAAAGATTATCATAGCGCCAAGAGAAATCCACGCCATTCTACGTTGCGCGTCAGCCTTTTCTTCTTGTACCTCGGTTTCATGAATAGCTTTAACCGTGGCTAACTCTTCATCACTTACGATACCGTCACCATCCATATCATATTCCTCGTAAGAGCTGCCTTTTTGTAACGTCTTCGCACCCTTTTGAACTGCCATAGTATTTCCTCACTTGATCATGGCCCCGCTGCCATCATCTATACTACGTCGCCAGGGTTTGTCTGTAAATACGGTTTTCGCTGATCCCCAACTATCTCCATATTCAACGTCTACCTTACATGGGATTTCTAACTCAACGCATGTTTCCATAATCTCAGCGATTTCCTTTATTTCGTCAGGGTTATCGGAGGAGAAGCACAGTTCATCATGAACTTGTAACAAAGGAGTAAACCCTTTTTCGGCAAGAACTTTCATAGCTACTTTTGTTTGATCTGCGGCGGATCCTTGAATCAAGCGATTCAGAGCTTTATGCGTGAAGGCTCGTTTGATGCTTGGGCCAAACTCAGCTTGGGCCTTTTCTAAATTTCCTATCTTACCTGTTCCAAATTGGCGTGGCTCCCATAGATCAAAGCGACACTTACGACCCAATAAGGTTCTTATATACCCTTTACCCGAAGCACGATTTCTACAGTAATCACTGAGCATCTTCACAAAGGGTACTTTTTGATGATAGCTTTGAAACAGTTCCTGGGCCTCATCTAAAGGAATGTTTAATTGTTCAGCTAATTTTCGTTGACCCATAGAATAGAACAATCCTAGGTTGATATCCTTGGCTTGACGACGGGGGATGTTGGCCATTTCCGCTACAATAGAATGAAAGTCTGCTTCTCCTTCTTTGTATTCCGTCACCACTGCTTCTACTTTGGGCAGCTTCAAGAGCGATGCATAATGAACGACTAACCTTGGCTCTTGTTGAGAATAATCCATAGACACCCACCTTTCGTTCTTTTCGGGAACGAAAATGGAACGAATCATCGGACCTAAAATTTTATGACGAGCAGGGATTTGTTGTAAGTTTGGGTTGCTGTAGCTAAATCTACCTGAAACCGTTCCACCATCGTCAGAACGTAGGGGGTGTATTTCTGCGTGAATACGACCTTTATATTGGTACTTTAAAATAGATTTAATAAATGTGGTGTTGGCCTTATTGTATTCCCTTGCTTCAAGAATCTGCTTAGGAAGCTCATGAATATGATTTTCTAAGAACGCTCTATCTATCTTAGGAGCCTTTGTCTTTTCGGTCAGGTTATAAGAGATACCAGCTTTGTCGAAGAGCTCGCCTATAGAACGAGAGTTCCATATTTCAACGTCACGATTGTACTCTTGTTTGATCCCATGTAAAATTTCCTTTTCCTTTTTCTCTAAGTTTTTTTGAATCGTCGCAGCCTTTTCTAAATCTACCCGAATCCCTCTCCACCTCATATCTATCAACGTCGGTAAAAGAGAGAGCTCTAGGTCTAAAATATACTGAAGATCTGATTTAAGAATTTCTGTGCTTAAAGTCTTCCATAAATCTAATGTGGCTCGAGCATCTTGTTCCGCGTAAGGTCCAACATACATAGGAGGAAGTTTCCACATTTCACTTTTAGGGTTCACTCCCCATTCCTTGGCCGCTTCCTGCAAGATTCTTTCGTTCTTAGAAGAAGCGATGTAGGTTTTAGCCAGAGCATTTAATGAATATGAAAATCTATTTTCATCAAGGAGGGGCGCTGCGATTAGTGTGTCTTTGATTTTTCCATTAATTTCTACGCCTTCTCTTTTGAGCCACCCAACATCATAAAGAGAATTATGAAAGACCTTGTCACTGTCTGTTGCTAATTGAGTTTTGAGCCAACGGAAAATTAAATCTCTGTCTAGATTGCTGCCATTATCATGACGAACCGGAAAGTAACCCTGCCAACCTTCAGTTGCTAAAGCGACTCCAATAATGTAGCCGTCGCCAGTTGCCCATCCTGGCCCCTTTGTCAAAAGGTTCGGATCACGAGTTTCTAAATCAATAGCTATAGAATCAGCGGTCGTCAGATTTGGGAGAGTGTCTGGAGGGCACCATTGACTTTCGGTTTGAATTAGGGGAATTTGATATGCCACTCGGCTCTCCTAAAATTACAAACGGTTTACCACAAGAACACTTAGGCCACTTAAAATCTGTAAATAAACTTTCTGGAGCTTCAAACCCCTCATCTTTGCAAATACATTCTAATTTAACAGACATAGCTCAGGTCTCATTTCTTTTCAGATTAATTAGCTTCCGCACTTAACCCAGTATTTCCTCCCAAGCTATTCCTAGGGGGTTCTTCCCTTAACTTCCTTTGTTCGCTTCAGGAGCCTCCTGCGGAGCTTTAACGGCGAAACCACCTATTTCCCTCCGTATTTCAGCTTCAACAAGGAATAAGTACCGTCTAAGGTCCCCAATATCGTCCATAACTCCCTCGGGGGATGGATCATTGTAGATTGCATCGAAAATATCATAGTTGAAATTCTTAACTTGGGTCTCCAAACGATCCCACTTACGAGCCAACATCATAAAGGCTCCCACTCCCCCACGCTTCTTCCAGCTATCTCCATAAGTTTTCTGTGCATGAACCAGAGCTTCCGCGTCATAAGAAGCAATTTCCATTATCTCTTCGTGTAGTCCCATTTCCGTCTCCTTCTTTCTAACCATTCTGTGGCTGCTTTCTTCCAATCTAACGCTTGAACGTTTTGCATCAGTAGCAAGGCATGTCGATAATTCTTCTCTTTATGTTGGTGCCACGCTTTCAACATAGGCATGGCGGTTTCTTTAAAAAATGGGTTCTTGTAAGAAAAGTGTTCTGGCGGCTCATCATGTTTATGGTCCGAAGATAAAAATGTTTCTAAGTCTTTATCTATGCTTTCCGGTTCTGTGAACATAGGCTCTGGAGAGTAGTGCATACCTTTGTTCCAACCAAGATAAGAATCGTACCAAAGGCTATCTCCTGTATTTCTTTGGTCTAATATTTTAAGCGACTTCTCAAAAACCATTTCATATGCATGAAAGCTGTCACTAAGATGATAGTAGGTGCCCATAGGAACTCCAACCCTAGCGGCGACATATTCTTGGAGAATTGAAAAGTGAACGGCGTTGGCCCCATATGTCCCCCAGATAATATCATTGGACCTACAACAAACTGTCATTTGTAAACGACCGCCCTTTATTTTAAAGTAGACCTGAGTATTACAAGGTAGATCTTTAGAAGAAGTATCACATATTATTTTTTCCAGATCTTCAGAGTCCCACATTTGAAGAACCGCTCGCCGTGAATTAGGTTCTCTTTTTAAATGGGTGACAAGAGAGGTTAACTGGTCTTTCTTAAAATAGTTCCGCCACCTATATCCATAAGCCCCGTATAGGGTTTGGCCGTCATCGGAAAATTCTTCCATTCGTGAATTAAATTGTCGTACATATTCTAAATCGTTTCTACCTCCTAACATCCAAAGAGCTTCAAATAAGTGAAAGAACGGATTGGCATCTCTTTCAGGGTAGAACAGAACCCTTTCCTCGGGCTGTTGATATACTGTCATAATAGGAGTAGGGAATTCAATAACGCGACCTGATCGTGATTCTTGCCAGATTCCGTTGTCTCTTAGATGCATCAAACCAACGTACAACCCCTCCGAAACATTTCTCACATATATATTAGGCACCTCATTGTTCCCACGGACGAACGACTGCAGCAGTATACGGTCCTTCTTGGAGGGCGTCTTCAATGGCGAGGAGGTCAGCTTCAGTAACTCGATCATACTCTTCTTTCCCCTTTGCGTCAGGTAATAGCCCAGGACGATAGCTTAACGCATCACACCCGTCACAAGGGCCGAAGTCTCTCTCCCCGTGATATAACTTTTTACGTGCAGCACGGAAGGCTGCATTTTGCCAAAGCTCCTCTAAAGATCGACCTCTAAGCGTATGGCCGCATTTATAGAATCCTGGCCAATCATTACAACAAATAGCAACGTGGCCGTCCCACCGTATAGACATCTCTCTGAATACTTTAGCGCACCTCTTTCCCTGCGCCTTATCATTTTTAGGAAAGGCCGACCCAGCATGGTTATTAACAGTTGAGTGGTTGCCCTTTGACGCTACAGAAATATCCTGAACAACAACAATATCATGATCGGTAGCTTTCCTACGGCGATGAGGGTTGGCCTTCTTTTGTGAAGGATATTCGTAGATTGGGTAAGGCCCTTTGTAACTTTCCCTCACCTTGTCACAAATTTTAATTCCTTCGTAGTTATCAAGAAGCAACACATTTAAACCCGCTTTCATAAGATCATTTATATTTTCATCTAAGCTACCAACAAGCAATCCGCCACCGTTAGAGGTCATTTGTAGGTGGGTTTTTGGTAAGAATTCTCTGAATACTTCAACTATTGCCTTATAGTCTGGGTTCATAGTCGGTTCCCCATGCATAGCCATTTCTATGCGGGGGTTCCATTTATGTTCTTTTTGAGCTTTAGCTATCTGAGTAGCGAGTTCTCTAGCAGCACCCCAATTTAAAAAATTATAGGGGTGAGAGTTCTTCCCCCTGATCTCATTTGGGCCATCTGCTCCATTTTCCCTAATGGCGGCGATACCGCAAAAGGAGCAAGCAAGATTACACCCTTCCGTTAGTTCAATTTGAATACAGTAGGGAGGGGGTTGATAGTACATTATACAATCCTTACATATTTCAATGCTACATCAATAGCGTCGTGTTGCTGAAGCAACTTATCTCCGTTAGACCGGATGAATGTTGAAACGTGATTGTTAATTTCTCCAGAGAGAAAGCCAACTAATGCTTTCCAGTCTTTAAAAGAAAGACAATTTTGATTTTCCCCCTCATCTATCATTGAGTCTTTAGGGCGTATCCAATTTTTATGAAGCAAGCAAACAGTACCCGCGTCAATTGCTTCAAGGAAAGTGTACTGAGTACCCCCGCCATCTCCCTTGATGACAGAGAAGTCAGTCATAAACCGTGCTTGTCTACAAAGGTTAACCGCTCCTCTAAAATCTAAGTCATAAATGGCGCGGTCTTCCTTTGGGCGATCACTATCCTGGATGTATTCAGGGTAGGTAGGAACGATTCTTGTTTTAGTGTACATCCTATTTTCAGCGCCGCGTATGTAAATCTGGCGGTCAGGGGGGAGCTTTCTGTTTGCTTCAAATAACCAATGGCTATTCTTATCAAAGTCTAACCGAGAGATACTAATAGCTTGATATTTCCTACGGCTCCACTCACCAAAGTCCAGAGGATCTATCATATGAACGGCCATGTAGGGATGAGGAATAAAGGTTGCTTCAGGCATATGTTCTAGCATAGATTTACGAACTACAACAACTTGAGAGGGGTCTATAAACTTACGAAACTCTGGATTCCTTAATTCCGTAGGGTCATGGATAACTATAGTAGCTCCCTTTTCTAAGAGCTTCATTCCCAATTCTCTATGGTGCTTATCTAAAGCCGTAATAAGAAAAGGTTCCTCTATATCTAAGATATCTTCTTCGCACATATTTCGGTAAGGAACGTAGTTTCCCATATTTCTATAGGTTTTTTCAGTTCTATTTGTAACCCGTATCACTTCATGGTTATCAGAACGATTAAGGGGGTTATGAGTAGTAGGCTGTTTTCCAACTAATCCATGATAAAGGTGAGTGGTAAAGGTTACCCATCCACCATACCTGCTTCTAGATAGATATAGAAGTTTCATTTGACTTCCTTATTTTTAGGGCCTAGCCATTGTCTCCGCTCTCTAGCCGTTTCTTTACCCAGCTCTTCTTCGGTGAGGGAGGGGGCTTTGTATGTATATTTTGAACGAGGGCGACCTTGTCCCAGCCGAACGCGCTCATACTTATCAAACTCACATAAGCTATGTTCGATATCCCGCATTTCTAACATAGGAACGTAGGTGGGTAGGTTGCCCTTAGAAATAGCTAGAAGATCTTGCATTTCTTTGCACCAATCATGACGCTTTGAAGTAAAATCCAAAGGACGACCGTGAATACGGTTCAACCCTCTCATCGCTCCCGGACCTGCATTGGCCCATGTATTTATATCCGGAGCATCCCAACCAAGGTAGGTATGGCGAAGATCCGTAACAAGTTCGTAAGCTAGGAAAGGTCCTAGGAAGGGGTACCCTTCAAGGAAGGTGCACATATTCTGGAGAGAAGGGAAGGGATGTTTACTAAGAAACTTCCTACGGTCATTCCAAACGGTGGTGATTGTTTCACAAACTCCCCGAACTTTATTTTTCCCGGTGGGGCTTTTAACCATATACGCGCCCGTGATCCATTTATCTAAAGGAGTTATAATTTGATAGGCTTTTTCCGGGTCCCAATTAATATGAAGTCGGTTCGCTATGAGCTTCTCACCTGTTTCAATTAGATTGAACCACCTGAAAATAATCGTGGCCATATATACATCAGGACTGTTCTTCAAGGGATCGCGAATATTCTCACGAAACCAGACAGTAGTTTTATCTCTTTCACGGAAAGCGTTAGTAAACTTGAATTCCTGAAGTATTTTATCTTCAGTCCAAGGCCAAGGAAGCCCTTCATCTTTTCTTAATTGGATCCGAGTTCGTTTGGTAATCCAATTAAAAAACCTTTCTTCCATTTTTGCTCTTTCTGTCATCGCTATACCTTTCTAGGTCCCCCCCTACTAGGTAGGGGGGGCCATTCTTTTAATTAATATGAAGTATGAACCTCCTGCTCTTGAGAAGCGTCCTCGGCGGAGAGCACTTCAAGATGCCCGGACTGCTCTAAAATCTGGAGATCCTTAGTTCCCCCCTTCAATTCTTGAACAGCATGAAGAAATTCATCAACTGACATTCCGTCTCTGATAACATCAAAAATAGCAGCTCGGTTACTGCCGTTCCTTCTAGGATTTTCAGGATTAATGAGAGCAATAATCTGCTCTCTATCATAAAGACGGGTCTTACGCATCTGCTTTTCAGCCACTTCATCGCTCCTTTATTGAGGTAGGTTTTCTGGTTTCTTTCTAAGGTTCATTTTAAAGTTATACACAATATAGGTAAAGCGGAAAGTTGTCCTCATATTAAAAATGACCTAGAAGTAGCCGGTTGCACAATATGCAAATTCTGTTTTACACGAGTGAGAGCCACATAAAACACCCGAATTTCTTCGTCCGGTTCTTTTTGCATCTGGAGCCAGCTTTTCTGACCTATGTCAGTGAGCACAACTACGTTGTCGGCTTCACTACCCTTGGCTCCATGAATAGTAGAGATATGAATACGGGGAGTTTTAGTAAGTTTTTCCCCGCGTCTCAAACATGCAATAAGGTACTGCTTCTCTTTATCTGAAATCTTATCAAAAGCCTCATGCCATATAGCCGTAGTCAGTAGCCCATAGGAAGCAAGAAGGTCTTGAAGGGTTAACCTCTCTTCATCAAAGGTGCTCTTTAGTGTTTTATACGACCGTGCCACACCCCTATCAGAAGTCATATATCGGTAAATTTTACGAACCTGCATAGCCGAAATAGATTCGCCCTTGCGTAGCTTTTCCCAGTCTAAAATAGCTTCAAGTAAAGAGTCGCTCACGCCTTTTCTATTGCTTCTTTTATAAAAGAATCCTTCTAAGCGACATTGGTTCTCTACGCTGTTTAAGAGGTAGTTGTTCCTCGCTAAGACAAGCCATTCCCCTTGGCTCATATCTATATGTTCAATATCAGAGTGCCATAGTAGCCTTCCCTCGGCGGGGCGTGGCTTCCAAAACTTATTCCTTCTTTTAGAAACGCGCTTAATAAGAGTTTCGGCTAGGTAATGTGCGTGTTGGGGGACTCGGTAAGACTGATCTAAAACTTGAATTTCCCCCTTCAGTGTAAGAAAGTTATTAACATCCGCCCCCGCCCAACGGAAAATAGCTTGGTCATCATCCCCGGCTATATACATTCTATTGCAAAGTTTGCGTAGCTCAAAAACTAACTGCCATTGAAGAAAACTCAGGTCCTGTGCCTCGTCTATAAAGATGATTTCTAATTTGGGGGCTACATCCTCAGAAATAAACAGGGAAAGCATATCGGTAAAGTCATAAAGATTTCTTATCTTTTTAAATTCGGCCAGCCCCCGTTCAGCGCGTTCAATCTCAAACCAACTTATATCTAAACTTTCTTTATGCCATTGTTGTCTGGCTGTAATCCCTCGTACTCTAGCTACTTCAATGATGCTCAGTATCTGGTCACCCTTTTTAGAGAAAGCAAAAGAACCCTCTTCAAAGGAGGAACGACCAGTTATTTCCAGCCCCATTAGATTGCCAAATTCTTTTCTTTGATCTTCATTAAAGACTTGTGAGCGGCTCAACCCTAGTTGCTGAAAAGCCAAACTATGCAGAGTGCGAAAGAAAGGCAGATTATCGTTCCCAAAATGAAATCTTTCAAAAGCCCTCTCCTTTGCTTCGTCTGCTGCTCGGTTTGTAAATGCAAAATAGCCAATATCTGTTGGATCTACGCCCTTTTCCAAGTTTTCTTCCACAAGGCCAAGCAGGGTAGATGTTTTACCTGTTCCGGGAGGACCAATAACGATATTCATATTGTATCGTTTTCCGAAAAATCAGGTAAATCAAAAGGATCAGACTGCATATTAAACGAAGGAACTGCCCATAGATTTACAAATCTTCCTTTTATATTTTGCCCTGAGTGTTCAGCGTTGAGGTCGCGTAGCCTAGCGGTAATTTTAGGTCTGGAAAAGTACCGAAAGTTATGACGTTGTAAGTATGCTTCCAAATCTGAAAGCCTGAAGAAAGTTCTTCCTTCTTCTGTGAACGGTTTACCTAAAAGGATTTCCTCCCTAGTTTGAGCTTGCGCTCGGTCAGTGCAGAAGGATTCTAGGAGATCCTGGAACTGGCCTTCTATTGAAGCATCTTGAGGGACTTCGATAATAGTGACGTTATCCAGCAAATTTTGAATAACCCCCTGCCATGCCCGTTCGCTCATCTTAGGGGGCATTTTATCTATTGTTTCCATACAAACACGTTGGAACCGAGTTTGGTTTTGTAGGTCTTCCGTAGACATTTCTAAGCGATTACTCTCAACATCTAGAAACCAAACGGGTGGATTTGAATTTTGCTTTGTCAATGACCCAAAAGAAGGCATGGCGCTAGCGGGGGAAATGCCAAATTTACGGGTTTTACAAACTCCGGAGTTACAGTGCGAACTGATGGGTTGGTCATTACACTTATAATTATAGTCCTTAGTACGGAGCTGTTTAAGAATAGTTAAAACTTCAGTAGCGGCGAGGGGTGGCGAAAGATACTCGCGGTTATACTCTTCTATTTTGGTTTCCCAGTTATCAGAGTCAGAGAGCTTGGCGTAAATACCCAAATTAAATAGCCCATTATTTCTGGTTCCTTGAGGAAATCCTTGTGATATAAGGTATTGAAGGCACGGAGGCCCATTCTTCAAAGCCTCTACTTCTTTGCCTACTATTTTAAGAGCCGAAACTTCTTCTTCCGAAAGCTCCTTTTCATCCGCGTAATCAAGAAATTGCTCTAGGGTATTCACCTCTCCCTTTTCATCAAGGGAATAGCGGGTAGTGCTGTCCCCACCAAAGTACGGTAGATTTAAAAAGTTGCCTGTATCCCCCCGTTCTGAAAGGATTTCATTTTGCTTAGGAAATATTTCATGTGAAGCAAACCCTAAAGCTGCGGCCATTTCAGTAAGTTTTATTCGCATAAGACTTGCTAAAATGTATTCTTTGGTAAAGAGAAAAAGGTGGGCTCCCCCTGACTTACTCCTACATAAAATCAGGGGGAGTGCTCTATCTCTTAGCCGAGAATTCACAGCCTTGAGATCGAGAGCAAAATCATCAACATCAATGCACCCCCAACGACAAGTATTGTCATCGGTAATAGGGATAATCCCTAAAGAAGGCTCCTCACCCTCTAAGTGCTTTTGCCACAGTTCCTCGATAGGTTCCCCGCGCTGAACAAAAGAATGAACTTTAGCTTTGCCATCCTCTCGTAGACCTACTATAGAGGTAGATCCGTAAGCGCGTTGAAGTCCAGAGAATCTTTCTGTGAACCTTTCTAGATCTCCCACAATATAGGTGGCCTAAAACGGAACGTCATCTGAATCTGTTTCTTGCTCAGGCGCGGCGGCTTTAATGGTTCCCGCCATTACTGCCTTATGAAAGGTCGCCCCCAAATGAAACTCCTCAGAAGTAGCGTCGCGTCGTTCACCAATTTCATAGCCGTACCAGCTCCCGTACTTATTGGACTCAGGAGCTGTAGTGAGGGTATAGGCCGAAGAAAACGACGGCATAGGTTTAACTTGCCCGTTTGGTAAAACAAAAGTATGTGAAACCATCTGCGTATTCCAACGCCTCGATTTCTTTAGCTGCGTTGAAGTCATGGATATTACTGCTTGCGTTGGGCCATACGTTGGGCTGAGAAGGATCACATAATGTGACGCCGTATTAGCAAGGTAATTACCACTAGGCAGCACATCCTGACCTCTTTCATTTTTAGTTGTCTTAGCCAAAATTCCGCTTTCCGGATCATGGACAGCTACAAAGCCGCCTTCTTGATCCCTCGGCACCCATTCAACCAAAGTTCGTTGGTACGCGCAGGGTATAACCTCAACACCTCGATTCCGCACAAAAAGCTCATTGGTAACCGTATTGAACAACATCCCTGTTTCCGCGCCTTCGATATATTTACCTTCGTGCTGTAAAAGTTGGGGAGAGTTACTTTGAAGGACATTTATAAAGGGTATGGCTAAGTCGTCAGTTCCTAAACCTTCTGTTCCTTGGCCAGCAAAAGCTAAAAGATCTTCTGAACTAATGGCAAGAGGAGCGTCCTCTTTTTTCGCAACTTGATTTGCCATCTTTCACTCCTATTTGATAGTGGCTCGCTCTCCTATGAATAAGTTGAACAGGTTATCGGGCGGCGGATTACCGGCCTCAACCTGTTCACGGGCAAAACCTCGGAGAGTAGAAGGTTCAACCCATTCCTTATCTGCGGGATAAAGGCCCTCTTCTTCAAGTCTTCCTTTCAGTTCAAGGGCTTTAGCATCCTGCCCACGGTTAAAATCAACGTGTAGGCGGTGCTTAATTAAACCTGGATGTTTCTCACGTATCCATACTAAAGCCTCTTCAGATTTAGGGGTACAGCTATAGAACTTCTTAACTGTTATTTGCCTTCCATCATTCAAGGTTATATCCGATAGTCCGTGTTCAGTCATGACAGCGGGAAGAAGGTCCTCAGTTATTTGGCGTTTCTTTTCTTTAAGAGATTTAAGGGCTGTTTCCTGCTCAGAAATTTCCTTTTCAAGATCTAAAACTTGGTTGGCTAGTGTAGCCATCCGCCCTAGCTTTTTATCTTCAAACTCAGCGATATCGTCAGGTTCAAAGTACGCCGCAATTTCTTCCTTGGTAACGGTTGTCATAAGCCAACTCCCTCGCCTTTTTGATGAAGGTCAATCGTAACAGGGTAGTAGTCCTTTTCTATTCGGTCCCATTTTAAAACCGAATATTTACCAACATTTATATCACTCGCTATAGCACAAGCTAAACCGATAACTGCTGGATCGCCCATTAATAAAAGAAAGTCTGAACTATCAAATCCCCTTAGCCCCTCACGCAGCCGCCGGACGGTAGGTCCTGGGCTGAGAACTATATTAACGTTAGGAGGCAATAAAACTTTAAGGTCGCCATATATTCTAGCCCCTAGGATATTTCTTCCTGGGACTTCTTGTACAACGAATACTGACAAAACCTTCTCCTTTCTACTTTATAGTTAACTATTATTATATATAGGGTTCATGAAAGCTACTAAAATTTACTCCTCCGGAAGCCAATAAGCAATATGCCAATAAACACATCAAGCAATTCTATGAGCTAAAAGGATAATCAGCTTATTGGTACTTATTGGCAGCTCGTTCAGACCGCCCTCAATACTCATCTAAAAGAGGAAATACTACTTTATAACTTATATTATAGGGGGTAAACTTTAACCTTCTCAGAAAGATAAGAAAGAATGTATAAGAAGTATCGATTTAAAACTGAACCCTATGAACACCAGCGCATAGCGTTAGGTATGAGTTGGGACAAAGAGGTATTTGCCTATTTCATGGAAATGGGAACAGGCAAGTCTAAAGTCCTGATCGACAATATCTCAATCCTCTACGATGAAGGGCGCATAGACTCAGCCCTAATAATCGCTCCCAAGGGCGTATACAGAAATTGGGTTGAACTAGAGATTCCTAAACATTTGCCCGATCATATTTATCATAAAGTTGTAGCTTGGTCACCTAATCCGAATAAAGAACAAAAGGAAAACTTAATTAGCCTGTTCCAACCCACTAATGACCTAGTCTTTTTCGTCATGAACGTAGAGGCTCTCAGCACAAAGAAGGGAGCGCTGTTTGCTGAGAAGTTTTTATTCTCACATGACACCCTTTTCGCGATAGATGAGAGTACAACAATTAAGAATTCCACCGCCCAGCGCACTAAGACCGCAACTAGGCTAAGTCTATTGGCCAAATATAGACGGATACTAACCGGCTTTCCTGTAACTAAGTCTCCGCTAGACTTGTATAGTCAGTGCAGGTTCCTAGATGTAACCCTACTGGGCTATGAATCTTTCTATTCTTATAGGAACCATTTCGCAATTATGCAGAAGCGTTCGGTAGCCACTCATAGCTTCCAACAAATAGTTGGCTACAGAAATCTGGATGAACTGAAAGGACTTCTCATGGACTTTTCATATAGGGTTCTAAAGAAGGACTGCACCGATTTACCCCCTAAGACCTATACAATTCGCTTAGTGGAACTAACACCTGAACAAAAAAGAATTTACAAGGAACTCAAAGACTATGCGGTGGCTGAACTAGGAGATTCTGAAACAGTCACCACTAACTCAGTCATTACCCAAATTCTACGTCTGCAACAGGTACTTTGCGGGTTTACTCGCGCCGATACAGGAGAAATTACTCAAATCCCTAGTAACCGTATGAAAGAACTTCTGGCTACTTTGGAAGAGCTTGAGGGAAAATGTATCATTTGGGCCAACTATCAGCACGATATACGCCAAATAGAAGTTGAAATCGCTAAGATTTATGGTCTTGATTCAGTAGCGTCCTACTACGGGGAAACTCCCGCCGATAGCAGACAGGGTATTGTAACCAAATTTCAAGATGAAAACTCCCCCCTCCGATTCTTTGTTGGTCAACCGCGTACCGGGGGCTTTGGACTAACGCTCACTGCGGCTAGTACGGTCATCTACTATTCAAATAGTTATGACCTTGAAATAAGGCTTCAGTCTGAGGACCGTGCCCACCGTATAGGTCAAGATAATAAAGTTACATACATAGATATTTGCGCTGAAAAGACTGTAGATGAGAAGATCATCAAATCTCTTCGCTCTAAAATAGATATAGCAACCCAAATTCTAGGCGAAAACTATAGGGAATGGTTAGTCTAGAAAGCTACTTCATTTTTGATAGAGGATTTTCAAGAGCTTTCCGGATCTTATCATTTGTCGCAGCCTCTAAATCACCCACTTGTTTCTTGACGCGAGCCTCTAAGGCAGACATATCTGCTCTTAGCTGCTCGCGCCTTTCGTCGAATCTCCCTTCCATTGAATTCATATCTTTCCTAATCTGCTCTCGTCTTGTATCAAAGCGATCTTCTGCTTTGGTTACAATAGTCCGCATCTTTGCCTCATTAGTATCAAGCGAAGAACGAACAGCATCCGCTGTGGTTTTTGTACGCCGCTGTACCGCATCAACGCTTCTTTCTAAACGACCAACATCCTTTTTCAAATCGTTCTTTATATCACGCGTATAGTCTGTTGACTTCGTAACCGAATCTTCAACTGATACCATTTTCTGTTTAAAGACATCAAGGCGCTTATCAAAACCACTGAGGTCCGGAGCGACGTATTTCTGGATCTGCTCCTTCATGTCCATATAATCTTTGTAGAACTCAAAGCCAGCCCAAAGCCCACCGCCAATTGTCCCCAACAATGGGAGGATAATCAAGAGCTTCCCTCCTGATAACCGTATTCCCTGGTATTCGACTTCAGCCATTTTATTGCTTCTATCCTTGTGACCTTTAGAGTGTTGGTTGTGATTCGAGAATTCTTCTATTATCTAAATGTGCAGCTTTGATTTCTCCTTTGGACTGCCCAAAATAGGGTACTCCATTATTTGTGATAATTAAAAGTTGGTTTAGAGTAGTATCCTCTTTATGATTATTGTTTTCTATAACGAATTCACCAAGTATGCGGCCAAACTTGCCACGAGAATCGTCTAGTTTAGTTCTTAGAACTTGCCTACTTCCAATAGGGAGGCGACCTTTAACAAAGTTCTTAGCCCGAATACCATATTTCTTTTCTTCTAGATCTCTGGTACGGCTTTCCGGGGTATCTACACCGAAAAGCCTGATCCTTTGCTTTTTCAGCCAGACATCAAAACCAAGATCAATATCTACGTCGACCGTATCGCCATCTATGACTTTAACCACTCTGCAATTATATTCGTACATAGGCCCTACCTATATTGAGAGTTTACCATAGCGTCGTGCTTTGCATTAGAACCGCCAAATAAAATATACTGTGCGAAATTATTACCGTCAATCACAGCATCCGGAATCGTAGCTTTGCTAAAGAACCCTGCTGTATCTTTCAATTTCGCTGTTGTCTCAAAAAAGGTTTTACTATTCCCTAACACTTGCATTACTACTAGAGTTTTAAGCTGATTACTAGCGTCATAACGACCTTTATCGCCCATCCGCTTCATGATTCGCTTGGCGATTTTTTCTTTAACGGTCTTTTTAACAACGACTTTGGGAGAGTTTGATTCTGGCTCGGCTTCGGCTTCTGGTTCTGGTTGCGCCTCCTCACTTGAAGAAGACGATTCAGGGCTTGGCGTTGCCTCAGAGTCTGGCTCATTTTCTGGCTCCGGTTCGGGTTCAGCTACCTCAGCCTCGATCTCCTGCTCCACCTCGGTCTGGGCTTCCTGCTGTTGCTGCTGCTCCTGTGCAGGGGGTTCGAAATCAGATTGATCAGGCGGAGGCGGAGGCGGAGCCAAATCTACTTCAGCAGTTTGAATAAAACTATCATTTAAGATATCACTTTGCTGAATAACGTCAATTATCTCGGTCTCAATAAACGTTACCAGATCGTAAGTGGCAGTAAGAGCTGGATTAAAAAACTGTGGACCGTAAAAACCAGCCGGAAACCCGGCATCTATGCCGAACATCTCGAACTCCCCCGTTAGTCCGGCGTAAGTATTTTCGGGGACAGTCTGCGAATAGCTATAAGTTTGAACACCAGAAAAGGTTAATTCGACTTCGTGCTCAAATTTATACTGAAGCGCCGAATTTTCATCAAACAAAGACACCATCAACTTGAAAATATCTTTGCAATCAAACGCGGCCATTGTATTCCCACCACAGGTTGGTACCGTTGTATTAGAAGAATGGGAATCAACGTCCATACCATAGTTTAGGTCAAATCCTCGATTAATTTGGTCTATGGTCATTGCGTCTTCTAAATCAAACGTAGTAGAATACGTTCCTCCGGGGCCATGCTTTCCCGCTGTACAGTACTCACCGCTTGAGCAGCCAGCCCCCGTTCCAATACTGGTACCACCGGAGCGGGTAAATTCGCTCATCCCTGGGAGCTGATTTGAGGAGGTTTCTTGGCCGGTTACAATTTCTTCTGTTAAACCGGGCCTTCCTAATAAGCAAATTGATAAGAGTATAAGATATATAAGCGACCGTTGCATCTATTCAGTCCAATTGGGATCGCTAGGGCCAGGATATCGAACTGGAGTTTCCTCTTCGTCGGTCTCCTCATCAGTTTCGGCCTCTTCATCAATCTCCTCGTTAGTTTCCTCGTTAGTTTCCTCGTTAGTTTCCTCGTTAGTTTCCTCGTTAGTTTCCTCGTTAGTTTCCTCATCAGTTTCGGTTTCAGTCTCTTCTTCTATTTGTTTCTTCTCAAATGTTCTATTATCCTCGGGTGCGGATTCCCAATCTAATTCCCATGCGGCTTTGGCCTCATTACCAATCTTACCTTTATACGGACAAGGCGTCCCCGCCATAGTCATAGCGTCGAATACCCTTGCGTCTTGGCAAAGTAGGCTCACCGCCGCTACCTTCATGCCCATGAAGTAAAGGCTCCGAGCTAACTTTATGCGCTCGCAATTCTCGTCGATAATCGTGAGACCAGTGGAAACTCCAAAAATTCCAGTCTGAGCACCGACGCTCATACCAGTACGGCAAACATCATTATTGTTGACAACAACGCTAGGGGCATTCGCCGTAGGAACAGACTTATCGGTTACTACAGTAGAGGAAACTGTATTAGTATCTGCGCCCCATACATTATCGGCCTTTACCGCGAAAAAAATAGCGGCCAAGAAGATGAGGAAGACTTCAAAAGCTCGTCTAGTATACATACACTATTTGTGGAAGGTCAGTGTAGTCGGCTCTTTTATCTATGTGTACAAAGGTTTTGGCCACACCAACAGTCCACCCTTTTTCCAGAGCCAACTGAATAAGGTCCCGACGATATTCACTATCAGGAATCCCCACATCAACAGCACAAGTATCAGTACCGTACTTAGGGTTATCAATAAGGTGAAAGCTATTGGAAGAAGCTGGATAGCCCCGTTGAAGCAGCCAATTGATATGGGCCGTCGTACGACAGCCGCTTGTAATTTGCATAGGTGCGTCGAGAGCTTCCCGGAGTTCATCTAGCTTTTCCCCAAAACCATCCGCAAGTTTAACAATATCCCCCGAAGGACATTTTAGCTCATCTTCTGTGAAATATTTTAGCATTATTGATTAACTCCGGGGAGTACCCCTGTTCCTCTTGGAGGATGAATTGTTACGTTAAGTGGATCCTGTAGCCTCATTCTTTGAATAGCTTCTGCCCTTCCCTGTTCTGGGGTCATTATAGGAACAGGTTGAATCTCTCCCTTTGCATCTCTAAAAGTATACCTTTCTATTAAATCATTAGCATATTGGTAGCCTACTCCTAGCGCACTTCCAAGAGCATTGGCAGCTAGGTTCCCTTTAACTTTTCTTTTTATCTTTAAAACTTTAGCGAGTTCATCTGCATTAGTTAATAATCTTTCAAAATGACTTTCCTCTCCCTTTCTGTGCCATTTCAGACCTAAATTCAAAGCTCTTGCTTTTGTATTCAAAACACCAACATATACTTTTGCAGCTAATAACGGAATCTCCGCTAGTTTCCCCCTTGATTCTCCGGCGGTTGGTCCAAAACCAATTACTCCCCGTAACCCTCTGGGGATTGTTGGTTCTGCAACTTGTTGTATTTCTGATATCCATTTGCGTAAATTTGTATAATGCTTTGGTCCAAAAATTTCTTGATAGGCTTTAGACTCCCGCTCAAGTATATCTAATCCTCTTCTTGTTACTTGTGCAAGATTATACCCACCTGTCATTGTGGCAGCAAAAGGTTCATCAGGATTATACACCCTTCTTAATGCAAGAGCCTTTAATCTACTTAGCGCAATACCATATTCGTCTTCTTCTAGACCTTTCCTCAAAACTCTTTTTAACTCTTTTATAGATTTTGTAGCTCTTAAGGGGTCTGAGAAAGCCATATCAAATAGCTTTTGAGGTTCAGATACAGCAACTTCCGCTAAACTTTTTCCCTGAAAATCAGCACCTGCCATCCATGGTAAGTTACTAAGCTCCTTCTCTAATTTATTAAGTTTAACATACCTACCTTTTAGCCCTTCACCGCGAACAATAACTTCACTAAACTTTTCAAATTCTGGATCTTCAGGGAAAAGAGCTTTAATCCATTTTCCATATTGATTTTTAAATGTTGTAAATGCAGCCGCATTTAATGTATCAACAGTAAATTTTTCTTGACCTATTGTAACTGCTCGTGGTTTACCAGCAACATCTATTCCAGCTTCAGCGATTCCTTCTGTCTTTGCCAAAGTTTCACGAAAATGAGCCTTTAAAATATTTCGGAGCAATTTCTTTTGTTCTTGTTTAAATAAACCCGCTTTACTAAAAGCCTCTAATGCATCTGCAATAGACCTTTCATCTCTAAAAGTAGTAAATATTTTTTGTGCTAATTTATCTAAATTATTGTTTGTCAATCCATTAGCAATATCATTAGTCCACACATTATGGAAGTCTTTTAAATTTTTATCAGCAGCTAACCAATCTTTATAGAGTTTTGCACTAATACTTTTAAACCCTTCTCCCTCTGCCTTTGTCAAGGCTTCCTTTAACCTAACTAGCCTACGAAATGTGTCGCCACTTGTTTCCCCAATTGCCTTGTCCACTTTTTCCAGTATGCCCCCTAATTCCCCTATATTCACAGAAATAGGGTCACCAGGTTTTACTTTATTCTGTAAATCTAGAAAGAATCTTTGCACTTCTGGGGGATAAGCTGTATCTATTCTTCTACCAACATCATCTACACCAACTACACCAACTTTACGAAAAGTATTAATTTCGCTTTGTACCTTTCGTTCTATTTTAGTGAGGTCCCATGCTTTACGACCCCCTATTTTGGCCTGACCTCTTAAAATATTTAAAGCACCATAAAGACCGACTTTTGTATCTCCAGCACTTACAGTATTTGAACCTCTCTTACTCCAAGTACCAAGGGCTTTGCTTGCAGCTTCTGCTAAAGATCTACCAAAAGTTAATGGATCCCCTTCTGCAGTACTTCCCATTAAAGTGGCAAAATCATCTGTTAACTTAACATTCGCTCGTCCAACTTGTTCTAATATTCGATCAATTTGTACTGCATCTCCACTTTGTAATGCCTTTATTACTTGTTTGCCAAACTCCTCAGGAGTCTCAAAAATAGCTGGAGGTATTCCTTTTGTGGTTTCTGCTTCAAGAGAACTAATCACCTGTTCTCTTGTAGCACCAGCCCCTGGCAGAGCTTTTTCTTCTATTGCGTGTAATTCAAAAGAAGATTTTTCTAATTTAGTTGCTTTTTTTACCAGAGCAGCTCTTTCAGGTCCTGGTGGTAGACGTTTTATTTCGTCGCGTACTTTATTCGCCATTCTTTCCATTACAATTGCGGGAGAAATTACAATACCTTCATCTCTAAACTTTGCGCCAAATAGGCTTTTACCGTAGCTTTCGTAGGCTTCAAGAAATTCGTCTTCTGGAATCATATTTCGGGCTGCGTCAGCACCCCTTGTAACAAACATATGTTTAGCTACCTTAAATATGGCTGTTCCTAATGTTGCTCCTCCTGCAGACCATGCCGCTTCATCTAATGCATTAAATATAAGTTCCATTTGGTTGACAACGACTTCTTCGCCTTTAGCGTTTTTTCCAACAAAACCTTCTTTTGATCCATCATATACAAAACCAGCCTTCTTTTGAAGGGCATATACCTCGTTCCATAGCTTACCTACAAAAGCACCTGTAGCTCCTCCAGCGGTTCCTCCTAAAAATGTCCCTCCTGGAACTGGGGATACATATCCTCCAAGTCCTCCCACTATCGAACCAAGGATATCTCCAAAAACGACTGTCATCCAAGGTAATTGGTCTAAAAGATCTCCCCATTCAAAATGAACTGGATCGATAGGTTGTCGTCCTTCGGTAGGATGTAAAAAAGTCAACCTGTTCCCAGCTGTAGTAGGCTCATATGCAAGTTCAAGACTTTCTAAAGTATATTGGTTATTAGGGGTGCCATAACGGGCATTCATATCGGCAACAAGAATTTGACCTACTACATCTTCTGCAACAGATTTGCCTTTTGAATCAAATGGTACTTCAGCCATCCAACGTATGGCCGCTTGTGCTCCTTCAACACCCGCTGCGAATTCTTCTGGTTTTTTTACGGGCGTTCTTCCGTATTTTTTTAATTCTATTACATCTCCCATTCGTTTTGTAGCTGGAGCATAGGGATGTTGCCGTAACATTGCTTTTAAATGAGGGGGAAGATTCTCGCTTGTTTTCCCCTCTATTGCTGCTGGTGAAGGTTCTTGGCCCAATATTTCTTTAGCAAGGCGACCCGGATATCCTCCTATACCTCCTCTTTGTGCCGCTAGTTGAAGTGCCGTTTCCTCTTGCGCAGCAGCATCCTCAGTCGGTGGTCGACCTATTAGATAAGTTCCTGCTCGTTCAAGAAGGTCAGCATCTTTTCTTGGCGTTGAAAATTCTCGGCTTCCAAGTAAATCTTCTAGTTTTTTTATAGTATCCTTATCAAGATACTTTTCAACTATTGGAGGAATTAGATCCCTTCGTGTTGCTCGTTCTAATAAAGAACCTGTAGTACCTAGCCATCCAGCACCAGTTTGGGGTTTTAAACGTTCATATAAAAAAGGTTCATTAGTTTCTGGATTAATTCCTGCTTCCACTAATATTCTAATTTCATCAGCTTGTGCTTTTGCACCTTGTTCTCTCCTCTCAGCAATTAATGTTTCCCCAGCCGGTTGGTCAATGGCACTTTGAGAAAGGGCCATAGAAATAGGTGACGTAGGAGCAGCCTCATCTAGCTCAGGACGGTAACTTTGTATCAGCTGACTTATTGCTTCATTTGCCATGAATCTTCATCCACCTAATCAAAGAAACCAATCGTATTTAATTCTTCTAATCTATCCAAATATAATTCTCGTACTCCTGGCTCTAAGGTTTCTAAATATATTTGAATACCTTCCAAATTTCTGGGAACATTATTTTTACTTAGAGTTGTTATTAGAGATTGCGCCTCTTTTGATGGCGGAGCATCTAATTTAAGTTGTGTTCCTTGGTAAAGTATTTGTGCTGCTGCCGCTGATGTCCCAGAATCTTTTGAGTAACCTTCGCGTAATTTCAAAAATGCCCTAACTCGTGGACTATGGTCAAAACGAAGAAGGGCTTCAGGGTCTTTTAAGTACATACGTCCCATAGGTAGGTGCTTAGCGCCTTGTCCTCTTAGTTTCATTTGTCTTCTAAGTAATTGGTTCACTAATCCTGGCCCTGTAGCCATTTTATCAACGTCTTCCTTAGACAACCGACCAGAAACTCTCGTAATATATTTTTCGTTAGATTCTCGTACACCTTCGTAAAGACCAGCAATTACAGATTCTGGTGATTGGAACCAAGAATCTTGGTCCCAACCCATTGTTTTAAGACCTAATTTCACGTCGGCATCTGTTAATTTGCCCTTTTCACGATCACTGGCTTTAGCATAACCTATATTAAGGAAATTAGAGATTAGTCTTTGTCTTGTTACTTGATTGTCTATTCCCGCGTCTGTGAAGTTCTTATCTAATTGGGTAAAAGCCCTTAGCCATTCTGCTTTGACTTCAGCCGAAACACCAGGAGCGGCGGCTATTCTACTATTTATTTCACTTGTCTTCATCCTACCTGCGGGAACTTCTGCTCCCGTAAGCATTTTGTAACCAGAAGCTATGGCACTAAAAAGGTCAGAAGACTTTGACATGGCCACTCTTGGGAGATTTGCGTTCTCTAAGATATCTATAATATTATGTGAAGCTATATTTAACATAACTAGATTAGTTGACTCGTGTAATGCTTGTTCCTTTTCTCTTCTATCTAATAGCTGTATTCCTACTGCTGACGCATCTTGGCCAGAAGCGGATATAACTTGTCCATCTGGTGTATGCATGAAAAACATTCCGGGCTGCTTACCAGTATCTGCCCAATCGGTTATTCGGCGTAAAATCCCTAATTTTGCTAATTCTTCTTTATAATTATCGGCTGTTATAGCTGGAAGTGTCGATGGAACGGCTTTTGATGCCTTGTTGTATGCAGCCCTATCAAAACCAAAAAGAGCTCTTTGAACCTTCCCATTTTTCATTGTATAAACAGTTTCAGTTTGTATATTTTTTCCAAAATTACTAAAATCTTCTTGAGATCCATATGCAAGAGTTGGATGACTGCCGGGTGCTTTTAAGACCTTATCTAAGATCTTAGGATCTGTTTTCCGTTTCTTTAAAATTGCATCCCAATCTACATAAATATCTTTTTTTACACCATTTTCGTCCTGCCATGAAAACTTTTTCATTTCCGGTTTATCAGCAGGATAAGACTCTACTTCTTGTCTCCATGTTTTTTCATCAGCTAGAGTAGGGAGTGTATCAGGGTTGTCTGCTTCCCATTTATTTTTTAAATTTCCATTAATCAAATAGCGAGTCGTTATACCTCCCCTGGTTTGAGTATCATCTGATATTCCACCCTCTCTTTTTCCAATAACTAGATGCTTCCATTTATCTAAAGAAGAATCATTGGCGATAATTTTCGTTAATACTCCCATCTCATTTAAAGGTGCTTCACCCACTCCCTTCCTAGCTTTGTTTATTGCTGGAAGAGCCTTTTTCAATAATTCAGAAGAATAGCTGTAATTTACTCCTGCATATGGAAATTGCTTCATATTTAAAGGAGCACTAAGATCAGCGTTAGTTAGGGCGTAACTAGATAAAAGAGCCTGAGTTGTTGGATTTAAAATAGCGGTTGAAGTTACACCGTCAGCAGTTAGTTGTGTTATTGCGTCAGTTAAAGCCACAGTATAGCTTGCTCTTTGATTAGCGGTTGCACTTTTAGGAAGATCACGTCTAATTATTTTATCAAATGTATTAGAAACCTTTGCTTGTTCATCCAGATTAAATGTTTTGGCTTTAAAATAAGCAGAAATACGAGCAGTTTTGGTGGCTTCACTCTTAGTTTGAAGCTGTACAGCTAAATTAGCAACTTGAGCTCGTTGGGCTTGTTTCCGAGCACGTTCAGCCCTGAAGTCTTTAAAGGCCACGGTCCCTGCGGCACCAATATCCGCCGCAAGCCCCATTAGCATACTATCCCCTTGACGTTTACTACTCACGGGGCCTTGCATCAATTGTAGGCCGAATAAGAATATGGGCGCGGCCCACTCAGGGACATCTGCTTCGTCTGCCGGAATTTCTAAAATATCTTTTGCTTTTTGCTTCCAATTATCCACATTAAATTCTGTTTCTGCTCCCAATAAAGCCGTCATTTGTGTTTTAAGATCACCTCCCTCAGCTGCTTTTAAAGCCGTTATTCGTTGTTCTAATGCTGTTTTTGCAGTAGTGGCTTGATCAGGAGGAAGGCTGTTATCAATTCCCGCTTTAACTACACTAGTTAAAGCATCTACATCTCCAGCTGTTGCTTTTGATTCTGCTGCTGGTCTTGTATCTGCTGCTGCTGGTGTTGCTAGTGCTGGTGCCTGATCTGGTAATCCTGGTAATTCTATGCCCCTTTTCGCAGCTTCTCTTACTGCAGCGTCCCTCAGTGTAAGCAATTCTGATAAAATTTTATTTGCTTCACCTTGTTGTTCAGGGCTTCCCCGTTCGCTCTGTATTGTATCTCTAAACTGATCTAAGTATCCGTTTAGCTTAACCCAATGATTTACAAGTTCCTCATTAGAGAAGCTAGGTACCACATTCCTATTAACAAATGATATATCTTCCCCAGGTTTTTCCGCCAAAAAATCTGAAACACTTCGAGGACCTGCCTTACCTGGCTGGAGAGATCTTCTTGCAGTTGTCACCCCTGGAGGTCTTTCTACAAATGAGGCTACCTGAATTGGCCTTGCGGCAACCGGAGGAGGAGGAGGTGCTGGTCGAAAACCCTGCACCTGTGGAGGTGCAGCGGCCATAATTCCACCAGCACTAGGAGGAACTAACGGTTGTGCAGCGGTAGGTTGAAACATACGTCGAGCGAAAGCGTTTCCCGCTTGCGCTGGGTTAGGGCCGACCGTCCGAGGATCTATGCCATAGGGTATAGCCATTAGGGAGTCCCCGGTTGTGTTCTACCAGCTAGGTAGGGATTATTAAATAAGTAGCCAGTACCGAACCCGCCTTGACCAAAGATTCCGGCTAGGCTGATACCCGCGCCTAACGCCGTAGAAAGCGGATTACTACGAGGATCAGTGCTTTGGGTCAAAGTAGACTGAACGCTCGGCTGACCCTTCAAGATATCACCTATCCAACCGATACGCTGGTAAGGCTCATAAGTTTGGGCCAACTGGTTCTGTCTTGCTAGGTCCAAGGTCCTTTGGGCTTGCTGCTGCTGTTGTCCGCCAACTTGGCTCAGCAAAGCGATATCAGCCGCTGGCATTTGTTGAGCTAATCCGCCCAAACCTCCGTAACCTTGCGCCAATCCCATACGAGCCTGTCCGGCCTGAAGTTGGTTCTGGGCCACACTTGAGGGTAACTGATACTGGAGCTGTTCGATACCTGAAAGTTGGCCCGGGAGCTGTTGCAATCTTCCGGCTTCCCTCTCAGCCGCGCCCAAGGCTTGACCATACCCCTGACTTAGTAAACCTGCTAGATTACGCTGTTTTACGTCGGCTAGGGCGCGTTCTAGTTCAGCGGACTGAACCCCCGCCCGTGAACCCCCAAAGGCC
>Ga0208030_1000356_pt1 | contig 32438 bp, 57 predicted proteins | sample MalvirDeepMed_M9_FD_184246 | JGI IMG/M metagenome (GOLD analysis project Ga0208030, IMG submission 184246) | Marine viral communities from the Global Malaspina Expedition - Malaspina viral metaG DeepMed_M9 (SPAdes) (version 2) | ecosystem: Environmental > Aquatic > Marine > Oceanic | place...
AGTTATGGCAATTACCATTAAAAATTTACATAAGGATTTACCTGAAGATCAGCTGCACGAAGCTAAGGGCTTCACAACGGCATCGAACAACTCTTATCTCAAGAAGAACAATGATGGCGAGAGTGAATGGTCGCAATCGATACATTTATCAAAATCAGCTTTGTCGCAAGACCCTACCCCGTTAGAGATGTTAAAACTTGAAGTTACTGATGATGGTGTTGATATGGCTGCTGGTCATGGCCCTGCAATTACCTTTTATGTCGGTGAAACAGGTGGTAGTGATTGGGGTGGTACGATAGGGGTTGTTAGAGAAATAGAAAGTGATGCTGATTCTGCTTCGGCAATGGTATTCCATACTGCTATTGATGATACTTATCCAGCAGAGAGAATGCGAATCTCTAGTGTTGGAGATGTCACGATAACAGGAGGACTAACATTAGGAACTGATTTAAGTGTTGCCAATGGTGGCACGGGAGCAAGCACCTTTACTGATGGCGGTGTTTTACTTGGAAGTGGAACAGGATCAGTAACAGCGATGGCAGCACTTGCTGATGGTGAGATGATTGTCGGTGATGGTAGTACAGACCCCGTTGCTGAAAGTGGTTCAACATTAAGAACGAGTATCGGGGTTAGCAGGGCAGAGAGTTTCGTACTATCAGCATCTGATGAAACTACAGCCTTAACAACGGGAACGGCAAAGATGACTTTTAGGATGCCTTATGCTTTCACTATTACCGATGCGAGGGCAAGCGTAACGACTGCACCTGTGGGGAGTGTACTTACTGTTGATATCAACGATGGTGGTACAACAATCTTGAGTACTAAAATTACTATCGATGCAGGCGAGAAGACAAGCACTACGGCAGCTACGGCAAAAGTTATTAGCGATACGGCACTAGCCGATGATGCTGAGGTTACTGTTGACATTGATGCTATAGGAAGTTCTACGGCAGGGGCAGGTCTTAAAGTTACATTAATAGGATATCAAACTACACCAGCATAATGGGAATTATAATTAATCCATATCAGGTACAGGCAGCAGTAAGTGCTTTTGACAATACTAAATCTGTTAATTTTGATGGGGTTAATGATTATGTGAATTTAGGAGGTAATCCAATTGATTTAACAAATGATTTCTCTGTCAATGTTTGGATAAATAAAGTTGATAATTCAGGAGGCGATGATGATAGAATTTATGCACAAATTGAAGATGCTGATAATCATTTTCAATTAATAACAGATAACGCCACGCAGAAGTTTGCCGTACTTTTTGAGGTTAATAATGTTGTTAAAATCAATCAATTAACTTATGGAGCAATTACTTTTGATGCTTGGACTTGTTTAAGTTTTACGTGGGATGGCACTAACGGAAAATTTTATAAAAATGGAGCAGAAATTACTACAGATGGTAGTACATCCATTGGTGCAGGAAGCACTTTTCAAACTAATATTGGACGAAGACCTGATGGTCATAGTTCTACCTATTATCAAGGTTTAATTGATGAAGTTTCAATATACGGTTCTGCCCTTACATCAGGTAACATAACGACAATTTACAATGGAGGTGTTCCTGCCGACTTAACAGACCTCTCTCCAACGGCATGGTGGCGCATGGGCGATGGAGATACATTCCCAATGCTTGACAACGAACAGGCATATAGCAATAGAAGTGTAGACTTTGATGGTGTTAATGATTATGTGGATTTGGGAGATAACAATGATTTTTCTTTTGGCGATGGCTCTACTGATAGTGCATTTAGCATAAGTGCATGGATTTATAGAGATGGAACAACAAATGATGGCATAGTAGCAAAAGACGCATCAAGTAATCGAGAATGGGCATTTTACATTTATAGTGGCACTTTGAGAATGGTATTGTTTGATAATTCTAGTGGTGGTTATATAGGAAGAAGATATGGCACTACAATTACAAATGGAGAATGGCATCATGTAGCTGCAACTTATGATGGTGGAGGTGCTGCAAGTGATATAAAATTATATTTAAACGGCACACAAGTAGACAATCAAGGCAATAGCAGTGGCTCTTATACTGCAATGGAGAATAAAGGAGCAGAAGTAAGAATTGGAAGCAAAGAAAGTGACCCTTTATATTTTGATGGCAACATTGACGAAGTAGCTATTTTTGGTTCAGAACTAAGTTCAGGCAATGTAACAACGATTTACAATTCAGGTACACCTAATGACATTTCAGCACTTTCGCCTTTAGGGTGGTGGAAGATGGGAGATGGTGATACTTTTGCTACTCTTACTGATAATGGGTCAGGCTCAAATGATGGCACGATGACAAATATGGCTTCAGACGATATCACAGGAGCGCAAACCACAGGAATAATGACAAACATGGTATCAGGCGATATTGAAGAAGATGTACCAAGCTAAAAATTAAATTATGAACAATTACACATATACAATTATAGACATCGCAGACCTTGATAATGTAAACTTCTCTGAGGTTCACGAAACAAGCGCAGAAACAATAAGAAAGAGTATTAATGGCACTAAGTTCGTTATGGAGTATAGCGAAACACCATCTTTCGTTACTGATGGCACGATAACGCCACTAGCAACCTTGAATCATAGTGAGGCTCTGGAGTTGATGGCTACTGAAGATTGGACAAGCTCTGACCCATTAGCGTAATGTCAGGCGAAGAAATACGGAAGATAGCCAGAAAGTATCATAATCCCAAAGACAGGATTAATGAGAGGTGGCATCCCGTATATCAGGATGAATGTAAAAAGATAGCACGCAAGGCTCTTGAGAAAAGAATAATGGAGAAATATGTATCTAGAAAAATTAATACAGAAACTAAAAGAAGCACCCTGCATGACGGCTAAAGATAAAAAGAACGTGGCTATCAATATCGCCATATGTGAGATGCAGATAAAGATCAGGGATGAAAGAGCTAAAAATTGATATTCAATACATTGCTACCTTTGGCATCTTTGTAAGCACATTGGTAGGCTTCTATTACACAACCAGCTACAGACTTGATGAGTTAGAGAAAAAGGTTACTACCTTAGAATCCAATAGCGAGGCGGTGATCAGGCTTGAGGAACGACTAAAGAACGTACAACAAAAGACCGATGAGATATATAGGCATATTATTTCTTCTGATTAGTTGTGGCAGCCATCAAGCTGATGAGCCTGTTGTTGAAAAAGATACTGTCATTATTCACGACTATTTGAGGGGTAGTGATACTTTAATAATTGATACTTCAAAGAAATGCCAAAAACAGATTATTCATGAGCAGATGGAAAGGGTGTCAAAGCTTAATAGAAAACTTGAAAGGATCAAAAAAAGACTTGAAAGAACCAAACGTAATAGCAGCTATTAGAAAGAAAGGGCATGATGTCTTTGAGGGTGATAGTAAACCTTTCAACCTTAACATCGTAGCGGTCAGAAGTAATGACCCAAAGGTGAATGTCTTCAATGATCATATGCACCTGTGCTGGAAGTATCGAGGGCAATGGAATGACTTTAATTTTCCTATCACCTGCGACTCAGGATTGTATTGGTTAAATAATCCTCTTTCTAAATTAGGCACTGCCATCGTTAAGGAGGGTCAGTATAAAGGACTTTGGAAGACAGGATTACATAGAGGTAAATACTTTGCTCTAGTACAAAAGAATCCTGTTACTGTTATAAGAGATTACAACAAGGATGATGTCTTAGACTATGAATCAGGCGTTGAGGAATCTGGGCAATTTGGCATAAATCACCATCGGGGGAATGCCTCAAGAGAAAGTTTTAAGGTGGGCAAGTGGTCAGCAGGCTGCCTTGTCAACCCTCACCCTAGAATCTTTGAGATAGAGATGGAGATATTCAGGGAAGCAGCAAAGATATGGGGTGACTCATTTACATTAACACTAATAAAAGAAAGTGACTTATGAAAAAGAAGATATTAAAGAAAGCCTTATTAATAGGTAAATCGGTAATTTTTGGCGTAGCCGATAATGTGCCTGTTCTTAATAGTATAAAGGCTAATATAGAATCAGAAGCAAATGGCAAAGGGAATATAGATTGGCTGAGAATGATGACCGCAGTGGCCACTCTTGGCCTTATCGCAGCTTTCCTTATGGGTAAGATTACAATGGATGAAGTGGAACAGCTTCTCGACCTTATCTAAACTCTTTTGGGGGATAGTAATAATTTGGCTAGTGATGATATGCCTCAAGGTTTTGATATAAGCAGGCAGAGTTTAAATGTCATAAATGTCAATATGGAATATAAGAAAGGCTGGGAGCAGTTATTTCTATTATGTTCTGATGTTCATTTCGATAATCCTGATTGTGATAGAAAGCTATTCAAGAAACATTTAGACAAAGCGGTACAGGAGGGCGCAGGCATACTTATTAATGGCGATTTTTTCTGTTTGATGGAGGGTAGGTCTGATCCACGTAGTGCTAAGAAGATACGTAAAGAACATCTAGGTGCTAATTGGTTAGACAATATCATCGAAGATGCTGCTGACTTCCTTGCCCCTTATGCTGCTAACCTAATTATGATAGGGGTCGGCAACCATGAGAGTGCTATCCTGAAGCGGTCAGAAACAAACGTCATTGAGAGGCTTTGCGCCTTACTTAAATATAAGACAGGGCAGCCCGTTTATAATGGTCAGTATTCAGGTTTTATAAGGTTCATGTTCAAGTTTAAAACTGTAGGTGGCTTCTATGGTGGTAGGATGAGTAAGATACTTCACTATCATCATGGCTGGGGTGGTAGCAGTAATATGACTAAGGGTGTTAATAAACATATTCAGAGGTTAAGCTTCGTTCCCGATGCCGACTTTCATTGGATGGGTCACACTCATCAGGAATATGTTATCAACCATCAGAGGTTGAGATTAACCCAGAAAGGCAAGATATATCAGGATGAATGTTTGATCATTAATACGAGTACTTACAAAGATGAATTTAAGGGTGGAGCAATGGGCTGGGCAAATGAAAAGGGTATTTCACCCAAAAGAAAGGGTGGATTATTCTTGAGGTTTTACTATGATCAGACTGACAGTCAAGACCGCAAGCCAATAAAGGCAGAGGTGTTCAGAGTGAAGTAATGGGGTAATAACCTCAATTTTATAGCTTCAATTCCCCATGTTTTAATGAAATAATTTATGTACATGGCAAGGACATATGAGATATTTATGTACATATCAGGCTTAAAAAACCTTTATGGTAAAGTGGGGTAAAGGAAAATAAAATTAACTTTTCTTAAATAATACAAAAAAAAGAGTAAAATTCTTTGTTCTTATAACACATTGATTTATAAGGAGTTGTGCTAATTATACAAAATTAGTTTAAATTTAATTACCTAATTACTTTTTATTCTTGTTAATTATTATTAACTTTATAACATGACAAACAAACAAAACATAAACAAAAATTTAGAAATCATGGAAAACGATATTAAAACAACCGATGCCAAATTCTTTGTAATTGAAAATGATTTTTGTGGTTATTTAGAATTTAATAAAAGACGAGAAGAAATCTCATTCATTGACAAATATGGATATGCTGATGAATATTGTTTTGTTGGCACATATAGCAGATTACAAGATGCCATGAATGATTTATTTGATTTTTTTAAAAGACCTGATTTTGAAGATTATGTTGAAGAAAAATCAAAATATAGTATTTATTTTATTCAAGTAAAAAATGGCAAGAAAACAGAAAAGAAAGTTTTTAATATAAGAGCAAAAGATATTGAGATATATATGAATTATTAATTTCAACCAACCTCAACCCCCAGCCTGCCCTCGTTAGTTCGTTGGCGGGCATTTTGGGTAACTAAACTTAAACATTATGATATTAGTAGAGAACCATATAATATATCAGTTTGAAGATGCTTTAAGCCTTTTTGAAATAACTGTTTTAAAAATTGAGGAGGGTGACTTCTGGAGTAAAGTATTTGTAAGCGAACAAGACGAAGATCAGGCAATAAGATTATTAAACAACTTAAACTAAACAACATGGAATTTTTTATTACTTACGGATTATTCGGGATCATATTTATGAGTGCTTTATTCCTTACTCATGGAGTCCTGAAATACCTAGACAAAAAAGGAATTATCGACATACAAAAAATCATTAAAGACATTGAAAATGAAGACTAAAAACCTAATGATCAACTACGCCAACCAAATGAGGGCGGTATTGTTAACTAAGTGCCATGAGTATGAAGATGAATGGCTTATAGGGTGGTATGCCAACAGGCAAGAACTTCCAGAGTACCAGAACCTGTTTATCGTTGATGAATATGATGAGGATGAAAGAGGCTGGAGGTATTCAATAAGTAAAGAAAAAAATAATTTATATTGAATAATTTTTATTAACTTTGTTAAATATTTTTAAACTAAAATAATACTATTATGAAAAAGCCAATAAAAGAAATACAAAAACGAATGAATGATATAAACACTTTTCAATGCTGTGAGGGTGAAATATATTTAAGGGGAAAAGATGAATATGGGAAAGATTTTACCATATGTTTTGATGCTTATGATTTTCTAGAATGGGTAGATATTGAATATATAAAAAAGCAGACAATAAAGCACATAGAAAAAATTTAATTTATATTATTATTTAACTAAAATTAATTATTATGAAAAACACAGAGAGATTGAAAGAACTGGCGCAAAGCTACGAATTAACGGGAGAAGACTTCTTTAAGCACCCGACATTCGGGTTCGTGATCATCACAAGAACAGGTATCGAAAAGATTGCTGGTGTTGATAATATACAAATCACTTATGAGGTTGTAAAATGTGATGCCGACTTTGTAGTCATCAAAGCAATAGCAACGAAAGGTAAGGCAAGAATTGAAAGCTATGGCGAAGCTAACAGTAAGAACTGCAAGACATCTTATTTTGTGGCGATGGCAGAAAAGAGGGCTATGTCACGAAGCGTTTTGAAGCTTTCAGAATTTTATCGATTGGGGGTATATAGCGAAGTTGAGGCAGAAGAATTTAAAAGACCATCTAAAGCGAATAGCCATGCAGTCAGAAGTTAAGGAATTTAAACTGCCCACAGAGTTGAGGCAGATAACAATGGATGCCAGACTAAGACAAGAGATCATAGTGGCACTAGGCACTTATAAATACAAGGTCTTAAATTCTAAAGATGCATTGAATGATGTGACAGATACTATTATTGAACTTATTAAATACTACGAAGATGCGAAATATACGAATATCACAGAGCCTCATTAAAGAGGTACAGAAAGAGGGCTGCGAGTTAGCAGTCAAAAAGATGCTTGAGGGCGAAAGGACAGAGCCTACAGAGGCGATGCTTTCAGGCTTATACTTTGAACATTATTTAATTGGAAGTACAAGGGGTGGCGAAGTTCCTGAGTTCAAAGCTTTAAAAAGTGGCAACAAGCCAAAGGCAGAACTTGATCTTATAGACCTTATTGACAAGTCTAAAGAACTACTAACGGCAAATGATATCATTATAGATGAGGTGCAACCTGAGTATATACACAAAGATATTGTTGCCCATCTTGATGCAGTTGGTAGTGTTAGGGGTGAGAAATGCCTTATCGATATCAAATGGACAGGCACAAGGGAAGACGATAAGTGGAATGGCTGGGGTGATCCTTTAATGAAAGATGAGGCTCACATTCAGGCCAATCATTATACATGGACTTATATGATGGCAACGGGGAAGCACCTACCTTTTTACTTTATTGTTTTTGGTAAGAGTGGGTGGTGCAAGCTGATACGTTTTAATTGCGGTGAGAGTGCATTACAGAGGCATGAGGGCATTATAAATGAAACGAGGGATAAGGTGAACCAAATGATAAAAGATAAATTTAAATACGAGGCTCATCTTGGCTTATGTTCCAAGTGCTGGTACAAAGATACCTGTAAGAGTTTCAGCAATCATTTACAAATCGATAAAATAGAACTGTTATGAATAAGGAAACGATAACAAAATTGCAGTCATTATGTCTGGTCAGTTTACAGTTGGCACAAGAATCAGAAAAGGCTTATGAGTTAAGGAGTTTGATCTTGGGAATGTGTAAGCAGATTGATAGCATAATTGATGATGCAGAGATTGACAACGATTATAAACAAAGTAAAAGAGATTGATATGGATAAGATAAAAGAAATTGAAGATTATTTTAAAATAATTGATAAACTTATTGACCTGACTAATGAAAAAAATAAGTCATATCTAGAAATAAAAATTCTGCTGGATGCGTACAGAAAAAAGTATATAAATAATAAAACATGAAAAAGAAAACTAACATACACCAGCTTTATGCGATGTGCCAAGAGGTAGCACAAAGAGAAGATATAACAAAGGAACAGTTGTTTAATGGTGTTCACAAAATTTATATTGAATCCTGCAACATACTCGGCAAAACACCGATGACCTCACGACAATGGGAAAGAAAGGTAAAGAGGTTTAAGGATAAAGGCCTGCCGGTTTATAAGACAGACATAGACGATCTATACGCTATAACTACGGCAGTAAGCACGTTTGATGATAGCAGCAATGATGATGTGCTGAACGGCATAAAAAGGATGTATGAACTGACAATGAGTAAACTGTGAAGAAACATATTATAATAACCCTTGAAATCATCTACCTTATGTTTGCGTTGGCACTCATAATGATGATAGCAGGGGTAATATTTTTAATTAAAACAATAAAAAGATGGAAACAAAAATTGAAGTTATAAAAGAGAGAATCGAATATAAGGGATTCAAGAAGAAGTATTTAGCTGAAAAGATGGGCATTAGTAATGTTACCTTAAGCTATTACCTGAACAAGAAAAGAAAGATGCCTTTGATCATCAAGGCTAAATTAATTGGATTGCTTGGCTTATAGCTTGGCATCCTTTTTTATTTAAGATTATTATTATATTTTTAATTTTTATTAACAAAACTATATTATTATGAAAGACAAATATGAAGATTGGGTTTATCCTGTTCCTCCCGTATGTACAGCTTATTGGAACGAAAAAGATTGGAATAAATATATTTTAAAACATGGGCATAAAAAACAAAGATTTTATGTATGCATGACTGATAAATTTATGTCAGGATGGGGTCATTCTGATGATAAAATAAATAAATTTATAATAGAATGTGAAACACAGGAAGAAGCCATTCAGATAGAATATGCTGCACATAAAAGACCTGAAATGAAGTATATTAATATTCATACTAAAATGCCCAGATATAATAAAAAGAATTATTTAATAAGCTTAAAAAAGTTTAATGAATTAGGTTCTATTTGGACAGGTATAAAATCAGAATTATGAAAAGTTTATATTTCCCTCACGATAGCAATGCTCATGAAGATATGAGGATAATAGAGTTAAGAATGTCTTATGGATGGGAAGCTTACGGGCTGTTCTGGGCGTTACTTGAGATCATGCGTATAGCAGACGATTATTGTATCTCTGATAACATAAAACCATTGGCTTATAAGCTACAGGTCAAGCCTGTTAAGTTACAGGCCATAGTTGACAGATGCCTTGAATTAAAGCTTTTAAGTAAGGAGGATAATATGTTGTATTGTAAGGAATTGAATGAGAGGATGGTGGCGGTTGAAAGTAAGAGTGCAAATGCAAGAAAAGCAGCTATGCAAAGGTGGGGCAATGCAGATGCAATGCAAACGCATAGCGAACGCAATGCAATTAAAGTAAATAAAAGTAAAGTAAATAAAACTAAAATAAATAAAAGTATTAGTAAAGATACTAATACAGGCTCACGCCTTTTTAAAAATGATGAACTTTATGATTTTAAAAAGTTTCAAGAAAAATTTATAAATTCAAAATATGAAATTGCTGACCTTGAATATTATTATGAGGCCGTTAAGAATTGGGCTGACAGTAATGGCACAAAGAAAAAAGATTGGGGTGCTACGGCCAGAGGGTTCATGCTCAGAGATCTAAAAGACAAAAAATTAAAACTTAAAGATGGAATCAAAGAAATTACAGACGAAGATAGAGAGTTCAACAGATGGGTGGAGGATCACCTCAACAATTAAGTACATTGCCAAGCTCAACGGCATTAAAGACTTAAAAACCGAAGACCTCAAATTTGCTGCTGGTTGGCTTAAAAATAATATGTGGGGTATAACCCTTGATGAAGTGCTTAAAGCGTCAGAGATGGCTTTAAAAGGGTATATAACGTTAAAGAACGAACTGTTTGGAACTGTATCACCAAAGTATTTAGCTGAATTGATACAAAAATACAAGTTTTACAAGTCAGAAAAGGAAAAATTTATTACACCTGCTTTGCCTGAAAAGACAATAACGGAAACAGAGAAAACATCAATTATTAGAAACAACTTAATAACAACATTTGAAAAATATAAGGAAACTAGGGTGATGCCATTAGCAGCCTATGATGTATTATTTGGCTTTTGCTGGCACAAAGTTACTAAATATCCTGAAGAAATAGTGAACAAAATAAAATCTGAGGCCGAAGATTATTACAAACAGGACTATGAACTAGAGAAGACAAAAGTTATCAACGTATTAGAATTGAGGTTGCTTATCGACAAGTTCAAAGATATCAACACAAAGCACGTTTTCAAATCAAAGTGTAAAGAATTATATTTGAAAAGATATTTTGATGACCTGATAGATATGAATGAACACATAAAAGATTATATATGAAAACACAAGATCAAGTATTTAAAGTGCTGATGAAAAGAGCAGAGGCACGAGATAATGACAACTACCTGATATGGTTGGTATGGCAGAACTTTTATAAGGTATCAATGGCTAATATGATGACGTTTAGAGAGGACTTCATAAATAATAAGATACCAAGTGCAGATTCAATAACGAGATACAGGAGAAAGATTCAGGAGGAACATATTGAGTTGAGGGGTAAGAAATATGATGAAAGGCAGAACAAGACAAAGAAAGTTAAAACAGAATTAGGATATGAGAATTAGGATAACAGAAGAAATGAAAAAACAGGCATCAGTTGAAGCTGATAAAAGAGATGCCTATATAAAACATCATTTTGAAGTTGGTCATATGACAAAAGAAGAACGGGATAAAATTGGCTTTATAGGTGAATTTGCTGCCTGTAGTTTATTTGGTATAGATTGGAAAAATAATATAAGAGATAATTATTATACTATTGATAATTGTGATTTAATAATACATGGTAACAAGACTGATGTAAAAACCGAAACAGTACCATTGAAATATGCTAAGAAGATCATTAATGGAACAATAAAAGATGATGAAGTATATGGCAGGCGATTAATACATGAAAACCAATATAAATTATTAAAGAAATATGATTTAATATTGTTTGGTTTATTTATACGTAATGAATTAGATTATTTTTATTTTATTGGATATCTGGAAACGGAAGAAATATTAGATAATTACAGACCAACAATAAAAAGACCTGATGGTGGTCAATATCCTTTTTCAGCTTGCCCTATACCGACATCAGAATTAAAGCCAATTAAATATCTATTAAAAACACAAATGGAACTATTTTAAAATTACAACTATGAAAGAAGTAAAATTAAGGCATCCAAGAAGATACATCTTACATAATGGCAAAGCGGAGTTTGTTGAAACGTGCCAGATAACAAATAAGGAATATAAGGTGGTAGTTCCTTTTGAAGATTTCAGGCGATGGAAAGAGAATAAAGAGCTGGCGCATAAAGTATTTGATTACCTTAATGCCGATGAAAGAGAATTTATTATAAGTGGCTTTACGCCAGAAGAATTTAAACATATAACATCATGAAAGAAAGAGAACTATTTGCAGCACTAGCCATGCAAGAACTACTGAGATGGGAACTTGCAGACAATAAAGAAAATAAAATAAATATCGTAGCTTTGTCGAAGAACGCCTACCTCATGGCTGATGAGATGATAAAGGTGGGTGATAGAATTAATGCATTACCTGAAGACATTGAAAATATAGCATAATGGCAACGAGAGTATTATACAACCTAAAAAGAAGAAAAGACCTTATTGATGATGGGTACTTTGAAGTAAAAAAGCAGGCAGCGAATATAACTGATCTGATGCTGGCACGATTATATAAAGACCCCACAATGACAACGGACAGATTCTTTAAAAGTGTAATATCACATAACAATGACTTCAATATTGAGGAAGATGTTATATGGTTTTATACAACGGAATTTAAGCCTGCAATGATAGATCACGATTTTTAAACTAAAAACAAAAACGAAATGAACAAAGTAATATTATGTGGTAACTTAGGCGCAGATGCTGAAGTTATTGGCAATGCCCTGAAATTATCAGTAGCAACAACATCAAACATCAAAAAAGGCGATGCATGGGAACAGAAGACAGAGTGGCACAATGTAGTAATAACAAAAAGGAATGATTGGCTGGAAGAACACCTCACCAAAGGATCAAAGGTTCTTATCGATGGCAAGATAACATATTCAAATAAAGATGGTAAATACTACACCAATATCATCGGCAACGTAACTGTGTTGAGCAGGGAAGAAAAGAAAGTAAAAGAAACACAAGCAGACTTTGTTGATAATGACAACCTCCCGTTCTAACGAATATGATCTACAGAGAGCAGTATGTAAGTACCTGAAGTATAAATACCCTGAAGTATTATTCAGGTCTGATTTAGGAGGTATCAGGATGACGAAAGGGCAGGCCATTAAATACTCAAGGTTGCAACATAGTAGTGGCTTCCCTGACCTCATAATATACTATCAATCAAAGGGCAAATGTGGTCTGGCGATAGAGTTAAAGACAAAGCCCGTATATAAGATCAATGGTGAATTATATAAAGATACTCACCTAGAAAAGCAGTCAAGAATATTAGAATATCTCAGAGAGCAGAACTTTGAAGCAGACTTTTGCGTAGGAATAGACCAAGCTATTGAAAAAATTGATAACTACCTATGCTGAATCATAAGACAATATCCCAGATGTATGTCAAAGCTTATAAGGTCTTCCTTGTATGGCTTAAAGAAAAGAAGAAGTTCGATTATGAATTTGATATCGAATACATAAACAGTTTAAATGGATCATACCTAAAGTATCATATGAGAGATTTGTATGACTTCTTTGATGATAATGATATAAACATCGAAGTGTATAAAGAGCATGTGATGGGTGATAAATATTCTGTCAGGTGGTGCTTCGACTGTGGCCTGATAGTGAGTAAGGGATATGAAACGAGGTTGTATGCTGAGTGGGCAGCCTTTAAGACAGGGTTTAAAGAATTAGAGAAGAGGCTATGATATCACCATATGTATATGTTGGTTTAGTAAGTAAAGACAGTAAGGTATATAATGAGAAGAAGCTGATGGGGTCGCTGGTAACAATAACGGCTAAGATATTTGAGATAAAAGAGAGTGAGGTGATGTCAAGTAAAAGGACAAGGCTATATGTTCAGGCAAGGACAGTAATAGCGCACATATTAAGACATAAATACAAGCTGCCTTTTAAGAGCATAGGGCTGGCAATGGGTAAGGATCACTCAACAGTAATACATATGATCAACAACCATAAGCACGACATAGAATGGTGCGAAGCATATAAAAAGAGATGTACACAAATAGAAAGACTGCATACGTGTTAGAATTTAAAACATATTACTACCCCTTTTCATTCGATGAGCCAGAGTCTATAAAGACAAGAATAGAGATTCATAAAGATGGCAAACATATCGAAACTGAAGATTTTACGTATATTGTAGAGGAAGAAGAACTTGAGGGGTACAAACAATTTAAAACAGAACAAGATGAAAATAATTACTAAAAAAATCGGTGACCTGATTGAAGCCGAATACAATCCAAGACAACTTACGAAAGAGCAGTTTCAACAGATAACAGATAGCATTAAAAGGTTCGGCATCGTAGACCCTATTATAGTAAACAAAAATAAAGAGAGGAAGAACATCATTGTCGGAGGGCATCAGAGGGTAAAGGTGGCAGGGAGTCTGGGCTTCAAAGAAATACCCTGTGTTGAAGTGGACTTAACCCCTGATAAAGAAAGGGAGTTGAATGTCAGGCTTAACAAGAATACAGGTGAGTGGGATTGGGATGAGCTGGCTAATCACTTTGATGTATCAGAGCTTATTGATTGGGGTTTTGATGATAAAGACTTATCTTTCTTTGATTTGGATGGTATGACAGATGATTCTCATAAAAAACTAGAAGATAGTTTTATTATACCTCCTTTTTCAATTTTTGATAGCAAGCAAGGTTATTGGCAAAACAGAAAAAAATGGTGGAATAATTTAATTGGAGATAAGGGTGAAAGTAGAGAGGACAAATTAAGTAACTTAAATAATATGTCAGCTATGTATAGACCTGAAATGGCTACTGTAAGTATTTTAGACCCTGTAATAGCAGAAATAGCCAATAAGTGGTTTGGTTTAGAAAGCTGCAATACATTTGATTGTTTTGCAGGGGATAGTGTTTTTGGATATGTGAGTGATTATTTAGGTAATAAGTTTACAGGCATAGAGTTAAGGCAAGAACAAACAGATTTAAATAACAAAAGGCTAAAAGGAACAGAAAGCAAGTATATTTGTGATGATGGGCAAAATGTATTAAAGCATATAAAAGCAAATACACAAGATTTATTATTTAGTTGTCCTCCTTATTTTGATTTAGAGGTATATAGTACACTAGAAAATGATGCAAGCAATCAAAAAGAATATAAAGATTTTATAAAAATATTAGATAAAGCATTTAGTGATAGTCTTAAATGTTTAAAAAATAACAGATTTGCTTTTATAGTTGTAGGTGATATAAGAAATGAAAATGGCGTATATTATAATTTTCCGAGTGATATTAAAAATATTTTTATTAAAAATGGAATTTTATTATATAATGAAATAATATTAGCAGACCCTTTAGGAACTGCGCCTGCAAGAGCAAGAAAATATATGGGGAATAGAAAAGTAGTAAAAGTACATCAAAATATATTAGTATTTTATAAAGGAGATACTAAAGAAATTAAAAACATATATCCAAAACTAGATTTAATAATAGATGAAAGCCAAGATGTATAATCATAGTGAATGGATAAAAGAAACTAATCCACAAATATTAAAAGAAAACTATACATTAATATTAGAGAAAAGTGGTTTTAATATTATTGATAATATAGAGCATTATTTTAATCCATTTGGCTATACATCATTATTTTTATTATCAGAAAGTCATTTAGCAATACATACTTTTCCTGAAGAACAGAAAACGTATGTTGAGTTAAGCAGTTGTGTAGAAAAGCCATTTATTAAATACAAAGAATTATTAAATAAAAAACATATTTAGTATATGCCTAAACTGTCAAATACTGACATATTAAAAAAGCAGATTATAAAAGCACTTGAGCAGAGTCTTGGAGTAGTGACTGTTGCCTGTAAGAATGTGGGCATAGCAAGACAGACATTTTATGAGTGGTATAAAAACGATGAAGAATTTAAAAAGTCTGTTGATAGCATTGAAGATATTGCCCTTGACTTTGCAGAGAGCCAATTACATAAACAGATTAAAGATGGTAATGTAACGGCAACGATATTTTATTTAAAGACCAAAGGAGTTAAGAGGGGATATGTAGAAAGGCAAGACCACAACATCCACTTACAACCATTTACACATATAGAGATAGAACAGAAATTTGATGAGTACCAAGAAATTAAGCCTGAAGATAACAAACGTCTTCCACCGAAACTTAACGGCAAAGAATGACATCATAGTAAACAGAGGGGGTACAAGGTCAAGTAAGACCTATTCCCTTTGCCAATTGATGTGTTCAAAGCTTATAGGTGAGGAGAACAAAAAGATTATCATAGCCAGAAAGACATTCCCTGCTTTAAGACATTCAGTATATAAAGATATGATTGATATGCTTAAGGAATATAAGATTTATGAACTAGGAACTCATAACAAATCAGAGCATACATTCACTTACCATTTCACCAATAGCCAGATAGTATTTTTAAGTGTTGATGATGCCCATAAAGTCAGGGGGTTAGAGAGCAACTACGTATGGCTTAATGAGGCTGACAGCTTTACCTTTGAGGACTTCAATCAATTGTATATCAGGCTATCAAGGAAGTCTGAAGATGGGCAGGCTAATAAGATGTATCTGGATTTCAACCCCTCTGATATGTATAGCTGGATAAAGATAGAACTTGAGGATAAGGGCAGAGCAGAGGTTATCAAATCAAACTACCTTGACAATTCATTCCTTGACAAAGAAACGATAAGGAGGATAGAATACATGAGGGAGAATGATCCTAACTTCTGGACTATCTTCGGGCTTGGCGAGTGGGGAGAGATTAAAGGATTGATATACAACAATTGGAAGACCACTAAAGAGATGACTGAAAGCTATGATTGGCGGTTCTTTGGATTGGATTTCGGATTTACAAACGATGCATCTGCGCTTATAGAAATAAGGAAATCAGGGCATCATATCTATGTTCAGGAGCATATCTATAAGACAGGACTAACGAACTATGATTTAGCTGATGAGATGATAGCGCAGGGAGTTAGTGATGCAATAATATATGCTGATAGTGCCGAACCTAAGTCTATCGCAGAGATAAATCGTTACGAGGAGGCAAGACTTAACAGGATCAGGTTAGTGCCTACAACAAAGGGCAGGGATTCAGTAAAGCATGGCATCAATCTGGTACAACAGCAGAACCTTTTAATTCATCAGGATAGTCATAACCTAATGAAAGAGATAAGGAACTATAAGTGGCAAGAGAAGAACGGAGAGATGATCAATGCACCCATCAATGCAAAGGGTGATCATGCTCTTGATGCTTTAAGGTATGCCATCACGGGAGCAATAGGAATGAGGAAAACAGTTAGAGCATTTGGATAACTTATTAACATATACAACGTATTAGATATGATGAAAAGTAAACTGTACGCCATATATAAGCTGATATCAGAAACGAGGGAGCATAAATGTACGGGGTGCAATAGGTATAGTGGTCAGGTGCAGTTATCACATAGCCATATCATCAGTAGGGCAAAGAGGCCAGACCTAATTTGTGAATATGACAATATCACTTACCATTGCATGAGCATAGGAGAACACAGAGGATGCCATGATATTTGGGATCATGGAACGGCAGACGAGAAGAAAAAGCTTTTTGACTATCAAAAGAATATGTCGTATATTCGGGCAGTTGATGAAAGCCTATACAACAAACTCAAACTCAAAGAAATTGACAGTTGAATTTCAGTCTATATGCAGGGGATTATTAGAAATACACAAGAGGGGGAACAAAGTGATATATCAATGGATCTGGCGGTGACAGTAGAAACAACAATAGGAACAATAAGATTATTATGAGAGATAAAAATATAATATTTAAAGATTTAGATGAGTGGGATAAGTTCGTAAAGCCCAAATATTCCCATTATGAAGAAATGTATAATAAAATGAAAGATAATGGATGGAAAGAGGGTTGGCTAGGTGCAAAGGAAGAAGTATATAATCCTAAAAACCCACTATATCAAACTGTTAGTGCAGCATCGATAAAATATCATGTTAATGGTCTGAAAAACAGCGTTAAAAAGAGCAGGTATACGGCAACAGAACTATTAAACATGAAATTTCGTTATGATATTTATGACATCAATGACAAAAACCCAAGCATTATTACTACTAATTGGGGTAGGAAGAAACATAAAAAAGAACCATTATTTAAAATAACACCAGAGGTATTGCTTTATCTAATGAAAAGGATGAAAATAAAAGAACAATTATCGTCATGAAAGATGCATTAAGACTTATGTTCACTAAGCTATGGGCGAAGAAAGTTATCCACAAAAACAAAAAGAAATACAATCGTAAACTAAAACATAAAAACAATGGATAAATATGTTTTTGATAATAACAGGGTTCATTACACAAGGATATGTTCAGTAACATATGAAGAATTTAATATCTCTGTTGATGAAAAAGACTTTAAGAGATGGGTTTTAAATGACCCTGATACATACATTGATAGGAATATGGAAAGAGAGGTGTTTCATTATCTTGATTTTTATATCAGAGATACATTTTGTCGGGGGTTTACACCAATAGAAACACTAAAAGAGTTTACAAACCCCTTTCATCCAACGTATGAACAGATAAGAGAATATAAAGAAAGTGTTTTACAATTATGTAATTAAATAAATAACAATGGCAAAGACTAAAAAGACCAAGACTGCACAGGCAGTAGAAGAAATAAAAGAAGACCTTACAACATCATATCATGAGATGTGTTCAGAGTTGGGCAAGAAAGCTACTGAGTTTCAGAGGGCAAGCAAGGTATCAAGTGCAAAGCACCTACGTAATGCTATACGTGCTATCAGGTTCGTCATCGAGGAACTAGAGAAGTAATGCTGGTATTCAGCGCAGGGGAGCATGAGTTTAGTGTTCCTGAAGAATGGACAGAGATAACATTAGAGAAGTATGCCATCTTTATAGATGCAGCCAACGAGTTACAGGCCAAGCTTAAAGAAGATGAGGCCGAAGACATTGGCTTTTATCAGATAGTGCTGGAATACAGAGAGCATTTCAACAAACTGTTTCAGACCTTTACAGGTATAGACCCTAAGATAATTGATAAGATCAAGGCTGATAACATATACACCACGTATATGTATATTATGAACTTCCTCAAAGAGCCTGACTATAATAAGATTGATAGTTTTACTTTTAAGAGAAAGAAATACTACCTCCCAAAATCTAAGGTCGATTACTTTGGTAATGAGATAGAGATGGCAGAGGCATCCTTTGGTGAAGTGGTTGAGGCGATGCAGATACAGGAGATGGATAAAAGCTTTCAGGAGAATAATTTCAAGGTGTTACCGTATCAGATAGCAATGTTATGCAGGCAAAAGGGTGAAGATTATAACGATCAGAAAGTAAAAGAGAGGGCTGAAGTATTCAAGGAACTACCTATGGATGTAGTCTGGCAGATAGCTTTTTTTTTGATAAGACAAAAACTAAAATCTTTGAAACATTTACTGCAATCTTTAGAGGAAGTGAGGGCGGTCAAAACAGACTGAGTAAATATGGGTGGTACAACGTATTATATATGGCATCGGAGGGGGATTTAAAGAAGATGAAAGAACTTGAAAGGATGCCCGTTTATGATGTCATGAACCTCATCAATTACAGAATCGATTATCAAAAAGAACATTTTAAAAAAAACAACGTAAAAAAGTAACATGGCAGATTTTACAGATATCGTAACGGAATTTAGTACGATAGCAGCAGCACAATCAGGAATAAGTAGTTTTAAGTACGGCAACCCTGATGAAATCAACACATCAAGACAAAACACAAAACCATTATTGATACTTCACAAGCAGAGGGGTGTTTCCTTTCCTGACTTCCAAAAGAAACTTAAAACATTTGAGATATCATTTGGCATCTATGATACTTATGTGGAATCACAGAAAGCAACTAAGACATATGCTAATAAGCAGCAAGACCTGATGAACCTTATGGAGCAGTTTCTCAGGGAGTTCAGGAGCAGAAGTTTGGGTGATACTACAGAGGTGACAAGTGTTCAGTCATGGAATATGCCCAGCAATGATCAAGATGTGGTGAATATAGAATTTGTTGAAGTTGTTGGCGTTGATAAATTGGCAGGCGTTGAGGCAACTATTAATTTGTCTGTTTATAGTGATTGTGATACAGGAACATTTAGTTATTAATGGCGAAATTTGAATTAATAAAAGCAGAACTTGATAAGCTGGGTTCTAAGATGTTAAAAGCATTTGCTAATGAATTAATAAATCAAGGCCATAAAGCAACAGGGTCACTTATAAACTCATTCCGTAAAGATATACTATTAAACCCTAGTGGCTTCAGGCTCGTGTTTTGGTGTAATGAATACGGTCTTTTTCTGGAAAAGAAAAGGCAGGCAGGGAAATATGTGCCTATAGCACCTCTCATGAGATGGGTAGCACAGAAAGGTATAGCATCATCAAATAAAGAGGTTCGAAGCATTGCTTTTGCTATATCAAGAGCCATATATTTAGAGGGCATACCTACAACGGGGAGAAGAACACCTAAAGGAAAAGGCTCATTTGCACATTCTAGTGTAGGCAGAAGAACGGCATGGATAAGCCATACGGCAAAGACAAATAAAGATTTAATAAAAACGTCTGTAAGTAAGGCCTTTAAAAATCAGATAAATACATCTATTACAAACTATATCAGAAACACAAATAAAAATCTTGCATAATGGCGATAGCAATACTTTCAAAACCAACAGATGACTCCATTAATTCCGTTTACAGACCTATTGTCTATGAAGTTGAATGCCCTGATACAAGTGGCTCATTGGAATTAGTAAGGTCATCAATAAAACTTTATATCAATGGTTCGGTAGTAAACAATAATAACCCCATCATCCAAGACCCTGACCTTGACCAGACAGGAGGAACGGCAGACCATACACAGTTCACCTTTGATATCTCAGGGGTGGCACGTAATTATATAACGAGTGATTTGCAGGCATTGGGGGGTGAGGGTGACTTAAGTGCTGCCAATAGCATGAAAACCCTTTATATTGTTGTCGGAGGGATATATAAGAATACTGCAACGAATGTTCTTACTGAAGCATCAACGGCAGGCTTTAGTGGTAATGTATGTTATATCTTTAATGGTGTATATCAGCACCAAGATACTCAGGGCTTTAGTGCTTATGAATTGGTATCATCAACGAAGAAGTTCCTCACTAACTTCCCTCGTAGTGGCTCAGAAACAGTAACAAGAGCAAGCAGAATAAAGATTAAGACCGATGAGAGTTATTTACTATCAGCAATAGATACATCTTCAGCCTCAGATACATATATAAGGGTAGATACTTATAACAGTTCTGACAGTTTAATAACAGTATTTAAGATCGATGCCGACCCCAGCTTAGTGAGGCATGACTTAGGAGTTGGGTGTTCAAACTTTGCCAATCTCGTTACGGGTGATATGCATAGCGGTAATACAGGCACGTTGCCAATAATCACTTCATCGGTGGCATATTATAATGTTCATCTCAATGATGCAGCAGCACTAGGCAACATATCAGAGATGATGACCTTTGAGATAGACAGAAAATGCCATGACTATTCAACACGATTCAATTGGCTCAACAGATTAGGGGGTTTCGATAGTTGGACATTCGATGGTGCTTTCAGCAGAGGGCAGAACCAGAGCAAAGCATTATATGAGCAGAACTTAGACTATTCTTTCAACGTGTATGACTCAGAAACGGGTATCAATGCCGTTGAGTCGAAGAACACCTTTAGTGCTTATTCAGGATTACTTAATGGTGATAAGAGGCAATGGCTTGAGGAGTTGTTCACCTCACCTGAAGTATATGTCGTTGAGGGTGGCAATAATGTGCCGATACTGATAACTGACTCTCAGGTTAAGACCATCGATGATGATAAAAACCTGATCCAAGTGAAGATAAATTATACTTATGCATATCAAAATGTTATAAATGTCTAGGATAGAAGTAGAGATAAGGGATTATTATGTTAGTGGTGCTGAGAGAACGGCAGGGCAGCTTGACATAAAAGATAGTGATGAGTTCCCCATGAGCATCAACTACCTTATTGCTGATATAAAGAATTTAAGTATTAGATCAGGGAGTTATACCAAGACGTTCAATGTGCCTGCAACAAAGAATAACAACACCATACTTCACGACATCTGGAATCCTAACACATATGTTGATGATATAAGCAGTTATACGGCAGCAGGCCATAAGATGCTATCACGAAAGCCCTGCATCATAAAGGTAGATGGCACTCCTGTATTGAGGGGAGAGGTGAAAGTAAAGAACGTGATCACTAAAGGCAAGAAGAAAGAATATGTGTTGCAGATAATTGGTGACAATAGCGATTGGGTTAAGCAGCTAGAAACATTATACCTTAATGAGTTAACAGAGTTCGATACTGTTTCATCGAATACCGATCATACACTTAATAAGGCAACGATTGAAGCAAGCTGGTCGGGGAGTTATAGTGACCTGAAGACAGTAAGTTCATACTGTTACTTCTATCCTCTTATTAACTATGGCAGTTGGAAGAATGGCAGCGGTGTTGTTGTCGATGATATGAGGCCAGCAGTATATATCAGGGCAATCCTTGATGCAGGCTTTAAGGAAGCAGGCTATACTATAAACTCTACTTTTTTAGATACCCTAGACTTCAAGAAGTTGGTGCTTCCTTATCATGGTCATGGCTTTGGTGTTAGTGATGCTTATATAGATGCAAGAAAATTCAGGGCAGGGAGAACAACAGATCATACAGAGATACAAACAAATCAAGACTTAACTTTTCCTCAATATAATACTCATACTATTACAGTTCCCTTAAATAATGATAGCACAAGCCCTAATTTTGATACGGGAACGCTTTATAATACCACAACATATAAATATTCTGCTAATGGTGTATATGATGTAAAGTTCAAAGGTAATTTTGTATTAGAGCATACATTGTCTTATACACAAATCAGTAATACTTATACTGTGCTTTTAAAACAATATGATGGTAGTGCAACAACATATAAAACATTAAAGGTTTTTACGTTGGGTTTTGGTGAAAGCAAATCTTTTTCTTTTAATACGGGCTATATGACAACATCTGCAAGCCATACCTTTGAATTAGAAATAAGAAGCACAACACCATTAGGAGGCTCTGCTGGTTATTATTATCATAATTACAAAATAACATCAGCATCATATATAGAAAATGAGATTGACAAAACACCACAGGGGGGTTTCAGCGTTGTCCTTAAAGATACCCTTTCAGATAAGCATACGGTATTAGATATCCTTAAAGGCTTAACACATCTATTCAACCTATATTACAGAACCGATGTAGCGATGAAGACAGTATATATCGAACCCAGAGATTCCTTTTTCGATGCTACCACTACGGCAAATGATTGGACAGGTAAGCTTAACAAGAATGACTACGAGATAAAATACATTGATGATTATAAGAAAGAGTTGAAGTTTGGATATAAAAAAGATGGTGCTGATGGTCACCTTAAGGCCAGAGATATAGAGCATGATCTTGATGTAGGCGATTACTTCTATACCATGAATGACAGATTTATGATAGGCAAACAGGAGTTTATTAACCCTACCTTTGCTGCCACTTATCATATCATGGATAAAAAGATAATCTATGCTACGGGCATAGGAGGATGGAAAGTAAAGACGAAAGATAAAGCACCCCTGATAGCTAGGATGTGGCGTAATTGGAATAGTGATGATGCAAGCCAGAACAATAATTATGAATGGATTCCACGAATACTTGTAAAGTCCTATGGCACTCAGGCCGATGATGATGGCAGCAACAGAGCATGGAGTTGGGAGGGCACTAGTCAGACGAGCATACCAACGGCCTTAATGAGTGGTTATGGTGATGTTACACAGGATGAGTTAGAATTTACGGGTGCTGATGGCCTCTTTCAGACATATTATGGTAAGTGGATCAAGATAATAGAAAAGGGCGTACAGGTAACGGCTATGTTCAAGCTTCAGCTTCAGGACTTGAGTGAGTTGAATCTCAAGAAGCCCATCTTCATCGATAAGCCCTCAGACCTGCATGGGTATTATGTTATCAATAAGATCATAGACTATTCACCATCTAAGCGGGGATTAACAAAGGTTGAGTTGGTTAAAATTGAGAATCTAGGTACAGCAACGCTTGATACTACGAGGGTAGGAACGACAAAGCCTGCTAAAGACTTCGGTGAGGTCGATGATAGTAGGGGCAGCCTGCATATCATTAACCCCTTTCATGGTGGTAGTGGTGGCAAATTAGATGATGATGACATCTTAGTGGGCAACGATTATTCTAACCCATCTCTTGTCCTTGATAATGGCAGCGGTAACATGGCCTATGCTGGTAGTGGAAGCTTCGTTGTTGGTAGTGGTAACATCAGCAGGGGTGACAACCAGACGATATTAGGAAGTTTCAATACGGCAAATGTTACAGACCTCTTTCAGATAGGAACGGGAACGAGTGATACAGACAGGGTAACGGCATTAAAGATAGATAAAGATGGCGTTCTTCAGGAATATGGCGGTACTGTTCAGATAATAGTTGATGATGTTGTTATGGATGTATTGATGGAGGATGAGGAGAATGAGAGATATATAAAAGTTTTTAAATCAGAATAAAATGGCAAAAGAAGTATTATTTTTTGATGTTAAAATGGAGGGGTCAAGTAAGTTAATTAAAGACCTTACGGCAGTAGAGAGCCAGCTTAAAAACATATCAAAGGCAAAAAACCTAGATGCAAAAGAAACACAAAAACTAAAGCAACTAGAATTAGGTCTTAAAGCAGAAAAGAAAAGGCTTACAACAGAATTAAGAAAACAAGAAAGAGCATTTAATGCTAACAAAAATGCAGTAAAAGCAGCATCAGGAAGTTATGAGCAACTAACAGAAAGGAATAAGGCTTTAGTGGTTCAATTAAAACGCATCGCTGATCCATTAGGAAAAGGTAAAAAGAAGTTTAATGAACTATCACGAGAGATAAATGGCAATACCGATAAGCTGAAGAAGATGGATGCAGCTATGGGGAGATCACATAGAAATGTCGGTAACTATGGTGGTGCAATAAAAGAAGTGGGTGCGAAGATAGGGAAGTTTGCTGCTGCTATTGGTGCAGCCTTTATTGCTATGAGGGGGCTTGTTAATGTTGCTAAAGAATCTATAGACCTTTTCGATAAACAAGTAAGGGCAGAAGTATCTCTTGAGGTGGCACTAGGCAAAACATCAAAGGCACTATTAGACCAAGCAAGTGCATTACAAAAAATAACAAGGTTTGGCGATGAGGCAACTATTCAGGGTCAGGCATTTCTTGCTCAGATGGGATTAGAGGAAGATGCCATTTTAAAGCTTACCCCTGCAATTCTTGATATGGCACAAGCCAAAGGCATGGATTTAAGTAGTGCTTTTGATTTAGTTGCTAAGTCTGTGGGAAGTAGTACAAATGCATTGTCAAGGTATGGTATAGAGATAACAGGCGTAGCAGGTAGCACAGAAAGAGTTGATAATACATTAGCAGCGTTAAATGAAAAGTTTGAGGGTCAATCCGAAGCAGCAACGGCAGGGGCAGGGAAGCTTGTGCAGTTAGATAATGCTATGGGTGATCTAAAAGAAACACTAGGAGAAATAATTGTTGATGGCATAGAGCCTTTTGTTGATATCGCTTTTGTTTTTGTTACTGCATTAGATAAACTTATTGAGGGTTCTGATGACTATGCTGAATCCTTAGACGAAGTAAATAAGCAAAGCGTAAAGCTTACTGAAGAACAATTAAAGGCTTTCAGTAAATTAACGGTCTTTCAGGAGGAACTAACCAAAGCACAAAAGGAAGCATCTAGTCAAGGAAGAATATTAACACAAGAAGAAATTAAAGATGTTAATACTAAAACTGAAGCAATAGTAAAAGCTGAAGAAGAAGAACGAAAGGAAAAGAAAAAGACCACTAAAGTTGATGATAAAGAAAGAAAGAAACAGAAAAAAGAATTAGACAAGTGGCTTGATGATGTTTTTAATTTAAAGCTAGAACACCAAAAGCAAAAAATTGATAGTGAGCAAGCTTATTGGGATGCGATAAGGCAAAACAGAGATTTAGCTTTTGAAGAAGAACTAAATGCTTTTTTTGAAAAAGAAGCACAACGGCAGGCAATAACAACAGAACGAGAAAAAGATATATTAAATCAAAAAAAACAGTTAGAACAACAAACACAAGATGCAGTTTTTGGTATTGTAAGCAATGGGATAACGAATAGAACAAAAGCAGAACTTGATGGATTAAAACTACAACGAGATCAGGGTATAATATCAGAGCAACAGTTTGAGGTACAATCTTTAGCAGCAAAAAAGGCAGCCTTTAGGAAACAGAAAGCCTTAAACATTGCAGAAATAGGAATGAACCTTGCTCTTGAGTTGAGTGCCATAGCCCGTAATGCTGCACTAAACCCTGCAAATGCAGTAACAGGGGGTATTGCTGGACTAACACAATTAGCAACGCTTCAGGCTTTAGCAGTAGCTAGGGCAGGTTTAAATTCAGCTTTGGTATTATCACAGAAATTTGCTAAAGGAGGCCTTGTTGGTGGTGGTATGTTTGAGGGTAAGAGCCATGCTGAGGGTGGTGTTAAGTTCAGTTCGGGGGGAAGAATACATGAAGCTGAGGGAGGGGAAAGTATAATTAATAAGAGATCAACGGCAATGTTTAAACCTTTGCTAAGTGCTATCAATACCGCAGGGGGAGGTAAGAAGTTTGCTCTAGGTGGTATCACTCCCGATGCGCAGCTTATGTCTAGTGCATTAACGGAATCAGGGATAGGGGCAGAGGTAGCAAAACAAATAAGAGATATTAAAGTTATTAATGTAGTAAGTGAAACTACGGCACAACAAAATAGCATATCGAATGTCGAAAGTGAAGCAATTTTTTGAGGGTGCAGTCAATCTCATCCTATACTATTACATGCCTAAAGTAAAAGATGAAAGGTATGAAAGGAGGATGGCAGTTTGTTTTAAGTGTAGAGAGCGGAGAACAAGTTTCTTTCTCAATCTGTTTGGTTTATCAAAACACGGGGATATCTGTGGACAATGTGGTTGTCTTATACATAAAAAGTGCAGATTGTTATTTGAGGAATGTCCACTAAAGAAATGGAGATAGACGAATTTGAATATCTTGAGGTAAAAGATGCTGTCAGGAAAGTGCAGAACAGTCTTTTTATGCCCGACAAAGATAGCCTGATACGGTTGCTACAGTTCTATAAGAAGATGAACCCCCGTAATGGTGTATGCTTCACGTGTTCAGGAGATAGAGCTAAGATTTTAAAATATGCAGTTAAATTCATTGAGCAATGGCAAATAAACCAATAAAGAAAACAGTAATGGACAGGTTCAACAGACAGATCATCGCTGACTATAAAAAGGTATATGAGGATAATGCCAACCTTGAAAACTTTGTCTATTACCTTATTAAAAGGGGGTTGATACCGACAGAGAGGGCAAGGAACTATGCCATCGTCAGAGATTACCAGAAATATACCTTAGATACTTCAGGCACGAAGACAGACTTCTGTTATACTATGGAAAAGGATTATAAGCTATCTGAGAGCCAGATATATAATATAATATCAAGAAACCTGCCCATCTTCTTCCTTGAGAAGCACATCGACTATTCTTTGGAGTAACTATTTTCATTTTATTTGTAAAGTTGCATATACTTTTATTAAAGTCTGACGTATTATTACGTCATGAACACTACAAAAACTGATACTTGGTACAACTTAGCTTATCAGAATGAAACCCTACAAGTTGATGTCTTCGGAGATATTGGTGATTGGGGCGTTAGTGCAGAGTACTTCATAGGAGAATTAAGAAACGCAAATGGTAAAGACTTAGTTCTTAATATTTCTTCGCTTGGAGGTTCTGTTAATGATGCCTTACAGATTCATGACTTTCTGGCTACATATAGTGGTAAGGTAACGGCAAAGATAACAGGACTAACGGCATCAAGTGCTACCATCATAGCAATGGGTGCTAAAGAGGTGCTGATGTCTGAAAATGCTCTTTTCCTGATACACAATGTATGGAATCCCATGACGGGAGGCAATGCCGATGACCTACAATCTGAAGTTGATTCATTGAGGAAGATAGACGAACTGCTGATAAATATCTACAGGAAGAAAACTAAGAGGGCAGCAAGCACCATAAGAAAACTGATGGAAGAAGAAAAGTGGTTGGATGCAGAGGAAGCCCTTAACTTAGGATTTATCGATAAGACATATATACCAAGCAAAGACATTATAAATAAAGTTATTCTGAACAAAATTGATGAGGATAACTTACCAGCATTACCTGATAGTGTTATAGGTAATTTTATTATTAATCAAAATCAAGACAAAATGACTTTAGACAAAATCAATGAAAAGATAGATGTCGTAATCAATAAGATCGAAAACCTATTTACGAAAGAAGATGAAGTGGTTGATACCCTGAACAAAGCAGAGGTTGAAGCAACTTTAGAGGCTGAACTAAATTCGCTTAAAGAACTTTATGATTGGCAACTAAATGAGCAGTCTGAAACGATTAATTCTAAGAACTCAGAAATTGAGAACTTAAAATTAAACTTTGAAGAAAGCTTAAAGGAATTGAATGAGAAGATCGAGAAACTTTCTGCTAATGAAACGGTGGTAGTGAAAGAGGAGGATGCTCCTTTAGAAGAGAAAGTGGAAGAAAACAACCCATTCGATGGTCTGGCTGAGAAGCTAAGATGGTAATATTATTTTTAAACTTAAAAATTTGTAATAATGGCAAATGCATTAACAACAAGCTTTAGTCATACGTACGCAGGAAAAGAGTTACTTACAGAGATTTTCTATGCGCCAGCAGTAACAAGCGGCCAGAACCCCTTTGAGTTGCACCGAGTAATGTCAGACGTGAAGACTAAGCAGAATATATATACGGTAGGAAGCCTTACCAATATTATTCAAAGTGACACGGGGTGCGGTTTTTCGGCATCAGGCACAGTGGCTATCACTGACAAAGTAATCGATCCACAAAGACTCAAAATAAATGTAGAGCAATGCGAGGACGCGTTCACTCAGACCATCTTCGCTGAAGCGCAGAAGTCAGGAGTTGATAGAGCTGATATTACAGGCACTATCATATCTGATATGGTTATCAATGCAGTTTCAAGAGGAATGAGGGATGATTTGATAAAAGCGGCTTGGTTCTCCGATGCAGCTTCAAGTCACGCCATGTATGGCAACTTCGAGGGTTTCTTCGAAAGGATTTTAGGCGGTTCAGGTTATTTACTTGACCTTAACAGTTCAGCCACCTATGAGGCAGCGGATGCCCTTGCAACTGACGGAGCATATGCGGCATTTAAAAACCTTTACGAAAACATGCCAGCGGCAATGCGTTCAATTAAAGGTGATTTAGTCGCATACGTTACATCTTCAGTTTATGACAATCTTTTATCTACATTGGAGGCTAGTGGTACTGATTCAGGACTACAAAGAATCCAAGATGGTGTTTCTCAATTGAAATTCAGAGGGATTCCTGTCGTAGACATGAGCTTGTGGGATGCTTCACTTGCTGATACATCTGCTAATCCTAATAGTGCAGCTATTGGTAGCAACGCAATCGTAATCAGCACGCCCGATAATTTCGTGGTTGGCACAGATATTACGGATGTAAATTCCGAATTATCAGTTTGGTACGAGAAAAAAGACGAGAAATATTACATCTCATCTAAATTTTTGTTCGGTACGCAGGTTGTATTTGACGAGTTAGTTTGTGCAGCATACTAGTAAATAAAGGGAGGGCTTCGGTTCTCCCTATTTTTAAATATTAAATTTAGATAAAATGAGTTTATCAGGAGGAATTGCACTAACATGTGCAGATTATAACAGAAGAGGCGGTGGCAAAGGTCACGTTTGGATAACAGACGTTACCAATATCACTTCTTTCACTGCTGGTTCAAGTCATGATTTTAATGCTGTAGTCGTTGCTTCAGGTACTTTTTACAAGTATCAGTACGAAGATTTTACTTTAGCCCTTACGAGTGAGGGGTCGAAAGAGAACGGGAGCACAGTTATAACCCATTCCATTGAGTTTACTATTCCTAAAATGAAAAAGGAAAAGGCAGCTAAACTTCAGGAGTTGGTGACGCTATGTCGGGCAGTAGTCGTTTTTGAGGATATGAACGATTCTTATTGGGTGCTAGGCTGGGATTCCATTTTGGAGGAGCAGGCAGCACTTACAATGACAGTCGATCAGGTCATCGGAGCGGGTTTGCAAGACAGCAATCATTACGTGATCAAGGGAACTTCAGTTTCAGCCGAATTGCTACGTGAGTATGCTGGCGATGTGACCGATGCAACCGATTTCGAACAGTAGAGATTAATTAGCTTAAAAGGGGTCTTTGCCCTTTTTAGGCTTTTTTTATATAGATCATGGCAACGAGAGGAAAAAAACGTATTAATGCAGTCGGTCTGGCAGTACAACAACCCAAGATACCTGTAGAAAGTGATAAGAGAAAAGACTTCAGAGGGGAGTGGGTACAATTCTTTAAAGATGATAGCAACACATTCCCTAATGACTGTGCAAAGAGGGCTAAGAGGTCAAGCACCCACAACGCCTTAATAGAATCAAAGGTAGGATATATATCAGGTGAGGGCTTTACGGCACGCAGAGGCTCTGAAATCATTGAATTAAGCAAAGAAAAGAACCTATCTGACTATATAGATAGTGTAAACAATCATGAGGAGAGCCTTATCGATGTATACACCAAATGTGCTAGGGATCTGGTCACTACGGGAAACTTTGCCGTTGAGGTGGTAAGGAGTGGCGGTCAGCAGTTCATCTTCCATAAAGATATAACTACGGTGAGGCTTGAAAAGGCTGATGCCGATAACAGAATCAACAACGTATATATCTCTCCCGATTGGTCGATGATAAAGAAGAATGCTAGGGCAGGGCAAGAGGAGAAGATAACGGTAGTGCCAGCATATAGGTATGGCACAAAAGAAGATAACAGTATCTATTACTGCAAGTCTTATACACCTGAACATTTTTACTATGGCACGCCTGACTTCATAGGTGCTAACCTTTGGATAGACATAGAATACAGAATACCTAAGTATAATTTAGATAAATTCGACAACCACTTCGCAGTCGGTGCTATCGTTGACCTGTTCGGCACTGAGCCACCATCGGGATATACGGCTCAAGAATATGTCGACGAGATCGTTAATAAATTTACGGGCGAGGGCAACAACAATAAAGTATTGTTTCAGATGTTGGATTCTCAGGAGCAGAAGTCAAGCGTTCAGATTCTTGATAACATCAGGGAGGGTGACTTTGAGAAATTGCATAACCTTGCCGTTCAGAACATCATAACGGCACATAGGTTTACTCCTAGTCTTGCAGGCATATCAACGGCAGGGAAGCTTGGAAGCACCCAACAAGTGCAAAGCGAGTTCGAGATAATCAACAACACCGTTATCCGACCATATAAAAACAAATTACTGAGGGTATTCAATACCTTAATTAAAGAGGCAGGCTTTGATGTGAAATTAGATGTTCATACCTCATCGCCTGTAAGCGTTACTTCACTTATTCAACCCTCTGAGGTGATGACAATAAATGAGCAAAGACAATTATTAGGTCTAGAACCTATTGAGGGAAAAGACGTATTACAAACTAAACAAACTCAACAATAATGGCACAAGTAGGAATAACAGGAAATGCAGCTTATAAAGACCAGATAGCGACTTCAGCAAGTGCAGCGACAACGGCAAACTTCAGTCTTACCGATAACATCTCAACATTTACTCATGTCGCTGTGCAAGTGGTATGGAGTGGATTAGATGCTACCGATGGCGTTATTAAAACACAATGGAGTATTGATGGCACGAACTGGGAAGACTCACAAAGTTATACTTTAGGAACGGCATCAGGGAGTGAGATACTAAGTGATGATGGCTTTACGGCACATATGTTCAGGGTAAGCTATAATAAAGGAACGAATACGGCTGGAACACTAAACGTTTTCGCAAACGCTAAAGACTAATGGCTGAGGGTAAATTCATGACGGCAGGGCAAGTGAGGTCAGAGGTAATACCTAATGAAGACTTCGATGAGGCATTAATTAACAATAAGATATTAATGGTTCAAAGGAAGTATCTTAGGGATTTACTCCATGAGGACTTTTATATAGAGTTATATACCCAGAATGATGCATCGCCAAGCACCCTGACGAGTGATAACACTACATTAATGGATGATTACATCAAGCCCATGTTAGCGCATTATGTCGTTTATGAGTGTTTCCCTATCATTAGAAACAACATCACAAGTTCAGGCATAGTAACCCTTGACCAAGAATTTACGAACCCATCAAGCAGGGAGGACTATGCATCATTGAGGAATCAGATATTAGCCCATGCCGATGATCTGAGGGCAGAATTGATTCATTATATCAAAAAACAACAAGAAGATGATAGTAGCAAATATCCTCTTTATGATAGGAAAGACAACTATCAGGCTAAATATGGATTTATAACTTATTGAATTATGACATTGGAAGATATAACATATGGTGTAGGAGTTGCTGGTGCGACAACGGTAGAGGTTTTGGAATATGTAGACATCTCAGTTTTGAATAGTTATATATATATGGCGGTATTGGTGGTTACATTAATGATAGGACTTAAGAAATTAATTAAAAAAGATAAAAAAGAATAGTTATGGCAATTACCATTAAAAATTTACATAAGGATTTACCTGAAGATCAGCTGCACGAAGCTAAGGGCTTCACAACGGCATCGAACAACTCTTATCTCAAGAAGAACAATGATGGCGAGAGTGAGTGGTCGCAATCGATACATTT
>Ga0208030_1000361_pt1 | contig 32297 bp, 51 predicted proteins | sample MalvirDeepMed_M9_FD_184246 | JGI IMG/M metagenome (GOLD analysis project Ga0208030, IMG submission 184246) | Marine viral communities from the Global Malaspina Expedition - Malaspina viral metaG DeepMed_M9 (SPAdes) (version 2) | ecosystem: Environmental > Aquatic > Marine > Oceanic | place...
CAGCCGGCCCCAAGCGATGGAACTAGAACACAGGAGGACCGCCAGATGCCACGCGCCCCGAAGTCTACCGCCGAACACCTCCGAGATGGAACGTACAACACGACGCGCCACCGCGAACGCAACGACATAAGACTAGCCGAGGGCCGACCGGAAAAGCCGCGCGGTTTATCGCCCCTCGCCGAGAAGCTTTGGGACTCGATACTAAATGGCCGGCCGGCTGAGTTCCAAGCGGGCTGTGACTTCGCCGCGCTCGCCGGTTGCTGTCGATGGTTTAGCGAGTGGCACGAGACAATGCGCGCCGCCGAAGAAGCCACAGACTTCAAGGAGAAATACGTCAAGCTTTGCGCGGCGTCGATGTGCTGGAAGCAGTTCGCTGCGACCGGCTCGAAGTTCGGCGTCACGCCGGCCGACAGAACGAAACTGAAAGCGGTTGAGACACTCGCCGACATTGACCCGTTGGCGGCACTCGAGGCAAGCGAGAATTGACAAAGCATATTGAAACGGTTCGGCGTTACTGCGACGAGGTGATGGATGGAACTATCACGTCGGGCCGCCTCGTCAAGTTGGCCGTTCGGCGTTATCTAGATGACCTCGAATCGGCGGGCGAGCGCGGCTTTTATTTCGACGCCAAGATTGCGCAGAAGTCGGTCGAGTTCTTTCCGTTGTGCCTTCGTCACACCAAAGGCAGATGGCACCGGAAGCCGTTCGATCCGACGCCGTCGCAAGCGTTCGTTCTTTGGCAGCTCTACGGTTGGCGGCGGATAACTGACGACTGCCGGCGGTTCGGAAAAGTTTATATGTCGATGGGCCGGAAGAACGGCAAGAGCGAGTTCGCTGCCGGCGTTAGCCTGAAGCAATTGTGCTTTGACCATCCACACGAAAACGCGGCCGAGGTTTACAACGTCGCAACGAAAGAAGATCAAGCGCGTGACATCGTGTTTCGTCAGGCGAGATTGATGGCCCAGTTAGGGCCGCTCAAATCTCGGTTGCAAATTATGATGAAATCAATTCGAACTTTGCAGCAGGACAAATTTCAACCCGACTCGATTCTGAAGCCGGTCGGCTCGGACTCATCGACGTCGGATGGCTACGACCTATCAACCGGCGTGCTCGATGAAATCCACGCTTGGAAAAAGCGACATCATAGTCTCTACGAAAAGCTGACGACCGCCGGCGGCGCGCGAGAACAGGAACTCTTGTTGATAATCACAACGGCCGGCGACGAAGAATCTGAACTGTGGGAACGACTCGACACGCACCACGCGCGCGTCCTCGAGGGCGTCGAAACAGGCGAGATTATTTCCGACCACTCGCTGAGTTTCATCGCAACCATCGACGAAGACGATGACCCGTTTGACCCAGCGAACTGGCCGAAGGCGAACCCTAACTATCCCGAGTTTCCATCTCACGCCTACCTCGAGAAGCAAGCGGCCGACATGAACGGCCAAGCAGAAACGCGCAACACGTTCATTAGGTATCACGCGAACCGGCGAGTGCAGGGCCGCAACCGGCCGATCACGTCGCACCGATGGAACGCCGCCGCCGGCGAGCCGTGCAAAAGTGCAGAGAGTTCTCACGGTGGAATTGACTTCGGCCGCTCTGATGACTTTTCATCTTGGGCTGTCGTCGTTCCCAAAGATCCGTACAAAATCATTAGCCGTTCGTACACTTGCCGCGAGCGGCCGAAGTACCTTCGAACGGCCCAAGTTGACGAGTGGATTGAACAGGGATGGCTCATCGAACACCCAGGGAACAGCGTAGATTTCGCCGCGATGTTCCGCGATCTTTGCGACGTTCGCACACAGTACGGCGTGAAGTCGTGGGCGTTCGATCCCAACTTCGCCAAGATCATCGGCCAGATGTTGGCCGAGGAGTTCGGCGCGGAATCCGTGTTCCAGTTCACACAGACGGCGCGCCACTACAACGAACCTTGCCGGCAGTTCCTGCGCGAGTATCACAATCAGAACATCGAGCACGGCGGCGACAAGTGCCTCGCGTGGCAGATGACAAATCTAGCGATGGTTCCGAACACGCGCGACGAACTGATGCCGGCGAAAGGCTCAACGCGGGAATATAAAATCGACGCGGCCGTTGCCGTGTTGATGGCGTTCTCTGAATGTCTTTTTGCTGAGAGCGAGGAGCACTCGATTTACGAAACCGGCGACGCGGGGCTGATGCTCTAACGTCGATGGAACTACGAGGGAAATTAAGATGGATGGAAACTTTCAGATCGAAGTTGATGGTCGCGGCGTGTTCGAACCGCAGAACACGAACAGCCGCAACCCCGACGTGTGGCTTGTTGATTCGCTCGGCGGCGGCCGCAGCGATTCGGGCGTGAACGTCAACGCGCAATCCGCGCTGAGCCACGGCCCAATCTGGCAGGGGATTAACATCCTCGCCGGTGATCAGGGGATGCTTCCGCTCGTGTTGATGCGGCGAGACGGAGAGGATCGCGTCGAGGACATCGGGCACCCGTCGTCAAAGGTTATTCGCGACCGCCCTAATCGCGATATGCTCCCGCACGCGTTCCGTGAGTTGATGGTGATGCGCGCGATACTCTGGGGCAACGGCTGCGCGGCAATCATCCGCAACGAGATGACACAGCTCCCGCAGGAACTTCTACCGCTGCCGCCCGACGCAACTCATCCAGAATACGACAGCCTTGGCCGTTTGCACATCGTCACGCGGCTGCAATCGCCGAACAGTAGCACGCCCGAGTCGTTCGCGTTCCCCTATGAAGATGTCTTTCATCTCGCGGGCCTTTCGCGCGATGGAGTCTGGGGGCACTCGTTCGTCGAGGTCGCGAAGAACACAATCGGCCACGGCCTCGCCCTACAGCGGCACGGGAACAAGACATTCGCCAACGGCGCGCGGCCGAGTGGCGTGCTTGAGCATCCATCGAAGCTAACGCCAGAAGCACGTTCGCAACTTCGGAAAGAGTGGAACGCGATTCATCAGAGCGTAGACAACGCCGGCCGGATTGCGATTCTGTTTGAGGGGATGAAGTTCGCGCCTATGTCGGTAAGCAACGCTGACGCCGAGTGGCTCGCCGCAAAGAAGTGGGACCGCCGTGAGGCCGCCGGCTTGCTTAATCTACCGCCGTTCAAGTTAGGCGCAATCGAGGCCGAGATACGCGCGAATATGGAACAGCAAAACAGGATGTATTTACAGAGCGGCCTCGCGCGTTGGCTCAACAAGTGGATCGAGGAACTGACGCGAAAATTTCTGCGGCCGCGCGAAGCCGAAACTCGCTCGCACTATTGGCACTGGAAAACGGCGGCCTTTTTGCGCGGTGATTTAAAATCACGCTACGAGGCTTATCGCATAGGGCGAGACGGCGAGTGGCTTTCTCCAAACGAGGTTCGCGAGTTCGAGGATATGTCGCCGCGTCCTGGCGGCGATGATTGGGCGAACCCGAACACCCGCTCGGCCGGCGATGGTTCAGCCGGCGACGGCACGGCCGGCAAGTCGATGGAATCAGTGGAGTCGGAGCCGGTCGAATCGGAATCGATGGAACCGAACGATTTAACGCGGCGACTGTTCGCGGCTGAGTGTTTGACGCTTGCAACCGTCGAGTGTTCGAAGATTCGCAAAGCGGCACACGGCGAGCCTAATTTCATCGAGTGGCTGGATTCTTTTTATGGCCGCGAGTGGCCGGCGAGATTGCGGCCGCTGATCAAGGCCGACAACGCGGCGGCGTACTGCGCCGCGAGACATCAGGAGGTGCTCAAGTTGAGCGATGGAAACACGGCCGATTTTGTTTCTCGAGTTGAACGCGATTCCGCACAATACCGCGAGCACGCGCGGCACCTTATTAACATCGAACTTGGAGGCAACTACCATGCAGGTCTTTCATAACTTCTTGGCGTCGGTTGGCGATGACGTCAAATCTTCGATCAAGCCGAATCTCGCTTTTAATGCGACCAAATCAGACGACGAGCTTCTCGTCCTCGTTCATGGCGTAATCGGTGACGACATCGATGCCCTTGATTCGGCGTCGCTCGTTTCTGAGATTAGCGGCTTCAGTGGCTCGCGAATCCGTCTCGACATCAACACGCCAGGGGGAAGCGTGTTCGATGCGATGTCGGTCTACAACGCGTTGGTGCAAACGCGCGCCGACGTCATCGCCGACGTCACCGGCACGGCGTACTCAGCCGGAACAATCATAGCGTCGGCCGCCGATACCATCCGCATTTCGGCCGGCGCGCAGTGGATGATACATCGCGCGTGGGCGATGGCAATGGGCAACGCGCCGGCGATGCACGAGGCCGCCGAGATGCTCGAACGCGCCGACGAGCAGATTGCCGCGCTCCTCGCCGAGCGAAGTGGCAATACCTTTGAGTCAATCGTCTCGTGGATGTCGGGGGCCATCGATGGAACTACGTTCACCGGCGAGGAAGCCGTTAGTCGTGGATTCGCCGACGAGCTGATTCCGTTGAAGGCGAAGGCCGGCAAATCGCAGCCGAGCCAACGGCGGTTTTACGAGGTGGCGGCCCAAGTCGCCTGGGCGAGACTGAACGCCAAGAGAAGCTGATTCGGGCCGCTGTCGCCGTTCGCCGGCCGTAATCGCCAAACTACGGCCACGAGGATGGCCCCAGAACGCACGGCGTTACCTCGGCCCTATGATCAGACGCCGGAAAAAGCCGGCCGCCAGGGGGCAAGATTGGCGGCCGGCGAACCGGCAAGTGTCAGGTTTTCGGGACCGCCACGCCGTTCGCGCCGGCGAGGGCGTAGGCGGCGGCGTCTCGGTACTTGTCGAAGTTGACTCCAGATGGCCGCGACTGTACGCCCGAAACAAATACCGCATCCCAGCCGTAAGGCACAGCAACAACGTGCCACTCGCTTTTGTTTTTATAGGTCGCTTCGATCATCTTTTCTTTCAGCTCGCCCCGCTCTAGTTTCATCGACTCGACGAGCTGGTCGGTGAACTTGAAAATTTGCGCCGCTGCGCGTTCGGCGTACACATCCGAATACGCGCCCCGCTTACTGCCCGCCACGATACACGCGCCATGACAACACGCCGCATCGTCAAACACGAACGAAAACTTCTGTCGCTTTGGCTTGCCGTTCGCGCCGTCGATCTTGACGACGCAATTTAGAAAGTCGCCGCTCCACTCAGCCGACAGCCGGCCGTTCTCGCTTGCCGTCAGGATAGTTAACAGTTGTCGTTGATACTTGGTCATTGTGTTTCTCCCGTGTTGAGGTGATGTGATTAAACGTGCTCCGAGATCGATCCAAAGATGTTAGTCGGCCACACGCCGGCGGCCTTGCAGACCTGATAGACGGCTTTGCGAACGACGCCACGGCTGCCGCTGATATTCCAAACGGGGAAGTCTCGGCAGTCGTAAACCTCGCCGGCCATCTCAACGTACATATAAGATAGATCGAAAACGAACGTACGGCCGATAACGCGGTCGCCTAAGTACCGCAAGCGAACCACGCGGCCACGGCCGCCGGCCTTCAGGTGATCGAGGAACCCGCCCCAGGTGACGTTGCCCTTGATGTTGTCGAGATCAAATTCCGTTCCCCAGTCTGAAAACTTTTGCTTGGTCATTTTGTTTCTCCCGTGTTGAAGTGATGTGGTTTCCGCTAGCTCAGTTGTTCTAGCTTTGCTGTGTAGCGTGTCGCGTAACGTGATGGTTGCGTGGCCGGCTCTTGGTCGGCTGTGACTTTCCCGCTTGCACGAACGGCTTTCAGGAGTCGCTTGCACGAGCGGTACGCGTCCCGCAGCGACTCGAGCTGGTCTTGATACCAGCGGTCGTCGGCCAGCGTGCGAACTTTTGCAACGCGGCCGCGCTTTGCAGCCGATGCCGCTGATCGCTCGTTGCGTCTGGCAACTTGTAGCTCCGTAACTTCCGTGAGCTGTGCGGCTCGTTCGGTGTACTCGGACAAGCTTTTCTCGCAGCTAGCAATAAAGAGCTTGACGCGTTCCTTCATTGTGAAGGTAACCACTTCGCCCGACAGGTCACACTTGAAACAGCCCCCAGGGTATCCGAGGTGCGTGACGTGCCAGCCGCCGTAGCCCTTGCCGTTGCAACGCGTGCAGGTTTTAGTTTTCATAGTTTCGCCGTTCCCGTGTTGAAGTGATGTAGTTGACATACTTACTATTATCGGTTCCTGCATCGGAACGTCAACAGGAAAAATGGAAAGATCGTTAGCCACGCTGCACAAACGACTTACGGCGACAGGGCAGGACGGCCAACCGGCACGAGGCGAGCACGCTTTCAGGATTTTGCTCGCTAGTTCCATCGAACGCGCGGCGTAAATTTGGTTGACAAAAACGCGGCGAAAATTTAAGTTGCTTACGTCACAGGCTTCTTCCGTCAGCGAGTCGCGGCCAACGGCGAAAACAACAACCGCCGGCGCGCGACTTTTTTCTTGCGCCGCTCGGCACAACACCCGAGGAAGAAACGATGCCAGCCATTTTTACGACCAAAGAAATCGGACAACAGATTGAAGACTGCCTCCACGAGATCGAAGCTATTAACGATTTCGCCGGCAACAACAACCGCGAACTCACCAACGATGAGTCGGAGCGGCAAGCCGACTTGCTGTCGAAGGTGAAACAACTCGAGCCGCGATTGCAACAGGCTAAAGATTTCGAGAACTTCAAAACGAAGGCCGCCGCAACCGATCCGGTTCACAGCCTCGCAGAACCATCTCGCATCTCGCCGGCCAAAAGTTTCACCCAGCCGCAGTGGGAGATTCCGTATAATCTTCGCGGCCGCACCTTCGACCGGATGCAGTGCTTCCGTGGAAAGTTCGCCGTCGAAAACGCCTACGCCGCAGGGATGCAGCTCATGGCGATGCTCGGCTTCGACGCCGGCGAAGATTTCTGTCGCGAGTTCGGCATCCGTTACACCGACCAGCGCGGCGTGGTTTACAACGCGCAGACGGAAGGCACTAACAGTCAAGGCGGGTTTACCGTTCCCGATCCGTTGTCGGCTGCCGTCATCGAATACCTCGAACGCGTCGGCCTCGCGTATCGCGTTTGCGACGTCGTGCCGATGGTCGCCGACACTCTGAACGAGGCGAAGATTTCCAGCGGCCAGACGGTTTACTATCCTGGCGAAGCGACGGCAATCACGGCGAGTGACCTCGTGTTTGCACAGGTTGCCTTGTCGGTTGTCAAGCGTGCGACGCTAACGAAGGTGAGCAGCGAACTCGTCGCTGATTCCATCGTCGGCATCGTGGATAGAGTAGCCCGTCGCGCCGGTTATCAGATCGCTTTACAGAACGACAACGAACTGATTAACGGCGACGGCTCGGCAACCTACGGAAGCGAGACGGGCCTCAACACGGCGGTCGAATCTGCGGGCATCGTCACGCAGGGAACCGGCAACACTTGGGCCGCGATCACCGTTGGAGACATCGAAGACGTCGTAGCGTTGCTACCCGACGAGCACCACGAGGGCGCAAGCTGGATTTGCAGCCGCGCGTTCTTCCACTCCGTCATGGAAAAGCTCCTCCTCGCCCAAGGCGGATCGACTGCCGCAGAAGCGACGACCGGAATCGCTCGGCAGGTTCTCGGCTACCCCGTCAACTTCTCGAGCCAGATGCCGACAAGTACAGCCGTGGCAACCAAGAGCGCGTACTTCGGAAACTTCGTCAACGGCGTGATGCTCGGCGACCGCCAGCAGATCGAAGTCGCGACGAGCGACCAGTACGCTTTCGACGAGGACGTGACCACGGTTCGCGTCACCCAACGCATAGACATCAACGTGCACGAAGCCTCGAGCGGCTCGGCTGCAAAGGCAATCGTCGCATTGAAAACTGGAGCATAGATGGATGTCTGAAGTGATCCTCCGTCACGCGTGGCGTCATTGGGCAGCAGGCGCGAGCGTCTCGCTGCCCTATGGCGTCGCGAACGCGCTCGTGCGTTCCGGCCGCGCCGACTATCCAGGCGAGGCAAAAGCGAAAACGAAAACGGCGCGAAAGCGAAAACGAAAAGATACCGACACGCCGGCCACCGAGTAGCGACTCGGCGCGAAGCGATTCGGTGGCGGCATAGCCTTAGCCAAGGTGAGCTATGTTAACGCAACACGGCCTTACTCGAACGGTCGCCCCGACCGTCGAGCCGCTGACGTTTGAACAGGTGCGAGACTTCGCCCGTATCGACGGCGACGCCGACCTCCGTGACATCTCTGAACTTATCAAAGCGGTGCGCGATTCGTGCGAGTTCGAATCCGAACGCAGTCTATTGCGGCAGACGTGGGCGATGACGCTCGACGACTTCCCCGCGAGCGATACCATCGAACTACCGCGGCCGCCGCTTTCGAGCGTGTCGAGCGTTAGTTACATCGATGGAAACGGAAGCACTCAAACTTTTTCGAGTTCCGACTACGACGTCGATACCACGCGGGAGGTTGGCCGCATCCGTCTACTTCCATCGATCTCGTGGCCGACGACCCAGGCCGGCCGCGCAAACGCCGTCACCATCACTTACCTCGCCGGCTACGGCACAGCCGCAACCGATCTTCCGGCGTCGCTCACGTTCGCGATGAAGCGGCACGTAGATTCCATCTACCACGGCCTCGATGAAGTTTCTCAACATAACAAGGGAATCGGCCGCTTGCCCGACTACCTGCGAATCTATCACAAGTTCCGCCCAGGCCACTACGACTGATCCGATGCCGATAGCAACCAACACCGGACGCCGCCGCAACGAGCGATGGTCGATTGAGTTTGACAACGCAACGCTCGACGCGAACGGCCAACCCATCGAAGACTGGACGCCGATTAAGACGGTGTGGGTTCGCAGTACGCCGAAGTCTGCAACCGAGACAACGCGCGGTGACCAAACCGAGGCCATCGTCACGCACACACTGGAACTCGATTCGGCCGTGACCGTTTCAGCGATGAACCGATTCACCAAAGGCGACCGCGTGCTTTCGGTTGTCGCGGTACTCGAGCCGGAATCATCGCGTGACCCGCTCGTTGTCGAGTGTAAGGAACTGGAACTGTAACGATGGAACTAGAACCGTTTGGCAACTTCGCAAGTAGGCGGCGACTCGTTTGGCGATGGAACTAGAACCGTCGATGGAACTAACGCGATATGAAAAACGGCCCATAAAAGTGTCCGGAAAAAAATGGCAAAAAAAGAAGCCGGCCTGAACTTCAACACAGTTGGATGGCAAGAAGCTTCCCATCAGGTGCACGTCATCGCCGAGAACGTGGAGAAAAAATACGCGCTCGCGTTCACGGCTTCGGTCGCGAAGGAACTACAGAGACAAATGAAGGGCCGCATCAGGCGCGGCGACAAGATGAGCCGACGTTATGCGAAGTGGCCTATCCCCGCGTTTAAGGCTATTAAAACCAAAAAGCTAACAAAGAAGGCGAAGATTAAGCACAACGACATCGGGCACCGCGTCGGCTTGTGGGGCAAGATGTGGGCAGCGCGTGGCGCGTGGCTTGAACGCGGCCACGTCACCGCGAACGGCGGCCGCACCCGCGCCTATGAGTGGGTGAAGCCATCTCGCGACGACGTGAAGCCGAGAATCCCCGCACTGGGAAACGCCGGAATTGTGAAAAAGATAAAACGCGATGCGAAGAACGCGGCCAAAAAAATAGCAGCAAGCAAGAAGCCCTGAACGATGGCCGACGCCACCGCAATAATTCGAACGCACCTCGCCAGCAAGAGCGGCGTCACTAATCTGATTCAAGCGACCGGCGGCGCGTTTCGGATGTTTCCCGACTTGCTGCCACAATATGATCCAGACAGCCGAACGAAAAGCAAACGCCAGCCGGTACAGATGCCGGCGTGCACAATCGAGAGCATGGGCGCGGACGACCCGACCCACAACACCGGCGCGGCGGGAATCATCACCGAGACGATTCTGATTGATTGCTTCGCCTCAACGCGGGCCGCCGCCAACTCGCTACGGTTGGCGATTCGCGCAGAGCTGAACGCGTTCCGTGGGGAGCTTTCGAGCGTGTGGGTATTCTGGATTCAAACGAGAATAAACAGCAACACCTTCGAGCAATCGAAGATTGGCGAGTCGCTCAAGACGAGATACATCTCGCCGATTACCGCAGACGTTATTTATCAGGAAGCAACAACCGCGACGCCAACCTAAGCCACAAGGAGGCAAATCATGGCAACAGCAAACATCCCCTTTACAGGCGGCGGCTCGACGCTGACGCTCGGAACGACCGGAATCACAATCGCGGCCACATCCATCGGCGGCTCGAGTAACACCATCCCGCGCGTTTCTCAAACCGATCTCACCGACGCCATCGAATCCTACATCCCAGGCGATGTAATGGATCACGACGAAGTAACGGTCGAGGGACTCGCCAAGATGAGCGACGTCAGGACACTGCGAGCCGCAATCGATGACGGCAGCCCGACCATTGAGACGATTACCGTAACTGATCCTGTCTTGACCGGCGAAACGACCGCGAGCAAAGAGGCGAGCGCGACAGCCTTTATCACTAACGTTGCCATCGGTGCCCGTGTCAATAACGAGATCACCACGCTGACCGTGAACTTCACTTGGGGGCAAGGCAGCACTCACACCAACGGGTCTTAATCGATGAAGCTAGAACTTAAAAAAATGTGGCTGATCGTGCGCGACAAATCCGGCCGGCCGGAGATGCTCAACGGCGAACCCATCTCGGCCTCACCGCACGAGCTGACCATCTGCGACGTCGAGGCGGAAAGCGGCGAACCGTGCGAAGCGTCCTATTGTCGCGAGTTCTGCATCTGCCCAGACTGCGGCCGCGCGTTTCGTGACTTCGGAGAAGTTAACTTGAAGCACGGCGTGCTCGTGTTTCGCGTTCCGTTGTTGCAGCCAGTTTATGACGCGATTAGCGCGGAGGTGCTGACAATCCTCGCCGCCGATTATCCAGACGTCGAGATAACACGCTGCGCCGGCTTGCCGCAGGTGCTCGTTGATTCGGCGGCGTTGCATATCGAAACCGACGACGACGACGACGGCGAGCCTGACGCCGACGAACTCGATGAAGTGGAAGTGCCATGAGGCTCGAAAGTTGGCAACAAGTGACGCGGCTCTTTCGTCGTCACTATCGGTGGGTCTGGCTCGGCGGCTGGAAGTGGGTTCGAATCCGCGACCTCACCGAAGCCGAGATGACATTCGCCGAGGCGTCGATTGCGACGGCCGATGGTCTTAGCGTCGATGCGTTGATGAACGCGCGGCGTCTATTGCTGTCGTGGTGTATCGTCGATGGAACTGGCGAGCGGATGTTCGACACTGACGAAAAGATCGAGATGCTCGGCGGCCTTAATGGTCGAATGGCTCATCGGCTTTTCAACGCGTGCCGCGCGCACTGCGGTTACAAAGACTGCGACATCGATGAGTTGATGAAGCTCTCAGAATTCTTCCGCGAGATAAAAGATATCCAGCTCCCAGGCAGCGACCAGGGGATCGATGACGTCGCGAAGCAGTGGGTTGCCGCCGGCCGGCAGCGGAAAAACGGGAGGCGATAAATGTCAACCGGATGGACTCTCGCAACGAACGTGACCGCGAATACGGCCGGCTTCGAGAAGGGGATGGGGCGAGTCGCGAAGAAAACAACAGCGGCGCAAAAAGCTGCAAAGGCTCTCAAGGTCGGACTCTCCCTAGCCGGTGCCGCGCTCGGTGCGGTCACGGCGATAATGAAGAAGTCTCTCGACGCTTACGCGGCACAAGAACAAGCCGAGGCGCAGCTCACCGCCGCTTTGAAATCCACCGGACACGCCGCCGGACTGACCGCCGACGAGATTAAGAAGTTCGCTGCCCAACGGCAGGGCGTCACGATGTTTGGAGACGAGGCAACCATCGCGGCGAGTTCGGTGCTGTTGTCGTTCACTAACATTCGCGAGGGCGCGTTCAAACCGACGATGATTGCGGTGCAAGACTTGGCCGCGAGGATGGGCACCGACTTACAATCGGCAACCGTCCAACTTGGCAAGGCGTTAAATGATCCGGTCGCAAATCTCAGCGCGTTATCGAAGGCAGGTATCCAGTTTTCAAAAGAGCAGAAGAAAATGATCTTCGCCTTAGTCGAGACGGGCGATATGCTCGGCGCGCAGAAGTTAATTCTCGGCGAACTGTCTACGCAATTCGGCGGCAGTGCCGCAGCAGCGGCGGGAACGTACGCCGGCAAAATGGCGATATTGTCGAACTCCTTCAGTGACCTGGGCGAGAAGCTCGGAGAAAAACTAGCACCCGAGTTGATTCTGATTATTAGATTCCTCCAAGAGGCAATCGACACGGCGCAGCGGCTCGGCATCTTGCACGTCGGCGCGAAGAAGGAAGTCGAGCCGGAGATGCGTAAGGCACGACTGCAAGACATGACCGAAGAAGACTTGGAACAGTGGGAGGAACTCGACAAGGTACAAAAACGAAACCTCCAGCATTTAAAGACCGCACGCCGAAAAACTACCGAGGGCTGGCAGCGCGGCGTCGTCGGCGAACGAAAACTGCAAGAGCGAATCCAGCTCGACAAGCAGATAAAATCGAAAGAGCGGGCAATCGAATTTAACGCACTGAAGCGGGAGAGAATAAGAAAAGAGATCGCTGACCCAGAACATCAGGCACGCATCGACAAGAAGGCAGAAGCCCAGAGGAAACGCAACGAAGAGATACAACGCGAAGCAGACGAGAAGAGCGCAGGGAAACGCGACGTACAAAGGGGGGTGATTGCTGACCAGCAAGACAAAATCGAACAGCTAGAGGCACGCCAAGCCGAGTTACAAAAAGCCATCGACGCAACCTTCGCTAGCCCCGAAGAGCGACGCGAAGACCGGAAGCGGCAGATTGAATTAAACGGGATGATTAAGCAGCAGAACGAAATACTCAAACAGCAACAGACCGAACTCGACAAACTGAGGGCCGCTTAGATGTCAGTCGTCTCAGTCAACGAGCACAAAACGCCGACCTTTTCCTCGACCGCAGACGAGGACACGGCGACGCGTTACTTTATCGTGAAGCTAACCAGCTCAAGCTACGGCCCGCGAACCGCACTGCAAGCCGTAATGAACGCTTACGGAATCAGGGTTGGCACTTGGTACGCTTACGGAAGCGAGGTCGCACCAGGATGCCGCGCTAAGACGATTGGCCCCGCAACTGCCATAGATGGAAGCAAGACGCTGTACGCGATTCAGGTTCAGTATTCCAGCACGCAACCGGACGAGGAGGAAACACCAGAAGACCCGCTGGACTTGGCGACACAGTGGGGGCCAGCTGGAACGCGAACAATTCAAAAGACGGTGTACAAAGACAAAAACGGCCGGCCGTTCGTGAACTCCGTTGGCGACCCGCTGAATGATGGCGTGTCTGTCGGCCAGAACGTATCTTGGATTAAGGCAAGAAAGAATGTCATCTCGACGGACTTCGACCGACTGGCTAAGTTCACGAACGCTTGGAACTCAAACGCCTATCTCGGCCAGCCGAAGCGAACCGTCAAGATTAGTTCGATGGAATACTCCGAGAGAAAGTGGAAAGGTGACGCATCGTATTTTGAGTTTTCAGCCGAGTTCGAGTTTTATGATGAGGAGCAATTCATTGAGCTACCGAATCTCGGATGGCGCGCTAACTTCATGAACGACGTTGGCGACATCGGAGGAGGCCAAGAAGTTGGCGACATCGAACTGATGAACGTAAATGAGGGCGCGTCGGCGGCCACGTCGTCTGGATCGATGTCTTCTGAGAACATCGGCAATCCGATATCCTCGCCGGCACTACTTAAAGTCGATACGGGATTCCTCGCGTCGCGTGACGCGCTCATGCTGGACGAAGCACCGCAGCACGAAAATACAATCTTAAAGTTTGACGTCAAGAGAACGGAAGCATTCGAGGAGCTGGAATTTTGATGGCTGTCCTGCTCAAAAACAACACCTACAAATCACACGCTCGCGCAATCGATAGCGTGCTGAAGCCATCGGCCGAGGTGCCGCGTCCGGTGCCGCACGACACAAGGCGGGACTGTCTGACGTTCGAGGCAGAATCGAATGTATCCTACACGATGGCCGATTTGACTGTTATTGGAGGCGGCGAGATTGTTGTCTTTAACAGATCGGCGAAACTGCGCCCCACTTGGCAGGGCACCGCGAGCGACGGGCGAGGACTTCCAACTATAGCCACAGTGTCGAGCGGGCTGATTAACATCCGCACTAACTCGTTAGTCGAGATGTCGTGGGCGGTGTTCGTGCGCAGCACGGAGGGCACGAACCTATGGCAGACGACCATCGAGATGAGCGACGATAACGGCGCGTCATACACGGCGGCCGACCATCCTGTCCGGTCGTATAACTACCACACGAACCTCGACGTGTCTGTTGTATCGCCTCCGCGAAAGTTTCAGGTCATCACCGGCGACATCTGGCGCATCCGACTGTGGACGCTATCCGGCGGCGGTGCCAACACGGCGCAGGTCACAGCCGATGGAACGTTTTTTACCATAAGGAGCTTGTGAGATATGGCAGAGAATGCTTGGCTTGGAGAAGGCGGTACTGTCGGTGACTATCAAGTTGCCGCGAACTGGTCGGCGGGCTGGGTTCCGATGTCAACAGACAACGTGAGAATCCCGCCAAGCTCGACCGTTCCGATTACCGCGAACCTAAACAACTCGGCGACCGCACTCGGTGATTTCATCGTGCAGCGCGGATACCAGCAATCTATCGGCACCGCACCGACGACGAGCGCGCTGCCCGTGTATCTGCAAGTCGATCCTAATCGCTTCGAGTTCGCGGGTGGCGGTTTGTCATATATCAACATCGGCTCGGCGGCCATCGACGCGGTCGTAAACTATACGCGTTCGGCCTCGCCTGGGAACAGCGGACTGTACCTTCTTGGCTCGGCCATCAGCGAGCTGTCAGTGAACGGTGGCAACGTCGGCCTCGCCTCAACCGCGACCAAGACCTCGACCGTTACAACCGCATCGGTTAACAAGCAAGGCTCGAAGCTGACGCTCGGCGAAGGCGTGACCGCGACGACAACCCTCTGCTATGGCGGCACGCTGATACAGCGATGCAACTGCACCGCGCTCGAAGTGTATGGAGGCACTGTCTACCTCGAAGAAGAGGCGTCTCCATCGACGCTCACAATCTACGGCGGCACTGTTTACTGGAACTCGAACGCGACGATATCGAACGTGTATCTTTACGGCGGCACACTCGACACAACTCAGGCATCGATGGGGCGGACGATCTCGGTGCTCTACCTATCAACCGGCGAACTCCGCGCAGACAAAGACCTAATCACAGTTTCGACGCTGACGCTGAACAACCAGAAGCCGGTTCGAATAACCTCGGTCGATTTGTAATCCGATGGAACTAGAGCGATGCCGACACGACGACCGCAACGACGAACGGCCGAGCGAATCACAGCCAAGGCGCAGTTGGCCGAGGCAAAATCGAAGAAGCGGCGTTGGCTGTTTCTCATCGTGCTAGCAGTCGCCGCCGTCATCGTCTTGATTCGGTTCTCGCTATGACAATCCCCGCCAGTTCCATCGAAAACGGCCCGCACAGGGCCGGCTTTTTCCGGCGTCTGATCATAGGGGCCACCGGCCGCCGTGCGTTCTGGGGCCATCCTCGGGCCTCGATTATGTGGATTTCGGCCACCAACCACCGCCGCCGGCCGATTTCTTCCGCTTTCGGCTTCAGCCGGCGATTCGCGCTCGGCCCTGGCGAGGGCGCAGAACCATCGATTTAACGGAAGCCGTTAGAATGAAAGCGAACAGGGACGATGGAAATAGTACAGCCAACACTTTCGGCGGCCCTGGTAGTCATCATCTATCTACTGTTGGAGCGTGTAGTTGTTCCGCTCGTCAAAGGCAAGGCGACTAATGGACGAAACAAAAACGGAACACGAGTTGATGATAGAAACCAACAACAGCAACTGGTCAACGAAATCACCGCCCGCAGAATTGATAAACTTGAGAACGAACTTGGCGCAAATCGTCAGTCGATTGCTGAGGTTGGAACGGCAGTTGAAGTCATCAAGGCCATCGTGGAACGAATCGAGGAGCGGTTAAATGATCGCGCGCGCTAAGTGGTTCGCCGACAAGTTACTTCGCAGCAACACGCCAACCGAGGGCAGCCGGCGGGTGGCCGACTGGCTGAAGGTCGCGCTGTTGTTAGGCATCGCCGCCGCCGCCTCGCGCGACAAGCTCGCGGCCATCGCGTTGCCCGTGTTCGGCGTTCAGGTTGTTTCTATACCGATTCCATCGGATGAGATGCAGCGACACGTCGCGCCGTTGCACCGCGCACGCTCGACGAATCCAGACGCCGCCGCCGTTGTTTCTGATTTCCTCGCGGCCTATGCGTGGCTGCTCGAGCACGACGACACGCGACAAGGATACAACTCAAGCGCGCTGGCGCGCAACATCGAGAGCGGCCTTGAATCACTGGCGGCAATCCGCGCGGAGGTTGGCGACATCGACCTCGGGCCGGCGTTAAACGAATCGCTGCAAGCCATCTGGGGAGACGAGAACAGACAACTAACAAAGGCCGAAGCGTCGGCCGGCGTGTTCGCTTGCGCGTGGAGTCTTTCGAAGTGACGACAACACTTGGAGCTGCCGCTTATGCCAAGAATCTTTCGACCGTGGCCGCGTGGGGAATCTGCGATTGTTCGCGACGTGCGCTCGATTCGCCGGTTGTACGACGACGGCGCGGCGGGTTGCGAACTGCGGCCCACGGCGATAGCCGCGCACAACGAAAGATTTGACGACGCGATTAGAGCTGCCGGCGGTTGGCCGGCGGGCGATGATGCGGCCCGCGTTTTCCAGCTCGAAGATTATGGCGACGGCAAGCTGTGCCTGAACTTTCTCGACGTGGTGAAACTCTACCCCGCCGCCTTCCCAGGGCCGGCACAACAGCGAGGAGATTGCGTGAGCCATAGCCAACGAACGGCCGACCTCGTGACCGTCTGTTGTGAAGTCGAGCGGGGCGAACCTGATTCCATCACGGGGCTGGTCGAGGGCGCGCCGGACATCCCGACCGTGGGGCAAAAGAACGGTTGCTTCAGTAGCGAGTGGCCGTACTGGCACCGTGGCTCACGTTCAGATGGTTGGATTTGCGGGGCCGCTGCGATTGTCTCGACGCAACACGGGGCGATGGTTCGGCGGCGTTACACCGACACGCTCGACCTAACAACGTACAGCGGCGAACTTGCCGGCAGATATGGCCGCAACGCGCCGCCCGACGAGTTCGAAACAATCGGCCGGCAGCATCTGATCAGAACCGCGACCCGCGTGACCGGCCTCGAGCAGCTCCGCGATTTCGTCGCCGCCGGCTTCGGCGTGTCGAGCTGCGGTTCCGAAAGTTTCTCGAGTGCACGGAACGAGCACGGCGTCAGCAAGCGAACGCGCGCCGGCTGGTCCCACGCGATGGCGATAACTTCAGTCGATGCGCGTGCTAGTTCCATCGACGTCTACGGCTCGCCGTTGTTCCTGATTCAGAACTCGTGGGGAGTGTGGAATCGAGGCCCGCGCGAAATCCGAGACGCGGCCGATGGAACTGGCAGCCCCGTCTTGATTCCTCGCGGCAGCTTCTGGGCGAGATGGAAAGACATTAAACGCCGCACGTTCTACGCGATGTCCTCGGCCGCCGGATGGAAGCCGAAACGATTGCACCGAATCAAGACCCGATGGTAATGCGCGATGGCGACGAGGGGCAAAAAGAAAAAGCCGAAGGCTCGCGACCGCGTGCTCGTTACGTGGGTTGATATTTACGAACAGGCACACGACGACCCAGAGCGCAGCCAAATTAAAAAGTTCAAAACGCTTTGCTTCTTTGTCGGTTGGCGAGGGAAGGGGAAGGCGGCGCGTCAGCTCGTGACGAGCACAACGGTTGATTGTGACACGAACGAGTTCTACGGTTGCTGCTCCTATCCGGCCGGAACAGTTCTCTCGGTGGAGGTTGTTTAATGGATGAGAAACTAAAAACGATTACAGAACAGGCCGACCGCGCCAAGCTCGAAAGTGAAGTGGCGACGCTGAGAAAGCACGTCGCCGAAACAAGAAAGATTAACGCGGTGCTTTCGGATGAGCTAAACAAGCGAGGCACGCCGCCACCGAAAACACCGAAGGCGAAGGCGACAACTCGAGCGGGATTCTGTCGCGCGATTATCGCCGACACGCACGGCTGCCACATCGACGCGCAAGCGTGGTCGGCCGTTCTCGCTGACCTGAAACGGCTTCCGGTGCGCGAGTGTATTTTAATGGGCGATCACGCCGAGACGGGGGGCTTCTTAGCCGAGCATCATATTCCGATGTTTATGGCCGAAGCGCAGTACAGCTACGCCGACGACTTGGCCGCCGCGAATCAGATGCTCGACGAGCTGCAAGCCGCGACGCCTGGGGCCGCGTACCATTACCTCGAGGGCAACCACGAGGGGCGCATTGAGAAGTGGATTATGCAAACGGCCTTAAGGTCAAACGACGACCGCGAGATGCTGCGCCGCGCGCTTAGCCCCGAGTTTCGATTGAAACTAAAAGAGCGAGGAATCAAGTACTACCGCCGCAGCGAGTTCAATAGCACGACGAAAGAGCGCGGCGTGCTTCGGCTCGGCGATTGTTTCTTTGTTCACGAAGTTTCGAGTGCGAAGAACGCGGCGAAGATTGCCCTCGACAAGTTCGCGGGGAATGTAATCTACGGCCACACGCATCGCGCAGATTCCGCGACCGTGCGAAAGCCGAACGTGGGAACCATCTCGGCGTATTGCCCTGGCTGCCTTTGTTCGGCTCGTCCACTGTGGCAACACACGCGGGCAGCAATAAATGAGTGGACGCACGGCTACGCGATTCAGCTCGTGCAAACGGATGGCTCTTTCCTTCATATCAACGTGCCGATTATCGATGGAACTAGCCTCCTTCTGCCGCTGACTAAATCTCTCGAGGGGGCGAAGCGATGAACCAACGCGACATCGAGGCCGTCGTGCGCTCAATCAAAGAGGTCAAGGAATCTGATTTGCCGAAGGGCGCGTTCACTACCCGCGACGTTATAAATCAATTAGGATGCGGCGGCGACAAGGCAAGCAAGCTTATCCGCGACGCCATCGAGTTGGGGCTTTGCCGATACGTCGGCTTCCTTCCTCGGGAGAATCGCGTCGGCGGTTCGCAGGGCGTGCCGCACTACCAATGGGTCGATGATCTCAAGGATTAGGATGCCCGACGAAACGCGCAAAAGCGATTGGCTGCCCGACGACGTTAGAAGCGATATAGAGTTCGGCCGCGTTTCGGTCGCGCCTGGAATAGAGTTCAAGAAGGGCGAGTTCTTTAGCACGGCGCAAGTTGGCGGCCGGCACTATCAAAGCATGACGCCGCAGCCCTTCGACGTGTTGCGAAGCTGGAACCTCCCACACGCCGAGGGGGAGGTGATCTATCACGTTATCAGGCACCGCGAAAAGGCCGGCGAGGAGGACTTGCGGAAAGCCATCTCCTGGCTCGAGATGATAATCGCCCACGACTACACGGCGACCGCAGACAAAAACGAAGAAGGGAAACCACGATGCCCAGAATGTTAGTCTTGCTTTTCTTGTTCGTTGCCGGTTGCAACAACGCGGCCGACAACTATCGACCGTTTGCGGCCGCCGTTTTTACGAAGTACGCGGTTCCATCGATCTCGCCGAGTTGCACCGGCGGCGGCCTTTGTGAAGGGCGCGGCTGGCTTCAACAGTTCGATGGAACTAGCACGCGCCGCGATTGCCCCGACTGTGAAGTGAGATGGGAGGCGTTGCCCGACGACAAGGGCGCGACGTTTCAAGCCATCGCGAAACGCCGACCGCGACAACGCGCCGGCCGCTTCCGTTGCTGAGTCTAAAAAGGTCGCGGGCCGTGCGCTCGCTCGTCGTCGTTTGTTCCATCGTTTACGTTCAATCAGAAAGGCAAAAAGATGAACACGAAAATTCAGGCGTTGATTCGGTCGCGAAGGTTTTGGGTTGCGGTCGCCGGCGTTGTCGTCGTCGTGACGGAGGGCGTCGGCTTCCCGCTGCCGGCCGGCGGCGTCGAGAACGTCGTTTTGCTGCTCGCGAGCTGGATCATCGGGGATTCGATCAAATCAACGATTTGAGCCAGGATCAGCCGATTGGCCGGCGGGCGAACCACGAAAGGCCAGATTGCGGCCTCGAGGATGGCCCCAGAACGCCGTTCGCACAGTGGCCCCTATGATCAGACGCCGGAAAAAAGGCGACGAGAAAAGGCCGCCTAACGCGTCCCGATCACTTTCTGCGAACCCGCAGAGATCGGCGGGCGTGACGCGCCGGCGGCCGCGTTGTTAGTGCCGCCGCGTTCTTCGATAGATGGCGACGGCCGCAGACAGTAGGCCGATGGTCGCGGCCTCAACGCCAATCCCGACCGCGAACCAGAATAAGAAAAAGCTAATCACTTTCGTTCTCCCTTCGTGCTTGCCGCCGCAACTCGCCGGCGTTAGTTCCATCGAGATACTTCTTGAGCGAGTGCCGACTGATTGCCCAGTTGCGGCCGACGCGACGGCCGAGCCGCTTCTGTCTGCATAGCCGGTTGACGTACTCGCGGCTGACGCCGAGCATCTCGCCCACTTCGGTCGTTGAAAAATATCTAGTCGCCATCGTTTTCGTCCTCCTCTCGAGCGCGCCGCCGGTCGCGTTCGTTGTCAGGATCATCTTCGAGTTCTCCCGTGTCGTCGTGGTCGTAGTCGGCCGGCGTTTCGAACCGCGACCAAAATCTTCCTGCAAAACCAAAAGCCCACATCACTAGCATCGTTTAAATCTCCCTGTTTTACACGCGGCTCCGCCGCCCTTGGGTTGAGGTATCTTCACTTGAAAAATCCAGTCGCGGTCGCCGGCGTTCCACTCGCGGCTCGGCGCGACTGAAGCGAAGTATCGGCCTTCTGGAAGGTCGAGCCACGCTAGCGGCTTGCCTTGCTTTGCGACAACAATCAGGTCGGGCCAGACGGCTACGGCCGCGTGCCGTTGGTGATTATCCTCGCTGTAATCTTGCGCGAGATCGAGGGCCGCCGACACGCGGTCGATTCGCGACCGTTGCGGGCCGCAACCGACAAGCCGCGCGAGCACTTCAGAGTCGCAAGCGGTGGCTGTTTCTATCTCGTTGTCCTCGGCCAGATCGTCGGCCCAAGTAATCGTGCCGTTATGAATCAACGACCCACGCCCGAAGTTGTGCGGGTGATTGTTCTTGTTATTCTCCGGCCGGCCTCGCGTTGCCCATCTCATGTGCAAGGCGATGGCCGACGAACAATCGATGGCACGAAGAACGGCCGAGCGTTGCACCGTTATTCGTCCTGGCCGCTTCGTTTCGAACAGGCGGCCGCGACGAACTGACGCGACGCCCCAGGCGTCCGGCCCACGGTGAAGGTTCGAGGCTATGGCGTCCCAGATTATTTCGGTTCGCGGTCTACTGAATCGGTGATTGCCGATAAATCCTATGATCGCACACATCGGTCGGTCCTCCAGTCGTTGTTATCGACGCGCGAGGCGTCGGCAAAGTGTCGGTTGTTGTTGATGAGATATACCCAGACGGTCGCGGTCGTTCCTGTTGGCACGTTCGCCGCGACTTGCTCCCGCGTGTAAAAGCGGCCGTTGCCTTCGAGTCGGTCGAGTCGCCGCAGTGTTGCGTCGCTAACGGCGTACACTTCACCAACTACCGGCCCGCCGCCGGCGGCCCTGTAGACTGCCGGAAAAGCTCCGAGGTTTATCATTTTGTATTCGCCGTCGATGGTGCCGGTGCCAACAAGTTCGCCGTCGCTGATTTGGTCGTGATTGCCGAGGCCGCTCAATAGCGAGCCGTAGACAAAAACGAGGTGGCGCGGCGTGCCTTGCTCCGTCGTGTTGTTGTCGTTGTCGTTCATTTTGTTTCTCCCGTGTTGATGATTTCGGTCGCCTCGGGGCGAGCCTTTCGGCCCGCCCCGTTGTGTTGTTAGCACGCGTCGTACTTTTTGGCGAGGCCGCGAAGCCTCGCGACGATTTTGTCGATGGTCGGAATCGACGTGCCTTCTGTTTCCAGCTCGCCGTAGGTCTTACCGCGATAGCCCCAAGCCGTCCACTTGAGCCAACCGAGTTTACAGAGCATCCCGACCACGGAGCACTCGCCCTCGCCGCCCCATCGATTATCGCTCGAGCGGCTTTCGTAGCTCACACAGCGATTCGTGTTGAGCGAGAACTCTACGATGGCGAGGATGAGGCGAACCCAGCCGAGGATTTTGTCGGGATTGACCGAGCCGCTGAACAGGCGGAACTCAACGCGGTCGCGGCCGTGTGCGAGGTGAGTAAGGTTGACGATACTGAATCGTGCTCGCTTGGCGTGTCGGATGTAGGCGTTAGCTTTGGCCTTGTTCGTCACGGGATGTTCGCCGTGGCACTTGTTCGGGTTGCAGTAGATGCCCTGTTCGCGTCGCTTCGTGCCCGTTGTGGCGTACAGGCCACGCTCGAAGTGTGCACAGAAGGTCACGAGGCGAGCCAACGCCGGCCCGTCGTTTCGCGGGAAGGTGACGGTGACGTGTATACCGCAGGAACTGTTGACCTTAGCCCCGAGGTCGTCGCGAATTTCCGTGATTGTTTTGTGTGCGTGCTGTAGCCCCTCTTCGCCCTGTAGTTTCGGGCTGACGAACTCGCAGCCACGGCGGCCGGTCGGCGGGTGAATGCTCGTGTCGCTTTCGGCCTTCCACTGTTCGCCGTCCGGTGATGTCGGCAACTGTGCAACCGGCGTGCCGCGATGGTAGGGACCGACTCTCACGGGCGACGTGTTCGGGATTGTCGATTCGATTTCGATTCCAAAGCTGATGTCGTTCGCGTTCATTGTGTTTCTCCCGTGTTGAAGTGATGTAGTTGTCATGCTTCTCATTATCGGTTCCGGTGCCGGAACGTCAACAGGAAAAATGGAAAGATTATAAGTCGCCTAGCTCTAATAACTTACGGCGACGAGATCGGGACGCCAGCCGGTACAGTTGGCGGTCGCTTTCAGGATTTTGCTCGATGGAACTAACGCGATTGCGCGGCTTTACTTTACAGCTCTTTCGTGTTTCATCAACGAATAGCATGGCGAACGGTCCAAACCACTTGACAGCTCGGCGACCAGATTGGGCGGCCGTAAAAAGGCGGTGATTTAAGAGGTCACGGAGCCACCGATGGGGCCATCATCCTGGGGCCGTTCGCCGGCCCCGCTCCCCGCTCCGACGCCGGTACTTCCCGCCGACGCGCCGGTTGTTTCGTTCTATTTCCATCGCCGCTTTTTGTATTTGATGAGGTCATTCAGTTCGCGCTTGGCCCTGGCTGTTTCTTTGTCGCGATACTCGGGCCGCACCAATCGCGGGATGCAACTAATCCAAATCCTCAGCTCGTGAATCACAAGGCTGATTTCTTCGCGTCGCGGCTTTCGCGTTCGCGGCCGGCTTCCGTTCCTCGCACGCCGGCGGGCGTTGAGTTCGTGCAGTGCGTGTCGTGTTTTCGTTTTGGTCATTTTGTTTCTCCCGCGTTGCCGTCTGCTTGATAACCACGGTCAAAGATATCGTTCCGCGCGATAGCCGCTCGGAGGTCGGCGTCTTTTTTGTCACTCGCCGCTCGGCGAGCTTCGGCTTGTTTTCGGTACTCGTCTCCAGTCAGGCCGTTGCCGTCATAATCGGCCCGTGCTTGCCACGTTCGCGCCGCCGCCGCGTGTTCTCCTGCGGCCGCGTCGCGGGAGCAGTGAAGGGCGGCTGTTGCTTCGGGGCACCACTCCTGGTCCCAGGCGCAAGGACTGTCAGAGTTGAGCCAGTGTCTCGCCTCAATGATTCTCGCGTCCAGTTGGCTCGCCGTCAGGTTTTGCGGTGTTTTGGTCATGTCGTTTCTCCCGTGTTGAGGTTGTCGGTTGTCGTTCGTGTTACTTCGCATACCGCGACTTCAGCAACCGCCGCCACAGCGAGGCGAGCGTGTTGGTGAAGCCTTCCGAGAGCATATCGTGTTGCTCGGCGTTCTGGCGGCTGATGCCCTCGCCCTTGACCCAGATGTTTAGAATGTCGAAGGCCGCCGCGAACTCGTCGCGTGTCATCGTCACCGTGACGAGGTCGCTGTCGTCGGTGGCCGATGTCTGCGCCGCCGCTCGGAGGGCGTCGGCAAAGGTGCAGTTGACGGCAAAACTTCGATGAGCCGTTTGCATTTTTTCGATGGCGACGGGGGCCGAAACATAAAACGTCACGGCCGTGTTGTCGTCGTTCCAATGATGAGCGTACTCGCACTCGAGCCAACGTACGCCGTTAGGGAACAGCTGGCTCAGTTCGGTGTAGTCGCCCCAGGTGATTGTCAAAGTGTTTTCGTTGTCGCGTGTCATGTCGTTTCTCCCGTGTTAAAAAGGTTTCAGACTAGTAGGCCGATGATTTCGTTGACTGCCGGCGAGAACCAAACCCGCCCGATTGCGTTGATGATTGTCGCTGCGGCTGTCGTTGCTGTAGTTGTCATGCTTACTATTATCGTTCCGATGGCGGAACCGTCAACAGGAAAAATGGAAAGATTATAAGTCGCCTAGCCCGAACAACTTACGGCGACGCCGAGACGACGCCGCTCGCCGTTTCGTGGCGGCCTTTCGGGATTTTGCGTTGTTCGCGGTCCCGTAACAACGTACGATAACCGCACGAAACGCAACCTCACGGAGGAGAACCCAATGACGCACGAAGCTTTTAGTCACGCCGAAACAATCACGCCGCCGCGACACAACGACGACGGCACGCACACGCTCGGCCGCTTCACTTTTCCTAATCTCGAATCACCGAACTGCCACGAGGCGGCGCAGCGTTGGCGGCCGGTCGTGGTTCGCCGCGCGTTGCATAGCAAAGTGCTCGTTGTCGCCACTACACGAATCGAGGGCGCGTGGGCCGCGTACTGTCTGCCGGTCGCCGGCCGCAACCACGACGACGAAGCGACGGCGTGGCGAACCGATGGGAGCAAAGTGTCGGAGCGCGTTGCCCGTGCACTCTTTTTCGAGTTTGAAAATTTACCCTACGCGATTTGAATGAGCATCATCGATTACAAGAACGAAGCCGACTGGCTCGCCGCGCGGCGTGGTTCCATCGGCTCGAGCGAAATCGCGCGAATTGTTTTCACCGGCCCGCATCTCGTGTGGGATGAAAAAGTTCACGGCTACGAGCGGAAGGCCGGCAACAACGTCTTGGCTGAAATCGGGCACCGCTCCGAGGACATGAACGCGCGATGGTTCGCCGACGTCACCGGCCTCGAGTTAAGTGACCCAGGAAGCTACGCGGTCGCGGCTCCCGAAGAAGTCGATCCGGCGTGCCCTATCACCGCAACCATCGACCGACTGACGGCCGGCGCAGTCGTCGAGCTAAAGGCGGCCTTCGGCGACCTCGCCAGCATCATCGAGCGCGCGACGACTGACGACTTGCGGCACACGAAGCTCGAGCGATATTATTGGCAGGTCCAGCATCAACTTGCCGTCACCGGCCTCGAGCTGGGCTATCTGTCAATTATATTTTTCACCGGATTCAACGCCGGCCATCGATGGTTTCGCTGCGAGAGAGACGAGCGAGTGATTGCCGCAATCAAGAAACGCGCCGCCGAGTTCTGGCGTTGCGTCACGACACGCACGCCGCCGGATTGGAGGCTCGCCACGGCCGCCGACATCTCGGCGATTCGTTCGCGGCAGACAACAACCGGAAAGTCGATGGAGCTAGAGGGCAAAACCGACGTTGATGATTTCGCGGCGATGGACGAACTCTACAAGAAACGCTCGGCGATTAACAAACGCTACGAGCAAGAAAAAGCACGATGGCTCGCCCGTGGCGGCGACGCCGAAAGAATTATCTGTGGCGACCGCCAGATAAATCTTCGACGGTTCGCGGTCGGCAACTACAAGGGAGAAAAAGAATGACCGGAACGTATGTAACTGAGAACCCGATTGACGATGTTTACGATGTTACCTCGCTGGGCGCGTCGCTAAAGCGAACCTCGGCCACGGTCATCGAGCTAACGAAGGAGGAGGCCGCGAACTTTCTCGAGAAGTTTCCCGCCTTCGAGAATGTTGACAGACAGCTCCGAGATTCGCACGTTCGTTATCTAACCAAGACGATGATTCGGGGGCAGTTTAATTCTAGCTGGGTTCGCCTCGCCGTCTGCACTTGCCGCGAGAAGTACGCCGGCAAGCCGGCCGGAACAGTTTGGCGCGTGAACGGGCAACACACGGCCTGGGCACGAAGGCAGATGCCCGACGACTACCGCTGCGCCGTCACGATGGAACGTTGGGCGGCAAAAACGGTGGACGATATGCGGCAGCTCTACGCTTCCATCGACCGCCTCGCGCCGCGAACGAAGAGCAACGTGATCCAGTCGTGGGTTGGCGGCTCGCCCGAGTTTGTTGACGTGCCGCGCTCGAGAATCAAAGTGCTCGCGGCCGCGTTGCAGTATTATCTCTGGGACACGCCCCACGAACGCACAGCGCACGACGGCGACGAGGTGGCGTATCTGATGAGAACAGATCATTACGACATCTGCGCCAAGCTATCGAGATTTCTCGCCGACTACCCGAACAACCGCGAGCACCGCCACGTCTGGCGTGCTCCAGTGTGCGGCGCGATGTTGGCGACAATGGCAAAGGCTCCGGTTGTCGCGGCCGAACGGTTCTGGTCTTCGGTCACGACGGGCACGGCCATCGACAAGAAGAACGACCCGAGGCTGAAACTTCGCAACGCGTTAATAACGGCCTGTATCCAATCGGCCGGCGGTTCGCGCACTGGCCGCTCGATGGTATCAGGCGAGCAGATGTTCCGCTGGTGCCTGAGCTGTTGGAACGCTTTTCGCGAAGGCCGCGAGCTGCACACAATCCGCAACCCGAACGAGCGGCCACGAGTGAAGTAACGAATCTCCCGTGAGGCGGCGCGGTGTAGCGTCGCCCCAGGCGCGTCGTGTTCCGGAATCTGCTTGGACTTCGTGCGCGGCGCGCCCTTTTTTGAAATCAACGCCGGCGGCAAAAGTGACATATATTAACCGCATCGATGGAACTAGCGACAGAATCCCGCGAGGCGCGATTGAGATAGAGAGAACCAAGCTCCGCGAGGCGTCACTTTTTGCAACCATCGACTTCACAGAAACAACGAACGGGCTGGCGACACTGGCCGACGACGAGTCGGCGACCACACAACTATTACTTTTCAGCGGAGGACAAAATGAACGAGCTAAGGTCGATAACTGAACTCAAGGGCGAACTGATCAAGCCGCGAACACGCGCGGCGATGCTTGCCGTCTGCGAGGATGAGGGCAAAGTTAAGGCGTTAGTCACGATGGCTTGCAAGGCGGTGAGCGAGAACGCGTTTCTGTCACAGGTGGCGAGGCAAAATCCGGTGAGCGTCCAGACGGCCCTGATCGAAGCGTTGCAGCTCGATCTCGTGATTGACGGCACGCTCGGCGAGGCTTATCTCGTGCCCTATGGCGGCGCGAATCCGGTCGTTCAGTTGCAGCCAGGATACCTTGGGCTAAAGCGGTTGGCGTTTCAGAGTGGGAGCGTTGTTGATTTCGATATGGGCACGATTTCCGAGGGCGAAGAACGCGGAACGGATTGGGACTTTCAACAGGGGCGAGATGTGGACTTTTGGCGGCGGCCGAAACTAGAGCAACACGAGGCCGGCTGGACTCATGCGTTCGCTTACGCGCACCTGATCAACGGCGGCTTTCGTGCGGTCGTCTGGTCGTTCGAACAAGTGCAGGCGCACGTTAACAAATACGTGCACCCAAACGCGCGCGGGCGTGCCGACCATCTCTGGAAAACTAACCCGCGCCGCTACGGCGAAAAGACGGCAATCCGCGATCTTTGCAAACTGCTCCCGCTCGCGCGTTCGGCGATGATGCTTGTGCAGCGGGACGAGTACCGCGAAACTATGCCAAGCAACAGGATAAGCGACGGCGACACGATCAAGGCCGACAACGCGGCCGACGAAATCCTCGGCATCTCGACTGAACTAACGAACAACGAAAAGCGGGAGATTGAAGCGAGTGAAAGACTGTAATCGGTTGTTTTCTGTAACTCTTTTTGGAGGGATTTGAGATGCGTATTTTTGGATTGTTGATTGCAATGATTTTGTTGGCCGCACCCGCAGCGGCAGCCAAGCCAGACCAGAGCCGACCCGACCAAACGGTTGAGGCGAAGCCGGATCAGGCGAAAACGGAAAAGGCGAAGCCGGACCAGACGACGGGGAGAAAGTTCGCCGTCAGAAATCTTCGCGTCAGGCGCAACGCCCGATAGTTCGGCCGCACCCGCCGCGCGTCGGTCAATACGCGCTTTCTTTTTTTCTAACCAGGAGCACACGATGAGATCACTTCAAACCATCTCGGCGGCCGCGCTTTTGGTCGTTGTTTTTGTCTCCGACTCAGACGCGAGGATATTCGGCAGACGCAACTCGCCCGCCACGGGCAGCCACGGCGTTTACAACCCGACCAACTTCTCGACGGAAAAGCGATATTCGCACGGCGGCCAGAAGTTATCACTGCAAGAAATCGCACAGATGCGCGCCGACGCGATGGCACAGCGGCAGACGATGACCCACGGAATACACGCCCTCGCGAACGTGCCGGCCGCACCCGTGGCCGAGGGCATCGGCGTTTCAACGGCCGAGGATTATCGGCGAGTATCTACGTGTATCTGCGGGTCGATTGTTGTGGCGGATGCGTGGTGCAAGGGCAACAACGGCTTAACGTACAGGGTTCGGTTCTGGCGGTGATCGATGGAACTACGCCGAAGCCGGCGAGCGCATCGGCTTTTACACGGAGGTTAAACAGTGCCCTTTTTTAGAATCGTCGATTGGCAGAAGCACTACGAGAACAACCGCACCCGCGACGTTAAGATTCTCAACTGGGTGCCGATTCCGAACAAACTCGATGGAGATGGCTACACCGAGATCGTCGAGTCAGGCGGCTCGCTCGACGGCGCGGCCATCTATGGTGCGTGGGTTGCGTGCGTTCTCGTCGCATCGAGGTGCGAGCCTCGCGGCAGTCTCCTGCGGTCGCAAAATCGGCCGCACGACGCGCGAACTTTGGCGCGTATCACGAGACTACCGGCGGCAGCCTTTGACGCGATGCTTGAGGCCGCTCAACGTGTTGGCTGGATAGAAACTTGCGACGATCTCGCAGGTGACTGCGCCGCAGCCGCAGATGACTGCGCCCTTCCTAACCCTAATCCTAACCCTAATCCTATCCCTAATCCTAATCCTATCCCTAATCAAGAAACAGAAACAGAAAGAACAGAACCGACGCCGGCCGATCTTCGGTTTGCGAGGTTCTGGTCTTGCGTTCATCGAAAAAGCGGAAAGACTGCGGCGCGGCGTGCCTTCGACCGCGCGGTGAGTCGCGTCAGGCTCGACCGTGCTTGTTCCATCGTCGAGGCCGCCGGCTATATCAGCGAACGCATGACGGCCTTCGCACTAACGCCGGCGGCGAACCCGACCGACATCACGCCGATACATCCCTCGACGTGGCTCAACGGTGGCAGATACGACGACGACCCGACGACGTGGGCCGACCGCCGCCAGCAGGAAGTGTTCTGATTTCATCGATGGAACTAACGCGAGGAGAAACAAAATGACACGCGACGATTTCGAAACTTGGTGGCGTCACCATATCGCCGTAGCCTTCCCCAACGTCAAATCCTGGCTATCGAATCAATGCAGTTGCACCGGCGGCCACGACAAGGAGAACCAAGGTTGCCCATCTACGCAAATAAAAAATTCCTGGTTCGCCGTGCTCGCGTGTTGTGAGCTGGATGACGCAACGGCGGCGACCGACGAGTGCCAACGCACGGTCGAGTTTCAGTCGGTCACGCCACAACAGCATCCCGCCGAGGTGCGTTCGGTGGCCCTGCACCTCGCAGCGTCCCGTAAGCCCATCGTGGGGGCCGAAGGCTTGGTGCCCCTAGCCGAAGCAACCAAAGACGAGATTGCGAACGTAAGGGGCCATATCAGGCACGCCAAGCGAACGCTGATTGAGTGCAACCGGATGCGGGCCGAGGCAATCGCCGCCGGCTTCGGCAAGCTGGATCAGGAGGAACAGCGATATTGGTACGACAGACTGGCCGACGTCGTGCGTAGCGTCGATAAAAGCGGCTCGGCCGAGGATTATGCCAATCGGGTGATCGATGGTTCTAGGGCCATCTACGACGATCTGAGGGAATCGATGAAGCCGACAGCCGGCGGCGTGCTCGACGCCGACCCGCCACTGCTAGCGAACGAGGAGGCACCGCCCGATGGATAAACAGCTAGGATTTCTAGACCTCGGATATCAAAGCACACACGAGGCCGCCGCCCGCGATGCCAGCATGGAGAGAGTCATTGAAAACGCCGGTGCAACTTGGCGAGAACAGGCGCTTGATATTTTCAAAAAGCTGCCCACTGGCTACCAGATGACAGGTGAGGATTTAAGGCTTTTATGCCAGAAGCAAAGCGTCACGCCGCACCATCACAACGCGTGGGGCGCGTTCATCGCGGGGTTGGTTCGTACTGACTGCATTGTGCCCACGGGCGAGTACAGGCCGATGCAGTCTCGAGGCAGCCACGCGAGAGAAACAAAGGTATACAGAAAGGTGTAGCGTGAAGAAATCAGACACGCGAACCGCAACTATTTATCTGGCCGGCGATTTGTGCGCGATCCGCGAGTGTTGCCGCGCGCACTGCGACACGGTCGGCCTGTGCGTTAGTGTCTGCGCGTCGGATTACATTTACACGAACGGCGGCGAAAGCGGCGCGGCGGTTGGCCTCGTTAACTATCCACGGTTCCCAAAGTCGGCCGACGAGTTCTCGGAAGCAACGCGGCAACTCGCCGAGGCACTACTGAACGAGTGTGCCGAGCGCAGTCTGTTAATTGTAGAAAGGGACTTCTCGACGTGGCTCACGAAGGAATCACGGTAACGCTCCCACTTCCATCGCGCGCACTGCACGCGCACACGAAAGGCCACTGGCGAACGAAAGCGGGGCCGACACAGGCCGCCCGTGAGATGGCCGCACACTCTGCTCGCCAACTGCGACCGCCGGTGCCGTTCGAGGAGGCCGTGACCGTTTCGCTTTGCTTCTTCTGGCCCGACAACCGACGCCGCGACACGCTGAACAGCGTTCAGGGAATCAAGCCGTATATTGATGGATTGATTGACGCCGGCCTGATGGCTGATGATCGATGGCAAGTTATGAGCATCGGCCGAATCGTTAGTTCCATCGACCGCGACAACCCGCGCGTCGATATCACGGTCGCGCCTAGTTCCATCGATGTTTGACGCAAGGGGCCGATTTAGCTACTATCTCAGCATGGCCGCTTGGACTTCTGAACGACTGAAGCAACTGAAAACGCGCGCCGGATTCACGGCGACAGAACTCGCGCAACGGTGCCGCGTTTCAGAAGGTGCGGCCCGCCACTGGCTCGCCGGCCGCCGCCGCATCACGGGTCCAGTGACGTTACTTCTCGATTCGTTCGAGCAACGGCTCGCCGACACGCCGGCCGAATCAACTCCCAACTGAGACGGAGACGGCGATGGCGGAACCATCGATGCGCGGGACAACGAACGCGGCCGCCAGTGTTCTCGGCGCGATGATTGACACGGGCGACTTCCCGATTTCGATCCCGTCTCCCGTCGTGGCGTCTCGAGGCGCAACCAACACCGAGGCCACGACGCAAGGCGCAACCAACACCGAGGCCGCCGTGCGCGGAACGACTAACAACGAAATCACTTTGAGGGCTGAGTGATGGCCGTGATTGCTAACAACGTCGAGCAAATAATTGTGAGAGTGAAAGCCGACCGCGAGGCCATCGGGTTCGCACTACAAGACAACGCCGGTGACGCCGAGGACATGAGCGGCAAGACGGCCACCGTTAGCCTGATCGATGTGACCGACCACTCAGCCCACGTATCGGGCGAGTCTACGAGCTGGACAACACAGGCGAGCGGGAAGGGATCGTGGACGCCGAGCGTGGCGGCGGTTGGCACTGTCGGAACCTTTGCCATCTACTTCATCGACGACAGCACCCAGCCTCGCCGTTGGCCGTATGACGGCGCGAAGCTGAAGCTGCGAGTGATCGACGCCGGAGATGAATGATGGCAACACGGGCAAGCATCAGGCACGTCGTCGCGAAGAAAAAAGTTCGGCGCAAATATCCACCGCATCGACTGTACGACACGGCCCGATGGAAGCGGTTTCGCGCGTGGTATTTGAGCGCGATCAATCACAGGTGCCAAGCGTCTGGCTGTGCCGCGTTCGCTACTGAAGTTCACCACGTTCGCCGACTGGCCGACAACACCGACGACGCCCTCGACCCGTCGCAGGTCGAAGGGCTGTGCAAATCGTGCCACAGCAAGCACACGGCGGTCGAGGTTGGCTGGACGCGGGGGGGGGCCGTCGAGAACTG
>Ga0208030_1000362_pt1 | contig 32286 bp, 20 predicted proteins | sample MalvirDeepMed_M9_FD_184246 | JGI IMG/M metagenome (GOLD analysis project Ga0208030, IMG submission 184246) | Marine viral communities from the Global Malaspina Expedition - Malaspina viral metaG DeepMed_M9 (SPAdes) (version 2) | ecosystem: Environmental > Aquatic > Marine > Oceanic | place...
ATCACACGGAGGACAGGCAATTGGAGTCAAAACTTTAGCTTTATCCCCTGATAGACCTTCCTGCACGGTGTCCGGTCCCGGCATCTGTGGTGTTGTCGATACGGTTTCCGTTGTCTTTTTAACATCTACCCACACCTTGTGAGGAAAGACCATGTAGGTTTCGAGCATCCCGTCAGCATTAAAAAACATGCCATTTTTTGGGTGTTTAATATAACGCTGCTCTTCTATGAGCGCCCCGGCAGTCTCACCCCCGGCGGTGATGGCCATAGCGGCTTTGGTCTCCGTGTCAACCCAGCCAGCCTGAGCAATCTCCCATTTGTTTGTTACTTTGTAGGCTGGAATTTTTTGCTCTTCATCTACATAAGTCCGCTTTTCATATTCTGAAAGCCTCTGCGGGTCATATGGGAGGGGCATAAGGAACTGCTTGCCATAAAAATTGTCGGCAATCCCCTTGACAATTTCATAAACCTTTGTTATACTCTTTTCTAATTCGCTTTCATCGGGACTTACGGCTGTTGACCTAAGTACTCCAAACGATGTATCCATTCCGAGAATAGAAGACTTCCCCGGATGACCCATTGGCGCTATCGTAGGGTCGGTTCCATTCGCTGAAGCAGTAGTGGGATGATTTAAATGAGCACCTATCCAATTCCCCCCGCTCTTTTTTGACCTCATTCCTATATCTGTTGCGAACTGCGGGTCAAATCGTCGGACATAATCTTCCCACGCCATCTTGCTTATCAAGGCGTGTCGCAATTCCATCACCGTAGCAAGGTGTATACCACCGTGCGCTCTGCGTCCTGTGCCCAGCGTTAAATCTTGTACGCCAGCTTCTCTTAAGTCTATAGGAATTGTTGCTGAAGGGGGGCTAAGATATTGACCGTTTGCATCTTTTATATTCACATGAACAGCCTGAATCTCTGTGACAACAGCATCATCAGCACCAGTATTAGGAGCCGTAAAGGGTTTAAGCATAGCACCTTTAACTATATCGATATATTGCTGTTCTGTTATATCACCTGCTTCCAGCATAGAGTCAAGCCCTTTTTCGGGCATTACGCGCGGTCCCTTAACTTCAGGACCGTTTCCGGGTTCGTTATATCTGGTGTACCCAAAAACCCTACTGCCAGTACGCGGGTCGCAAGGTGTGATATATGCGTCCTTGTATTTCACCGCATCCTTTTTGATATCAAAGAGTTCACCCGCCGCCTTAGCTTCTTCCATAAGCTTTTCTGTACAGAATGAGACACTGTCATATCTTTTCACCCCATCAGGAAATGTGTGTTCGGTTTCTCCAAGTTTCACCGTTGGTGGGATACCGACGATATTCCGCTCATCCGTTGCGTCTCTAGTATATACGGGAAACTTAAGAACATACATGAATATCTGACCGACCCCCATGTATGGGTGGAAGTCTCTATAAGGATTCATTTCATCAAAATCGCCCTTAATAGGAACCGCCTTGTCGGTTATGACTATATCTTCTTTCCCAACGACTCCGTTTATGATTTCATTTTCATATGTATTGAAGAAACCCCAACAGGGAAATATATCAATTCTATAGTCTTGTCTAAAGGCTTGATTAAATAGCGGCTCTCCCGTTTTATCACCACTTATAGTATTATAGTACTCTTCAACTTGCGGAACCTGAGCACCCCCAGTCCCACACCTTATAACCTGTCCATTATCTTTATCAACACAGCCAAAATATCCTATACTAAATCTACACTGACCCGTTTCAGCATTGCAATAATCATATTCATCGTCCACATCGGTGGGCACATACTGAAGGTCCAAACCGTCGTGACTGCCACCAAGGGGGCTATGTCTCAATTTTCCCCATACAGACCAAACCTCTCTTCCGCCAACACCCGCACCAGACAACATATTAACTGAAGTATCTATTGGTGTTAGATTAGTTGTATTTTGTACATGAAGCCTATCCGAAGCGTCATAATCCGCGTTTTGGTCGTTAAAGAACCCACCATAACGGTCGGGGTCCATGATAACACGCCAGTCACCGGGAGAATAAACGTTGTTATTGCCAGTTGTAGTTCTTTCAATAAGCCCCCATGTCCCATCATTATCCAATCTATAAGCACCCGGCAATTGGACCCCGTCGAAGTCAGTAGGACGCCTGAAACAACGCCATGCGTATTCATCCCCCAGACCTTCGCACACAGCCCGAGTATTGGCAACTGGCCAAGGAAATCCCACCACTTGATTCTCGACATTCTCACCTTTTATACATGTACATTTAGTAAAATCAACCCTATCGACTCCCAGCCTGATATCGGCGCCCACAACCCTAGTCTCTGGACCCCCTACAATCATCTTTCCGGCTGGTTCTGTGGCAAAATCCTTGCCCATATCATACGAGGTAATCCTGTTATACCACTGATGCTGACGAGCACGCGCACAAGGCCCACCAACACCACATAATGACCATTCAGCCTTTCTTATCTCCCTTGCGATAATCGTTGTATCAGGCTTAGCCCTTTTTTCTATGACCTTAATCTTTATAATACCATCAAGACTTCTATCTTCAAAAGTACCCCCCGCTGAATCTAGGTCCGGTAGAAGTTCAACTATAAAATCAGCATTTGCATCAGAACAGACGTGCTCTATTAGCTCAAGTAGATTCATACTTGATGCCTTGACTCTATAATATTTAGGAAGCGCTGGCGGCAACACCCTTGCTATTCCGATTCCGCCAACACCGGGAATCGGCACGGGCTTACTCAATTTCGCCATGTCTGAAAGGTCAACTTTAAACCTGTATACGTTCGTTGGTTCAGTAATTTCATTGACCGCAGTTGGCATCGGTGCGCCGAGGTTATTTTTTCTTTCTTTTACAACGTAGTATATAGGGCCACCAAAAGATTCATTACCCGTGTCATCATAATATTGATAGTCTCGTGGGGGTTTATTTATTACACCCGGTTGGTTTGTCGCTAGTGTTCGGGCTGGCCAACCCATAAGCATGTGTTGCAGAGAAACCCAAATGGATGGGAAGCCGGGAGCGTCTTTAAGGACTGGGGGTTGGTCTGCTGGGGCAACATTGACCTTCCGGTTTTTTGTATCGTCGTACCACCGCATTCCGCCTTCGTTCGTATCAGACATGCCAAGACCAGCGTTGCCCCTAACACCAGCAGCATAGCCGCCGTGCAGCGACTGAGCAGGTCCAGCGCCTGTTTGACGCGCCCATATAGCGTGGTCTGGGTTATCTACATTTAGACGCCACTGAAAATAGTTTTCGTAATATCCGTATACATTAATGATATTATAGTAACCGTTATACCCGTGGTGGAGCTTTCTGGTTGGCTCTCCGTTGGCGGGATGATTAAAATTCTGTTTTGTTATTTTGCCAGTAGACCAATCTGGGGGCGGGGTTAAATCCCTATATCCATCTAGAATAACCTGAACACCCTGAAGTATTAGCCGGGGGTCTTGCACTTCAACCGATATAGTTCTCCCGCTCGTACCCTGCTTTATACTATAGTTAGTTAACAAGCCATTAAATGTATTCTTCTTAGTAGAAGACATCAACTCCACTGGAAGGGGATTTTGGTTGCCAAGGTCGTCATACTTATGGTAATTAAACCAAACGGGGGTTCCCAACGGAGGGGGACAAAAATAATCCCCGAATCTGTACAAAAACTTACCAACGGCGTCTGCTCTAACACCCGCATTGTCGTAACCCTGAAGCTCCCCCATTGCGGCGGGAAGTTCGTGAAACTTACTATGTTCTAATATATTATAATCCTTGCCGGGATACTTACTATTTATAATGTTGGCCGGTGCAACGTCTCCTGCGGCTATTTCTGTTGGGTGGTATCCTTCTCCCTCGGCAGAACCATTAAAAATACGAGGACGGCCATTGGGGAGTGTATTATTCCTAGTATCTTCAATTAAATTCACGCTCAGGGAAGAGGGACTTCCGTTAATCCCTAAATTTGCACTAAAATTAAGGATAGAAGCACCCAAAAAGGTCTGCTGTTTTATTTGGTCAAATACTCCGAGTGGCATTACTCGTTACCTCCCACAAACCCAGTACTCATAGCTGGGTGAACCGTGAAGCCAGCGGCTGGGAATATCCCGCCCGCCTTTTCATAAATCCAGTCTATTTTAAAACTGTACGACCCCTTCATTACATCCCAAGTCTCATTAGGCGCACCCTGCACTCTATATTTTATTATACCCGCCTCATTGGGAACGGCGGCTGAAATTACGTCTCGCAATTGCTCCTGAATAGTTCTTGCGTCGGGGTCCGGTAATGGTGGGTGTAGCTCAACGCCAGTAAAGTTGTGTCGGTCCAGATTAAAATTGCTCGGTTTTATCAACTTCATCTTGGCTTCCAAAGATATCACACCGGGAAGCTGGGTAAGACCAATATCGTTTGCGTTCATTGTCAGGTTAATACTTAGAGACCTTTTGTATTCCGTCACGGCTCCCATGTCTTGTATAACCGGCCCATAAATTCTTCCGAGAACTGGGGTGACGGCGATAACATTCCCCGGATGAGTATCGGTTATAGAAATTGACGCATCTTGTACGCCGTCACCAAACTCGCCATCTGGTTTTGTGCTATATGTGAAACTGTATGTAATTTCGCCCTTTTGAACATTAACACCAACCTGCTTGCTGTCGGGTTTACTGCGGAAGTAAAGGCCACAACCGGTACAAAGATATGTATTGGCAGTAATCTTTGCTAAATCATCGAACAGCGGAAGACGGGCGAGAAATGCGGCCTTAGCATTGGTATACTTGGTCTCCTGCGCGTCGGTTTCAGCCATGTGGGTATATGTATTCTCTAAATCCGCACGCGCCAAACCACGAATAGTTCCACTAAGTGTAATAGTGTTGGTTCCTGATTCTCCACTACTAGTTCCGTCTGCGGCACTTACTGAGATATCAAGAGTTTCTACAACCCCGGCAGCGCTGGCTGCTAATAGCCAAGTTTCTGTAACGCTTACGCTTCCGCCCTTTTTATCGATTGTTTGAGTTCGACCATAATCGAACCCTTGATACCCTACTCCAGCCGGGATGTTCATCCCGTATATACCAATTATATCAGTAATAACTGGATTGTCAAAATCCTGTTCTGTGGCATAGCCTCCAGCTACACCCCCGACAACGCCAAGGGGACTTCCCATTTTGTGCATGAGATAAAGAAGAGCTTGTTGCCATGCCTCACCACCCTGTACTTGTTCTAACCGACCCCAATCGACCGTATCATCCCATTTTGTCTTACCGGTAGCGCTCATACTATGGGTTATCTGATAAACCTTTTTTACATCGCTTACACCGACGAGTGCGTCCATAGTCAGCGTTTGTTCGTCTGTTTCTGTTATATCCCAGCTTTCCTCCGCGCTTTGGATATGATATGGGAACTCTTCGCTATCGTCTGTCTGTCCGTTCGGGCCATATAATACATAGGCTTTCAACCCGATAGCATAGCCAGTTTTCTGTACTAAATTATTACCCTCTGAAAAATCAACGCTTTCTATTTCCACATGCGCAGAGAATCCGTCTGTACCATCCGTAAAATCAACCGCCAACAATCCACCGTTATTGTCAGATGAGAATAAATTTGAAATAGCTTTTATTTTGTTAAGAACAGATTTGTGTTTGTTGTCCGCTAGGGCTATAGATTCGTTCACATCTGTGGTTATCCAGCCACCATCTGATTGCGGGGAGCCTTTGTGGGCTACAATAGTACCCGTCAAAGAAATGTTGTAAGTACAGCCCAGCATTTCTCCGTCGCCAGCCTTTTGATACTCTTTAGAGACCGAAACAAAGGGGGTCGGCATCAATTTTCTTGTATTGCCGCTTAAGTCTGTAAAAAATACGGGCATTATTCGTAGCCTTTTATATAAAGGATTGTATTGCTAATCCCGCTGCCAACGGTGTTGGGCATCACGAGCGACATTCCAGCATTCAGGCCATCACTAAATCTTGCCGGGACACTTCCGGCCAAAACACTATTAAAGTTTGCGGTGCTGGTAATTTCCGTCTCGCCTATATTTCCTTGGGTTTCTTGCTTAAAGACCACCACTCCATCTGAGAAATCATATCCATCGCCCCCAAATCTAACACCAGCGCTATCCAGTGCATGAATTGTTCCCTCGTGACCACCATCACTGCTGCCGCCGGTGAAATCTGTCTTGGTCATACCAACAGAGCCACTATCCGTGAGGGTGATTGCTGTGTTTCCGTCTGACCCTACGGTATTCTGCGTAATGGTAACAACCGCTCCATCTACTGATGCAGAAAATCTGGTTCCAGCGGGTCCACTGCTCGTGTTAATGACGTTCATTAAATTTGTGGCAGTTTGAGCGTTGCTTATGGTGGACTCCCAAGTACCATTTACCGAACTCTGGTCTCCGTTTGTAAAATCATAGTTAGTTCCATCAGTAGCAATTAAATTAACTTTGTCGCCTGAATTAAGTTTAGTGTAGTCAGTAATTGTTACTGTTGCAGTACCTCTAGATGCGTCATTTACCGCTTGAGCGAAGTTCTCCGCAGCCGCACCCCGGCTTGCTCCAGCATTGAATTCTGTCGCACCCGTTGCCCCATAATCATTCCTAATCGTGTAAGTTAGGCTAGTTCCACTCGCATCAGTTAATGTTACTGACGCACCATTAACACTGTCAAAATCTGACGAATCGAATGTAAATTTAGCCGTTGCATTTTGCTTAATACCCGTGCTAGTTCCTCCAACGAATGTAGTCGGGGCATTAATACTTGTGTTGTTATTCCAATCATCACTCCGAATAATAGGCGTATGACCTCCAAATCCGGTAGTTGCCTGTTGCAGAACAACAAGACCATTGCCCGAATCGACGGCGGTTATACTTCCATTGTGTCCAGAAGAGTTGTTAATAGTAGTTGCAAAATTGTCAGCAGCTACTGTATTAGCAGCACCAGCATTAAACTCGTTGTTGCTTTCATCAGCCCCGTAATCATTTCGTATCATGTACGTCTTATTTACACCATAAACGTCAGTTAAGCTGATAGTAGCGCGGTTGGTGTTGTTCCAATCCGTAGAACTAAACTGCAAGGTTGCGGTTGCCTTGGTTGCTATGGGGGATATTGTTTCCCTGCCGTGCATATGAAGCGACATTCCACTATTCGGCACAATAGCGGCAGTAGCACCAAACCTTGAGCCGGTAAGGAATTGGGGGTTATAGGGTTTAATAAACATGTTCATGGAACCGCTGTTTTTAACGGAATCAACGGTTTCAAGATAAAGTTCCTGACTATTATTGATACCCGACTGGGCATTCCACAGGAATAAATCCATGGTATTGGATGTATGAGGCATTACGCCCTTGGTGTACAGAAGCCTTTGGTCATTAAATTTACCGGGCGCGACATTCGGGAACACCATGTTCATGCTGGCGTTTCGCTTGCCATCATCTCTGGCTTCTAGGTATAGCTTTAGGGTGTCATACTGCCCACTAAGAAACGGACAACCTGCGGCAAACAGGAATAAGTTCTGACTATTATCAAGAGATGTGGGAACCTTGGTTTTCAAGAACAGGTTCATCTGTGCTTCTGTAATATTCCCATCAATATACAAGCTAATCCCGCTACCTTTAGCCATGGTAGAAACACCGGACATTGCCGCTCCCCCAAACATGGACGACCCTTTTCCCATATGCAAATACAGGTCCATGCTTTGGGTTGCTTGGTTAGCCTCAAGATACAGGTCGGTTATTCCGCTTGCCATCGTAGCGGTTGAACCAGTCGTATATAGAGTTTGTTCATTCGCCCAAGGGTTAAAGGTTCTAAATGAACGCGCGTTTACCTTGGCCTTATATATCTTGAATTCAGCAGTGTAGTTGCCCGACGCGATGGGGTAATGGAGCGACAGGTTAAGATTGTGCTCGTCTATGTCGCTTTTCAGGCTTTCCTTACCAGATAGATTAAGCTCATTTGTGTCATCAAAATTATTATGTCCCCAATTTTTCTGGAAGAGTCCTTGCAGCGTAATTTTTTGAACTCCCGCTCCACCAATATGAGCCGCCACCTTTCCTTTCGTAAAAGCGGTAGAGTAACCGGCTTCAAGAACATCCTGAAAACTATTGGTGTAGATAATATTGGTATTTCCAGCGGGGCCAATAGCCGCCTGTGTTAAAGTAACACTACCCGAACCGTTGTTAACTGCTGTTATCGTTCCGTTAAAGCCATGCGTGGAATCATTGATAGCCGCAACAAAGTTAGCCGCTGCAACCGTGTTTACGGCGCCAGCCTCGAACTCATTCTTTGTTGTGTTGGCGGTGTAGTCATTCTTAATCTTAAACCCCTTGCTCGTTCCCTGATAATCCTTAAGGATAATAACGCCGTTATTCACGTCGTCGAACTCGGTGTCACCGAAGATTATTGTTGCGGTAGCCTGAGCACCGCCGTCAGGTATGGTCGTTTGGCTTCCGTCAGCCTCAATCTTTTTAGCGGGAACACCGGAGGCCAGCAAATACGCGCCGCTGTTCCATTGTAGATTGGTTGTACCTTGAATGCTTGGGTCTTTTGAGATACTGGCAGTCAAGAAACATCCACTATGACTGGTATCATGCTTAACCCATAAGTCCAACTCAATTCCGCTGGGTTCCGGCGACAACTGCCAGAAGTTTGGTACTACATTGCTAAGTGGAAATGAAATCACAGACGAAACGGCAAAGTTACCAAGCCCCCATAGGCCGGTGTCAAAGGCGCCCCCTCCAGACTCAATTGTAAACTGTACGTATGTTTCATCTTTAATATTGTAAGCACCCATAAACGAGTTGTCATAAGCACCGCCACTGGAGTATACGTTTGTGGTTTCTTGTAAATAGTTAGTAAGCCGCTTTCTATCCCAACAGAGCTTATCTATGTCTCCAGAAGATAGCGGTTTACTTGAAACCCCTAGTTCAGTAATCCAGCCCTTGAAATCGCCCTGTCCAATTCTTCGCTCAGTTCTTCCCAGCCATATCTTGTCAGATTTTCTAGCTACAGGGCAGACGCGGCTGAAATCAGAGGTGCTAGATTCTAGATTGCAATTGATGTATAGCTTGAGGTTGCTTTCACCACCGCCAACCCCAGTCCCCTTAACTGCTACGGTTTGAATTGGGTACTTATATTGGTGGTAAGGTTTTTGAGACCTAGCGATAAATTCGGTATTTTTTCCATCTTCAAACTTGTCAGCACGGACGTATATTTTTCCTAGGTCATCTGTACCCAAGACAAATGTTGCTGTCTGCTCCTTAAATTTGGAAGCAATTATCCTCCCTGCGTTATCCCCATCGGGGATAAAGGAAGCAAAAAGGGTAAAGCTGTTGCATATATCTTTGCTACCACTGTCAGCAATTACATAAGAATTCTCTGGCAGGTATAAACCCCTTTCTTGGGGGGACTCATCTCCAAAGGCGTCCTTCAGCGTACCGGCTTTTTGAGCAACTCCAGAACCGGCAATGGCAAATGTTTGACCTGATGCTGCGTCCGAAAGACCGTCTTCTCCGGGCGTACCTGTGGAAGCGGCAACAACCTTGAATGTGTTGCCGGTTTCTGTTCCACCGCCGCAACACCCAGTCAAATCGATACCAGTAAAGGTAAATTCAGTGCAGCCCACATTAACAGAAGCCACCGTATATGTTGCAGCAGTCGTGCATCCATCCACGGTTAACTTAAGTGTGGTGCCGTCTGAGAAGAATTTTGCCGTTACATCGGCTTCGGAAGAGCTACAGTTGGTGGGGTCATATGCGCTATTATTTATCCAGCTTGAATTGTCTGTGGTACTCGAAGCTGCATCGTAGGTTACGGAGGGGTTTACCTCTGCTACCTGTAAGCAATTGCAATCAAAGGAAAAAGTTTCCCCTATTAAATCCATCGCAGCGGGAAGCCCAACTCCGTCACACTGAGAAAATCCACTCGCCGTTATCTTACGATGAGAAACTACAGCATCTGGGTCTTTTTCAATTCTTAAATCGAGTATGTCAAAGTTTGAGCGAACTGACTTATGGTAGTTACTGTGCCAATAACCGTATTCCTTATGCTCACCGTCTGGAATCATCTCCTGAGTGTAGGCTTCCGCCGCACCGTGTATGACCAATCCTATTTGACCCGATGGTATAGCCATTACATGTTCCAGTTAAAATAGTTTCGCAGTTTCATTATTCATCACCCGCTGTATCTCCCAACCCTTGACCCATAGGCGTAGTCGGCGGCTTCTTGACCAATTGTGGTAATCTATCTTCCAATTCTTTATTGATTAAGTTCATTGTAATATTCCTCACTAGTTCGGAGAACTTTCCTTCTAGGCTGTTGAATATTTCAAGACCATCGAAGCCTTCAACTTTAATTACATGGCTTGCTTCAAGCGTCCACTTCATACCACCAGAAAAAGCTTGGTTAAACGCGGCAAGTGTGGATGACAGCATGTTGGCTGGAGCAGTAAAGCCTGCCATGGCCGTTGGTAAGTTAACAGAACCCGTTGCTGCTCCAGCTACACCACCCACCGACGCATTGCCGCCGCCGCCACCGGACGGTTTGAGAGCCTCAAGTATATCTCCCAACAAGGCATTGGTGGAAACAAGAGCCGCTTCGAGGTGCTCGTCGTGGGTGAATATACTTCCGGGTTTAGTCATTGCGGCGAAAGCTTTGGACGCATCGGTGTCCGGTCCCGCTCCACCACCACCCGCTGCGCTGGGAAGAGTACCCATAGTGGTATTTAAAGTATTGATAGCTCCTGTCAGCGTCTGGTTCTCTTTTGTTAAGCTGGTTATCGATGCCGTATTCTTATCCATCTCAGTTTCAACTTTCTTCTTGGTTGTCGCTCCAACACCTGCTATGTCTTTACGGAAATCCCCGCCTTTCATCAATTTCTCTCGCATCTCGTCTCTCTGCTCTTGGGTGGCATCCGGCATAGAAAATTCTAGTTGTGAACGAACTACCTCCTCCGCTGCCTCGGCCTGTGTCTTCCAACCCTCCCTTACTCCCTGCATATTTTCCAACATCAGTCTCTGGGCCGCCTCCATCCGTCCGCCGGTCCAGTCATCGGCGCCCATGTTCATGCCCGGCGTTCCTACATCCAGCATAGTCTTCCTAAATAACTCCTCCATACCCTTCGATATCGTATCCAGATAGGGCTTGCCGATTTTACCCGCGTCTTTTTCTGCATCAATCCTCTTCTTGACTTCACCTAAATCTGCGCCTTCTCTTGCCATTTTTTGCAAATCTACTATTAACTTTTGCGCTGCGGCAGTACTTTTCTCGTCACCTGCGAAATCACCCCTTTGAATATCTTCTTGTACTATTCTTGCAGTTTCCATGGCCTTCATAGATTCAACCCACTTCTGTTGGCCGATGGCGAGGTTCCCCGTTCTGTTTACCAATTCCTGAATTCCAACCAAGCCTTCTGTGTCGCCTTCCATCATGTTTTCCAGACGAGCATCAGTCCACCAGTTCTCTTGTCCGTACTTCGCCCCCTCGCCTGCACCCGCTAAGCCAACGTCTCCCTCTTCCACACCTACTAGCCTTTGTGCCAGCCTGTGCTTGAACCCCATTTCTTGCGCTTTTTCCAATTGGTCGCCTTCAGCCAATTTTGAAAGAGCGCCGACCCTAGCTTCGTCGGTTACATCTACCCCCATGCCCTCCATCTTCACCAGCGTGGCGTGGATTGCCGCCAGCTTAGTGTTCTGCTGCGTCAACTGTGTAATTTCCTCTTGGTTCGCTGCCTTGGTTTCTTCAGCCATTGCCAACTGAATACCTTTGGTTACTTCAATAGCAATATTCTTAATTTCCTCATTGATGTCTGTTTTCTGGTCCTCTAGGTGCTTAATAAAGGCTTCGGTCTGAACCTTTTCCGCTTCCGCATATATCGTCCCAAGTTCGTCGATAGCATTGGTCAACGCCTCTGTTGGCGATTCTGCAAAACGAGCGAGGTCATCAGCGCTTAGGTCCAGACCTTGAGCAGTTGATACTTCAGACCTCACCCTTTCAACACCCGCCTTGAAGCGAGTCCCCTGTGGCCCCTCGACCTTTGCGAACTTTTTCATCATGTCGAATACTTGTCCGCGCAGTTCTTGTGGCACATCGCTAAATGCTTCGGCTCCCGTGGCAACCCGGTTGGCAAATCCAGCTACCTCATCCATTTGACGACGAGCTTCATCGTTAGCTCCGATAAATGAATCCACACCCCCCAGACGCATTGCCTCGTCTTGCTTTATCTTTTGTATTCGTTCTTCTAGTTCCGCACCCCTTTTTGCCGTGTCTTGGAAATTTTTCAGTACAGAGGTCACCGAAGTAAGCTGAGTTTGCATCTTGGCATTGGCATCCATCAGCCCTTTTCTTCTCTCTATTTCGTTTACTGTTCCATCGGCGCCCTCTAGCATGGCTTCCTTGTTGGCCTTAATCGATGCATTTAATTCGTGGAATGTTGAGATGGTTGCATCTAAATCAATGGTAGCGGCTCCAGCCGCGACTGGTATATCTGCCGCTTCCAACATTGTTCTCTGCGTTTTTTGGAACTCAGCCTCCCCCTGCTCGGGTGTAAAGCCCTTTCCGGTTCTGAGTTTTTGCATCTTTTTTGCGCTGCCAATCTGCATATCGCGCAGCTTCTTGGTCTGGTCCAATATAGCCTTTTCCACCTTGACCCTTGCGTTAAAAGCGTTCTGCAATTCCTTTGAGGCTTCATTAATTAGCTTTGCTATTTTCTTCAGGGTCTCTAACTCGGATTTAATTCCCTCGCTGGCGGCGCCTATAACGTCGTCAAGGTTTCCGGCATCAATTGCTTCTTGTAATTTCTTTGCCCCTGCCTCCCCGGCATATTTTGTATCCAAACCCTTCATGATGGCATCTACACCCGCATCTCCAATCCCCCTAAAATCTTTTTCCAACTCTTCTCTTATCACATCTTGTACGGTTCCTGTTTCACCCAAGGTAGTAGTGTCCAGTGTGGTTCTGACGGATATCAAAGATTCTTTTAACTGCCCCAAACCCTTAATACCCTCTACGCTTGCATCCCTTAACTTGTCCCCTTGGCCTCCCAAGATGCTCGTAAGGGCGCCTACTTGCGCCTCCACCTTGCCCCCTCCCAACTCAGCCCTCGTCAGGTCACCGGGTCGGTCTATTACATCGGTTCCTAGGTCTTTAAATCCGCCCTTACCACCAGCGGCTATTTTTGCCCTAGCACTAAATCTACCCAATCCTTGAGTAGCTGAATCGGCGGCGACATTAATATGTTTCAGATTCATTCGCAGCTTTTCTATTCCCAGAGCCGCCTGTTTTTGTTTCTCCGCTGCTTTTCTTGCTTCTTCAGAAGCTTCAATTTGTTTCCGTATTTTTTCTTCTAGTTCGTCATATGGAATTCCGTTTAGGGCGGCAAACGTGTGCATAGTAGACTTATCAACACGGCTAAAGAATTGCTCCATGCTTGAAGAGGTTTTTGATGTTGCGTCTATAAACTTCATCATGGGCTGGAAGCTTGATTTTAGACCCTCTTTTGCCTTCTTTCTTTCTTCTTCTTCACCCGCCATTCCTATCGCTATACCCCGCATGGCCGTTGTAACGTTGGCTCCCATTGATTCCATCGGCCTAAGCCCCATCTCAACATCCCTAAATCCAGTGTTCATCGCTTCTATTTTTCTTCCAAGCCTAGCCGCCGCAATAGTGTCTTCAACTTTGTTCAGAGCGTCAACCCACCCCATCCCGGCTCCGACAAGGCCACCTACAACAGCACCAACAGCAGTACCAATAACAGGTATCGCGGTTCCTATCATTGCTCCAGTCGCTGCACCCATGGCAGCACCAGCCAAGACTCCACCAGCCACAGCCGTGGCTTTTGCGCCTGCAAGCTCTTCATCAGTACCGCCTTCGGCGGCTATTCTTGCAGCGTCAGACATTCCGCTATCTTGTATGGCGCTGCCTACCGCGTGGCCTACCATTCCCCCTATCAGGGCAGGACCGGCCACTTTACCCAGCGCCCCAGCAGTTCCACCAGCCCCACCAGAGACATTAAACTTCCCACTTAGACCCTTGACCGCCCCTCCTTTAGACCACGGCCCTGCTCCTCGCATACCTAACTTCGAACCAATGCCCCCCAGACCCATCTTGCCACCCATTGCGCCCGCTTTCTGGAACATGCCCCCCATTCCCGCAGCACCACCCATCATTTGAATCATCATCATGACGGTGACAGCTTGCATTGTTACTTCTACAAGCTTTTTCAACGCACTGTCTGCCTCTAGTGCTGACGTAGCCATGCCTAGTATCATATCAGCGGCAAATATCATCCCCATAGCGCCCATTCCTGCGTCCGCTTTCATTCCCGGCGGTTTGGCTCCCGTTGCTCCTTTCCGTGACGGCTTTGGTTTTCCACCACCGCCAATCATCATCATGCCACCACCACCACCACCACCAGCCATCCTCGCAGCGCCCCCCGCCTGTTGCATAGCCGCCCCTGCTTGCTGCATCGCTAATACAAACTGGGCCATCATTTGTATAAACTGCTGCATGGCGGCACTGGACCGTTGTTCAGCCGCTGCTTCCTGATTGGTTAGAAGAATGGTTTTTTCGTCCACCATCATTCCCCGTTGTTCGGCGGCAACACCCGTGGTTATCATGACGGCGCTTTTTGCTTCGCTAGCAGCTTCTTTGGTTAAAGACACGTTGTGCATATTGGTAGCCGCCGCTGCCTTCCTCTGAAGCTTAGCTTGATTGGCCAGTCCTTGGTCGAACAGCCCCATGCTCGAAGCGGGGCTACTACCAATACCGCCCATCTTTGCGCCATAATTGCTCCTACCCTTTCGAACAATACCGCCCGCCGCATACTTGTTCATACTATGAAGATTGCCATAGCCTATGGCCTGAGCGGATGATTTATTAACTACGAACTCGCCGGGAGTAAGAAGAGATGGTACAGAATCAACCACGCCACCCTTTGCCCTTCTTGTAAACTTCTTTGCCCTTGCCGAACCCGGTTTCGGCCAAGCTCCCGTTAGTTTAATATTTGCGGGCGTTATTATTTCATCTGGAAAAACGTTGCTCTTTCCTCCCGCTTCAAATATATTCTTCGTCTTCCTCTTTATATCATTTAGACTTGTGCCACTATCAGTTCGTTTTGCGTCAGCCGCCCTCATTGCGGGCAATTCTCCAAACATTTTCGAAAGATTGCCAACGGGAGGATTCTTAAAGTCCCAACCGGCTCCTCCCCCGGACAACGCCGCACCCGTTGCGGAAGAAAGCACCCCTTCAAATACATGTCCTCCGATTGAGTCCGTGTCAACCTTACTAACAGCATCCTTAGCAGCCTTTTGTTGGTCGTTGGTTAAAGGAGGAATATTAAATTGTTTAGAAAGTTGCTTAGCAGAACCTTCAATGGACCTTTTTACACGCTTTTTGACGTTCTTTTCGAACTTATCAGCTATTGATGACTCTATGTGTGCCCGGTGTATATTGGCCTTTACCTGAACGCCCTTGGATTCTGAAAGATTCTTTGTAACCTCCGCTGCCGTCAGCCCCGTCTTTGACATAATCATCAGCATCGTAGTTTCATTGGGGATTCCTATAGAAGTACCGTACTCTGTTGCTGTATCAGATTGCTCCGGTCTTAAGAAAAGCCCACCCAATCTACCGGGCGGCACATTAATCATTGCCTTTCCAGCACCATAAGCATATCTACCCTTTCTTACCACGCCACCCGCAGCATACTGATTCATTGCGTGTAGTCGCTTAGACCCAATGTTTGCGGCGGCGGTCTTTCTAATTACAAACTCACCCGGTGTCAGCATCGCCGGAACGCTATCGGTATTACCAGTACCCGGAACCATGCCACCCCCCGCAAAGCCAAGGCCACCTCTAGCACCAGCCAACAGCCTTCCCCCGCCCTTAAACAAGGCCGATGCGCCCAAAACCGCTATCAACGGAATCAAAGGTTCTATAGCTTCAACTATCTTGAGTATAGCTTCAGCCATTCTAAGAGCCATGTCTATAAATATCTGTATACCCTTGTTATCCATAATGGTACGCATCAATTCAGCGAACTGCTCTCTTAGCTTCATCAGTCTGATAGCAAGAGCATCTTGTGCCGACATAGCATCTTTGGTAAGAGAGGTACTTCCCCTAATTGCCGTAGCCCTAGCAAGTTCAGCCTGTTCGAATTGCTGAATCAGGGGGATTACCTTAGAAACCTGTCTGAAACCACCAAGCTCTTCAATAATCTGTGCGTATCTGGTATCTCGCGGGTCTAATTCGGACAGCGCGGCGTTTAACCTTCTAACGGCTTCATAGGGTCCAACGAACTTACCTTCCAAATCCTCTAGGTTAACCCCAAGGTCTTTTAAGAATCCAATAGTCTTTGGTCTTCGCATTCTGGTGAAAATGGTTCTGAAACCTGTAGCAATAGTTTCAGCAGATTCTCGCGTGGTACTTCGAACCGAGGTAAAGAGGGATTCCAGTTCTAGCAGACTACCACCAGCAGATTTGAACGCCCCGCCAGCCCTCCTGATAACAACACCAAGGTCATCGGCTTCAACGGCGAAGCTTCCGGCCAGCGCATTCATTTGGCCAAGGGTTGCTTCCAGTCTTCCAGCTTCGATATTGAACTGGCGCATGGCGGCAATGGCGGCTTCGGTAGTTTTCTTTATGTCTGTAAATGTTGGGGCAAGCTCTGTTTTGGCAAGCGCCTCTAGGGCAATCTGAGTATCTCGGGCGCTCATTCCTGTCTGGGCTAATGTTCTGGAAATATCAACAAGCTTTTCAGAGGAAACCCCAAGACCAGTGGCAAGTCCGGTTATCGCGTCCTTCAGGCCGGATAGCTCATTCATTGTCATCCCGGTTACCTGACTTATCCTTATCATCTGCCTTTCGAAAGCGATGGCTTCCTTAACGCCATTTTTTATGGCAGAAACAAAGGCTATAAATCCGGCAGTTGCGATGCTAAAAGCCGCAAATCTCTTGGCGGCTAAAGCACCAGCGTGACCAAAGTCTCCGAGGAGGTTTTTACCCGTTTTTACTTTCTTGTTAACTTTGTCGGTCGTGTTGGCAATGTTTTGCATCTGCTTGTTTACCTGAGCACCGCCAGTCACATTTAGCTTTATATTTATTCCCTGTAACTGAGTTCGCAATTGAGTAACGGTAGCTCTAACGCTAGCCATATTTAGCTGCGTGTTTAACTGTGCCGTTAGGACAAATTTTTCTGCCATTTTTATGCCTCAAAAAAAACGGGTATACCGATAGCGCCTTGCAACACTTTCAGTATACCCGCTTTCCGTTACAGATTATGATGCGTTTTTGGCATCCTCTGTGGTTGTTTTTGTTTTTTGCTTTGTACTTTTCTTAGTCGCTTTTTCTTCCTTAACCTCCTCTTCAGGTTCTTCTCCAGATGACGCAAGAGGGACTTCTTTACCGTCTTCATCCAAGAACGGCTTTGTGTCTACTTTATATTTATAGTCTTCATCAAGAAGAGCGCCGTCTTTGTCAATTAACTCGCCTTTTTCATTTATTAATCGACCGTCTTCGTTAACAGTTCTTCCCTCGGTATCGACAAGATTGCCATCTTTGTCAATTAGACGAAGGTCGTCATTTACAAACCCGTAATCCGACAGAAATTCATTCTCCGGTAGATTTTTATCATAATTGGGGTCTAGGTCATACATCATGCGGGCCAATTCCGCCGCCGCCGCCGCCGAATATGGCTCTCCTGCTTTTTCTTCGTAGTCTTCAACGTTTTCAAAGAAGGGCTTTCCAGTTTTTTCATCAACAATACTCAGATACACCAGATGATTAAAACGCGCATTATCTGCTTGTCCTTCAGCAGTATTGCCGTCCATGGCTGTTCTTTCACTGATTAGATTTCTGAACTCTTCCCTGTTCACTCTCATCTCAATGGCAGCTTCCTTGCCTTCAGATAACTTAATTCCACCTTCAGCCAATGTCTTTTCGTTTTCGTTCAACTTTTCAATGAGGTCTTGATATTGCTTTTCCTTGTTGTCGTCCCAGATTTCTTGCTCTCTCATGTAGCTATCAAGCTTTTGCCTTAGCAGCGCCCCGGATTCCAAAGCCGCCCTGAACGCCTTATTATACGCCAGTTGAGCCTGCTTAACCTTGGATGAGTTAGGCTTTACAACCGCAACAGTTACAGCCTTACCGTTAGAGTCCTCCGACTTGATAATTTCCTTATTTTTTCTCTTGACCATTTTATTCTCCTTCTTCGGTTTCGTTCCTAGAAATTACTGGTAGATTAAGTTGGTATCTCAACCATTTAACATCGTACTGACTAAGTTCCGCCTCAAGGTTTCTTGCTTGGTTATTCCCCCTGTCAAGTATCTCAGACCTTACCTCTTCATATAGAGCCTTCATATGTTCTTGCTCAGGACTTAAAGGTTCAGCGCTCTCGTGTCCCCACAGAAACCCAAAGCTTTTCTCTACGGTGCTGAGAGCACCAATCATCGTTGTTTGAATTTTCTTCTTAGCAATTTTGGTGAGCCTCTCCTTGGAAGACTCCTTATACTGCTCCTCTTTTTCAGCTTTAAAACCCCTAGCCTGCTGTATTAAGTTGGTGTAATCGTCCATATTTTATCCCTTCTTTGCTGCCTGCATTTGGTTTGCTTGCATTCGTATATCCCGCCTTACATCGGGCAAGTCTTCATGGCTTACTTTACCTTTTTGCTCTACTATGTCGTGCCGTTGTTTTGACACTATCTGTGCGTGCATATCATTCATATCTTGGATTCTTTCTACGTCTTCTTTTCCATCTGCCATCAGGTACACATCCTGAGCACCGGCATGCCCGACTGAATCCCCTTGGCTCGTCTTCTTTTCCGCATCTCGTTGTTTCCTTTGGTTAATAAACCAACCATCTAGCATGTCGTCGTCTTCGATAACATCATCCGAAGGACACTCCATGCTTTCTTGTACATTGTCGTACATCCTTGAAATCAGGGCTATAGTTCTCTGTTCGATTGTTGCTTCTACAGAAGGAACCCCAAAAACCCCGCGTATTGTTTTTTCTACACCCCAGTATGAACGCCACGGTTCTTCTCTTGCTAGTTCTCTATACTCTTTTTCATCGATGACATCGTTTTTATAAAGCGTCAATACGTCGTAGGTGTTTAACTGTTTCCAATCGTAAGGTTTTCCGTTATCAAAAAAGGTACACTGCTCAATAATCCAATTCCACCTGCAAAATGTAGCGTATCCTTCTCTGGTCGAAACGTCATATTCGTGTCGTTTATTTGATATCTTGACGTATTCCTTTTTTGCTTTAGCGATGTATTTTCTTATTTGTTCAGTGTGACTGAACTTGTGCCTATTTATATATAGTTGTTCTTTAAAAGACTCCAACTCCTTTGGAAGATTTTTTAACAATAGTTCTTTTTCATCATTCCAAACGTCATAGTGAATCATCCAATCCAACATTTCGTCTTTGGTCAAAATTTCGTTTTTCTTTGCCTCGTGCATTGCATTACTAAAGACTTCCTGAGCCTCATAGTTCTGGTCTACGTTTGGAGAATATACCTTTAGTATTAAGTCCTCGTCTACTTTATGCCTAAAATAACCAGAGACGATTCTGGATATAAAATATTCCCGCTCATAAAGTTCCATATAACTTTACCAACGGGAATACTTGTACTGTCATGGTTCCATCCTCTTATCCACACTATACGCGGCGCGCTTACTCGCCTATCCCTTACAATATCTATGGGTCTCAAAAGGCTATCGCAACACACGCCAATTTATTTAACTATTACGGAGCATTATCAGCAATAGAAGGAGTTTTCACACTCAGGTCGTTAAACGTTGTGTATGAGAACGTCATACTAACATTTCCGCCACCAGTATCACCGCCGGTGTATCCAACACTCTGAAGCTTATTTTTAGTACCCAAGTCAAAAGCAGTACCATCATTCAGGTAAATTAGGATTGTCCGGTCAGTAAGGTTGTCGGCCTGTTCGTCCGCACCAACCAAATCACCAGAAGTAGAAAGAACTTCGAATTCTGAAGTAACTTCAACCGGGAAGGTAACATATCTGTGATATGGGCCTTTTCGTCCTAGCTCAAAGATTTGCTCACGACCAAAGTCGGCACTCATCGTCCAGTTTTGCATATGGACAAGCGGCTTGCCAGCGGCGTCATCGCCGTTACCAGCACCCGTACCGTCTAGACCGGGAATATCCGCCGGAAGAATACTTGTAGATAGCTTAAACTCTTGACGACGCTGAACACCATCACTAGCAGCAGGGCTATCTGAACCAAAACCAAGGGCTTTGTTTGCTATGCCAACAGTACCATCGGCTGCGCCCTGCCACCCGTAAGAATCGTGGTTCAGCCAAGCCTTGGCGTTACCAACCAAGGTAACGGATTCGGTAGCATTGCCATCAACCGGCACAGTATAAGAAACTGAGGACACATACATGCCAGACATGTATACTTGACTCTTCGGTACTACATCACCGGCCTTCGTAGCTGTGTCTGAATAAATGGCAAGATGCACATCGCACCTGTCATTTGCTCCAGCAACCAAGCCACCCTGACTGGCAACTGCTGCACCAGTAGCACGGGTAAACGAGTTGGGTGATGCTGCGGCATATGTTAGAGTAGTACCATCAAGCACTCTCTCAACGGTTACTTCGATATCAGGTACGTTTTCTAGGTTTTCATAGATTGAAAGTTGACCTAGTTCGAAAACCTGCTCTAAATTGAAGGTTGTAGTAATACCAACGCTCTGAACACCATTCATAATCACGGCAGTACTTTTAGTACCATCAGTTGTTGTAAAATCGTGGTTATCTATGGCGGCGGGGATTGAAGCTGCATGCGAACCAGTGGGGCTTTTTCCATCTGTTATGATGACCAAACCCTGAGTGGCCCAGAAAATTCTCATATTAACGGCCATTATTTTCTCTCCTAACTAAGGAACTCTGAGTTATATAATTATACACCAAAAATGCTATATACCCGGAAGAATGACTTCCATAGATGTCCTGACAACGCCGGTATACAGGGACGGGTTAAGCATGCTGACTTCTTGACTGCTTGTATCAAGAAATCTAAGTTTTCCTGACTGAATACCGTCCCATCTGTAACCCCCGTCAGCGCTGGGAGCCACCAAATCTGGATATCTTAAAGCACCAGATACAGCAGTTCCCCTGTAATCTAACGGGTATACATTTTTCCTAGCCATCCTGTTGACATCGAACATGTAGATGCTCTTTTCTTTCTGAAAAGTTATCGCGTCTACAAGAGAATCTCTCGTGTGTCCATCTTCAGTCATAATATGAAACAAAACGTCTGTTGCGACATATTGGCCACCCCCCAGTTGATAGGGGTCCATTTTTCTTCTTGGGACAACTTCTACAGCAATTGCGGGAAGTTGTACTCTAGTTTGACCCAACTGGGACCAATCTCCTGAACCGGTCAAATCAAAATCAGAATTATCTCTGCGCAGCGACCTGTGTTGTAACTCTCTGAACCAAGGTGAATCATTAGCGGAAACAACATTAATCCACTTAAAGCTATAATCAGCACTGACAGTGCTGGTCGTAGCTATAGCAGAATCAAAAATTACCCTACCTCTGGTATAATCAACATGGTGCGCATATGTTCCTACCCCGGATGTGGGAGCAAACGTACTTCCTACAAAAACTCCAGAAACACCGGGCAATCTTTTGCGATTAGGGTAGGTTGGGTCTTCTAAAGCTTTTTGTACGACATCAGCTTGATTCGTAAAAGCCAATCCGCTTTGCCAAACCCAGTTACCCCTATACGATTCCCATACTTGTCCACTGTTGTAATTAGGGTCGTCTACTAGTCTTAGTTTATGTCTCGCCCCTCCATATTGTCCGCTACTTGGAATATTAACGCTAAAAAAGTTTCCTTTCTCCATTAAGGCCCAGTCAAAGAATTCGATTAGATTGGTCTTAAGCTGTTCACTTAGACCAGCATCTCCAACATAATCGAAGCCTTTTAAGTTTGTGTATTCAGCCATATTTTGTTTACGCTTTGCTTAAGAGCTAGAATGTAACATTAAATTGTCTGGCTATAATCCTTAATATTTGTTTTTCCCTGCCCTTTAAAGCTCTTGTAATAAAATTGTCAGCAAGTGTTCCTGAATATTCAGGTCTGACTCTGAAAAAACCACCTTCACGCATGACCGCATCGCCACTTCTTCCATGGTTACCCGGCACAACGTGGTAATCTGCCACTACTATGTCATCACCCCTCTTAAGCAACCAGCTTATCCAATCAAGGTTTTCACCCTTTTCGGTTTTAACTGGGGAAACCGCAGAAAGGATATTTCCCATCTCTGATGGTTGAATTCTGATAATAATGCCGCCTCTTAAATCCTTATCGAGCGGCTTAAAGTCAACCTGAACACTTCTCCATATGGCGTCCAAAATTTTATTAGCTTCGGTTGCTGACTGACCCTTGGGAATTCCAAAATCTCCTTTTAAGGGACCATATGCCACGGCTAGAAGTTCAGGGGATTCTTTCATCCATTCATTTACTTCGTCATTTATCTCGCGTTTTAATTTAGAAAGATTGCGCTTAAGGGCCATGGTTAATTTTTTGGCCATCTCCCGTTTTATCATCTTCTCTATTTGTGGGACTTTTTCTAGAAGCTTCAGTGTTACAATTATGTCTCCAGCCATTATACCCTCTCCCAAAAGTTTATGACATATCTGTTTTGCTTAAAGCCATGGGGATAACCCTCGCCTGCGCGCTGAAATCTCCACGTTTCATACCCCTTGATATCCTTATTGGTGATAAGCTGCTTGGCTTTATCTATCTTGGGGAGGTCTTTTATATAGCCTATTGTCTGAACGTAATTGGCCGGAACATCCACCTGAAAACCTACATCAATCCAGTCTTTGGTTCGCCAATAGACTCTTAAAACTATGTCTTCGGTATTCTCCGTAATGGAGAAGCCCTTCCCATTACACCAAGGACAAGGCATACCCCTAGGAAACGAGATTGGCCCACCAGCCCTGTACACATTAGAAGAACGTCCCCCCATTGTGTTAGTAATACAGTTTTCACAACGAGTTCTTTTCTCTGGGTATACAAGCTGACAAGTAACGCCGAACGAACTAATCATTGCGTCCGCGCCTTCATTGTACTTATCAAATGCGCCACTAGGAATGCTTATAGCCATATTTTTACGCCTATGTTATTGCATCACCAGTATAATAACGAGGAGCATCGAAGTACGCATCATATCTATCATTTAGCGTTGCAATAGCGTTTGTGCCATTGGAATTTACATTAGGACTGAGCACATGATTGCTGTCAATCTTACTGCTGTTATCCAAACCCTTGGCAGGGTGAATGACGGCATCGCCATTCTTTACACTATTGGCGCTAATAATTTTTGCGACTATAGCCATTGTTAATCTCCATTCAGCTTTCTTTTATGGATGAATTTCTTGCCAGTAATTTCTTCAAGAGCCTGTATAGCTCCAAACATATCAACATTGATTTCTTCCCCAACGTCCTCATTTCTAGAATAGAACGACCAAGCCATGGGGTCTGGCGATTCGAAATATTTAAATACATGAGGGCTTAATGTAGTTTGATTATTACCCTCGTCAAACGCATACAGCTTCACACAGCCGCCAGTATCCTTTGCGTAAATACCAGCGGTGTTATTTCCATAAGTTCCGTACCACGCCTTGGCATGAGCAGCGTTGTCTCCAAAGACCAGAGCCTTTGTCGCTGTGCCGGGGACGGGCATGGTATTTGTGCCAATGGCAATATTCCCAGATGGCCCAACGGCGAGTCTTGTAGGAGAATTGTTGCCATAGAAGTCCTGAATAACTAATTGACCACTTCCTAGGGTTCCTTGACTGTGGCCTGAGAATATTTTGTAGCTTCTACCATGCAGGTTTGATATTGTAACACCAGACGGGGCAGTGGAGTCGTGGTCTATGTGTAGCATGTCGATGGGCGCTAGAGTTCCAATGCCGACATGACCAACCGTGCTAATTCCTAAAATTCGATTATGTCTAGGTTCCCTAGTAGAAAATTCTAGGGCGTCTCCGTTGCCTAGGCTACCACCAGCAAAACCGCTTACGGTTATCGTACCATCACTGATTAGTCCACCGGTTATTGTGGTATTTCCGCTTATACCATAAGCTACTTGTGTAACAGTGAACGAGGAAGCAAGACTAAGTCCGGGGTTTGCACTTAGAGTTATGTTGATAGTTCCAGCAGTTCTGGCGGCATCAAGTGCCCTCCAAACGGCTTCTGCTACTCTGGTTGTGCTGCTGGCAGAGCTAGTTCCTATAGCTGTAGCAGTACTGGCGTTATAAGCAACGTCAGAATTACAGTAGAGCTTTAAAGATACGCCGTTTGCATCCGTAATAACCAAGCGGTTTACTTCTTCAAAAGTGGCTGGAAGATTTGTGTCTGTTAATGCATCCCAGCCAGCACTATTGCTAATCGTGCTTAGGTCGTCGCCAGTAGATGAGAAGGTGGCTTGAACAAAGCGCACAAAGCCATCCGAGAAATCGTATGACCCGGAAGAAAACTTATTGCCAGAACTATCGTATACAATGATTGTTCCGTTATGCCCATTAGAACTCGCTACTAGACCCGCCAGATTCGCCGCAGCCGCCCCACGGTTTCCTCCAGCGTTAAACTCTGTCGCCCCCGACGCCCCGTAGTCATTCTTTATAGTATATGTCTTGCTGGTTCCGGCGGTATCAATAAGTGTAATGGTTTCATTATTAGAATCATCAAAGGCTGTTGCTGAGAATTGCATATCAGCCCTAGCCCGACCTTCATTGTCCTGCATGTCGGCATCAGGAGCCGTAATGGTGGCCACGGACTGAGTAGAATTGACCTTTTCTCTTATTCTCAAGTCAAACAGCGTATCGGCATTCTCAGCAGAGAGTGTCATGGCAACGCCACTTGCGGGATTAGTTACCCCTACCGTAGATAATGAAGTTCCACGAGCGTGAACGTGCATCTTGCCGCTTGGTTTTACGATATCTATCCCGGTGTTGCCCCAACGATTAATGAATAGCCTTACGGGGCTTCCAGAGGTGTATACATCCTGAATAAAGAAGTTATTTTTATCTTCTTCGTTGTAGCTATTTGCATAAACATCGGTTCCCACAGCAAACAAATTCTGGGCTTGACCACTGGGGTGATTAGACTGGTTCCATTGGTCTTTATGTCCCTTAAACAACATTCTAGAACCAATAGAATGGCCATAATTGTTGGGCTGATTCATGTAGTGGGTGTTGATTAATTGCAACTCGGCCCACCCATAATGAACACCAGAGACGGCGGGAACAGGGTTCATACCCACGCCCTTACCCTGTCTTGAAATCATCACCTGACCAGATTCATGAATTGTGAGAGTTGGGTGCAACGTCTTGTTGACGGCATCCCACTGGCCCATATTTATCTTCTCACCACTAACTGCACCAATGCTATTGTTTGAGCTTTGCAGCAGTAGGAGTAGGGGGTCTTTTACAGCACTTCTTTTTGGGGTGATGGATTGGACATGCAACCCAACGTTTCCGATTCCGCTAGCGTATACGTCTACTTCGCCGTTAGGTTGTATCTGTAGCCTTTTAACTATGCCGTGACCGCCAGTGCTAGATGTCACACCAGAAGCAGCGGTATAAAAACACAGGCTCCCGTCATCCTTGTTGGTGGTGTCGGAGCCTGTGCCAAAACCGATTGCGGATACCTTGGTCCTGTTCCAGTTTCCGTAAATATAGTTAAATACAGTATCGTTGGTTCCTACGCTGTTATCTCTAAAATGAATACCGGAAGGCCCATTGAAAAACGGTGTCTGACTAGCGCCGCTTCCCATGATTGGGATAACAGAATCCACCATGTCCAATAGGTTGCTTCTGACATCAACAGCAGAAATATTGCCCTGATTATTATCAGCCAGCAGGGTGATTAGATTGGCTTTTATGTCTTTATCTTTTCTTTCGGTCATATTAAACCCTTATCTAAAGTATCCTTCTCTGTGGGTAAGAGTGCTTCTTGCTATACCATCTGCACCCGGCGAGTATGGACCCAGTATCGCCTGTCCAGCTATGCTGTTTCCAGCCTTGTGTTGCATTATGGCATCCTCGCTTTTCGCGCACATATCTTGCTGCACAACCTGCAAGTTTTTAACAATCCCCGTCATGTCTATTCTAGATGGACCGTCGCTGATACTTACAGAGTTCAGGCCGTGGGTTCTAAGTTCACTACTAAGAATAACACAAGCTGCTTTCATGCATACAATGTTGATAAAAGAATTGTCTTTAGTGCCCAATTCGGTTGGGTCTGGAGCTAAGCTTAATCCGTCTACATCAACTGTAAAAGTATTGTCAAAATCTACATAGTTCAATATTAGCTGCGCTGATACAAGCACCGTTTCTTCCAGCCTATCATCGGCGTAACTAACGGCGTCTATATCACTAATCAAATGTCTTACAATGCGCACCATTTCAGTTTGCCAAACCATTTTTACCCCTTATAGGTTTCTATGAACCTTGAATGAATAAATGTCAGTGCTAAATGTTCCTGCGGTAATAACAACCTTGCCTTGCAACTTCCACACACCGGGAACATCTAAATCACCATCTACTGTGTCGTAGTACATAACGCCATTCGTACCGTCTGAAGAAAACGTTGCGGAATTTGTCAACTTGGTTCCATCGGGCTTCTTCAGGATAATCTGCTTAGTACTGGTTGCGCTCGAAATATCTACTACGGACGCCCCATCTTTTATGGTGACCTGAAATTTTGTGCCAATATCACCAACTCGGACTTCGTTTGCTGCCATATTATCTCTCCAGCGTAATACTTCGTTGCTGGTCTAATTCTAAGTCTTGTTCAATCAACTGGTCTATATTAAGATTTTGTTCCAGCGTCTTCAAAATGTACTGATTAGTACCCGAAATCTTATATATGTATCCAACAACTGGCTCTTCCTGATTTATGTACGCCTCTATCGGTATAATATCACCGCTCTCTACTATTACTAATACACCGTTTGATACCAATGTTGATATGGCGGCAAAGGAAACTTCTGCATAAACTATATCACCAGCATCAGGGATTGCTCCCAACGGAGTTTCTGATAGAGTGCTAAAACCCAACATGTTATGTCAACGTTATATCAAGGTCACCGGCATTGAATTTAAATGTATCACCACTTGTAACATCTCTTGGAGTAGTTAAAGCGCCATGGAACAAAATTCTACCCGCCCCGTATGTTGCGCTTGTTGTTAAAGCAACGCCAGATACCATGCCCCAGTGTGCTGTTGCGGCAGGAAAAGTAACTGCGGAGGAATTGGAGGTCGCTCCACCAGTGCTAACCTCGTCCCAATCGGCATTTGCTGGTGCGCCTAGGCTTACTCGTGCATAAGAACCGGCTTCCGCAACTTCCGGCATCGTTTCGCCATTTTTGGCATCAACACCCCAGTTGCTGTCGTGGTTTGTTAGCAGGGAAACTGACACGTTTGAGGGGGCTGCGAAACTATTGGTATTAGCTCTCAAAACGAGGTTGAGAACCCCCGACTCCATATAATTAGACATAGCATCCGACATTATATTCTCCTAGATTATTGAATATCTATACTGATTTGGTCTAAAACTGAATTTACAGAAATGGTAGCATCAGATTTGGTTTGCTCTACAGCTTTATTAACTTCGTATGATTGAACTATATTTACTATATACGCGACAATCTTGTCTATTGTGAATTGGTATTTCAAATCTTCCAAATCATCATCTGATAATTCTATACCTTCTTCAGCCTTTTGCTCAAGAATCTGGTCAAAAGCATCTACAAATATAGACGCAAAAGCTTCTTCAGCTTTTCCGATAAGAGCATCAGGGTAGGTTATGGTAATATCTTTACCATGAAAATTTGCTGTTATTTCCGCCATTGTTTACTCCAAGAATAATAAAAATGCTGGGCTTGTTGCTGCTGCTGCTGGTGCATCTGCACACTCAAACCACGCCTGAGAGACTTTAACATAATCTCCCATACCATTTGACGTAGTCATTTTAAACCATATCTGCAAGTCGTTATACGAATCAATATTTCCAGCTTGAGTAGAATTTAAAGAAATGGTGAAATCAGCCCAAGTTCCCATCCCCATCATGGACTCATCTTCAAGCGAGGTGTTGGCATGGCTAACTATTAGCGGCGTATCGGCTGTTGTATCATACAAAGCAACAGTCAAAGTAGGAACACCCGCCATCGACCCATCATAGCCCACGGCACGATATTTTAACTTGTGGTCACTTAGTGCCGAGACTGGGTCGGTAACAGTATTTCCCAATGCGGCTTTATACCAAGACGCCGTCCCACCAGAATTCTGCTGCTGTATGTAATCACTATCGCTGACAGATGATTCATCTATGCTGACATATATATTTGTGTATGTGGTCCCGTCTTCTCTTAGCCATCCATCGACTCCACCGACCCCATGCTCAGGATTATCATCGTCAGCGTCTGGTCTTGCGTATTGTGTCATAATTTATCCTACGCTAAAGCCTGTCCTATTATAAACGCATGAACATTAGTTACCGTGTTTTGGAAAATAAATCCGTATACATCTATTGCATTATTTGTTTCCGTCAGTGTGGGAATTGTTCCTCCGGGCCATGTTACCGTTGCGCTACTTCCATTAACAGTAACGGTATTCCACCCCGCCGTAGCGTGCATATCAATGTGAGAACTGTGCTGCTTAAATCTAACTACAACCCTTTGCCCTGCGGTTGCGTTTGTAAATACTACTGATGTGGCATCAGCATTCATTAGAATTTCATGATAGTTGGAAGCGCCACAGTCTATATCCACTGCACCTCCATCGGTTGCTGTATTGGGGGCTTGATTGACTGACTTATTAAATGTTGTCTCCCCGTTCCCACCAATTTCCACCGCTATAGCGTGGTTGTTTGACCCCGAACCCGACCCGCCAGCAGGGGACGTATAAAATCTGATAGGACCGCCAACACCGGAACCAGTTCCTTTTCCAGCCCTGAGTTGTAAATTTGAGCCAGCTACATTTGTTCCTGATGCACTATTATCAACCCGAATCTGCCTATCCCCGTTAGTGCCCAGTACAAGAGTACCGCTGGAGTCCATAGCTATTTCAGTATTACCAGAGGCGTCTTGTACGATGATATCTCCAACCCTGACAATTAAATCGTCGGCAGACTGGTCCCACTGAACATAGGAACCAGCAGTCTCTCCAAAAAACTTAAAATCAACACCATGGTCGTCTGCTCCACCAATAAGGGTTCCCTCAGTGTTGCCGTCTGCGTCCCAATGAAGGCCAACGTGGGCTGCGGCTCCCGCTGTATAGGCATAGAAGTCTTGACCAGAACCCGCACTAGCCCCCACCTTTGTGGTTCCGATGGTAGTAATCGCCCCACAACCGAGTGTGCTGGAACCAGTATCAATAGTCCCAAACCCAGAAGTAATAGAACCGCTATCTAAAGCCCCTGTGGTAACTAAGCCTGTCATAGTAGTAATACTATTCTGTGTGGCTGTTGCTATTGTCCCTGCGATTGTCCCACCTGAAACATTGATACCAGCACTAAACACTGGTATTTGGTTCATAGTAACTACACCATCACTTGCTATAGCAATAGCGTCTGCATCACCAGCAGAACCTATATTACCAGCACTAGGAATAACCAGATTGCCAGCAAGCGTAAGAAGGCCAGCAGAACTAAGGGTCATGTCATAATTGGTGGCTCCGGGGGCCGCTGATTCAGTAGTCCCCGTTACAAACACTAACTCGGTAGCATTATTATCCGCTGCAAAAGTTCCTTCCGACCTAGCGAAAATAGATGCGGCAATTGAAATCGCATCAGTACCAGTTTCATTAGGAGCGGCAAAAGAAATCTGCCCCAATATATCGTTATCGGTAATAGTACCATCAAACGTCTGCAATGTTATAGAATGTACCATGCTCTAAATTCCTAATTACTACATGACGTAATATTTATTCGTCGCGGCATAAACTACCGTAATACTTTCGTATTGATGGTAAAGTATAAGACTATCACCGCCATCAATTTTGTCATTGGTGGCTGTAGTGACAGTGACGGTATTGGTACTACTATCCATCTTCTTGATTGTATACATATTACCAATAGACCCTGACGCACCAGTAGGAAGGGTCATAGTTTTATTGCCTGCGCTAGCGTCAACATCGGTAAATCCTTTACTTATTGCTCCAGTAGCAGTGGCATTTTCTACCCCAACAACAAAGACGGTTGTAGCCTTCACAGAAGTAGTAGCTATAACTGAACTATTAAAGGTGGCCGCACCAGCTTCGCTACCATCAAGGGTAAGCATTGTAATATCAGAGGTGTTATCAGTGCCCTTAAATATGATATCTGAATCATTTGCCGTAGCATCTATCGTAATGTTTCCGGTGGTTGTGGAAATGAGTACAGCAGCATCGCCTTCTGCGAGGTCGTCACAAGCAAGACTACTAACTGTCGCTGCCGCCCAAGTCGGATTAGCACTTGAACCTTGCGTCTTTAAGAAGTGCCCGCTTGTCCCATAACCAAGTCTTGCCCAGTTTGTGCCATCGTAATACATAACATCACCCTGAGCGTCTGAGCCAAGAGCAATATGAGTACCATCTACAGAGTTAGCTTGAATACTTGCTACGCCAGCATTAGTTATCGCAACATCTCCAGACATCGCAACTGGATTATAATTAGTGCCATCCGCTACAAGTATATATGTGTCGGTGTTTGTTCCCATTGTCAGGTCATCACCGCTAATTGTCACATCACCAGTTACAGTAAGATTACCAGCAACCGTTGTGGTTGACGCCGTACCCGCACCAATGGTTACATCCACTTCACCATTAGTTGCATGTTCTCCTTCTAATACCAAACCAGCAGCTAATGCTGTGGTTGTTCCATCACTCTCGGCTACATAGAATGAAAGTTTACCTGCTTCGTCAGTATCGAGAGACTCAGAAACTTCAGCGACAATCTTGGCAAACACGGTTTGAGTTTGAGCAGAATCATCACTATAGAATTCGATAACACCAATATCATCGCCATCGGCTCCTGCGGCCCCCTTGTCTTTAACAAAGCGAAGGCGAGCGGAAGAGGCGTCGTTTGTGGTGTTCTGAATAATAACGAGAGGGTCGCTAGCGTTTGCAGAGCCAAATGTAACCGTATCAGTATTAATTGCTAAACCTGAAGCTCCTGCGGCAATAGCTGCCCCAGTTGCATTATCATGCGTGATAGTAAAATCACTACCGACCCCCATGGCGAAAACGGAGCTATCAGTCAATAGTTTTACGTCGTTGCCAAAGATACCGTCTTTAGCAACGCTCAAGCCACCATCGGTCTGTAAAGAGCCGTCAGTAGTTGAAGTTGCGTCAGTTGCATTATTAATATTTAGTAAACCAGCGGCTGAAAAAGTAGCAGCGGTGGTAGAACCTATTGTCACAATGCCGGAATCCGCAGCAAAGGTAGCCGCTGTTCCATTATATATTGCCTTAGCAACACTTAATCCGCCGTCTGTCTGAAGTGAACCATCAGTTTTACTAGTTGCGTCAGTGGTGTCATCAGTTTTCAAAATGCCTGCAAAAATTCCAGCCTGATTAAAGTCCCAAGAGTCGGTGGAGTTAGTCCAAACAATACTCTTATCGCTATCAGAAGACTTAAGAATAATACCGCCACCGTCTATATCGGTATCGGCTCCTTCGGAACCAGAAGGTGAATGAGCAAGCTCAATCAACTTATCATCAACAGTTAGAGTTGTGGAATTAACAGTGGTTGTAGTTCCATCAACTGTAAGGTTACCGGCAATTGTAACCGTATTAGAAGCATTGCCTATCTGAACATCCATGGTCTCATCCGCGATGACCAATTTAGCCGCATCAAAGTAAATAGAAGCATCGCCTCCAGTACCGAATTTAAATTTCATATTATCCGGTACAATCACATGTCCACTGCTGTCAGTGCTGACAAATTTCGATTCTTCTATTGTGCCGAGAACATCAATCTCAAAGGCATGTGGTGAATATGTCATTTTTATTACTCCAAAGTTATTTGATGGCTATTATTATATTATACACTAAATTATCATCCAATTGCTATTATCCGATATTAAAGTAACAGCTTCGTTCTGGTGATATAGTATTACAGAAGTTGCGCCGTCTATTGTCTCGCTTCCTGCTCTGAGAATACTTACAGCATTAGCACTGCTATCAGTTTTTTTAACGGTTAAAGTTCTTCCGCCATTTGAATCGGCGGTGTACATGGTTACGTCTATCGCTCCGCTGGTAGCGTTAGCGAAAACAA